>Ga0055584_100003254_pt1 | contig 16064 bp, 20 predicted proteins | sample OSDHelmetaG_FD_58716 | JGI IMG/M metagenome (GOLD analysis project Ga0055584, IMG submission 58716) | Pelagic marine sediment microbial communities from the LTER site Helgoland, North Sea, for post-phytoplankton bloom and carbon turnover... | ecosystem: Environmental > Aquatic > Marine >... | reverse complement strand
TTTTTCTTGGTCGTTTTTTTCTTGGCTACTTTTTTCTTAGTTGCTTTTTTCTTAGTTACTTTTTTCTTGGCCATTCGAAGGTTCTCCAAAATTTTTTTTAACAAGCTGAATCCTTAAGCTAGTTCACTTCATCAACAAAATCAATCATTAGTATAGTCGTAAAAGCCTTTACCAGACTTTTTCCCCATCCGTCCTGCGTCTACGTACTGCTTTAAAAGAGGACATGGCCTATATTTTGAGTCTCCAAGTCCATCATGAAGGACTTCCATGATAGCGAGACACGTATCTAGACCAATAAAATCCGCCAAGGTTAATGGCCCCATAGGCTGATTAGTTCCTAATTTCATCGCCTGATCAATATCTTCGATGCTAGCAACACCCTCGTAAAGAGCATACACTGCTTCATTAATCATGGGCATTAATATTCTATTAACAGCAAATCCAGGGTAATCCTTGGCCTTTATAAAGACCTTACCCATTTTCTCAGCTGCACTCTGTGTCGCATCAAAGACTTGGTCACTTGTCTCAAGACCTCTAATACCCTCTACTAGCTTCATAACAGGGACAGGGTTCATAAAGTGCATCCCAACAAACCTTTCAGGGTTATTACAATGACCTGCTAACATCGTTATAGAGATAGAAGATGTGTTACTCGCCAATATACAGCTTGGTGATACGACTGAATCCAAGTTTTTAAATATCTCAATCTTAACGGCCTTATTTTCAGTGGCCGCTTCAATAACCATTTCACAATCTTTAAATGTATTTATGTCTTCTTTGGTATGAAGGTTTTTTAGGGCCTCATCAGCAAACTTTTGGTCCCACTTACCTTTTTGTACCCCTCTATCTAATTGTTTTTTTATAAAGTCCAAGGCCTTTTCTAGGGCCTCTGACGAGATATCAAAGAGATAGGTTTTAAAACCACTCATAGCACTTACTTGGGCAATTCCCCTACCCATTTGGCCAGATCCCACAACACCAATAGTTTGAATATTCATAGACGCTCCTCAATTTCAGGCCATATTAGGACTCCTAGGTAAAAAATTCAAGGAGAACAAGCGTTTTTAATTAAGGACTTAACACTTTTTTATCCATGCCCACTTGCCATCCGACGGATAATCCATTAAAAAGCTAGCTTAAGTTTTGTTTCGCATTAAGGAGAAAACAGTGGCAAACCACAAATCGGCCAAAAAAAGGGCCAGACAGGCCGTAAAAAGAACTCTAGTTAACAAAGTTAAAGTATCTAGAGTACGTACAATGGTCAAAAATTTAAGAAACGCTATCGCTGATAATAATAAAGAAAAGGCCCTTGAGCTGGCCCCAAAGGCTCAGTCTCTAATCTCTAAACTAGCTAAATCTGGTATTATTAAAAGAGAAAATGCTGCAAGAAAGACATCACGTCTAGCGGCCCAAGTAGCAAATCTTAAATAGTAAAAGTTCGCGTATAAGCAAGGGTCAACTCTGTTCTCAATTCGTTGGGTTTGGCCTTTGCTAAAATGAGAAATTTAGAAATCCTTTTCATCTCTCTTTTTATTTCGTCACCATTCCATCTCTTAGAAGCTGCAATAATCTTTTTATCGTACTGACTTGGTTGACCCTTCTTAGCCTTTAGGTAGCTCGTATCTGAAATTTTTAACAAATGATTCTGAATAAAAGAAAAGAGTTTGATCCAATCGCCCTGAGACGAATCAATCACTGAAAGCTTTTTATAAAAATCTCTTAGCTTCTTCTCAGAAAGAATATCGGCCAGTGAGAACTGATCAAAGTGAGAACTTGGAAGTAAGGGTTGAAGTTCTTCTAAGCTATTTATCCCATTGGGAAAGTTGATCTTAATATTTTTAAGTAAGTTTACTATCTCGGCCGTATGAGGAGGAAGCGTATCTAGAATGGCCGATTTTACCTCATAAGAGAGAGGTAGTTTCAGCTCTTCACAAAAGAAATTAACCACTCGATCAAACTGCCAACTTGGAAAAGAATCAATTTTATAAAAAGTGCCATCTTTACCTTTTTTTAGTTTTTCATAGAAGGAGCTTTTGCTTGAAAAGGAAAAAAGAATAAACCTATCTGAAAGATCAATTTGGTGCTCAAGAAACATATCTTGGGCCGCAACAGGTGTGTTTTCAGCTAATAGCACAATGACTGGACCAGGGTTACCAAAAAGTCCTAAATTTATAAAATTATCTTCAATCCAGCTGGGTGTTAACTCACTACCTGTAACAATAGTCATCTTCTGTTTGAGTGATGCTTTCAATTTAAGATGAGCTAAGCGTGAAAAATATGAATCCGTACAATAAAAAGCGTATAGTCCTAATGTGTTATTATTTAAAAATTGCGGATGTTTTGAGAAAAACTCCCAAGGTTTAAAATTAAAATGCATTAAACACTTCCAGTTCTATTTTCCGAGATGCTTCAACCGCAAGATCCTCTAAGCTTTTTTCAAAGTTACCAAAGCTATTGGTGAAATTCACGACACCTCCATTATCAGGAGTTAAGTTATCGAAAATTTTACGGGAATAAGTTTTATCTAAAGAAATTTGTTCATTAAATATAATTCTTTCATTTTTAGGAATATAGGGACCTAATGAAGAGCCAAGAAGCTCAAGGTCTTTTTTATGTGGATTTTTAATAAGGACGAGACGCATCCCAATATTATATTTAATATTTTGAGGTAAATAGAGTGGATTTCTATCCCCTAATGAATCTTTTACTGCACCATCAGAAAAGGTTGTTGAGTCCACTTTAAATAGATCTTTTCGTCTCTCAGCGCTAGTTATAACTCCAATCAGTATTGCATCATGCTTTAAATTATTACCTGAGACGACCTTTAGGTCACGATATTTAGAAAGCAATGCGAATACTTCTTTCGTAAAAAGGGCACTAATATGTGGGATACTTGAATGGTTAATAAACATGGGAACCGCAACTGACTTTATATTATATTGTTCAAAAGGGTTTGTGGTTCTTTCTAAGTGGTAGCCGGCACAAGAAGTGAAAAGTAATAGTAAAAACAAGAGTTTCATATCCCATTATTAGCACAACTAAACAGCTAGGGGAAAAGTAAAGAAGAGTATGCGACATGTCATTAAAGTCACTTTCTGATATTTTAGGCGTTAACCGCTCTCGTAAAAGGATTAAACAAAAAAAAACATCACCAGATGCGGTGCTTAACTTTCTAGACTTGGTTCACTCTTGGGAAGATATTGTTGGGCCTCGGATATCTGCCCATACCCTACCTTTAAAAAACAACGATAACTGCCTTACTATCCTTACCGATCACCCGGTATTTTCTCAGCAACTTAGTTTTTTAGAAAAAGAAATTATTGAAAAGGTCAAAAGAAAGTTCCCTCAGCTTACTCGGGGGATGACTAAATTACGATTTCAAGTCAATGCCAAGTTTTTTCGAACCAAGTTTGAACAAGTTCAAAAAGTAAAACCTGAAAATAAACCCGTGACCCTTCACCCGAGAAGCCCTGAATACAAAGCTCTAAAAAAAGAGTTTGAAGGCCTTAACTTCGAAACAAGTGATGAGCAGACAAAAGAGCTTCTTTTGAGTTTATTTATCCAGTCTAAGATGAAGTAAACTGATTTTTTTATGTAATGGAAACTCGCTAAATTCGTTAAAGGGAATATCAAATTTTTCTGCTCTGGATACAAGGACAAAGGCCTCACCTGCTGGATTTAATAAAGTCTTAATATGCTCTAAGAATAGCTCCGTGTTCCCATGACTAAAAATACGACACTTATTACGGTTATGATTAGAGCTTGATCGACTTGCTTCGGAAGAAAAATATGGAGGATTACTTATAATCAAATCATACTGGTTTTTAAGTTCAAAAAAGTCAGTCATATGAACTTTAGCATTCTCACACTCGAATAATTCTATATTTCTTTTAAGGTGTGGGTAGTACTCTTTTTGATATTCTATTAAATCAATTTGATTAAATTGAGCACCTTTTTGTAGTAATTCAATTCCCACAATTCCACATCCGGCCCCAAGATCAGCTACTTGAGAGAAGCTTCTTTGACCACACCTTCTTAAGACATAATCGACAAGTAAAAGGCTATCAGTATTGAAGCGATAAAAATCAGGTTGAGAGTAATCCAAGGTGATCTTTTAATTCCTTAAAATATTTGCCTTCTCGAATAACTTTAAATTCATTGTTATTACTAAGCATAATTATTGTGGAAGCGTTACCACTCATAGGGCCGTCTTCACGTTTTACAAAAACCTCTTTTGGACAATAAGAATCGTAAAATTCCTTTGCGTCGGCGTCGTTGGTAATGGGTGGGTTCGATGTAATATTTAAACTCGTTGTTGTAAAAGGTCCTTGCGCCATTTCATATACTTTTTGAACTTCTACTCTTTCTAAACACCTCAAACCAACAAACTCGGAGTCCCCAATAATCCAATTACCTAAATCCGTAATAAAGTATTTTTTTGGAACTAATAAGGTGGACTCCATCTTAAAAAATACTCTCAACCATTCATCTGTTAAATGAGAGGGTAAATCTACGTATTCCCTAAGATGCTTTAAGTTATCAAACATGATCGAAAAGGGTCTAAAGGAGTCGATATTTTTTGCTCTAAGAACCTTTTTTGAAAGCTCTTGTTTATCTATTCTGGCCCCTATTCCCCATACCGTATCTGTAGGGTAAATATATATATTATCTGAATATTTCATGAACATGCTATTAACATTCAATTAATAGCTTTGGAAGACTTTTGAGTCTCTATCTCCTAATAAATAAAGCTCATAAATGGCGAAATCTAGGTACTTACCACTTTTGACAAGTTTTCTAAAAAAATTCCTCTTTAGGCTAAAAGGGGGTTTTTTATAATAAGGGTCCTTTTTGACCAGCTCACTTTTAATCTCTTCAATCTCTAAAAGCCGGATAAGAAGGTATTGAGAGTAGATACCACTGTTCATATGATCAGCCACTACTGACCTATAGAACTTAGCTCTAAATTCTGGATCTAGAGGTCGACCATACTGAAGAAGCCAAGCATAACGGCTCAGTTTATACTTAAAAAAAGACTCATTAAAGAAATCAGTGAAGTAAGTCAGTGCCTCTTGCTTAAAGGCCCTTTTACCAATCATATAAAACCAAAAGCCCAGGTTTTTTATTCCGTAAGTGTAGTCTTTGGCCAAAACTCGCATCTCTTGCAAAGACCAATTAACATCTTTTTCATTAATTTTATTTTTAAAGTTTTCTCCATCAGATAAAAGGGCCATATAATGCAAAAGGAGGTTACCTATATCTTTATTCTCTTTATATTTTATTATCTCATTAACCAAAAACGTTATATCCTCTAATAGTAATTTAGCCTCTTTTTCTGAATTCAAATCTATTTCAAATATAACTTTCGTGAAGTTTGTATTAATAATTTTACTAATTTCTTTATGGGCCCAAGCTTTATTACTTAACTTTAATGCCAGAAACCCTTCTGCCAAACTTCTTAAAAGCCCATTTGGCATTGTTTTTATTTTCTGTAGTATTTCTTTTCTTATTTTAAATTTTTTAACGGGCTTTTCTTTAAATGTTTTAACTAGCTCATGAAAGGTTAAAAGCGTTGCGTTTCTACTTTTTTTCTTTTCTTTGAAAAGTCCTGATATAGCTTTTTTCTCCTTTACTAATAAATAATCCTGACACTTTTTAAAAACTTGTTCCCAATTATTATCGATTAAAAACCTTGCTGAATAAAATAACGCAAAAAAGAGGTCATACCTTTTAACTTGCTGACAGATAATATCTTTTTTAAAGTTTATTTTTTCATAATGAAACCCTTTATAGGATATATTAGGAGTAAAAAAAGCTGCTGTTGTTTCAAAGGCTTTAAGTCTAAAGAGCTCTTCTTTTTTAATAAGATTATCTTGTGCAAATAAAGTATTCAGGGAAATAAGAAAAAGAAAAAAAGTTTTCATTATTCATCATCAGGAAACTCTAAGTCTTCCTCATTTGGCAACAACTGAGAATCCTCTTCATTTCCATATATATATTTTTCAACAAGTTTTTTTTCTTTAATCCAGAACCAAAAGCTATTGCCCTGGCAAACTTCATCCTCTTCAATTAAAGATTTTTTCTCAATAAGATCTTTAATCTTTTCAAGAGTTACTGGGCCTAGAATTTTTTTATCTTTTGTTCTAATTAACCAATTCTTCACAAATCATCCTAAAAGAAAAAGCCTATTAAACCTTTAAGGTCTTCATCTGTAAACCTAAGACCTGCACTAAAAGTTGCACTCCTAGAGTCTTCTAAACTATCCTCTAAAGAAGCCTTACCATAGAAAACATTCCAGAGTTGAACTTCTGAGGATATTCTTAAATTGACGCCTATATCTTCTCGATAGTCATAGGCCTCGAGTCCAATTTTTGTTCCAATCCTATTAAAATTATAATCTACCCCTAATCCCCCTGTGGATTCAATTACACCACCCTTCACTGTCCAATTATGAATTTTACGACCTAATAGAACACTGAAGCGGTAAGTATCCTTATCAGTAGATTTTGTCGTTTCGACTGTTTTCACACCATTTACAACTCTTTCTGTTTTATTTTCTTTATCTGGCCCAAACTCAGATGTTGAAAGTCCTAGTTCATAAAACCGTTCAGGACTCGGAAAAATCTTTAAAGAAGCATCTGACTCTCCCCCATTATCTGTATTAACACCTGTAAAAAGAGCGAGTTCTGTTCTTATATTATCAACCCTAGTCACAATCTTCTTAACCCCTGATAAAGTTTCTCTTACTTCATCTGCTATTTCTTCTTCAACTAACAACTTACCCACTGTTCCTTTACCGGCCTTAACATCTTGAACAATACCTTTTAAGTCGCTGGCCATCTTTCCTGCATCATCCAGAATTTGATTGAGCTTAGAGATCGATGTACCATCTTTGTTTTTATCTGTTGCCTCTTCAATATTACTGGCGAACTTCTTCAGTTTCTCAACAATATCATTAATTTTTTCTTCATTACCTTTAACAATTCTTTTTAAAGAGGCCATTGAATCTTTTACGTTCTTGGCCGTTTCTTTGAGGTCATCAAGAATTCTCTTCACTGGAGCCGTTTCACCTTCTGGAGCAATTGTATCTTTTAGTGAAGTAACGATAGCTTTAACATCTTTAACGACTTCAGAAGCATCCTTAACAACATCTTCAAACCCACCGCCCTGTTCTGCGACGATAAACCCCATTTCATCCAATCTTTTTGCCGTTTCTGCAATTTTAATTTCAAGATATTTATCACCTAAAAAACCTACTGTTTTTATTTTGAGTTGGGATCCTTCCGTAATAACGACGCTCTCTAATACTTTAAAAGTAATTAAAGCACTATTACCCTGAAGTTCTATATTTACAATTTTACCTGCATTGATTCCTGCAACTTTTAGAGGTGTCTTCGGAAAAATACCTGAAGCATCCTTAATCATCGTTCTATAGGTTACATAAGAACCAAACCCTGACTGCTGAGAAGTAATCTTTAAGGACATAAAAATAATGGCCGCGAGGGCCGCAAAAGATAAAAGTCCAACCTTAAATTCATTCATAAATTAACAAATTCCTTAACCAATGGATTTTCTGATTTCCTAAAATCCTTGGCCGGTAAATATTCTACAATTTTACCATGATCCAAAAAGGCAACAAAATCGGAAATTTCGAGCGAGGCCCTCACGTCATGGGATATAATAAGAGTTGTCATTCCTCTTTCTTTATTTCTCTTGGCCGTATCAATAATTAAATCATTGACCATTTTAGTAGTGATTGGATCCAATCCTGTTGTGGGTTCATCATAAAGCATAATAAATGGATTAAGTGCTAACCCCCTGGCAAGGCCCACTCTTTTTCTCATTCCCCCAGAAAGCTCCGATGGAAGTTTATTAAAAGACTCATCCTTAATTCCAACCGAGCGTAAAAGTCCTTCTACTCTTTCTTTTTTTTCGTACTCTGTAAGTTTTGTGAACTCGTTAAGTGGAAACTCCACATTTTCATAGGCGGACAGAGAGTCAAATAAGGCCGCATATTGAAAAAGCATACCAAAGTTTCTTCTGAATTCTCTTAGTTCCATATCACTCATAATATTGAGATCTTTTCCAAGTACTTTTATGCTTCCTTCTGTCGGTCTCAATAAACCTAAAATATGTTTTAGTAATGTTGATTTTCCAGCACCTGAAAAACCGAGTATCGTCGTAATTTTATTTTTATAGATATCAAAGCTTAGTCCATCTAAAATAGTATGATCTCCAAACCTTTTGGTGAGATTATCTATTTGAATGATAGGCTCTTGATACTCAATAGTTTGCATATTTACCTATAAAATCTTAATTAAATAGCTTGTTAAAAAATAATCCCAAACTAATACGTTAATCATACCCCAAACAACGGCCTTATTTGTTCCTTGTCCAACCCCTTCAGCTCCCCTTTTAACTTGAAACCCAAAGTAGGTTCCTATCAAAGAAATAAGAAAACCAAAAAAGAAGGCCTTTATAAGCCCCTGCCACATATCCTCAATATACATAAATTCGCTTAATTTGGAGAAATAGATCCCCTCATCAATATTCAAAACCTTTGTTCCAATCAGGTAAGAACCCACATTACCTACAAACTGAAATATTGCTGTTAATATAGGTAATGCAAAACAAGAAGAGATAATTCTTGGTGTGGCCAAATACTGAATTCCATTTATACCCATGACTTCTAAAGCATCGATTTGTTCAGTAACCTTCATACTTCCTATTTGAGCGGCCATCGCTGCTCCAGCACGTCCTGCAACGATAAGGCCTGATAATACAGGCCCCAATTCTTTGGCCAAAGTAATAGAAACAATGGGGCCTACAAGTGTATCCACATTAATAAGTTTAAAACCAAAATAAGTTTGATAGGCCATAACCATTCCAGTAAAAGCACCGGATAGGCAGATGATAAAAAGACTTTTATTACCAATAAAAACGAATTGAGAAAAAATATTACGTATTCTAAAAGGAGGTCTAAAAGACCAATAAAAAAACTTCAAACCAAATGAGGTAAACTTTCCTAGCTCATAAAGGTTAACAACAATATTATGACCTAGTTTTTCAACTAGTCCTCTTAATGAAGTCAATAAATCTCTCTCCTTGAGATACTAACTAATTATAATTCTAAACCATAAACTCTTGGTACGCGACTTGTGAGCTGGCAGAATAATTCATATGGAATAGTCTTTGTCTGATCAGAAAAGTTTAGTATTTTATTTTGACTATGATTCCATATTTCAAATTTCTCACCAACTTTTAGATCTTTTAAAGCATCTGGTTTAAAAAGCACTTGTGTCATATCCATATTCACACGACCAAAAACTTTTCCAATATGCCCTCTATACTCAATTTCAGCACCTTGGAATCGAGTTGAAAATCCATCTCCATAGCCTAATGCTATGATTGCAACAACACCATCGTAAGGACAAACAGTTGCACCGTATCCAATCGGATCCCCTTTTTTAACCTCAAAGATACTGATGATATAAGTTTCAAGGCGAGAGACGATTTGTCCGTCCCAATGAGACTCTTCTCGCAACTTTGGAATAAGACTTTTGGGCCCATAAAGCATGAGGCCTGGTCTAATATGTGTTTCATCAAGAGCAAAGTTTTGTTCAATAGCACCAGAGTTGGCCATAGAGCTTCGTTCAATATTTAAACCACTTTTTTCAAACTCTGATTTGATGTGATGAAAAGCAGAAACCTGCCTTTGATTTTGATTATTTTGTACAGAAAGGCTAGCACTCGAAAAGTGAGTCATAAGATGATAAATGGATTTTCTGCCCTTAGATTTAATAAGATTTATAATGTCTTCTAATTTTGATGAAGATAATCCCAACCTATTCATACCTGTATTAAACTTCAAAATAAGAGGAAGATATTTAAACTCTTTTTCATTAAGGACATATTCTAAATCTCTGTAGTTAGAAATAACCGGAAGTATTCGTTGATTAAGAAGTAATTCTTTAGAAGATTCAATTTGAAACTGAATATCACTAAATACATATATTTCAAATTTCTGACCTGGAAGTTCTTCACGAAGACTTTTTGCTTCGCCCATAGTGGCGACACCAAATTCTTTTATACCTAGTTCATTATGACTAAAATTAACTAAAGGAACCATTCCATGGCCATATCCATCGGCCTTCACCATAAAGAGAGTCTCTGACCCAGGAACTAATTGCTTCAGTCTTTGATAATTATTGCTAAGAATGTCTAAATTGACGTAAAGCCTTGTTCTAAATCTCATTTTTTAAGTCTTTGTAGAATTTATAATATGCCGAAGGACTAGAAGGAACCATTTTTATTTTAGGGTTTATGTCTTTAGGGAGAATCAAATCATAATCCTCAAAGAATTTCCAAAAAGGAAACTGTGAGCTGAACTTTTGAACTAAATCAAAGAATTCACCTCCTTGATCTTGGTCTACTAAAAAGCTTATATGCCCCAACTGAACTGAAGAGGCTTGAAAAGCCATTGGGCAGATATTTTTTAATTTAAGAATAAACTCATTAATAAAATCTCCCCAAAAAAACCTTACTTTAGGTGTATTGATAACAAGGGCGTATAAACTGTCACAATTCAAATCAATAACACTCAATCTTTGGGCCTCTTCGACGTCCCACTTTTGAGCATCAAGTTTGGCCATAAAATCCCAAGGTTGTAACATAAGCGAAGGGGCAGAGAATGTTTTAAGATTATTTAATTCAAATCTACTATAAGCACCTGATAAAAATGTTTCTAGGATCTGCCATTCAAATCCTAAAAAAGATTCTTGATTATCAACTTTTAAAAAAATAAGATTATCTGGATCGTTATTTGCTCCATAAATTTTTAATGTAACTAAATTGACTCCCATAATCTCAACAGCAACTTGAGATGCCATATTTTGAGCGTAGAATTCAATCCCTTCCTCAGTCTTTTGACCAAGCCATAGAGCTGGAAGTTTTCTATATTTTTGATTCTGCATTTCAGAGCAAACTAGCTTTTGCCCTGTTGGGTTGATTGAGTAGATGCTAAAAGTCTTTATAATATTCCATTTCGAAAATATCTTTTCACAAACCTTGTTAAAGTCTGTGAGATTTTCGTAAGTTGGTAAATCTTTAAGAATATCAAATAAACTATCAAACAAAGATTTTGTTTTTTCAGTTTTTTCTTTACCAGTAAAAACTTTATCTATTCTCTGATTAAGGCGGCCCTCATATTTTTTAAGAGAAGCAATCTCTTTATCTTTTTTAAGAAACTGATTGTATCGATTCAAGATGGCCTTAAGTTGACCTGTGCAGTCTAAATCAAGATTGAGATACCCCAAGCTAAATAAACCAAAAGTTGAAAAAAGTAGAGGGGCTGATGAATTTTCATAAATGAATACAATCGGTAATTCGTTATTTTTAACAAGAGGGTGATCCTTGAGTGTTTTATCTTTGGCACTCATTTTTTTGACATGAATTAAAAGAAGTGAAGGCCCATTTTTAACACTATCAAGCCAAAATTTTTCTAAGTCATCGAAAAAAATAACATCTGAACCGGTTGCCTTTAAGGGTTGTTCCAAGGTCTCATCCTGACTCCCTACTATGGCCACTCTATGTTTTTTTATAAGCTTTTTTTTGACTCTTCTCTGAATACTTGCTTCCTGCACCTTTACCTCCCAGAACTTATCTTAAAGTCTAAAACTTAATTCCCTGATTTAGAAGTATTTCCTTTAATTCAACAGGATTTAGGTCGGACTTAAGCTTTAAAGTTATGTCGGCCTTTTGATAGACTCTTATTCTCTGATGGTAAAGCTTTTCAAGCTCAGACTTAGATAACTGAGCAAGTGGTCTTTGAGAACAATTTTTTATCCTTTGGTAGCAAACTTCGAAAGGTGTATCTAAAAAAATAAGATGGACCCCATGAGATCTTAAGTTTTGGAAGTTTTTATCATTTAGGGCGCCTCCGCCTAAGGCCAGAAAAAAAGAGTCTTGTTCGTCATTGAGAAAGTCCTCTAGGCACTGGTCCTCAATATTCCTAAAAGCGTCAACACTTCCTTCAGATATGAGCTTAGAAATGGTCTTACCTTGAGAGGTTTCTATAATATGATCCAAGTCCTCGGTGTTTTTACCCAAAAACCTCAATTTTTCTATAAACCAGCTCTTGCCGGCCCCCATAAATCCAGTAACGGCCCACTTTGACGCATTACATATTTTCTTAGTTTTGAAATTCTCGTTCTCAAACATCATTTTTTAACTTATTAATGGTGATCTATATGGAAACTAACACAAACCTTTACGAAAAAAAATCTGAAATAATGCCTTCTGATAAAGGCTTATTACGAATATCAAAAGTGGTCTTTGGCCAATGGAAAGAGCTTCATTTAGATAAATCAGTGCCTTGGATTGATACTATTCTAAGTGAGATATGTGATCACTATGAGATAGGACATGATCATAAAGGGAATTGTTCCGTAAAATTAAAGGTTTTGAGAAAAAAGAGTTATGAGTTCGGAGATCAATTGATTGTTGATGGTAATATAGATCTTTCTTACGATGCGCAATGCATAAGATGTCTGGAAGCTTTTAATGAGCATCTTAACTCCGAGATTAACCTTATTATCGTCGATGAGAGCGTTGCCAAGAAAGAAGAATATCAAGATGTTGACGAGGTATATGCCGAAGAGAAAAACAGAGAGTTGTACTCCTATGAAAGGGGCCAATTAAACTTAAAAGAGCTCGTTAGGGAGCTTTGCTTTCTCGAATTGAACCCATTACCTCTTCATGATGCTGAGTGCAAAGGCTTATGTTTTGAATGCGGTGCGGATCTAAACTATGAACAATGTTCACATTCCCAATCTTAAGCCTGAAGTTTCTCTTGCCAAATTGCCCCAACTACCCTATTTTTCCTTCCTAATTCAGTCTATTTGGAGTTAAAAATGGCCGTTCCTAAGAAAAAAACCAGCGTTTCACGAAAAGGTAAAAGAAGAGCTGGTCAACACCACAAATTATCTAGAAAACACCCGATGGCTTGTCCAAATTGTGGTGATCACACCCTTCCTCATAAAGTTTGTCCATCATGTGGAACATTCAAAGGAATGGAAGTTATCGCTATGAAAAATGAAGAGCTTGAGGGCGAGGACGAAGTTTAATTATATTGTCCTGCCTTGCTTTCATCCTGAATTAGTGGATTTTAGCTTGCATATTAATTCATTTTTTCATTGAATTAAGGAACTTAATCAAAGTTAATGAGGAAGCAAATGCAGTATAAAACTAAAATCCTAGGAACCGGAAAATATCTTCCCAAAAAAACCCTTACCAACTTCGATATAGAAAAAATAGTCGATACTTCAGATGAGTGGATATTCGAGCGCACAGGAATTAAAGAAAGAAGAATTAGTGACCCTGAAGGGTCAGAACAACCAAGTGATATGGCCGCCTGGGCCAGTGAAAATGCCCTCAAAGCTGCTAATCTTGAAGCTAATGATATCGACTTAATCATCCTCTCTACAGTCTTTCCTGATTATCGTCTTCCTTGTACCACTAGTCTGGTCATGGAAAAACTTGGGATGACCAAGCAATGCCCAGGAATAGATATTTCTCCAGCATGTAGTGGTTTTGTTTACGGAGTTCATATTGCCGAATCTTTTATTAGAAATGGCACATATAAAAATGTTCTTGTTATAGGAACCGAAAAATTAAGTGGTGGACTAAACTGGAAAGATAGATCCACTTGTATTTTATTTGGTGATGGCTGTGGAGCTGCTGTTCTTGGTAGATCGCCAGAAGGTGAAGACTCAGAGGTTCTTTCCTCAGTAATTCAAACTGATCATACTGGCGGTAAATTTCTGCACATGAAAGAAGGTGGGGCCGCTATTCCATTTACAAAAGAAGTTCTAGATAAAGACGATCATTACATAAAAATGATTGGACGAGACTTATTTAAAGTCGCTACAAGAACTCTTTCAGAAAATGCCAAAGAAGCTATTGAGAAAGCAAATCTTAAATTAGAAGATATTAATTGGATGGTTCCCCACCAGGCCAATATAAGAATAATAGAAAAGTGTGGCGAACTGCTAGGAATTCCTAGTGAAAAAGTCATCGTCAATATACATAAATACGGTAACACCTCTGCTGCTACTATCCCCATCGCTTTTCATGAAGCAATTGAGGAAGGGAAAATTAAAAGAGGAGACCTTGTATTATTTAATGCTTTTGGTGCCGGTGTTACATCTGGTGCCACTGTTCTAAGGTACTAGCGAGAAGGAGCAGACATGAAAGTTAATTTGTTATTTCCTGGACAAGGCTCACAATACGTAGGCATGGGAAAAATGCTTGAAGGAAAAGAGTCTTTTAAATTACTTAATAAAGCTGATGAAGTTCTGGGCTACAAACTATCTAAAATTATGCTTGAAGGTCCCGATGAAGAGCTCAAGCTAACTCAAAATACCCAACCGGCAATACTGACTTACTCAATAGCTCTTTATCAAGAGGCAAAAAAAATTCTCGAAGATCAAGGCATTGAAATAGAACATGTTATGGGTCATTCAGTTGGAGAATATGCTGCACTCGTTGCGGCCGGAACGCTTAGCTTTGAAGATGCCTTAATGCTTGTGCACAATAGAGGTAAATTCATGCAAGAGGCTGTTCCTGCTTCTGAAGGTGCCATGTATGCTTTACTTAAAGTTCCAGAAGAAATTGTTGATAAAGCATGCCAAATCTCATCAAGACCAGGCCATGTCGTCATGCCTGCTAACTTTAACGACCCTGACCAAATTGTAATTTCAGGTCATAGTGGTGCATGTGAAGATGCCGTTAAATGGATTAGTGATAATTTTAAAGAAGCTCATCGATCTGTCCCTCTTCAAGTATCAGCACCTTTTCATTCGGCCCTTATGAAACCAGCCTCTGTAAAACTGGCCGAAACATTTAACAAAGTAACTTTTAAACCAAATACCATTCCTTATATTGCAAATATTGACTCTAAAGTTTATTCAACTGGAACATCTGAGAGCACAATCCGAGAAAACCTCATCAACCAAGTTGCGGGAAGCGTATTATGGTATCAAAGCTTTAGAAAACTAGAAGATGGATCTAAGTGCCTTGAGATAGGCCCTGGAAAAGTTCTCTTTGGCCTTGGAAGAAAGATCAATAGAAGTGTTAAAATTCTTCCTCTGGATAAAGAAAACGCATTGGTTGAAGTCGAGAATTTCTTTAAAGGTTAAAAATGATTGTTAACTATAATGATTTAGAAAATAAAACAGTCCTTATTACAGGGGCCACTCGTGGAATAGGTCGTTCAATTGCCAAATCTTTGGCCGCGCAAAAATGCCACGTTGTCTTTAATTACCGTGCAGGAAAAGAAGGTCAAGCAGAAGAGCTTAAAAAAGAGCTCCTCGACCTAGGGGCCGCTGAGGCCACTGGACTTTTATTTGATCTTAATCAAGAACAACAAATGAAAGACGCTCTTGAGAGCTTTATTAAAGAAAAAGGGCCAATAGAAAGCTTAGTTAACAATGCTGGTATCTCAAAGGACCAATTGGCCTTAAGAATAAAGCAAGAGGATGTGGCCCAAACTCTGGATACTAACCTAAAGTCACAAATTCTATTAACAAGTTACTTAACGAAAAACTTTATGCGTCAGAAAAATGTAAGCATTATTAACATGAGTTCAGTCGTAGGACTCATGGGTAATCCTTCACAGATAGCTTACGCTGCATCTAAGTCTGGCCTTATAGGATTTACCAAGTCATATGCTAAAGAAATGGCAAGCAGGAACATTAGATGTAACGCAGTGTGCCCCGGCTTTATACAAACTGATATGACGGACGCACTTGACCCCAAAGTAAAAGAACACTACCTTTCACAAATACCCCTGAATAACTTCGGAGAAAGTGAAGATGTGGCCCAACTGGTCTGCTTCTTATTGAGCACTGCCTCTAAATATATTACAGGGGAAGTCATTAAAATTGATGGTGGACTTTATATTTAATAATTAGATACATTGGTATTTATTTTTTAGGAGCAAAAAATGGAACAAAAAGTAATTGATCTTATTAGTGAAGCTACAAAAATTGAAAAAGCTAAAATTA
>Ga0055584_100003252_pt1 | contig 16065 bp, 14 predicted proteins | sample OSDHelmetaG_FD_58716 | JGI IMG/M metagenome (GOLD analysis project Ga0055584, IMG submission 58716) | Pelagic marine sediment microbial communities from the LTER site Helgoland, North Sea, for post-phytoplankton bloom and carbon turnover... | ecosystem: Environmental > Aquatic > Marine >... | reverse complement strand
TCTGTCAATCCACCACCATTCGCCGTATTCAATGAAGAAGTATTAGAGTTGTTTGCGCATTGGTGTAATGTCGACTTACTCGAAAAATCTCACTCAGAAGTCAAAGGTAAACCCTGTCATGAAGTGGTCTACCGCTTAAGAGTTTCATAGAAGTAGCTTAATGTTTAAATGATTTAAGATGACTAAACCACATAATCAAGTTTCAGTGTTGTTTGTCTGTATGGGAAATATTTGTCGTTCTCCAAGTGGAGAAGGCGTATTCAAAGCTTATGTAGATAAGGCCGGCTATGCAGATAGAATACATATCGATTCAGCGGGTACGATTGATTATCATGCAGGCGGTCCGGCTGACGAACGTATGCAGGCCTTTGCAAAAAAACGCGGTTATTCGCTTGATTCTATTGCTCGACAGGTAAACAAAACAGATATTGATAGGTTTGATCTTATTATTGCAATGGATACCGATAATCTGGATAAGCTGGACTATCTTGCCGGTAGCAGAATGTCTCATATCCGAATGCTGGGTAGTTTTCTCGAAAGTAGTGAAGATTTAATCAGGGGACCATCGGTTCCCGATCCTTATTATGGCGGTGATGCAGGTTTCGAAGAAGTACTGAATATGATCGAGTCTGCCTGCCCAGCTATGTTTGAACATTGCTTAGTTTTATTAGGCAAGCAGTAGAGTGACAATACGGACTCGCATAGAGTCTGCAATCACCGAGGTCACGGGTGAAAGGGCCAGGTTTAAAATCTCGCAACAAGCCCATGGCGGCTCCATCAGTAACAGTCAAATAATTACACTTGATGATAGTAGACGTGTTTTCGTAAAAACAAACCTTCAGGCTGCGGAGTATCCCGGAATGTTTGCTATGGAACACAAGGCTTTGCAGTTATTGGCAAAAGCTGACGTAATCAAAGTACCCGAAACTATTGCCTACTCTACTGATTTTATTGTTATGCATGCATTTAGCGAGGGTGAAAAGAATAGCAATTGGTCTGAAAACATTGGAAGGCAGTTAGCACAATTACATCTATCGACTAAAAATATACGTTTCGGTTTTGAAGGCGACAATTACATCGGTACAACGCTACAGATAAACGAATGGTCAGACACATGGTTGACCTTTTGGCGTGAACAACGATTAGCTTATCAATTAGCGCTTCTGGCTAAAATCCTCGACAATAATGACAAATTGCTCCGCCTCGGAGAAAAAATAATGGAAGGCCTTGATGTGCTTCTGGGAAACATTGATGAGGGGGCAGTTTTGTTACATGGTGATTTATGGTCGGGTAATGCCTCGGCGAACGAAAAAGGTGAACCTGTGATTTATGATCCCGCCAGTTATTATGGTCACCGCGAGGCAGAAATGGGCATGATGCGTATGTTTGGTGGGTTTGGTCCCCACAGTGAGTCTGCCTACAACGAGGTATGGCCTCTTCAGGATGGGGCAGAACAACGAATTCTACTTTATCGTCTCTATCATGAGCTGAATCATTTGATATTGTTTGGTAACAGTTACTACGAAAACTGCATATCTACAATGAAAAAAATTGCTTAATGCTACGATATTTGTCGAGCACGTAGTTGACGCGAGCCTATAAACTTTTGTTTATTGGTTAAATAGTTGATACTTAATTTCTAACTAAACTAACTGGGGTTTATAAAATGAAAAGGTATTACACGCTAAGTACAGTCTTATTTTTATGCCTAAGTCATTTTAGTACATTTTGTTTTGCTGAAGATGATACAGTTTTAGAGGGAACCTGGCGTTTAATATCATATTTCAACGCCGGTGATCAGAAACGTTACCCCAGTGAAGGCTATATGATGTTTGGTAAAGCGCACTGGTTGCATGTGGTATATCTGAACCGAGATGAGCGCCCACTGGATTTTGCAGAAGCGCACCATGGAACCTACAAAATTACCGGTGCAAACAGTATTGATTTATTCGTCGATCTAGATATGCATATGGATCCTAAAACGGAATTTCAAGCGGAACCCGTTTGGTATGGCGGAGCTGACGATATCAAAGGCGCAAGTTACAAAAGCGAGGCTGGCACGATGGTTTTGGAGTTTCCTTCCAGCGCGCAAATTGTAATGGAAAAAATAGAATAAATTACCCTAACCACTCAAGAGATGGTTCATCCAGCATAGCGGCTTGTTCTCGAAGAGATAAAATATGTTCTTCCCAATACTTTTGTGTATTAAACCAGGGAAAGGCAAGAGGAAAGGCAGGATCATCCCAGCGTTGTGCTATCCACCCGGCATGATGCATGATGCGCATTGTTCTTAAGGGTTCGATTAATTGTAATTCCCGGAGGTCAAAATCTCGGAATTCAGAGTAGCCTTCCATCAGGTCATAGAGACCACTTGTCATGTAAGCGCGGTCACCTGAAAGAAACATCCAGAGATCCTGAATGGCTGGCCCCATTCGAGTGTCATCAAAGTCAACCAAACAGGGTGAATCGTCACGCCAAAGTATATTGCCGAGGTGACAGTCGCCATGTAAGCGTATGAAATCAAGATCGCCAGCCTTATCAAAAGCTCTCTCAATTCGTCCAATTATGTCTGTTGTTAGACTTTCATAGGCAGGTAGTAAGTCGTTAGGAATAAAATCATTTTCCAGAATATAGTGTCGTTGCTCATTACAATAAGCATTAATATTAATAACCGGACGATGTTCGAAGGGTTTTACCGCACCAACATTATGTAAACGAGCAAGACAGTGGCCAAGCTGTAAAAGATGATCCGGGTTATCGAGTTCAGGTGTTCGTCCACCGACGCGAGGAAAGAGAGAGAAGCGATATGAGTCAAATAAAATCAGGGAGTCGTTTGAGGAGTTTATTAAAGGTGCAACAACCGGTAATTCATGTTCCACTAGTTCGGCGGTGAAGGCATGCTCTTCGACGATACTGGCATCGGACCAACGACCGGGTCGGTAAAATTTCGCAACAATATAAGTGCCGTCTTCCAGGCCAATTTGATAGACCCGGTTTTCGTAACTGTTTAAGGCTGAAACATGACCATCACATTTGAATCCGGCACTTTCAACGGCGTCGAGAATCGCATCTGGTCCCAGGTTTTTATAAACCAGAAATTCGTCATCTTTGCCCATAGTGATAAGTGTTATAAGTTAATTTTCAATTATTAATAAAAAACCCCGATACTAAGTCGGGGTTTCAGAGCTTAAGATTTTATTCTAATGTCACTCGAAGTAGCAAATATAGCAAAGCTGTATAGGCGAGCACTCAATTCAATATCCTATTGCTTCTGGTTTCATTAATCATACTCTCGAAAGCATGGTTATGTGTAGATAACTAGCTTAGTCTATATAGCGAAGTATAAGCTATGCTATACGACTATTGAAACATAGCAATTTTGTTCAGATTGGCTATTTGAAAAATTTTAGATAAAGGGAGATCTTGAATGAGTTATGCCAGCCATTTAAGCTGTATTGCTTGCGCTCAGACTTATCCAGCGGACAAGGTGATGAACCTTTGTCCACAGGATAACCGACCTGTTGAAATTATTATCGATACGGATCGTCTTCGCAGTGAAAAACCGAATTTTGAATGGTATCGACCTGACATTAAGTCCATGTGGCGATTTGGAAGTCTAATGGCACTAGATATCAATGACAAAAATGATCTGGAAAGTATTGTTAGTCTTGGTGAAGGATATACACCCTCAATTCCGCTAGATGCTCACCCGCTTGCGAACAAGGTTGGTTTTAGTCTGTTTCTCAAAGATGAAGGACAACCACATCAGGGTTATGGTCGCAATCCAACGGCTAGCTTCAAAGATAGAGGGATGTCGATGGTAGCGTCAATGGCAACAAAACTAGGCATACATAAACTAGCTGTGCCTACGCAAGGAAATGCGGGCGACTCGCTGACTGAATATGCACTGCATGCCGGTTTTGATATTGTTGTTGCAATGCCCGATGACACACCAATGCCAATACTAGGACGGGTTGCGGCGATGGAGAAAATTCATTCTCAGGTTCATTTAGAGCTCGTAAAAGGGACTATTCGGGACGCTAACGAACTACTTAAGGAAAAGTATATTCCACAGGATTATTTTTCGACTGCAACTTTTCAGGAACCAGGTTGGCGTATAGAAGGGAAAAAAACTCTTGGCCTGGAATTAGCGGAGCCAAACCCGAATGGAAAAGAAAGTTGGTCATTACCAGATGTAATCCTTTATCCGACAGGTGGAGGTACAGGAATATTAGGCATGTGGAAGGCATTTGATGAACTCGAAGCGCTCGGGGTAATTGATGAAAGACGGCCTAAAATTATTGCTGTGCAAAGTGAAGCAACCGCACCTATTGTCAATGCTTATACTAGGGGTTTAAAGGACAGTGAAGCACTACCAACGGGAGAAACTATTGCGACGGGTTTGAACGTTCCTGGAGGTGTAGGGCATGTAAAAGTGCTTGAAATAATACGCAAAAGTGAAGGTGGTGCCATTGCGATATCTGAGACGAAAATCAGAGAAGAAATCCGAGATGTTTATCAAAATAATGGGATCTGGATTTGTCCTGAAGGTGCTGCCACTCTGGCTGCACTGGAACCAGCTGTACAAATGAGTCTTATTAAGCCCGGAGAGACGGTAGTAGTATTTAATACGTGCTCTTTTGAGAAATATTTACCAGATATCCGCAATATAATTTTTAGCTATTCTGAGACTTAGTAAGGAAGCTCAAATATCTCGTATTATGCTGGTTTCAACCATTTCATGCGACTTAAAGCCTGTGAAATAGCGATTATGAAGTGAAACTGCTACTATTTAAGGCATACAGTGGTTGTTAGAAAACTCAAATTAGCTAATGAGGAAGTCATCATGAAATTGAATTTAACACTACAAGTTAATAAATTACTGACCTTAAGTTTTCTTAGCATGGTTTTATTTTTCAGTGGAAGTTTCACAATTATTTCTGCGAAAGAAGACGTTGATCCTGAGCTGGAGAAAGCTGCAGATCAATACAACAAAAATAAGAGTAATGATAAGTATAAGGTTGTATGTAAAAGAGAAGCGCCAGTTGGTTCACGAATTAAAAAGAAAGTATGTCGTACGGTAGCAATGAATCAAAACTCTGAAAGAGAAATTAAAAAGACAATGCAAAAAATACGAACCTCAGTCGGAAAACAGCCCTAAGAATTTAGCGGCTAGCAATGTCAGGTATTTATTGTGTCCATTCAATGTTATCGGGGACGTTCCATTCAAAATCCTGAGTCTCGGGAATGTCTTCGATAGTTTCTGTACTTAGTAACATGTGGCGACAATATTCAAATTTAACTTTTTCATAGAGTAAAGTGATGTGCTCTTTGAAGAAGTCATCATCTGTGTTGCCACCTGTAACAATTGATTTAACCATTACACCTTCCAGAAAAATATCAACATAGCTTTTCTGAGCTTCCCTTTTGCCGACCGGAGGGAAGATGGTGAAACTTACATTTGCAATAGTGGTGCCCTCAGCGAACAATAAACGGATACCTGGGCTATCATTTCCTATGTGTTTAATAATAGAAAGTTCATTTAATGATGTTTTATCTGTTTCCAGGTTTTGTGCGGACTTTCGGTTGCTAGTAAGTCCCCAATTCCAGGAAAGAATATCAGACCAACCTTTGTGTTTAAAACTTTTGGCATCGCCTTGGATACCATCTATCTTCATCATCATTTCTAGGGACACGAGTTTCTCCGGTGGCTGATATAAACATCAGCGAGCTTATAGAGGAAGGAGTATTCATTAGAACACTAGAACGACTATTCACCTAATCAAAAAATCTGATATCGATAAAAACTAGCGAATTGGGATAGATACTCGGAAAAATGCTTTAGTAGCCTGCTTTTCCTGAAACTTTAAGAATCGTTTTTGTTTTTCTCGAGCGCTTTCAATATTGCATCGGTATTAAATCCGCGAATTATTTTCCCTTCAGCGACAACCAGAGGTATACCTTTGCCATTAAGCATTTCGAACTGTTTGCGGGCTTGTTGGGATTTTTCAATATCATATTCAATATAGTAAATATTATTCTCACGAAAGAAGACGCGTGTTTTCTCGCAATAGGGGCACCATGAAGTAGCATATAACACCACATCATTTTTGTGCATAGCAGATAATTTAGATGATGAATCAGAGAAACCTGCAAAATAAATGGCAGATATTATCAATAAGAAGCTGATGCTAAACCATGTTGAGAGAACCAGTTTTTTCATTTATCTATATAAACAGCATCGGGATCGTATCTCAAGTACAATTTGGACGACTAAGTTAAGCTTACACCTGTCTTTAATAATTGCATTTCGTAGCTTAATGTTCTAAAAATGAACTCTCAGCCAGTTTAAACAGATTAACAGAAGATTTTTAGCAGCAAATTATGTCCCTTGAAATTTCTACATTAACCAAAGAAGCCAGTGCCGGTGATATTGAGGCACAACTTCAGCTGGCAGAGCTGTATGAGACCGGTTTCGGTGTTCCGACTGATCGCGGGCAGGCGGCGTATTGGTATCGAAAGGCTGCCGAACAGGGGGCTGCTAAAGCGCAATCAACTCTGGGACAAATGTATATTCGTGGTATTGGTGTTCCGGAAGATTATACGGAAGCCGTTGTCTGGTTGGAAAAGGCCGCATGGCAGGGCGAAGCGGTTGCGGAAGCCAATCTTGCATGGTGCTACCAAATGGGGCTTGGTGTCGAAGTGGATCTTACCGAGGCGCTAAAGTGGTATTTGAAATCAGCGGAATCTGGTCATGCCGGATCACGATATAATCTTGGTTATATGTACGCTAATGGATTGGGTACTGAAAGAGACTATGCTGAAGCTGTCAGCTGGTATAACAAAGCCGCCACACAAGGACACATGAAAGCACAGTTAAATGTCGGTCTCATGTATGCGATTGGACAGGGAGTTGAAAAAAGTGAAGAGAAAGCGGTGGAATGTTATCAGAAAGCAGCAGAACAAGGTTACGATAAGGCTCAATATAACCTTGCTTTAATGTATGCAGGCGGTCATGGCGTTGAACAGGATGATGCAAGGGCGGCCGACTGGCAGTTGAAGGCGGCAATGCAGGGCTATGCACGCGCCGAATTCAATTTGGGTCTATTGTATAGTTACGGACTGGGATTGGATCAAGATTACGATAAGGCTGTCGAATGGTTCACACGAGCATCACAACAGAATTATGCGAAGTCTGATTATCAGCTTGGTAAAATGTATGCAGATGGGCTCGGAGTAACAGCAAACGAAATCGAATCGGCGAAATATTACCAGATGGCCGCCGAAGGTGGGTATTCCAGAGCGCAATATCGACTAGGTCGTCTTTATCTCAACGGGCATGGTGTACAACGCAATGAAAGCATTGCCTGTGAATGGTTCGAAAAGGCCGCGATGCAAGGATATGTAAAGGCACAATATATTCTGGGAGTTTGCTATGGCAGAGGTTTGGGACTTGCTAAAGACTATGTGCTGGCTTACGCATGGTTATTTCTTGCGTCCCAGTCGGGTGATGATTTTGTACAAAAAGTATTTGCTAAGGTAAAAACGAAAATAGGTGGAGATGATGAACTTGAAGCGCAAAGGCTCGCTAATGAATGGAGAGCAGTTTATCAAAAAAGTGTTACAACGATGGCGAATCAATAGTCACAGCATCTTCCACGAATTGAGGCGATGATGCTCTGTTTTCCTGAGTAAGTTGGACTAACACATTATAGTATTTATTTATTTTACGAACGAATTTCACTGGCTCATAACCCCGAGCGTATCCGTGTTTTGTTTTTTTATACCATTCTTTTTTGCTCAAAAGAGGCAGGCGACGTTTAACTTCCTCCCATACATCCGGATCACCTCCATCTTTCTGTGTAAGAATGCGAGCATCTTCCAGATGACCAAAACCGACATTGTATGCGGCAAGCGCAAACCAGGTGCGATCAGGTTCAGTAATTCTTTCTGGGACACGTTTTCTTAAAGAGCGCAAATATTTTGCTCCTCCTTCTATACTTTGTTCAGGATCCATTCTATTTTTCACGCCGACTTGTTTAGCGGTAGGTTGCGTTAGCATCATTAAACCTCTTACACCCGTATGAGAGCGAGCATTTTTATTCCAATGTGACTCTTGATAACTGAGTGCAGCTAATAAACGCCAATCGATCTCATTGTTGTTACCACTACGTTCGAAATAAGGTCTTAGAGCGGGCAAAGTTTTTCTATACTTATCGACAAATTTTCGTGAGTCCACATAGTCGAAGAAACCACTTGGACCATAGAAACGCTCAATAAGGTCAGCTAATTTTCCCTGTTTAGCGATTTTGCTATGAAATTTTTGAATCTCATAGAGCAACGAGTGGTCATCTGAGTTTTTTATTGCCCAGGCCAAAGGAGCGGGACCGGTAAGATTAAAGGCAGGACGAATTTCCGGATATAAGGTGCGTGCCAAAATGACATCATTAGAATAAGCAACAGCATACAAAATTTCGCCATTCTCTATCATTTCCAACAGGTCATTATTGTTCTTGTTTTTATGTATTCTCCAGTTTAGTGAAGGTATTTGCTTTTTAAGTGTTTTTAAGGTGCTGAGTGGTACCGTGCCATCTGCCAGATGAAGCTGATTGGGGTAAATATCATCTAGCGATCTAGGTCGCCAATGACTGGTACGATAAACTATTTGACGTGTAACCCATTGGTATCCTGTTCCAAAAATCATGGTTGAATCAGGTGTGTAAGGACGACTAATATCTCCCGCAGCTATATCGGCTTGACCATTCATTATGAGCTCTCTCACTTCAGCACTATTGCTAGCGAAAACTAAGGATAATTCAACGCCGAGTTCAGTCGCAAAATGCCTTGCTAGTTCAAACTCAAGTCCGGTCTCACCATCTTTATCGACAAAATATGTTGTTGGGCCATCATGGGTTACGAACCTTACTTCTTCTCTTTGTAAAATTTGCTCCAATTGCGATGGAGACTTACTACAGCCTGACAAGGAAAGGCAGAAGAAGCCGATACAACAAAGGATGTACAGATTAACTGTTTTATCAATCATAAAGAGTTGGTTCATATTCTGTCGGCAAAAATTGCATGACGAAAAATAAATCATATATTCCAAGCATAATCGCAGGCAGGGAAATCTGGAACTCTTATATACGATTATTGACTATTATTTTACCATTAACTATCCGAAGCGACTTGGAGCAAGTACAATGACGTATTTAGGCAACATTAAAAAATATAGATTTATGAGCAGTTGTCGAAGAGGTCAATCAGGATAGACTCGAGATATTTATAGGGAGCAAATTTTGGCAATGATAACCGCCCGCTGGGTGAGCGACAGGAGGTAGAGAATCAAATCTGTTGGACAGCAAAGCAATATTTGTTTTGCATAATAGCGTTATATGGAGAGGTGCCGGAGTGGTCGAACGGGGCAGATTCGAAATCTGTTGTACCTTTCGAGGTACCGTGGGTTCGAATCCCACCCTCTCCGCCACATTATCAGGTCACTCATTAACCCTGATGATAATTTAATTTCTTTCGTAAGTGAAAATACCATTTTTCAGGTAATACGAGTGATAATAGTTAATATAAAAATGATATGAAATTCCTGTTTAAAAAACTCATTAAACTTACCTGTAATCGCTACGTTTGTGCCGTGTTGGTTTTGATTATTACTTTTATTGCAGGTGGAAAAATTAATGAGAAGGTGAACGCCCCCGATCTGCATCGTTTATATATGGAAAGTATGATGGTGAATGATCAGCCTCCCGTTGTATTTATTCATGGAGTGTTGGGGAGTAAACTAAAAGACGAGGATGAAGAGGGCGATCTTTGGCTTGGTTCACTTGATCGTATTCTCCTTAGTGACTACTCAGAACTGGCTTACGATATCGATCCCAAAACCTTACAGCCAAAGAAAAGTTCAATTCATGCCTACGCGATTGCTGATAACGCTGTAGGTAAAGACTTCTACGGGAAAATTGTACGTACGCTCGGCGATGCAGGCGGTTATCAAGGTGTAAATATTGGTAAGAAAGTTAACCCAAAACAAAAGAACTTTTATGTTTTTCATTATGACTGGCGACAAGATAATGTAATTACTGCTGCTCAACTGGCTGATTTTATCGATCAAATCAGACTGGATTATGAGCAACCTGATTTGAAAGTGGATATTGTTGCTCACAGTATGGGAGGGCTGATAACACGATATTATATTCGCTATGGCCGCCAAGACGTTGTTAACGACAATGACTTTGATAAAAAAATGAATATGTACGGAGCCAAACGTGTCAGACGTGTAATTTTGCTAGGCACGCCCAATCTTGGTTCGACTAAGACACTCAATCGTTTTATCAAAGGTGTAAATATTGGCTTTAAAAGTATAGGTACGGAAACTTTAGCAACCTTACCTAGTCTATATCAGCTATTCCCGCATCCTCTGACAGATTGGCTTATTACTAGTGAGGGCAAATCTTTGGATCGTGATTTGTACGATATAGAAATTTGGCGACGTTTTCAGTGGTCGATTTTTGATCCTGTGGTAAGAAACAGACTGATTTCAAAATTTAATTCAGTTGAGGAAGGCAAAGCATACTTACTTACTCTGGAAGCTTACATGGAAAAGTACTTGGAGCGGGCCAGGCGTTTTGTATGGTCGTTGACGGTAAAAATGCCAGATACACACCCGAAGCTGATTGTTTTCGGCGGTGGTTGTACCTTGACCTCTGCGAAGTTAGCTGTAGAAGAAATAGAAGGGGAGTCGATTGTGCGTTTACATCCAAAGGATATTGTAAACCGAATTGATGGTATCGATTATGATGCCTTAATGCTTGAACCGGGAGATGGTTCAGTAACTAAAGCTTCGCTACTAGGGCGTAATGTTCTAGACCCTAGTGTGAAACGACATAAATACAGTTTTTTTCCATTGAATTATTCGATAATTTTATGTGAAAAACATAATAGCCTAACGGGTAATATTAACTTCCAGGACAATTTATTAAACGCTCTTTTATCAAGAGACTAATTTCATCTTCACCCAGGTAATTTAAAAAGCATCAGGACTCTTAACGTGCGCTACACAAAAAAAATCATACATACAGTTATAGGAATTTTTCTGTTTGTTAATGCAGCAGCAGAAAGTTTGTTCGATGCTGCGGCGCTAAGTCCCGATAATATAATCTTTCTTTCACAGAACTGGACTGAAGAGGATAGAGAGTTTTTCTATTTTACGGATCAGGGCTCTCGTCTAATTCCCTATGATATTTTCTTGAACCTGGAGCAGGCAGAGACACAAGAACTTTTTCGGAGTCCCGCTCACATGCTTGGCTTAGGTTTTATACCCGGGTTAAAGAGTGACAATAACCCCGATGCGTTGCCTGTAGGCTTTAGTCGAAATGGCGACCACATGGGGCCCACATGTGCCGCCTGCCACACTCAACAGCTCAAGTATGCAGATAAAATAATTCGAATCGATGGTGGCCAAGCGATGGCTGACTTACCTGCATTGCTAGCGGGTATTGTAGATGCGCTGGAGAAAACACTGGAAGACGTTGATAAATTCCAACGATTTCAAAAACGCTTATTGGGTGCTGATGCAAGCGAGAAAGATCTTAAGGCGCTAAAAAGAAGTTTGCAGAATATATATTCAAAACGTAAAGACTATAATAGACGTAATCATTCAGATGTTCCTTATGGTTTTTCCCGGCTGGATGCCTTTGGTGCAATCCTAAACAAGGGTTTGTATCTTAGTGGTGTTAAAGATAATTTTAATTCTCCAGATGCGCCCACCTCATATCCGTACATTTGGGATACGCCACAGCATGACTACGTGGAGTGGAATGGCTCACAGACGAATTCAAGTTTAGGCGCATTAGCGCGCAATGTCGGTGAGGTGATTGGTGTTTACGGGGAGGTAATACCTGAAACAAATGAGTTATTAGGTTATTTTGACCTGGGCTATGAGTCATCTGTAGAAGCCGGTAATTTACGAGCACTGGAAAAAGTAGTAGCAAAATTACAATCTCCACTTTGGCCAGAGCTATTTCCTGCTATTGATATAGCTAAAGTCAAAGATGGACGTGAGCTTTATATTGAGCATTGCAGTCAATGCCATCTGGATATCGAACGTAGTGATCCTGAACGTAAGATCAAGGTGCGCATGAGTTCATTAAGTAAGATTAAGACGGATCCTTTAATGGCCGAAAACACGGTTGAGTTGCAGGGAAAATCAGGGATATTTGAAGGTAAAAAGAGGTTTTATACCGTAGGAGCTTTATTGGAAAAAGAGGCCCCCGCATTATTTATTGTAAATAATGTAATGGGAGGAGTGTTGAAGAATAATTTTATTCAGGTCTTACTCGCAAAAAATGATGCAAAAACTTTAGGTCATCCCGACGAGATACATCCTCCGAAATATCTTGATGGTGAAATAGTTGAGCGAGGAAAAGAAGTTTCAACTGAAACACTCCTTGCATACAAGGCCAGACCCCTTAATGGCATTTGGGCAACTGCACCATATTTGCATAATGGTTCGGTACCTAACCTTTATGAATTGTTATTGCCTGCAAGACAACGTTCGAAAGAATTCTATATTGGCACTCTGGAATATGATCCAGAGAAAGTCGGGTATGTAAACCAGCAGTCAGAAAATGCTTTTGTATTTGATACTTCCTTAAAAGGAAATAGTAATGCGGGTCACGAATATGGTCGTGGCGAATACGGTAACGAACCTTTTACAGAAGATGAAGTGCATGCCTTACTAGAGTACATGAAAACGCTCTGATTAGTTCGGGTTTTCCGGAAATGATATGTCACTAAATATAAAATTAAGCAAAGCCGAAGTTCGCGAAGCATTTTCATTTCGAGAAAACTTTCGTTCAATATATCAACGACGAGCAAGCAACTATGCCTCACTTGATGGTATTCGGGCACTTTCAATAATCCTGGTATTGGTATTCCATACCTTTTTTGTTTATGAAGTCGTTCACCCAACACAGACAGTAGATAGTTTGATAAATGAATTAGGTTTGGCCTGGGCCTGGGCCTGGAATGGAGATAAGGGTGTAGATGTGTTCTTTGTCATGAGCGGTTTTCTCATTTCCGGGATATTGTTCAAGCAAATTACTAAGAATGGGCAAATCGATCTAAGAAATTTCTATATTCGAAGGTATTTGCGTCTAACACCAGCGTATTATTTTGCTTTAAGTGCATATTGGTTAATGAATGGTCCTCATAGCGAATGGTTATGGGCAAATTTTTTCTATGTAAGCAATTTTGTTCACTATTCCCATCAGGCAATGGGTTGGACATGGAGTCTTGCTGTCGAGGAACAATTTTACTTTATTTACCCTTTGTTATTGATTGCTATTCTTAAGTATTCAAAACGACCAGGCTATGTATTACTTTTTATATTTCTAATTTCATTTTTGGTACGTTACGGAGTTATTGTTTCAGATGAAATGTTGAGTAATTCTCCTAGTAGTCGTATGTACACAGATAAAGAGTATTTCAATCACTTCTTTACAGTTTTATATGACAATTTGTATACGCGATTTGGCAGTCTGGTTGTTGGTTGTATGATGGCTTATTGTTTTCATCATCATAAGCAGAAACTTGAACAGTTTTGTAATTCTTCAGCGGGTCTTGTTACAACGATCATGGCGGTTCTGATGATTGTTTTCTTTATGGTGTTTCCGATTTGGTCCAGGAGTTATGATGAGTATCTGACCTTGCATTTGTTATACAATATTTTTAATCGAAATTTATTTTCGTTAGGCGTTGGCATTGTTATTATTTCTACCTTGTTGCAAAGAAATATTATTGAAGATGCGCTCCGAGTTTTCTTCTCTAGTCAATTTTGGTATCCTTTTGCAACTCTGTCATATTCGCTTTACCTTATTCATCTTGTTGTGATGTCAGTCATTATCCCGGCTATCATAAATCTCACTTTGACCATGCCTGAGCAATATCCCTGGTCTACGCTGGAGAGCCTGGCTTATGGTTTTATAATTAGTACAATATTAAGCATGGCAATTTCAACCTTGATTTATTTGTTTATTGAAAAACCGATAATGAACTTAAGAAAGTAGCCAATGCGGGTGTTAAAAATATCAGCTCTGTTTCTACTTTTGTTGTTGTTCTTGCTCTCCGCATTTCTCGCCTTCCACCTCTATAGCAACGCACCCGTCACCAGTACTGAAATATTCAGGGATGATGAAGATGAACAAGCACAAAGAGCAGCAAATAACTTTGTTAATGTTATAAAAGAAACCACAACGAGCTATGCGGCACGAGGTGCGCATGCCAAAAGCCATGCCTGTGTGAAAGCTTATTTCAATATTTCTAACACGATAGAAAAGGATTTACAGCAGGGTGTATTCCGAACGCCGGGTAAAGTCTTTAAATCGTGGATTCGTTTTTCAAATGGCGCTTCAAACCTCGCCAAGAGTCAAGATGGGAAAAATGATTCGCGTGGTATGGCGATAAAGTTGATCAATGCTAAAGAGGGACGCATAAATTCAATCGCAGAGTCTTCTCATACTCAGGATTTTTTGATGCATAACAATCCAGTATTTTTCTCAGGCAATATTGAGGACTATAATCAATTAGTAGAAAGCGATAATAAAATTCTTTCATTTTTTTCTTCGAAAAATCCATTTAATTGGAGAATAAGAGAGCTAGGCCATGTCCTTGACACTTTATCTCCCCCTCCTTATAGCCCCCTTTGGGATGACTATTTTAGTAATACCGCCTATAAGCTTGGACCACATAATATTAAGTTCAGCACTCTTCCATGTACTAGCTCGCCAAAACCTACTGAGGAAATGCATGCCGATGAGAACTTTCTTAGTCATACAATGGCGAAAGAGTTGTCAGATAGTGAAGCCTGTTTTACTTTCCAGGTTCAGTTGCAGGATGTAAATAAATATATGCCTATTGAAAACCCGAGCATAGAATGGCGTGAGACTGATTCCCCATTTATCACACTTGCGACGATAAGCATTCCTCAGCAATCATTTGATAGTGTGGAGCAGCAACAATTTTGTGAAAATATGTCGTTTTCTCCATGGAATGGTTTGGCTGCGCATAGACCAATCGGTGAATTAAATCGAATCCGTAAAATGGTCTATGCGGCAAGCTCGCGCTATCGGCATATGAAGAATAAAACTGAAGAGCCGACGAGTCTCGACTGGTAAAGCTCAGAACAGCCCAATAAACTAGAGCACTAATACAGATAATTGTCATATATTTACTGATTATCAGTTTCCTGCGAGTATCAGCATGGCTACAGACAGAAAAATGCAATGTTGTGGTATATTGCTGATTCGTAAAATAAAAAAAGCGATTAAATGGAGGAAATATGAGTTTTCTTGATCAATTTAATGCAACGATAGCGACTATTACAGGATTCTTGTTTCAAGATGCATTTCTGTTCGTCCTATTGGGCACAGGCGTTCTATTTACCATCTGGTCAGGTTTCGCTCAATTTCGTGCAATAACACACGGCACAGCAGTTTTACGGGGTTTATATGACGATAAATCTGATCCGGGTGCGATTAACCATTTTCAGGCACTTTCGGCCGCACTCTCAGCCACTGTTGGATTAGGCAATATAGGTGGGGTTGCACTAGCTGTTGCCTTAGGTGGGCCCGGAGCCGTTTTCTGGATGTGGTTAGTAGGCATTCTTGGTATGTCAATTAAGCTCACCGAAGTCACTCTTTCTATGTTGTATCGTAATACCGATGACCCTGATAACCCGCATGGGGGGCCAATGTGGGTTGTTTCCAAGGGTCTGGCAGAGTTAAACCCGCGTTGGGCGATACCGGGTAAGATTATTGGCTGGATTTTTTGTATTACGCTACTCGCCTATACAATAACAGGTGGCGTTATGTTTCAGGCCTGGAATGTTGGCGCGATTACGCAAGAATACTTCCATGTTCCCAGTTGGATAACGGGGCTCGTGCTGGCAGTTGTTGTTGGTATGGTCATCATTGGTGGGATAAAACGTATTGGTGCAGTTGCGGGCAGGCTTGTACCGCTGATGGTTGTCTTGTATCTGCTTGGTGGTTCCTACGT
>Ga0055584_100003251_pt1 | contig 16072 bp, 11 predicted proteins | sample OSDHelmetaG_FD_58716 | JGI IMG/M metagenome (GOLD analysis project Ga0055584, IMG submission 58716) | Pelagic marine sediment microbial communities from the LTER site Helgoland, North Sea, for post-phytoplankton bloom and carbon turnover... | ecosystem: Environmental > Aquatic > Marine >... | reverse complement strand
TCCAGCATTTAAATTACTATGAAAAGAAAATAATCATTATTTACTTTACAAAAATACTTTACGGAAGCGTTGTTGCTTCAACTCGAACATCACCATCTTTGTAAGACACTATTATCCCATCTGGTGTGTCATCACTTGAAATGATGTCTAACACAAAATCTGTTATTCGAGGTAAAATATATGTCTCGATTAGTTGTATCAAGCTTCTAGCGCCACCTTGCTCATTTTGAAGAGCTTCTTGCGTTAAAATTTCAACTAGCTCATCATTTAAAGTTACATCGATGTTAAAGTTCTTCTCAAGCCTACCTGCTATTTGGAAAAATTTATCAACAGCAATTTTTTTAAGTACTTTTTCATCTAAAGTCTTGTAAGGAACGACATTCATACGCCCTAAAAGTGCCGGCGAAAACTTAAGATTTAGTTCATGGTTTAATTCAAGTTCCATTGAATTTGAACCGAATTTATTATTCTTTGCATATCGTGAAATGATTTCAGAACCGACGTTACTTGTCACAAGAATTAAAGTGTTCTGAAAATTTACGCGTTCTCCATCGCTGTCATCTAATCTACCTTCGTCGAATACTTGGAAGAAAATTTCTTGAACATCTCTGTGAGCTTTCTCAAATTCATCCAAAAGAATTATATTATGTGGTGTCCTTTTTACTGCCTCAGTTAACACTCCTCCCTCTCCATAACCGACATAACCAGGAGGCGCCCCACGCAAACCTGCTACGGAGTGAGCCTCCTGAAATTCTGACATATTTATTGTGATCATTTCCCGGCCACCTAAAAATAGTATATCAGCGAGCGCCTTAGCCGTTTCCGTTTTACCTACGCCGCTTGGCCCAACAAGAAGAAACACACCCAATGGCCGCTGCGGATCGTGCAAACCTGCGGCAGTCATTCGCATCCTATCAGAAACTATTTTACATGCATGGTCTTGGCCAAAGATTGTTCCCAGCAAATCCTCATTTAAATGTTTAATTTTTTCCTCAGGCCGGTTTAAAAGTTTTGAGGCTGGAATTCCTGTCCAGTCTGATATGACGCCAGCCACAGTACGCGAAGAAACTGAGCCCTCAATTAACGGCATTTTATCATGAACCGTAAGGTTTTGTTGACGCCTTATATCTTCCAATTCTCGTGAAGCCTGTCTAACGTCTGTCAATTCAATGGCCTGAGCCTCAAGTATAGAAATCCTTTTCACTAAGTTTTTTTCAGTTTGAAATTCTTCATCTAAAACAGAAATCTTTTTCTGCAAAAAGCTAATTTTTTCATCAGCTGATTTCAGATCTTCATCCGTTGCCAAAAAAAGACGGGTATCAGTTTCTATCCGTTTTCTTTCTATTTCAAAGATTTTTAGCTGATGCTGCAGATCCTGTATTTCTATCGGTATACTACCGGAAGTCGCAGATAGCTTCGAGCAAGCAGTGTCCAAAACACTTATAGCCTTATCAGGTTGCTGACGGTTTACGATATAACGTGTCGATAGTTCCACTGCGAGTTCTATTGCTCTTTGGTCAATACGTACACTATGGTGTTCTTCCAACTTATGAGCCAACCCGACCAAGAGGCTTTTTGTCATTTCATTCGATGGTTCTTCAACTTTCACGGCCTGAAATCTTCGTTCAAGAGCAGCATCTTTTTCGATGTACTTTTTATATTCACCAAATGTCGTTGCAGCGATTACACGCAGCTCACCGCGTGCAAGTGCAGGTTTGAGAATGTTTGCTGCGTCTGATTTTCCAGCCTCTCCGCCTGCACCAATTAAAGAGTGGGCCTCATCAATAAATAGTATGATCGTATCCTTGGATTGTTCAATCTCATCGATTATACCCTTCAAACGCTTTTCATACTCTCCCTTGACACTGGCCCCCGCCGCCATCAACGTTAGATCTAGAGAAACCAAGCGAACGTTAGTGAGATGGTTAGTTAACTCGCCAGAAATTAATTTTTGTGCTAAGCCCTCTACTATCGCAGTTTTACCTACGCCAGGTTTTCCCAACAATATTGGATTATTTTGACGTCTCCGTAATAAAATATTTACAACCTCATGAATTTCTTTGTCACGACCTATAACCGGGTCGATTTTCTCCAAAGTAGCCATTTCAGTAAGATCTTTTGTAAATTTCGTTAGATATGTTTTTTCTTCAGATAGATTAGAATTATTCTCTGTCTCCACCATATTTTTTTCGTTTGAGCGCTGTGATATCTTTTTTATATCGCGCAAAATTTTCATTTTTTCTACTTTGTAAAGCTCCGCACTTGCATTAGATATGGTTGCTTTGAGACCAAGCTCACCAAGGACTGCATATAAAAAGGTTCCACTATCAATGTAGTTAAGATCGAATTCTACGCTAGCCGCCGTCCACGCTTCGCGTAGTCCGGTTATTAACTGACTAGAAAAAGTAGGAGTCCTGGAAGCACTTTTTGGAAACTTTTCGATCGCTCGACTTAATTCTAATAAAGCAACCGATCTACTCAACTTTTGACTATCTATAATCAATGAAATTGCAGACTGACCGTCATCTAACGAACATTTCAAGAAATGTTCAACTTCAATAGTAGAGTTCCCGGCGCTTACAGCTTCCTGGGCCGATAACTCAAGAAGTGCTTTCGTCCTAGTTCCAAGCTTATTTACCAAAGATTTTATATCGTCAGGCAATTTGGCTTTCCCATGAATTAAATTTCAAAGTGACAGGTGCGTAATCTCCACTATTTGAATTCATCCAGCTATTACGTCCTAACATTGCATTATTACCTAGGCGTAAACCCTTACCAGACTTCCTACAGAGCGTAAGTGCAATTGTAATAGGTGTACTAAAAAGTGCTCGAAACAAAACTTTTAAGTTAATTAAAAAAGCTTGATTTACAATTAGAATGTCTACGTCTTCGGGAGGTAAGTCGATGACAAGAATTTCGAGTGCTGAGTTTGCATTTGGACTGTACCTTCCCAAAATAGAATCCTTACCTAATTTTCCCTCTCCAGCAACTGCTAGGCGCAAGCGCTCTACTCTTGGTATTTCAAAGTGATTAATGCAGAACTGTTCTAAACTTACGGGGCTACCAAAAAAAATTTCCAATATTAGTTTAGTAACATGAGCGGAAGTAGGTTGTTGAAACGAGTAGTTCTTTAATGTCTGAAAGTTCAAGGGTCGTTTAAGAGTTGGCATACAGATAAAATCCTCTTTAATCGTAGTCATCTCGTCAAACATGCCCAGAGTAGAATTATCCTCAAATGAAAAGGGGTTCAAATCAAACGACAATGCCTCACGCATTGAGAAGTCAAGCTGTGTTAAACGATCCACAAAAATATCCAGAAATTTCAATGCTACTTCATTTCCAGATTTACTGTCCTTTATGATTTCGTCGAAGAGTTGTGCAGGGAATGGGGAAGCTGCATCACCCAAATCAAAATGTCCCCCTTCAAAAATCAGACTGAAGTCACCTAAATCTGAAACACTCTCAACTTTTTTGAGAGCCGAAAACCTGTTTGTAGCTAATCCACTGTTTCGAGCATTAGCAAATTGTATTTCCAAGCGCCCATTTCGGTTTTGATTTTTAGTTCGCGTTAAATATTTGAAAAGTGCTATAATGCTATCAGTGTGATATTTGCCAAGTGACTTTTCGCACTCGCGAATTAAATCGTCGATTGTCCGTAACGGCCTGGCTTCCATGTCAACCACTCCTGAGGGTCTTGAATAGTAGAAGTTTTAAGACTAACGAAAGAATTGAGTGAAACAAAGTCCGACATCATCTCGTTCAAAACTTCTGAAAACAAATATAAATTACTTTCTGCAAAATTCCCAGAGTCAAACATCACCATAACTTCAAAACCTTCAACCAAAGATGCGTGACCGTTCTTATGCACCTTTCTGATGCACGGCTTAACTGAGAGCTCTGATATACCGTGTATTTCATTTATACTTGTATCAAGACCTGGGGGAACGTAGTCGCTTAGGTGCTCAACTAGCCTTCTTGCATTATCCTTCTTATCTTCACTTTTTAAAAAATTAGGTAGTGTTGTTCGCAGCCTATTCGCTAACCGCCAAAGGACATCCTCCTCCTGCAATCGCAAGTGGCTTTTTGAAGGAAAGTTTAATACTTTGACTATTCCCGGGATTTCAAAATCACAATGGAGCTTCGTGCCTGGAGTTATATATTTGGCTTGTTTGGGATTGTGACAAATTACATCTACAAGTCCGATTGTTGCATCTAAATCTTCTTCAAGAGGTGTCTTGTTATAAATTACTAAGCTTGCATAGACATCAGATGAAAAACTTTTGTGGTGCTTTGAAGACCAGTATATCGATTGTCGCGCATCTAAACTGCTTGAAGCGAAAACATGAGGTATATCTTTTGCACCCTCAACACCTGGCGAAGACAGCGTAACCTTTTCAATGCGAATAATTTCGCTTTTTTCATTCGCTAATTCGGGCCGAACCCTGTAATTGTTTTTTAAATTTTTAAGTAGGATCGGTTCAGCGGTTTTTTGATATCGATTAATTATGGGTGTAACGTTCAAGTCAAAAGATAATCGGTCTACCGTAAGCCACTTCGGGAAGCTTTTCTTCAAACCAAATAATATTTTTAAGCTATTAGAGGCGGCTGGAAAATCTAAATTATATAGCGAAAAAAACGCAAACTTTTGTGGAAAAATGCAGTATTCCTTTAGCAGTCGATAACTTGGATTAGCGGACAGCCCGGTGTCTAAAATGGCTTCATCATCTGAGTATCCAATACTTCTAAGGCAATCTTGCCCCAAGGAAACCCTGTCTCCAGTTTGCTCATTAAAAATGACAACTTCAGAAAGATCTCTGAACAGCATTTCCCTTAATTTGAGTGCTAACTTTGTTTCACCATCAATAAAAAATCGCAGCTCAGTGGTATTTATATCATTTATTTGACAGCCAAACGCGTCTATTTGTAACGTCAGAACTGATCGTACGTCGCTGCCCCAAAAATCTCTTGTATGGGTTGGTTCCGATTTAAGATGAGATGTGTTAAGTGGATAAAGCTGAAGATCGTAGCATGATTTAAAGTTACAAACAAAATTATCTTCCGAAGTTGCATATAATTTCGTGTTCTTGGGAATATTGAAACCTTGAGGTGCAGGTGGATTTTCAATATTGATATCATACTTGGCTAAACTTACTGCAGGAATTGCTTCTATCAGCGCTGGATCAATTCGCGAAAGGGTTGCCTCAGGTACAGAATACTTAAGCTCCTCAACCCGGGATTTTATCTTCGCAGAGTAAAATGCGAAACTTTCCAATAATAAGTTTATATGCGGGTCAGAACTACGAGGAGCCAGCTTTGCGGAACTTATTGCCTTAGGATATTGAAGGCCGAAATCTTTAAATTTTTCTTCGAGATCAGAAATTTCTCCTTCAAAATAGTCTAAAAAATCATCCTCAATATTAGACATTAGTTCAGCTTTCTAGCATCCATCTTGAAACTCACTTCTTCTATTTTATTATCGAACTCAAACTCAAATTCTATCGATAAAGCAACAGCTTCAACATTTCTGTTCATTAAGTTCACGTTAACGTTCGATGCTCGTGGTTCAAAATGCTCTACAAGCCTACGAATATAACTCTCTGCTCGAACTGTTTCTAGTTCATCTGTAAACTGTTCAAAAATATTATCAATTACACCATAATCCAAGATATTCACTTTTTCTTCATACTGAATTCTCTTTGAGCTCCTAGTCTCAAAGAGCCGTGAAATTTCATTTTGAATAGACTCAAGAATAGCGTCTTTCGTTACATCAGTTGCTTTAGCACTATCTAAATTTCTTAATTTTGTCAGGAGAGGAAAGCTCATTGCCGCCGCTCCCAACTAAATTTTATGCGCAATCTATAGCGCTTCGCCATTTAAACGGTCCCAACCAAATTCTACATTCCCAGCCATGGATCCATCGGGGTTTTGTTGAGTATAAGTATCAGTAATCTTCTCAAAACCCATCGTTATTCTTTCTAAAGGTAAATCCGTTATGATGGTCGGCTCCAAGACGTGCTCAAATGATGAAATCCAAACATCTTCGATCAGCACACTACGCGATGTCACCAACTCTCCCTGAGAAAAGCGAATGAAATCAAATCGTGCTGAAGCAATACCTACACCTCTACAGCAATGTTCCCAAATTTTAACCGACGACATATCGGCTACTTTTGTGATCATAAGGTCAGTATGCATACTTTTGTCACGGGTTTTACCACCACGATAGGACTCAGATGTCTTGGGAAGGGATGCTTTATAACCAAACTGCTTTACGGCTATTGTATCAGCATACGATGCCAATGTTACCTCTCCGGGTATTCCATCTAAGGTCAGAAAAATATTTTCTTGATCGTTCGACGGTAGTTCTAATGGCTGGTTCATTGTAAACTCCTTTGTTTATTTTTACGTCTCTATGCCGCCGGTGGTGGCAACGTTGCAACTAAGCGAATAGATGCGTCTATTTCTTCCAATTGAAAATGCGGCCTTAGATATGCAATTGCTTTATATTCACCAGGTGAGCCAGCAACTTCGGTCACATCCACACGTGCTTCGCGAAGTGGAAATTTCGCTTTTGCAGCGTGTGATCCGTTATCATCCAAAAGTATAAACTGTGACACCCATCCTTGGAGAAAATTTTGTACCGAGTCTGCGTTCTCAAACGAACCTATCTTATCTCTCAACATTACCTTGAAGTAATGCGCAAACCTTGAAGCAGCAAACATATAGGGGAGTCGAGCGGACAGCTTTGCATTCGCAGTAGCACTATCATCATTGTACTCAATAGGCTTGTTGACAGTTTGACCACCAAAGAACGCTGCGGTGTCTGTCCCTTTACAGTGTACAAGAGGTAAAAAACCCAGATCAGATAATTCTTTTTCTCTACGATCTGTTATCGGTGTTTCTGTAGGACACACGATCTCCACATCTCCAGCACCGCTTTTGAAGGTATGAAGCGGTAAAGCTTCTACCAGGCCACCTCCCTCTACGCCGCGTATTGCTGCGGTCCAGCCATGTGCTGCAAAGGCCGCTGTAACACGTTCAGCTAAACTCCATGCGGAATTTGACCAAACAAAATCATCCGGGTTAACTCCATCAACTTCTTCGACAAAATTAACATTTTCAACAGGCATTCCTTCAGGTCCATAGGGCGCGCGCGCCAAGGTTCTAGGCAGCGTGAGCGCTACGTATCGGCTTTCTTCTGTTTCCCGGAATGATCTCCATTTAGCATACTCTGATGAGTCTAAAACACGAGATAAATCACGTGGGTTAGACAGCTGTGTAAAATCTTCCATTCCAAAGAACTGCGCACCTGCTGCTGCAATCAATGGCGCGTGAGTCGCTGCTGCAACCCCTGCCATCTCGCGTAACAATGTCATATCTTTATTACCGGAGCCAAACTCGTAATCAAACATAATCATACTGTATGGTGATCCACCAAAGGAGCCATATTCGCTTTCATAGAGAATTTTAAAAAGGCGCGACTGATCGAATTCGACTGCTCCGACCAGATCTTTAGTTAGTTCGTCTGCGGTTGCTGAAATCACCCGCAATTTCAGCTTTGAGCTGGTTTCTGTTTTGGTAATTAGATTATTAAGTCCCCGCCAACTACCTTCGAGCTTTTTAAATTTCTCATTATGCAGTATTTCTGTCAACTGCGCGCTTATTTGTTGATCAATTACCGCAATAGCCTCACTGATACCAACTGCTGCCCCTTTTGAGCCTGCAGAAGCTTCGCTAGCAACGCGACTAACAAATTCTTGGACAACCCCAGTTATTTTGTTTTGTTCACCGTCTTCTTCAGCAAATTGCGCTTGATCAATTATTGCATCTAGTAATTCTGTCATCTTTAAATTCCTTTATCTGCGATTATTCATCAGTAGATTTTGGTTCAGGTTTATCCGGTTGATCGCTCTGAGACTTAAGCTCATTTTCCAAAGCTTCTCTCGTAGTCGTATCTTGTATCACTTTAAGCAGTAAGCTATCCAACTCATCATTCCCGTCTAACTTTGCAGCGAGGTCATTAAGTCGTTGCCTAGCTTCATACAGGCGACGCAATGGCTCAACCTGTTGAATTACACTTTCAGGCTGAAAATCGGCCATAGAATTAAAATCAAGAGCCACATTCAGATTGCCACCAGAATCGGACAGTTTATCGGTCACTGTAAAGGAGAGCTTGGGGTTTATGCCGCTCAGTGCATCATCAACATTTTCATTATCAACTTCTACAAATGTACGTTCCCTCAAGCTTACCTGACCTTCCGAATTATCTCCTGCGAGATCGGAAACAATAGCGCCAACGAATGGTAATTCGCGACTTTCGACGGCGTCACCGATTTCAACATCATAGGAAATTTTTACTCGTGGGGGCCTTACTCTTTTTAATTTATGTTGAATATTATCATTCATCTTTAATTTCCTCATTTCTATTGGTGCAGTTTTGATCGTGTTGCTCAGAATGGCGCTCAGTTAAAAGTTATCTCAACTTAAGCCGAAAAATTTAATTACGTGTCGTCGAGTTCTCTCATCGTCCACTAGTTCTTCTAAAATATCAAGAAAGTTCATATCTTTAATTATAAGCATTTTTTTTCCAAGTTGCACATTAGGAGAATTAGGGTCAACCACCGTTAACTTTTCAACTAAAAGAGAAATAATCTCGTAAACATCTTTCTTGTCAACAATACCCCTTATATACTCTTCCACTACTACTTTGGGATCACGCTCTCTCTTGTCATTTTCTTTTTGAGCATCAAGAGAGGCCTTTTCTTCTGCTTTGCTTTCATTTACCGTTTCAGAAACATGTTCCTCATCCGCCGTTTCGGATTTTTCCAACGACCTCACAGTTTGTTTAAGAGTACCGCGCAATGCGCGCAAAGTGACACTAATTCTTTCTAACGATGAAATACTTTCCGGATTAAAATCTTCTATAAGTTTTTCTGTCTTTTCAAAATTAATAATCGCATTGTCCAAACACACTAAATTATCCTTTAGCTTTGATACATCGAGAGATAAACAAAAAGCTTTATAATTTTCCCAATCAGCTTGAAATTCTGAATATTTTGACTTTTGATCCCGGGTCATGGTTCGGTTCGGGGTGTTCGCCCAAAAACTTTTCCGCTTATGCAAAGCATCGACAGATTGTTTACTAAAGCTCTGACCGAAACTATTATCACCTCCAAATAGGTGAATAAATTTTAGGGTTATCGAAAATTCTTTGTCAAACCAATGTATGGCTAACATTTTTAGGTCATGACCATCTTCTATTGGATGCGCGACGTTCCAAAAATACTCAAAAAAATCTCTTAAAAAAACAGAAGAAGCCTCCAGCCCTTGATAACAGCGCAGAATTGTCGTTGCTTCAATTAGCCAAAAAGTAAGTATAAAATCTTTGGATTTATTATCTATAAGACCGACGACTTGGTCACGAAAAGCATCACAAGTAGACTGTAAATCGTGGTTATGACCCGAGCCTTTCAAAGTCTCAACATATTTTCTACGTTGCTCTTTAAGATCATCAAATATTTCATCATAGCGGATATAATCGCCTGCTGGAGAGCTACCTGAGAATTCTGTAAGTAAATTTTTGTCAAATAACTCCATGCCTTGTCTCAACGCTTACTGCCTGGTACGTTTGGAACAGACGATGGAAAATCAGGTATGTCTGAGACTTGACTTCCTAGAAGAAGCTTCAAATCTATAAAACCTTTAAATTGTCCACCCCTCAAAACATTATTCGACGAGGATATAAAATCTAAGGGTGAATTAATTTCTATACAATGCCAATCGGCCTCGCAAAATTGATCTGTCGGATAGGCTTTTAATAAACGTAAAAAAGACCAATTATCCGTAATCGTTACTTCAACTGAGTCCCCCACTGCTCTCAAGAAAGTGCCATCAAAGTGTCCACTTTTAGGTCGCACAAGCGAGTCAAGCGCCCATTTAAGGCGAATTTTGATTTGGCTTTCTGGATACCATTCAATTATTTTCCTATCAGAATAATGGCTCAATTGTCGGTCATCGATTTCTATCTGCCATAGGCTTACATATTTACCAAGCTCTTCAGCATGACGTTGGGTGCGAAATTCAACCAAAATTTCTGACTTCAGTGGTTTTTCAGGATCACCGGTTTGAGACAATATCTCTAAAAAGTTAATTGTATCTTCTAAGTTTTTAAAAAACGTGTAGTGAGCTGAAGTTCGCATTTTTGTTTTAAGCCAATATAAATGCCCAGATCTCTCAAAAACTCTGAAACGGTCTATAAGTTCGGCGACTTCAGTTTTTCGTAATCCAGGAGCTTTTGGAGAAATACTAAATGGAAACTTACCAAGAAACTTTTCTTCAAACATCAATTCAAACTGAGCGACTGCTCCCTCTCCATTTTCCTCTAATACGTTGTCACATGATGTGGTTATGAACTCTTTAATCGTTTGAATCTTTATTAGAAAATAATCCTGCGGACTTTGAGTTTCAGAGCTTTGCGGCAACCCACAAGAGCCAAAATTCATATATTGCAGCTCAGTTTTAATAAAATCATGCAATTTTTCAACGGAAGATGATGGATCTTCTAATACGAAACCTTTTATTGCCTCAAAGGAAGCGGCCACAAAATTGAACTGTTGTACCTTAGTCGGTGATTCAAATTTACGTTGTACATTGAGGTAAGATATCGATTTCTCACCCTTACCAATTAATAATTTTTCGAGAAATGCTGCATTCTTAATTAAGTATAAGTCTAGCCCATCTCCATCTTTGGGACCCAGCAATGCATGCAATAAGCTTTTTTCACCAGTCCAATCTTTGAATGCTAAGGCGTCATACCCATAGGCGCGATCGGATATAAGGACCGAATGTATACCGTCTACGATTTCGGACGCAGCCGTCCAGGTAATTTTGTCGAAAATTTTTGAAAGTTCAGGATGACCTAATTCGTCAAGATAAAAAGAAATGTTTCTCAGGAGGTCAAAATTTTCATTAAACTCGTCAGATATGGCGAATAAGTTTTCGATAGTATTGAAGTTTTGCGGCAAGAGTTTCAAGCGAATACTTGGAGCATATTCCAGCATGAGCGCCAAGGCGCTGTCTGATAAAACTTTATTTAAACCCTCTTCTACGTTTTTCACGGGAGCCAATGAGAAATCAAGTTGGTGTATCCTTGCAAGCTCATCACTTAGAGCTTCCAACTCTGGGGTCTTTAAACGTGCACCAATCAAAGCATCTAGTTGTAGTACAAGATCTTGAGCGTCTGTTTCTGATTTGTATTTAAAAGTCGACTCTGTTGCTAATGGGAGCCCCATAGCTTGATCTAGAAACTGCCTTGTTTCTACTAAAAGAATGTTTAGGTCCGTTTGTTCTTTACCAAAAAGAAACATCGGCTCGCCGTTTGGAAGCCTCAGCCGTTTCATTTGCGAAACTAAATCTTTCCTAGCAGAGAATAGCTTTTTTAATAAATTTTGAGCTGTAGATTGCTGTAAAGTATTAACAGATTCTACTCCCTCCAGAAGGTTAATGAATTCCTGGCTTTCAAACATTTCCGCATTTGTTAGCCAGTCATAGCTACCTTGCAAAAGCAAAGTTTCCAATTCTGTTATTAGCCTTTGAATTTCGCGAACCGCAAATAAAGCATCACGGCTACTGCCAAGCTCCGTTTGGCCACCATTTAACATGAGCGCAAGTCGTCTGCTTTTATTCAGTATGGCATCACGGTTAATTAGGTCAAATATAAAATCGTCGGCAGCACTTTCAAAATGCCCCGGCAATTGATTTAACTTTGTTTGAGGTATTAAGGGTAAGCTTGCATATAATTGCGTCCCACTCAGCGCAGGATAGTAAGAATAATGCAGTTCAAATCCTAAGAGTTCAGAGGTCAGAAAACTCAACTGTGTCCTAGAATACTTTCCTTCTCGGATTTGTTTGTAAGTCGAAATAACATCTTCCATTTTACTGGTCTGGTTCAAACTATCTTTGAGAAAACCAAAATTAGGATAAGGAGTATCAGATGTGACTTCTTGTCTTTGTGATCCTGAATGCCTCAAAAAAATATTTAATCGATTTTCAAGTGCCTCATGAATTGGTGCGAATAAATAAACTTCGTCCAAAGCTGCTTGAGCTTTGGTCATATCGGAGTAAGTTGACGACCAAAGTGACACTGGCGCCCAGAACGAACGAACTCCTGCGGGATTATATTGTACCAGAGATGCCAAGTTTTTTGATATTTGTTTATTGTGTTCATTGCTGCCAAGCTCAACTTTTTCGTAGTTTTCAATGTCATTTAAAAAACTAGCCAAAACTTTTTTGGAGCTTAACATGTTTTTATTAAGGATAGAGTTTATAAAAACAACTTGAGAAGCTAACAAAACTAAGCAACCTGCGCCAACGATCCACATTCGTCGTTTGGCGCGTAAAGTTGCGGCGCTCTTTGCTATTAGTGCAGATGGTAGTGGTTTCGCAAGATTTTGCTCACCCAAAAGGACTTTTTCTACAAATTCTCTGCAGAATAAGTCTTTGGATTGTTTTGTCACGGGGTCTGTAACGCTACCCATAACTGCAACAGATCTAAGTTCGCCTGCAAATTCAAAAGAATTAAAGGGGAAAGTTTCCTCAACCAAATCAATAAAAGTATTTATAATTTTATTAAATTGGCGGGGAAATTCGATGATTTCACTGAAATCATTCTGTGATAGGTCGGACTCTGCTAAAGCAGTCAGGGCTTGCGCGTCCACACCTTCCACCAGTTCGCCTAACGCTCCACCTAATCGTTCAGCCGATGAAAAAGCCGCGCTCTTAGAGGCAGCAAAAACGCCAAGTAGGGACTTTCTCGAAATATTATGATTAAAAACTTTATCCACCCCAGACACGCGATCTAAAGCACTTAATACATAGTAAACCGGCAATGCCATCTGCGATTTGGCTTGTATATCAGAAAGAGCCTGCTTGATTTCCTTATATTTTCCGATCACCTCATCTCTTGGCTCCAAAAGTGCATCAGCTGAAACGTCAATAATTACTCCGTCCAAGGGTCTTTCAGAGCGGTAACGTGAAAGCAGAGCTATCAGAGCCTCAAGATACTTACTATCATTACGCCATACTTTGGGTGAAACAACGGCCAGACTACCAAACAAATAGGAAGTCCAATATACCGACCCCGACGAGTATGCTTTTTTAAGACGAGCCTCTAGTCCAGAATGCTTCATTTGATCCGCAAATTGCTCAGGATCGTTCGTCAACACTAAATAAAGTGGCTCACTTTGAGCAAAACGTTTTGAATTTAGCTTTTTTCCTAAATCGTTAAAAAATGCATCTGCTGCGCGACTTAACCCCCAGAATTCATCTACCGACTCAACGGTTGTTCCATTTCCTTTCTTTCTGTCAGGAACTTTTGACCATAAAAACTGAAAAATTGCTGCTAGAATGGGAACCGCAATAAGAAATAGAAGAATAAAGAGGCCTGTTATTTGCCAACCTTCCAAATTATATAGCCAAGACAGAGCTGTCTGTGTCAAAATAAAGCTCCTATCTGAGCTATTTGCTCTGCTATTCCAACAATAGGAAAAGATTTAAAAATCCAAAAAACTTGAACTAATATCAGCAATGAAACTATAAAAACTAAAGCAATAACATCAAACTTGCGTTGGGTAGGCAAAAAGGAGCGAGCTATGTTGCCAGAAGCTAAAAATGAGCCCTGTAATGTGGCTTGAGACCCTACATCCGATACGTTGAATGACTTTTCTATCATCAAGTAGAGGTTTTTTTTATATTCTTTGAGCGTGCTTGAATCTTCTTTCAAATCATATTTGCCAGCGAACCCGCAGCTAAGTATCAGGAAATACAACAGGGCAAAGTAGTTATCGATCAGGCGGTCGTTAGATAATGCATCAATTCTTTCGAACACCTCTGATCCAGCATTTCTGGTGCCAAATGCATCTTTTTCTAGCGGGTTTTCACTCCAGGGGTCGGATAGGCTAGTTTCCATCCGTATGAATCGTTCATCTAAAAATGATAAAGCCAGAAATTCCAATTTCTCATCAGTACCTTTTTCAAATAAAGGCAAAGCTCCGCTCACTCTCTTTACGAAAACACCGACAAGCTCTACTAACTGTTTTTTTAATTCACTGACACTCAATGCTGCGTCGTCACCAATTTTAGAAAAGCTATCACTGCTGTTTTTTTCCAATGTGTTTAGGTCATAGAGCATTTCCTGAAATGCTCTAGATATCTCTTGTGGAAATTCTAAACTTAAAGAGCGCATGTATTTATCCGTCAGAGTTTAAGAAATAATTTCAATTTAATACTTACAGGCTTATTTTCTTCTGTTTGCAATCTCACCTGCAGAAAGCTTTTAGAATGTAACAGGCTACCATCAAAGCCGATTTCAAACACCTCCAAAGAACTGTCCAAGCCCAAGTATTCCACCTCCGTCTTTGTCATAAATTTCCTTTTAGCACCAAGTGTTCGCTTCCTTCTCATTTCATCGACCGAATTTCTTTCGCCGATCAAGGCTTGATTGATGAGTACACTGATTTCTTCAGAAGAAAGCCTTGCCTGATTTTCCACGACAATTAGCACTTTATTTTCTAGATGGTAGTTCGATAAATCGATCGAATAAACAGTGTTTTCTGCATGTAGATCAAATAGACTATAAGACTTTTGAAGCTCTGCTAGGCTTCTTTCAATCGAATCAAAGTGAGGCTCAAAACTAGATGTAAGCTCAGATGCGTCAAATTCGCTTCCATTTGGGGGCACAGATAAGCTTTGTAAAAAAGAAATACTTCCCGAGAAGCGTACGATTAGGGTAAAGATATCTGCGGGAGACCTGTTTTGTTTATGGTAAGCTTCTAACTCAGGCAAAATCTGACATAATACCCTAAACGCTAAAAATTGAGCACCATCCGGTAACTGTCCTTTAATACTTGATAACCCCTGAAAATGTTCAGATAAGAAGATTAATTTCTGGCGTGCTGTCGTGAGCAGTTCATCAAGCCTCTGCTTCAAATTGGAATTTTCCAAAAAACGAAAAGCTCTCGGGTGGTAGCTTGTGAAATTCAAAACTGCGCCTTCTAAGCAAAATTCCGCTAGAGGTATTGAACTATATTTCGCAGAACCAGGTTCGAAGATCCCCAGCCTTGCATTCAAGAACTTTCTGTCGACTATTGTATTATTGTTTGCAAGTGTCTCATCCGCCTCCGCTGTCGATAAGCCCGTTACAAATCTCTTGTCTTCTGAAACGACAGATGGATCATGTGATCGAGGCACTTGAATTGCAATTCTAACTGCTCGTTGCTTCAATGTATCAGTTAATTCTGAAATATCTAAAAAAAGATCTCCCATTACCCCTTGCTGATAATCAAAGAGAGTGCCGTCTGGGAAAATAGCTTTAAGCCTTGTTATTCTAAAAATACCTTGAGAGAAGTTCACATGATCATACTGTAGCTCTAAAACACCCCATGTTTCAGATAATGACGCCGACGCCCAGAAATAATCCTGTGCCGAAATATATTTGTCAAATTGTTGAAAGTGTTGAGGCGAAAGCATCATGCCTTCAGACCAATTTATTGCACACGGTAGATCAGGGTTGCCTACAGCCATGTAATTCTCCTTTTTTTATCTTTACCTCGCAACGCGAATGTCGCCTTGTGCCAGGTGAATTACAGGGGTTGGAATGTTATCCACTCTTATTTTACCCACATTAGTGTCAATATAATTAGCGAATACAAACACTGCTCTTGCATTTTTTCTGTCGCTCCAATCAAATAAAATTGGATCCTCAAAGTCGCCAACTATAACCTCATAGGAGACTGCTTCTAGTTGGCCGAGATTTTGGGGCATTATAAAATCACGTTGGCCAAACCAAGTATCTGTGTCCAACTCTGCAATTACTGTGACCAACTCCTCAGAGTGTACAATAATAATGTCGACCGGAATCGGGAAGCCTTTGTTTGCATTCTCATCAGAGACTATGGTTATTTGTTTTACCGGAAGAGGCACTCTAAAAGCCATTTTGCCGAATTCAAGAGCTGCGCATCCATTTAAAAGTATCAAAAGGATAAATATGGTTGCTGAATTTTTCATAATGTCCTTT
>Ga0055584_100003250_pt1 | contig 16073 bp, 7 predicted proteins | sample OSDHelmetaG_FD_58716 | JGI IMG/M metagenome (GOLD analysis project Ga0055584, IMG submission 58716) | Pelagic marine sediment microbial communities from the LTER site Helgoland, North Sea, for post-phytoplankton bloom and carbon turnover... | ecosystem: Environmental > Aquatic > Marine >... | reverse complement strand
GGGGCCGCATAAGGATTTTTCGGCAATAGTATATCGAAGAGGTTTTTCTCGACGGACGGGTCATAGGCGATCGCTTCATGAAAGCTCGCATCAACTTTCGAAAGTGCTTGCGGTAGTCGTGTCGGCTCAGTCAGGACCGTCCCTGAGCTGGAACCCCCGCAGCCGGCGATCTATTCCTGCATCCCGATTCCGCAGCCGAAGACTCGCCTCGCCACTCCGATTTAGATAAGCAGGTTTGCAGGAAACCCTCGCTCTCCGACGACAATTCAGGAAGGAACATGCAGCGCAACAATCACGGTTACCCCCATACGGATGTAGGTAGGTTCTTACGCGGGCTGATCTCTCTGTCCGTTCTGGTCCTGCTCGGATGCTCGAGCGGCTCCTCCAAGGCACTGAACAAGGAAAATGCCTGCCGCGACATGCGGGCCATGGAACTCGTCACCAGCAGCTCGGGCCTCAGACAATACTCCGTGTATTTTCCGAAAGGATTCGACCAATCTGCGCCGCCCACGGCGGCCGGCTTTCCGATCCTCTATGCCTTCCATGGATTCTACGGCTCCTCGACCGGCTTTGCCATGCAAGTCTCGGGCGGACAGCTCTGCGAACTTGCAGACCGGGAGAATCTGATTGTCGTCTTCCCGCAGGGATCGTTCACCATCGCCGACGAGAGCCTCTACAAACAGGGTACCCCGGGCGGCGTCGATTCCGGTTTCATTTCCAGCTGGAACTTCCTCCCACGCGAATATTACGGACCCGACTTTCAGGCCAATACCGTTGACGGACTCGAGATCTGCAATCTCGATCAGCTGGACGCGGATGCCGCAGCCAACGGCTATGTCGATCAGGGCATCTACCCCCCGCTGCCAGGTTGTAATGTATGGGATAAACTGGGCTGTTCGTGGACGACCTGCAACCAGGATGTCGACTTCATTCTGGAGCTGCAGGACCATATGCTGACCCGCTATCGTGGCGATCCGGAGCGCCAGCACCTCCTCGGCTACAGCAATGGATCGATGATGGTCTCCAACCTTGCGTGTGAGCACCCCGAACGATTCGCTTCAGCCGTCGCCAACTCGGGTACGACTGCCTCGGACCAAAACGGCGAAATCGGAATGCTCTGCGACCGCGAACGACTCGCCGAGGACTCCGTCTCCCTGCTCATGCTCTCGGGTGCGAATGACTACACCGTACCGATCCGAGACCGGGACTATCCCGGACCGATCGGCAGCGGTACCCCGGTCTACAACTACTTTCTGAAAATGTCGTCGGCCGCAGAACAACTGGCGGTTTCCATGGAGTGTCGGTCTTTCGAGCGCACATGGCCTGCGGCTTATCAGGAGGACCTGGGAGCCATGGAGTGTTTCTCCTATGGCAGCTGCGGGAAGGAAAAAACCGATACCGTCGAATATTGCATCTGGGGGTTGGACCCGGAGAGTGCGATCGCTTCCGGAGGCTTTGGCGGCGCCAACCATGTATATCTGGGATGCGATTACGGCGGGGGCTTCTGTGTCGAGACCTCGGTGCAAGGCGACATCACCTATGCCCCAGGCCAGGAAGGCTACCCGGAATGCCTGGTCGACAATCGCAGCCCTTGGGGCTGCTCGACAGATAAAGGCACCCAATTCATCTGGGAGTTCCTGAACAAGAATCACGAATCGCCATAATCATCCAAGGAATTACAGACCGTGGCCTACCGCTTGATGCGGCCAGTGACCAAGCCGCCAAACGCTTCATCGATCTACAGCGGTATCTGGACAACCTGGTCGGAGAGACGTTCCAGTATTTCATGCATCAGGCACCGGCAGCGGCGAACGGCATCAGCGGATGACTCGACACCAGCAATGGTGTGCGAAAACTACTTCTTCAGGGCCTTGAAGACACCACCCTTGTCTCTCAGGACCATGCCCAGAACCATCGTGAAGCAGGTCGCGGCTGCACCGCCAGAAGACTGTTCGGTCCGGCTCAGCTGCGTCGCAACAGTCGTCGAACACGTTGTATACCCATATGATGTAACTAGTGCCGCCCAATAGCTGCACATCGCGCCAATCGCGCAGTTGTAGCTCGTCGCCACAGCTACCTCTGCGAATCACTTCACTTGAGCGCTGCGCATCCACACGAATATTCGCAGTCCCAAATGCCACGACATCGCAATCTCACCCGCGCCAGTTGGCATTTCCATGATCGAGTCGGTATTCATCACCGGGGCCCTTTTTTCGCGGAAGGCGCTCTATTCGTCTATCCCGATTCTGCCAGAAGTCAGCATTGCCCGCCCGTCCTGCCCGTGGCGGCGACGCCAAGCGGCCCCCTCAGGACTCGCCTGAAGAAAAGAGAGCACCATGAGCCTTTACGAAAGCTACCTCGCAGAAATTGCAGACCGAAAAAACGATGGACTCCACGCGAAACCGATCGACGGAGCCGATCTGGTCGGTGAACTCATCGGGCTGATCAAGGACCCCCTGAGCCCTCATCGAACGGAGGCGCTCCGCTTCTTTATCTACAACACGCTGCCCGGAACCACGAGCGCGGCCGGCGCCAAGGCGGCCTTCCTCAAGGAGATCATCCTCGGCGAAGCCAAGGTCGAAGAGATCGACGCGGCCTTCGCCTTTGAACAGCTCTCCCACATGAAGGGCGGCCCCTCCATCGCCGTTCTCCTCGACCTCGCGCTCGGCAGCGATGAGGAGGTCTCCAAAGCCGCCGCGGATGTGTTGAAGAATCAGGTCTTCCTCTACGAAGCCGACACCCAGCGTCTCAAGGAGGCCCATCAGGCAGGCAACCCGATCGCCACGGGCATCCTCGAGAGCTACGCCAAGGCCGAGTTCTTCACCAAGCTCCCCGACATCCCCGAGACCATCGAACTTGTGACTTACGTCGCCGGCATCGGCGACATCTCGACCGACCTGCTCTCTCCCGGCAGCGACGCTCATTCCCGTTCCGATCGCGAGCTCCACGGGAAGTGTTTGATCAGCGAAGACGCTCAGAGAGAGCTGGTCGGGCTGAAGGAGGAGCACCCTGACAAGCGGGTGATGCTCATCGCCGAGAAGGGGACCATGGGCGTCGGCTCTTCCCGGATGTCCGGCGTAAACAACGTCGCGCTCTGGATTGGCGAGCAGGCCAGCCCCTACGTTCCATTCATCAACATCGCTCCGGTCGTCGCGGGCACCAACGGCATCTCCCCGATCTTCATGACGACTGTCGGTGTGACAGGCGGTATCGGGCTCGACCTCAACAACTGGGTCAAGAAGCAGGACGCCGACGGGAATATCATCCGCGGTGAAGACGGCGATCCCGTGCTCGAGCAGACATATTCCGTCGACACTGGAACCGTTCTCACCATCAACACCCAAGAAAAGAAGCTCTATAAGGATGGCGAAGAGCTGATCGACGTCTCCAGCGCCTTCACTCCCCAGCAGGTGGAGTTCATGAAGGCGGGAGGCTCCTACTCGGTGGTGTTCGGAAAGAAGCTGCAGACCTTCGCAGCCAGGACACTCGGGATCGAAGCTCCGGAGGTCTACGCCCGCTCGCAAGAGATCTCCCACGAGGGGCAAGGCCTTACCGCGGTCGAGAAGATCTTCAACGAGAACGCGGTCGGGACCACCCCCGGTAAGATTCTTCACTGCGGCTCCGATGTCCGGGTCGAGGTCAATATCGTCGGCTCGCAGGACACCACGGGCCTGATGACCTCTCAGGAGCTCGAGATGATGGCTGCGACGGTCATCTCGCCGATCGTCGATGGCGCCTACCAGTCCGGTTGCCACACCGCCTCCGTGTGGGACAAAAAAGCCGCGGCGAATATCCCCAAGCTCATGACGTTCATGAAGAGATTCGGACTCATCACGGCGCGGGACCCCGAGGGCTCCTACCCCGCGATGACCGACGTCATTCACAAGGTGCTCAACGACCTCACTGTGGACGATTGGGCGATCATCATCGGTGGCGATTCCCACACCCGCATGTCCAAGGGCGTCGCCTTCGGGGCCGACTCCGGCACGGTGGCGCTCGCGCTCGCCACAGGCGAAGCCTCCATGCCCATTCCCGAGTCCGTGAAGGTCACCTTCAAGGGAAAAATGGCTGACCACATGGACTTCCGTGATGTTGTTCACGCAACACAGCAGCAGATGCTCGCGCAGTTCGGTGGCGACAACGTCTTCCAGGGGCGGATCATCGAGGTTCATATCGGCACGCTCGAGGCCGACCAGGCCTTCACCTTCACTGACTGGACAGCGGAAATGAAAGCCAAGGCTTCCATTTGCATCTCGGAGGGCGAGACCCTGATCAAGTCGCTCGAGATCGCCAAGAGCCGTATCCAGATCATGGTCGACAAGGGCATGGACAACGAAAAGAAAGTGCTGAAGGGCCTCATCGACCATGCGGACAGACGCATCGCCGAGATCCACGCAGGCGACAAGCCCGCCCTCGCGCCCGATGACGGTGCCAAGTACTACGCGGAGTTCACTGTCGACCTCGACAAGATCGATGAACCCATGATCGCGGACCCCGATGTCTACAACGAGGACGCCTCCAAACGTTACACCCACGACACTATCCGCGACCTCACCTACTACAAGGGTGAAAAGGCGGTGGATCTCGGCTTCATCGGCTCGTGCATGGTCCACAAGGGCGACATGAAGATCCTGTCGCATATGCTCAAGAACCTTAAAGAACAGCACGGCAGCGTCGAGTTCAAAGCGCCTCTGGTCGTCGCCCCGCCGACGTATAATATCGTGGATGAGCTCAAGGCCGAAGGCGACTGGGATGTCCTGCAAGAGTACGCCGGCTTTGTCTTCGACGACACGGCCCCAAAAAACATTGCCCGCACCGATTACGAGAATCAACTCTACCTCGAACGCCCGGGCTGCAATCTCTGCATGGGCAACCAAGAGAAAGCGGCGAAGGGTGATACCGTCATGGCAACCTCAACTCGCCTCTTCCAGGGACGCGTCGTCGCCGACGCGACAGACAAGAAGGGCGAGTCTCTCCTCGCGTCAACACCTGTCGTCGTGCTCTCCTCGATCCTGGGTCGCACCCCCACCCTCGACGAGTACAAGGCTGCCGTCAGTGGAATCAAGCTCACTGAATTCGCGCCCCCGAGCAAAGACCTGAGCGCACCGCCGAGCTAGGCACCGCACCCTTGCCCGGCGTCGTTTCCGGCTAGCGCAAGAGCGAAACCGATAAGGCAACCGGCTGCCTGAACGCAAAAACCTTGCCAGCCGCCATGTCCGAGGCCCACCCCCTAAACCCACAAGACTTGCCGACCACCAGACCAACAGCATATGACCTGCCTATGAAGAGAGTCCTCGCCCCGATCGCAATTATATCCATTTTCTCTGCGGCCTGCGGGGGAAGCTCCCAAACTGTAATGTCCGTCGAGATCGAGACCGACCGCGATTGCGAGTTTCTCGACCCTCATCATTGCCTCACCCCCTTTCCCAGTGATGTCTTTACCCGCGAGGACGATGCTACGGCGACCGGACGACGCGTGGACTTCGGCCCCGAGGTGCTCCTGCGCAATAGCGAGGGCATTCGGATGGACCCTGCCGAGTGGAATCGCAACGACGGTTTCAGCCCGGGAGGATTGATGATCACGATGTTCCCGGACCTCGATACCGAAACCTCGGATCTGCCGCCCGTGACCGATATCGCTCGCAGTCTGGACACGGACGCGAGCATCGTGCTGATCGATACGAATACGGGAGAACGGGTTCCCTTCTGGTCCGAACTTGATGCCTCCTTCCCCGAAGGCGAGGATCCGGCTCTATTGATCCGACCGGCCCGCTCGCTGCGTGCCGGACATCGGCACGTCGTGGGGATTCGTAACCTGCGCAACGCCGCGGGCGAGTTGCTGGAACCGTCGATCATCTTTGCCGCCTACCGCGACGGAGTGCGCACGGACGCGCCGCGGGTCGAGGCCCGTCGGCAGGCCATGGAAAGGATATTCGAGGACCTCGAGTCGGCCGGCGTGCCACGGGACTCCCTGCAACTCGCTTGGGCCCATACCGTGCGAAGTCAGGATTCGCTGGCACGCAGGCTCCTCCACATACGGGACGATGCCTTCGCGGTGCTCGACGATGATTCGCCCGAATTCACCATCGATTCGGTCTCCGACAGCGGGCTGGTCCAGATCGTGAACGGAACATTCCGAGTCCCCTCATACCTGACGGGCGACGGCGGTCCGGGCAACGTGTTCCACGACGAGGGGGGGGACTCCCTCCCCCAACAGAATCCGGAAGTTCCCTATCGGGAAGCCAACTTTGTCTGCACCGTTCCCAAGATGGCCACACCCGAGAATCCCGCCCGCTTGTTCGTATTTGGCCATGGACTGCTGGGCGAAGCATCCCAGACGGCCGGGCTCGGCAGTCTGGGCGGCAGCATCAATATTGCTTTTTGCGGCGCGGACTGGATCGGGATGTCAACCGAGGATGTCCCGACCGTGACCCAGATCCTCGGGCAACTCGGACGGTTCCGCGAACAAGCCGATCGCCTCCAGCAGGGACAGCTCGAATTTCTGTTCTTGGGCCGCCTGATGCTCCATCCGGCGGGCCTCGGCAGCCATCCAGCCTTCCGCAATGGAGGCAACGCCTCGGTCCTGAGAAAAGACGACTTGTTCTTCCTCGGAGCCAGTCAGGGCGGCATTCTCGGTGGTGCAACGACCGCAATCGCGCAAGATTGGACGCGTGCCGTGATGGCGGTGGGCGCTGCTCAATATGGCTTGCTCATCCCGCGCAGCATCGACTTTGACGCTTTCGCGAGCTTCATGTCTGAGGCATACCCCGCAGCACTCGAGCGAAAAATTGGCTTCGGACTCATGCAGATGCTTTGGGACCCCGCGGAGGCCAATGGGCACCTCGAGCGACTCGGCCCCGATAGCTACCCGGACACGCCGGAGCACAACATCCTCTACCTGGAGGCATTTGGCGACCACCAAGTGGCCAATGTCGGGACTGAATATGCGGCCCGATCGATCGGTGCTCGCCTCCGCGCGCCAGCTTTGCGGGAAGGGCGCGGCACTGCCGTCGAAGAGTTCTGGGGAATCGAGCCGATCGAGACCTACCCCTATAGCGGGCATGCACTTCTGGTCTGGGACTTCGGCACACCGCCCCCCCCGATCGAGAACCTTGCACCCCGGGATGGGGAAGATCCTCACGGGAAACCTTCCGAAGTCCCAGCGATCCTGATTGCCGTAACCGAATACTTACGTTCAGAAGGCGGGTTGATCGACATCTGCGGCGGCGAGCCCTGCGTGACCGAATGAACGCAGTTCGATGAGCAGGCAGCACGCGGCGCTTGGAGACAACAAGTTGTGTTCGTCGTCGTTTTTCAAACAGCCCGTGACGTTCGCCGAGACGACCAATAAGGAAGGCGCAGCCTTGGGGTGCCTCAAAAAAGCGTCGAGGAATACTCGCGAAAGAACTTCTGCGATCCACCGCATCGCGAATTCGAGATCAGCGATTTCTTGGGCACCCGGCGTCGACTCCTAACCGCCCCCGTCTTCCTGACGGAACCAGCATTTGGGTACCTCGGCGGTACCGCTTTTCTTTTCATTTCGAAAGAACCGGGGAGCCCTAAAACGGGTACAACAAATCCTCGCACGACCCCGACGAATTCTGACACGACAACCCGATCACTGGCCCCTGTTGGTCATCCATGTACAGAATCTCGCAATCGTAGGAATCTCCTCCGATCTTCACATTCTGTGCCTCAGCGAGGACGTCACTGCCCTGGACCATGGAAAAGTCAGCCGACGACATTTCGCCGAAGGGCGCAAGTTGAATCGCTGGGCAATCGGCCTTCAATGAGGCAAAGGAAACCTCGCAGCTGCCAGACCCGGCAAGGTCGACGCCGTCCAAGCTCCCGAACTTACCGGGACAGAGATCGTTCGTCCCTGCGAGATCTTCATCAACAAGCCCATCGCTATCATCGTCCTGACCGTTCGAAACTTCCTCATTGTTCTGGCCGTCGCAGTCGTTATCGACTCCATCGCCCGGCACCGGCACTGTCCGCTGGCAGCCCGGGATATCGCTCGAGAGTCCGGACCGACCAGCCCCCCCCCATCGATAGAAGTCGCTGGCTAGAAACTGCTCCTGCAGCACATTCGGCGTGTCCGCGGCAGAGAGTTCGTCAAAGGGAAATTCCATCGCCGACCGCGGCATGGCCTCGACAACAAGCATCATCCACGGTCCGCGCTTGCCCTCCTCATTCGCCCGCTGCTCGATTCCCACATCCTCGCGGATCGGCTTTCCAAGAATTCCACTGCGCTTTGTACGCATCCCTCCGAGTGGTGTTTTCGCCTTGAATACTGCTCCGGGTTCGAAACGAAGAATGTCTCCCGCTTGTATCGTGTCGCCCTTTTGCAGCAGCGCAAAGCCGGAAGAGGATTGCGAATCGAGCCGCGTGACACCCGACGCCTTGCGCACCAAGCCTCCCGCAGCCGGAGCGACGAGGATTCCGGGCCCGGTCAGCAATTCCTCCTTGGGCATCCGACCGCAGCAAAGGGGCTCTCCCGAGCAGCGAGGGTCGCATCCGATTGGACTTTCCGGGGGGCTCGGCGGCAAACAGGAACGCGGATCCGCCGCACAGTCCTCATCATCAGCCCAGGGCATCATGAAACAGCGACCTCGCGGACATAGACGTCGGATATCATGCGTTTCGAGCAATCGCGTACGAGCGCGAAACCTCCCATTGTCAGATTCCGGACAGACGAGATCCCAGCCCTGCGACATCGGGACACCACCATCTCGAATCTCACGACAGATCGCCGCATAGCCACAGGTTTCGCCAGGCAGACATGCACGAAGCGAAGAGCTGGCGCCCAGCCCCGGCGGCTCCAGGCCCGCGAGCAGAAATTGCGGAGAAATGAGGAGCGCTCCGCAGATTTCGCGCAACCCTACCGCCAGGCCGGATCCGTCACCTACCGGGCCCTCAAGGTCCGCCGCTCCGCCGAGGCCGAAAACCTCAGCCACCGCGTCGAGCGCTTCGGGTGGCGTTGCCTGGTTGATCAGCCGCAGGTGCAGGGCATTGCTGACATCATGGTACGTCGTCGCTGGCGAAACCGCATCGACCAGTTGATCGATCCAGTCGGCGGCGACTCCTTCCTCTTCGCACGAAGCGGCAAGGTTGTCCCAGCCGAGTAACCCCTCGAAGCTGAGCCGGTGGGACCCGGGCTCCGCATCATTCATAAACTGCCCCATTGCGGTCACGAGCTTTTGAGAGAAATAATCTCCATAGAGGGGATACCGTTTCGGGGGCGACCAGCCCATCGCCTGGGAAGCACTGTTCAGAATAGCCCGAACGGTGCGCCGATGAATCCCGTCGCCCATTCCGTTGAACCAATCCTCAGGATGAGCCTCCGGAACATATGCGGCGTCAGGCGACGGCGCAGAGCCTCCAGGCTCCCATCCCTCCTCCGCAACCGGCGGTCTCCGCGGATCAGCAGCGACCCATGGATCGAGTACAAGTGGCAACTCGTAGTTCTCGTGGAGCGTTCCGAGGCCCGAATCCGCGGGTGCCGGGCGGTTGAAGAAATGAGGGTTGAGAAGAACAGAGCGCAACGAGCCCTCCAATGACCAGGTCCTTCCCATGGTATATTCGGATTCATGCATCAGCCACTTACCCTGCGGAGAGGTGCGCGAAAAATCGTGAACCAGCCTCAAGCTGGATCCAAGAAGGGTCTGCCAAATCCGGTCCGAAAGAGACTGCGCCACCAGCCCCGCCAGGGCGCTATCGGGTTCGATCTGCGTTGCAGCACCGGCCTCTGATGCCTCGCCGCAAAGTTCACAGCCCCCGTCGCTCACAAGCTGAGCTGCCCACTCGTCCAAGGCCCCCAGCAACTCGCCCTTCGGCCCAGCCGCCAGCCCCCCGGGGGGCATTCCACCCGCACTAACGAGACGCCAGAGCATTCCGCGGTCAGCGGACTCAGTGCCGGATTCACCCGGGATCACCAGGGACACATCATCCGGGTTGTGTTCGCTGCCGTAGGCCCAGCCGACCAGCTCGTCGTAGAGTTCGTCCGCTTGGTCCAGCCTCGGTCGTGCCATCCCCTCTGCGTGACAGCCGGTGCAGCCCGCGGCGTTAAACTCGGAAGCTAGATCTGCGCGCTTATCCCCCTCCAGCGCGCCCGCTTCGACGCGGTCTTCCGTACAAGCACTGCGGCCGCACCACCCGTCTCCAAGCCTTGGTCCCGCGGCCAGAGCGCGGGTGACTCCCGAACGATTCTTGATCATCCCCTGGCGGAGGGCCGCTTCGACATCCCAAATGGAACGCCCGCGCTCCGAATTACCGAGGAAGCTACCCGTGCCGGATTCGGTCTCACCTTCGGCATTCAGGTAAGTGGGCAGGCACAGGCAATCGCTTCCTCCGCCCTCGCAGGACCTGAGGGAATCGGCAGGTTTCAGGGAGACGCAACGCAAACCGAACGGACGTACGGTAGTGCCTGCACTCAGACTGCCTTCGCAAGCGTCCGAACCTGCAGGCATACCGGTGCGGAAGGTCCACCAGACCGATTCGGGGAACGGGGCACTGGTACCCGGAGCCAGGGGACCTGTATGCCCCCCGTAGATTGCTTTTTCGAAGTGACCCGGAATCGGGAAATGGCGATTCCAAGAGCTCCCGGCCCCGGTCACCGACGTGGCACTATTATGACAGCCAAGGCAGTCCATCGAGCGCGACAGGTATGTCCGGTGAAACGTATCCGATAGGTCGCGCTGGCGGTTGGCTTCGGTGACCTCAGCGCCACCGACCGGCCGGCTCCACATCGCGAATAAATGCGCACGCATAAAGGGAGCAAGGTTGTCCCCGACAATCGAGGACTGAAGCACCTGCGTCAAGGTCGGCCGGTTAGCAGCTCCCAAATAGGGGTCTAACGTAGCCTCGGTGCGGTGAACGAAACTCGCGAGCTCGCTGCTCGAAGCCACAATATCCGCCGAAAAATCCTCCTCAGGCTCCGGGTAACATCCTTTCAAGGACTTGGGCCCATCCGACGAACGGCCGACGCGCATATACTCCATGAACATCTCGGCCCAGTGCCGGACATACTCTTCCCGGTTGGAAGGATGTCGAAACAGAAGGTCGAGCATCGCCGCACGACCCGCACGATCGGCGTACTCCGTGTAGAAGCGAAGCTCATCATGGCTTCGCAGGCGCCTGCCAAGCACCTTGGGAACAGCCTGCCGAACGAACGAGGCATCGCCGTTGTCACGGGGCGGCGCTCGCATATCATCGCAGGACAGGGCCAGACAAGAGACGATGGCAACTGTCAAAAAGCGCAACCGGTATCCGTCTGCCATCGCTAGACCCCGAAGAACTTTCCGGCAAGGTTCTGCAATGCCACCTCGTCCACTCTTGAGCCCTCGCGGGCATTGGAACTCAGATCTCCGATCGAGAAAACTTCCGAAGGCTGCAAGGGGTTGAGCCCCGCAGCCATGTAGATCGCAGCTCGCAGATCCGCAGGCGTGTAGCTGTCATCCGCTACCGCGCGACCGTCCCCGCCAATACGGCCGACATAACCCTGGGCTGGGACACCACCGCGCCCGACAGGGCCGCCGAGGAGGACAGAGACGTAGCCAAACGGCCAGTGATCCCGCCCCGCATCCCCCTCCACCCCAATATGAGGCGTGCGGCCAAACTCAGTGCTCAGTACGACCATGGTATCATCGAGATCCAGGGTCCCGCCGGCGATCTCTTGTTCAAGTACTTCCAGAGCTCGATAGAAGTCGCGACCAACGGCCAGATGATTGTTATAATGCGAATCATAGCCCGCACCGCCAAACAGCTCGAATCCGATGTCGACGACGCCGACGTAACGGGGACCGTTCTCCTGGTTGAGAAGACCGGTCGCTGCCTGAATCGCGGCGCCGGAACTGTCGAGCGCGGGTGCAGAGGCACCCGCGCCACTGCAGGCAGCTTCATCAGCGACACCAAGATCAATCCCCTCCAGCATCGTGGCCAACCCCGAAGCCTGACCGAGCTGCTGCCTGATTACCTCGTATTGGTCAAAGTTCGCCGATCGAAGCCGATCGGGCCCCACCGTAAGCCGTGCCTCGTAGGAGCCTGCATACGCAGCGGCCAGCCGATCGCGGCTCGCAGCACGCGCGTCATCTCCTCCCCGGCTGAGCAGCGCACTCAGCCCGCCATCGCCACCGACTGTCAGAACGAGGGGCGCCGCGGCAGGATCGAGCTGTCCGACCGACGCTGCTGCCACGAAGTTGTCACTGGCAACCCCGCGGTCCGGCATCAGGACGCAGGAGGCGGGGAACCTGTCGGGCGCGAGAGCCATCGCACGGCGGCCGATCACCGCCGCCGAACCCGCTTGCCGCGGATTACCGAGGGCCAACCCGGTCAAGCTGAACGGGATCGCAGCCTCATGGGGTAGAAGATCATGGCGCAGCACGACCACTCGCATCCGATTGATCAGTGAATTATCGACGACACCCGATCGAAACCACAGAGGACTCGTCGGCCAGCCCAGCTGAACACGGGTGCCGAGATCGCCAAAAGACTGCGTTACGGGAACGTCCGGGCGACAAGCATCGCGGAGAGAATCGAAGAAGCCCCGCTGCGCTCGCCACGAATCGTCGTCCACGTAGAATGTCTCCCAGGGAGAAAGCCCTCCGTAGGCGAAAATCTCGAGAACCTTGTAGCCACCTGTCGGAAGTGCGTTGCCCCCCGTCCCCGGCCAGGATTCGGGATGCAGATCTCCCCAAACCTCGGAGCCGCGAGCGTGACGCGGCAGCCACAAGGTGAGGCCGGCAGCTGCGCTCCCCGCGAGAAACTTGCGACGCGACAAAGTGCCGGTTCGGCTTGACGGTCTGGCTGTCTAAACGCGTTTCACTCGAATGTCTCGATCCGATCTCCGGCAGCCCTTCTCCAAGGGTCACACGGCTGACGCTAACTCGATTTTTCTATTTGGTGTCAGGAAAAGACTTGAGGAGCCCGCCGACGCCACTGGCGGACGCTCGGAGAGGATCCTTCGCTCGACTCCGCGCAACAAAATGCGGCCCGGATCCCATCGGGAACCCGGGCCGCTCGTGCTATTGCCGACAGGTTAAAACCGTACCGTTTCGATTCGGGGCGCAGAATCCGCCACTGGCCTGGGTGAAGTCGGTCACCCCGCAATGCCCCGGATTCTCGTCGAGAAGCCGAAACTGCAGGGAGATGGTGCCAGCCAGTTGGTTTTCTGTCAGGCCCAGATCGTTGGTCAGCACCTTGACGTCGAGTTTCGAGGGGTCCGTGCGGTCCTTTCGCTTCAATTGAACCTTCTTGATCGTCGAGGATTTGTTCTTGTCAATGTAGGTCAAGACGTCCCCGGCACGGTTGGATTTCCAACCAGGGCTGCTCGAACTGAAAGGAACACCCGGCAGAGTGATCCTCTCCAGGAGATTGTCATCCTGGTCGAAGATCTGGACCTCGGCCCCTGTTTCAGCGGGCTTGAAGGTTTCCGCGACATCCTGTTCGAGACCATCTCCAAGCCGGAACGAACCCTTGAAGACCAGCTTGCCATTTTTCAGCTTGTACTTCAGTTGGGCCTTGTCGAAGCCCAGACTGCACTGCGGCGCCAGTCCATATTGACTGAAGGTTCGGGTCTCGTAGCACCAGCGATTCTCCGGCCGACTGCAGCAAAGGCGAAGGCTCGGATCATCGTTTCGGACGTTGCTCGCGGCTCCCCAGTCGGAGGGAGTGCCATCAGGACCAATGCCACCGCACGCCTTGTTTCGACACGCACCACCGGGAATTCCGCCAAGATTCGTCGCTGGATCGGCCTTCCATAGCTGAAGACTCGCCTCACCAATCCGGTACTGATAGGGCATTCCGTCCGCGGGGAAAGTGCCGGCCCCGGCCAGCGCATCAAGGGTGCCATCGTCATTATCGTCTACCCATTTGATGCATACCGTAATGGGCTCGGCGGGTGCTGCAAATGTCATGCTCGGCGCAAACTTGTATCGGCCGACAAACCTACCGGCGGCATGTCTGGTGAAATAGTCCCCTTCGGCCGCCGCATCAGCCGCGCCCTTGCCCTTCGCGGTAATCGAAAAGGTCAAGCCGTCAGCCGTAGCGGCCGGGATCTTGAGTATTGCGCCGCCTGGAGGATTGCCCTCGCCCCAGAGGCTGCCCGCCGGCAGTTCGCCATCCCCGACCTCAACAATGACTGGCGAGACCGCAGAACCTGTGCAAATCGGGTCGGTCGACTGTGCTGCCGAATCGACCGGGAAGCAACAGTCGTATCCTTCCGTGTTATAGTAAGCAGTGTTGCACTCGGGCGGTTGCTCATCCTCGCGGTGAGCAGGGCAAGCATCGCAGACGTCGCCGCACTCCTCGCCTCCGGCAACCTCTCCACTGCAATCGCCATCGATATCGGACTGATCGGGATTGCAGATAGAGACGCAGTTGTCGCAAATATCTTCAACGAGATCACCATCGGTGTCCGTTTCCCCGGGACCTATCAGCCCATCGAAACAGAAGGGACCACCAATCATTCGGATCACGAACCAGCCGGTATCGTAGAAGGTGTCCGAACTGAGATCCTCGACGCCCCCTACAATCACGACATGATTTCCGATGCCCTCCAGGGCGATGTCAAAGGCGCTTTCGCGGTCACCTTCAGGAATATCGATGAAGCTTTCACCGGTCGCGGCAAAGCTCGTATCCAGCACTCCGCCGTCATCCAGTCGCGCAACCCAGACCTGGTCCGCACCGCCGCTGTTCGCTCCTCCGGCTCCGGCGAGATAAATTCTGTTTCTCTCGTCGACAGCAATGCTGCGGGCTACGCCATTAGCGAGAGTTATGGACCCCGCGGTGCCGAACGAGGCGTCAATCGAACCGTCCTCCTGGTAACGTGCAACCACGGTAGCAAGGGTGCCGCTTGACACTACGACTCGATTGTCCTCGTCGACATCGACATCGATCGTATCGATCGTGCCGATCCCGAACACACCACCGCTCACGCGGACAAAACCGGTTCCGTTGAAGGAGGTGTCGAGACCGTCATCGAGAAAACGAGCGACCACGAGGTCCTCGGAGCCAATCGCAACCGAGTCATCGACAATATTGGAGGCGACAAGGACAATCCGACCGGCATTATCCTCTGCAACCGAGAGCGCTCCATAGGAGGCCCCGAACGCAGCTGTTTGCAAGACGCCATCGGTTCCGAAAGCAGGATCGAAGCTGCCGTCATCTCGGACCTGGACCAATGCGACGTCCCCTTTTCCGATGCCGGCGGCAAGGAAGTATCCGTTGGCTCGCCGGACCACATCATAAGCGGCGGTCAGCTTCGTCGAAGGAGTCGGATTGTCAGCGGAGAGTGTCGGGACGATGACAAAACCTTCGCTGCCGAAGGTCGTGTCGACGGCGCCATCGGATTGGAAACTCGCAAAGAGGAATTCTTCGGTATCAATACCCTGGTCAAAAAAAGTATCCGAGGTTCCGACGCCCACTGCAAAGGGACCGGCCTCGCCGGAAGGCGTCGTAGCCACCGCGAAGAGTACCGAACTCGTCGAGGAGATAGGACCAAGCGTGCCGTCATTGAATTGCACCCCGTACTCGCCCACCCCTGGTTCACCGAATCCGGGCGGATTGGGACTTTGGAAGGAGACTTCAAGGGCGCCATTCTCGTCGATTCGAGCCGCGCTGACACGTTCGGATTGCCGGTTAAGTATCGTGTCGTCCAACCCGGAACTGACGACAGCTTCCTTGGCCGCACCAACAACTACGACATGTCGATCGCTCGCCCGTACGGAGGCTCCATTCATCGAGTTTCGAAGATAGGGGGAGCAAGGAGAACCGGTACATCTTTGGGACTCGTGGTACAGGATTCCCCCCGACCCAAATGTCGAGTCCAGATTCCCCGGTGCGGAAAAGGCGACTTCGGCCGTAGCAAGAAGTCCTCCCCCGACCAGAATTGTTGCGCGTGCGGCCAAACAAAGACTCGCTCGGATTCGTCGTCCAAAAACAAATTTCACGATTTCGCCTTTCTAGGATTAGATGACAGTGTAATGTGGGGGACTTGGAACTTGCGAGGAATGCGCTAAAAAGTCAACTAAAAAAGCCCTTCGGACAGCACATCGCATGAATTCCCTGCAGTTGCG
>Ga0055584_100003248_pt1 | contig 16078 bp, 14 predicted proteins | sample OSDHelmetaG_FD_58716 | JGI IMG/M metagenome (GOLD analysis project Ga0055584, IMG submission 58716) | Pelagic marine sediment microbial communities from the LTER site Helgoland, North Sea, for post-phytoplankton bloom and carbon turnover... | ecosystem: Environmental > Aquatic > Marine >... | reverse complement strand
ATCCCGGCGGGACTGTTGATTTTGTCCGGACATATATACAGTCCGCGCGGGCGCGACAATGATTACGCGCCGCTGTAATTTCAGGGTACGATAGATACCGCCAGTTAGGGGAGTTTCATGACAGGCAGAAAACCGATCCAGATAGTTCTCATTTACGGTTATGGCGTGATGGGAAAGGGCGTTTCCGCAACATTTGCGGACGCGGGATTCGAGACCATTGTGAAGAGCAGCCGGGCCAGTGAGCTGTCCGATCTGCCCAATGGAGTCACAGCCGTGGCCGATCTGCCAGAGACGGCACCGGATCTGGTGATCGAGTTTGTGCCCGAGGATGCAGAGATCAAACAGCGAGTTTTCGCCGAAATCGAGGATGCCTATCCCGACGACGAAGTGATCATCGCAACCGGAACATCAGGCGCGTCGCTGGTTGATCTGGGTGCAAAGCTGAAACGTCCTCATCTGTTCACCGGAATCCACTATTTCATGCCCGCCGACACCACGGCGGTGGCCGAAGTCATGGCGGGGCCGGAAGCGCCGGTCGAAGTGGTCGATGCGGTTGCTGAAGCCGTCAAACGCACTGGCAAGGAAATCGTCACGCTGTACAAGCCGATTGTCGGGTTCCTGATCAACCGGCTGCAGCACATCATTCTGCACGAGGCCTATTATCTGGTCGAAGAAGGCGTTGCGACACCTGCCGATATTGATATGGCCGCGCGCAAGATGCTGGCCCCGCGGATGTGTCTCAATGGCCTGATCGAGCAGAAAGACACTTCGGGTCTGGAAATTCATGCGCTCGCCCAGTCGTCCATCGTGCCCGAGCTGCATTCGGTCGACACACCCAATCCGCTGATTCAGGATATGGTGGCACGGGGCGAGGTTGGCCTATCCGCCAGCAAGGGCTTTTATGACTGGGATGGCTGTGATGTGGATATGGTCCGCAAGCAGTCGTCGGAACGACTGCGCAAGCTGAGCAAATTCCTCGATGAAGAGGTTTCGGATTACGCGCCGGGCACCAAGCCTAAATCACGCGAGCTGAAGCGGGGCCGCTAGGCGCGCACAGGCAAAACGGAGACGAGCGATGAAAATCAAGAAAATTGACGTTATGGCAGCCGATCTGCCCCTGGCACGCCCGATAAAGATGTCCGGTGTCGAGATTGCGACGTCCGAGAACGTGTTTGCCCGTATCGAGACCGATGACGGCCATGTGGGTTGGGGTGAAGCTTCGGCCGCACCGACAATGACCGGCGAGACGGTTGAGAGCATGGTTGCTGCAGTTGAGTATCTTGCTCCGTTCATGGATGGCCGCGATCCGGCCGCGTTCGAGGAAAATCTCGAAGAGATGAACTGGCGCATGTATGGCAATGCCAGCGCCAAGACAATCATGGAAATGGCGCTTTACGACATTGCCGGCAAGGCGCAACAGAAGTCTGTCGCGGAATTGCTGGGCACGGTGCACCGGACGGAAATTCCGGTTCTCTACATGCTGGCCACGGGCAATATCGATGTCGATGTTGCCGAGGCGAGCGAGCGCGCGCAGGCGGGCGTAACCCATATGAAGATCAAGGTGGGTGGCAAGCCGGTTGAACAGGATATCGAGCGGACCATCGCCATTCGCAGGGCTGTCAATGGCGGCGTTCAGCTTTCAGCGGACTGCAACCAGGGCTGGACCCATGAAGAGGCGCTGGCCTATGTCGGGGCCGCCAGTGAATCCCTCGATTTTCTGGAACAGCCCATCATGGGCTACGATGTTGAGGGCATGGCCATGATCGCCGCGGCCTCTGCCTGTCCCATTGGTGCCGATGAAGGGCTCCACAGCGTGGGCGATGTCCACAAGCACAACGATATGGGCGCGGCCAAGGGTGGCAGTCTGAAAATGATCAAGCTGGGTGGTGTCACCCGGGCTTATCAGGCGGCTGAATTGTTCGACGAACTGGGCATGCATGTGAACATGGCCGGCAAGGTTGCAGAATCCAGCGTTTCGAGCGCGGCCGTTCTGCAACTGGCTGCGGCAGCCCCTTCGATTGAGTGGGGTGTCAGCGTGACTTGCCAGTATCTCAAAGAGGATGTGTGCAAGGATTCGCTCGACGTTGTGAACGGTCAGGTGACAGTTCCGACCGGTGCGGGCCTGGGTGTCGAGGTCGACGAAGACGCCTTGTCGAAATTCGTCAGGAACTAGGCGAGCGGCACGCGAAGCCGTCAGTCCGGGGTGAAAGCCGCGGCGTGATCGGTGATGAAGGTCCCCAGCGTGCGCGGTGGATGGCCGGTGATGTCGTGGGTCGCGGTTGTGACGTAGGAATAGGCACCGTTGGCCGCGAAACCGATCATCTTGACCTGATGCTCGATCAGCCATGACGGCAATCCACGTTTTGTCACCATGTCTTCCCAGACATCCACATCGACGACGTTGTAGCGGATGTCGCGATCGAGAACGCGGCTGAAGGTCTCTGCCACCTGATCTAGGCTGGGGGCCGTACCGGTCTGGTAGTGGCCCTGACCGTCATGTTTATCGTCTTCTGCCAGCACCGTGGCCGTCAGATCGGCGACGTCGCGTGGATCGGTCATGCTGATGGTCACGTCCCGGGGAATGGCGCTGGTAAAACTGTCGCCTTCCTTCAGACCCGCTGCGACATAGAGCAAATTGGTCATGTAGAAATTCGGTCGAAGAAACGTGTATCGAGTGCCGCACGTCGCGATCTTCTGTTCCAGCGCCTTGTGGGCCTCGGGAATGGGGGCAGGTGAATCGATGTTGCCCGAAAGTTTTACGATGCGCTCGCATCCAGCGTTGATGGCAGCTTCGATGGCGTTGGTTTGCTGTTCTTCGAGGACCGGACTGTGGCCTGAATTCAGATAGAGCGTGTGCACACCTTCCAGAGCCCGGTCCAGTGAGGCGCGATCATCGAGATCCGCGCTCACCAGATCGAGCCCGTCGCCCAGAGTCTGGCGTGCTTTGTCGATATCACGAACCAGATAGCGGGTGTTTAGGCCGCGTGCGGTGAGGCGGGGCGTGAGATGCTGTCCGGTGACACCGGTCGCGCCGGTGATCGCAATCAAATGTTCGCTCATATCTGCCTCTGTTCGTGCGTGGCTGTCGGATTTGTTGCTGTTAGATTGCCGTCCAGTCGCGTGTCATCTCCAGAGAATAGACAAACCGGCCTTCGGGATGGACGCTGACGGTGGTCTCGAACACGCGTTCATCCTGCGCGGTATATCGCCGAATGATCGTCATGGCGGCACTGCCGGGCTCCACATCGAGCCGATCGGCGAGTTCGGGGGAGACCTGACTGGCGGTCATCTCCAGCTTTGCCTTGGCGATCACCTCCTTGTGCGCGCTTTCGATGATGCGGTGAACCGGCCCATGTTCGGTCAGCAGCTGTCGCGCGGTCACTTCATATTCGGGAATGACGAATATTTCCTGCCAGCAAATCGGCTGTCCGCTTTCGGTGGATCGGCGGACGCCGGAAATTCGGAACCAGTTTGAGCCTGGCGGGAGAGACAGACGCTTTGCATTGGCTGGCGTGAGGGTGACCGTTCCGGAATCGCTCAGTTCAAAGGTGGTGTTGGGATATCGCAGCAGCTCGGACAGTGAATTGACCGATTGCACATAAGTGTCTTTCGGGGCGATCGCGACCACGCGGGTGCCTGAACCGCGTCGCATCGAGACAAGACCCTCCTCGCGCAACTGGCGCAGGGCGGCACGAACGGTGTAGCGACTGACATCGTAGCGAGCGCACAATTCCATCTCGGTGGGCAGCGTGGCGCCGACTTCCAGCGTCCCGGACACGATTTCGGTACGCAGTTCGGTGGCAATCACCTGATAGCGCGGCAAACCTTCATTCTGGGCAAGAGACATGATTTTGCAGGCGATCTGTAGCTGAACTGGTTGAATTATAGGGTGTGTCAGCGAAAGTGCGAATCTTCGGCTGCGCAAATCGTCTTGGCCGGTCCATGGATCGCTTTACAGCGGTTGTGATCCCCTCCTAATGTTCGGTAACAACAAAACGAAGTGGGGGAAGTCATGGCGTTTCCGGAAGGGCAAAGCTTTTCAAAGAATGTGACCGCGATCGGTTACACCGATTGCGACAAGAAGCCCGCATTCAAGCTCGCGCTGCATCGCGACGGAGACCGCTGGTTCCTTTATGTCGGTTTGTTCTGGCAATCCGGGTTTTCCATTATCGAAGTGACGGACCCGACCAATCCGCGTTTTGTGCGTTATGTCGAAGGTCCCGCAAATACCTGGACACTGCAGGTGCAGGTTGCCGATGGGCTGCTTGTGACCTCCCAGGAAAAGATCATGGAAGGCTGGGGCCATGTCGAGGGCCAGCCCTGGGGTGAGGGTGTCCTGATCTGGGATCTGAAAGACCCCGAGAATCCCGAGCTGCTGAGCCATTGGAAGACCGGTGGGGACGGGACCCATCGCAATTACTACGACGGTGGCCGCTATATTTACGCGACAGGCCTGCCGGACGGATATCAGGGCAACATCCTGCAGATCCTCGATATCGAGGATCCGCGCAACCCGGTCGAGGTTGGTCGCTGGTGGATGGAAGGCCAGCATATCGCCGGTGGTGAAGAGCCGGCAGCTCGCGGCGTGATGCTGCATGGCGGCGCTTATGTGAAGGGGGATTGCGCCTATCTGCCATACAGTTCGGGCGGTTTTGTTGTTCTGGACATCTCGGACAAGACAAACCCCACAAAAATCAGCGATTTGCCGTTCTGTCCGCCGTTCCAGACATTCATTGCGGTGCATACCGCAGTGCCGCTGCAGGGCCGCGATCTGGTGATCGTCAACTCCGAGGCCATCAAGGAGAACTGCGAGGAACCATTGGGCTATGCCGGGATTGTCGATGTCTCCGACGAGACCAATCCGCGTCTAGCATCGCTGTTTCCGTTGCCGGTTCCGCCGGAGGATGCGCCCTATCGGACTTTCTGTGAGCGTGGTGGACGGTTCGGGCCGCACAATCAGCACCAGCCCCAGTATCAGGATATCCTCTACCAGGGCGAGGATCTGTGCTTTCTGACCTATTTCAATGCCGGATTGCGTATTTACGACGTCTCGGAAGCTACCCAGCCACAGGAAGTCGGATATTTTCTGCCGCCGGACCCGACCGAGCGCCTTGGCCTGCTGCCGGCTTCAAAGCTTGTCGCCCAGACCGAGGACGTAATCGTCGACAACCGTGGGAATATCTTCATTTCCGATAAGAATCACGGGATTTACGTTCTTCGCTACGACGGTCTGAACCCCTGATCTGCTGCTGAACGCAGGTGAGGCGACAATCCAGAGAACGGGTGTTCAATGTCTTCCGGCACAGCGTTTTGTGTGTCTGGCTGGCGATTGTAATCTTTCCGATCTACTGGATCGTTCTGATCTCGTTCAAGGGGCCGGCCGAGTGGAATGTCTGGCCGCCGACCTACTGGCCGGACAGTCCGACCCTGTTCAACTATGTGCAGGTCTGGGTCAACGATCTGGCCACCGGCAGCGGCAATGGCGGGCTTGCCGATGTGATCGGCCCTTGGGAATCTCTGACCAACACCTTCGTGATTGCCCTGGTGGCCTCCACGCTTGCGACGGTTGCCGGTACCATCATTGCTTATGGAGCGTCCCGGTACCGGATCCTGACGGATTCTCAGCTGCTCTATTTCCTGATATTGCGCATGGTTCCGCCATTTGTGGTCGCGGCCCCGATATTTCTGTGGTTTTCGGCAATCGGACTGGTCGACACGGTGCTGGGGCTGACCATGCTCTACACGGTGACCACGCTGCCCTATGCCATGCTTGTGATGAAAAGCTTCATCGACGAAATTCCCCGGGATATCGAATACGCGGCTGAAATGCTCGGCGCGGCGCGCTGGCAGGTGTTCCGGGAAATCGTGTTCCCCCTTTTGCGTTCGGGGTTGGCGGCGACTTTCATGTTTCTCTTCATCCTGAACTGGAGCGAGTATTTCCTGGCGCTGATCCTGTCAAAGACCGATGTGTCGACCCTGCCGGTCCATCTCAATCGCTGGGCCGGAAACTCCGGCGCAAACGGGTATCAGGCGGCTTTGTCCGTGGGCTCGACATTGCCCCTGATCGTCATCGGTCTGCTGATCCGCAAACATCTGGTGCGGGGGCTCACATTCGGCTTCGCGGGCCGTTAAACCCGTGGTCTCAACATTCGAACGTTTTTGATGCGCATCGGGACATTTCGTGCGTCAGTTGGTAGTTTCTGAACAGATGCGCAGCAGATATCCCGGTTGCGCAAGCGGATGGACCGGAAGGACAGATAAGCAATGAAATTTGGATTGTTTGGTGGTGCACAGGCGGTACCCGGCGAGGTGGTGACAGAGGCCGCACTTGGCTATCACGAATATGGCGAATACATCCAGGCGGCGGAGAAGTTCGGCTATTCCAGCGCATGGCTGGTGGAGCACCATTTCACCGGTTTTTCTCAATTGTCGGCCACTCTCAGCTACATCTCCTATCTATCTGGAATAACATCAAAAATTCGACTTGGGAGCGCAGTCGTTGTGGTGCCGTGGCACAATCCGATCCTGCTGGCGGAACAGGTTGCGACCATCGATCAGCTGTCCAAGGGACGGTATGATTTCGGGGTTGGCCGGGGCTACCGTGCGAATGAATTTCAGGGCTTCGGGCTGGATATGGCGGACGCTCAGGACATCTTCGAGGAATCGATTGCACTGCTGAAGCGATCTTTCACCGAGACCGAGCGCTGGTCCTACAAATCCGATCGCTGGACCTTCAACGACATCATCGTCGAGCCGCCCGTGGTGCAGACGCCCCATCCGCCCATGTGGGTGGGTGCGGGCAGCGAAGCTTCCATTCGCGGGGTCGCGCGCAACGATTTCAACCTTCTGCTCGATCAGATGTCGCCCTTTGAGGCCATTGGCGAGAAAATCCGCATTTATCAGGATGAACTCGACAAGCTGGGCAAACCCTATGATTGCGAGCGTGTTGCGGTGACCCGGGGCATGATGGTCGCGAACAACGACAATCAGCGTGCCGAAGCGCATATCCTGCGCGGTAAGTTCATATCCGAGGTTCAGGTCCTGACCAAGGACAAGAAGGAAGGTCCACGCGCCTTCAGCCCTGTTTCTGTCTCCGATGACATCGATGCGATCTCCAACAACGGCGCCGTGCTCGGCGACAGTGACGAGATGGGCGAGCGGGTGGAGCGCCTGCGTGAGCAGGGGGTACACACGATCCTGTTGCACGATCTCAGCGGTTCGTTTGACGGGTTGCAGCAGTTTGCCGAGGACGTCATGCCGAAATTTGCAGATGATGACGCTGTTCGGGCAGCTGAATAGCGGAAGATTGAGGAGAAAACGATGAAGTTCGGATTGTTTGGGGGTGCACAGGCGGTACCTGGTGAAGTCGTGACGGAAGCCGCACTCGGCTATCACGAATATGGCGAATATATTCAGGCGGCGGAGAAGCACGGCTATTCCAGCGCCTGGCTGGTGGAACATCATTTCACCGGCTTCTCGCAGCTTTCCGCGACGCTCAACTACATCTCCTACCTCTCTGGTATCACTTCTAAAATTCGCCTTGGCAGTGCGGTTGTGGTGGTGCCGTGGCACAATCCGATCCTGCTGGCCGAACAGGTTGCGACCATCGATCAGCTGTCCAAGGGGCGCTACGATTTCGGGATCGGGCGCGGCTATCGTGCCAACGAATTCCACGGCTTCGGACTGGAGATGGCGGATGCGCAGGAAATCTTCGAGGAATCGATTGCGCTGCTGAAGCGGTCCTTCACCGAGTCCGAGCGCTGGTCCTACAAATCCGACCGATATCAGTTCAACGACATCATCGTGGAACCGCCCGTGGTTCAGCAGCCCTATCCGCCCATGTGGATCGGTGCGGCGAGCGAGAATTCGGTGCGCGGGGCTGCGCGGAACGGCAACAATCTGCTGCTCGCCCAGGTGCCGACATTCGAGACGATCGGCGAGACCGTGGCCATTTATCGCGATGAGCTTGACAAGATGGGCGTGGAGTTCGATGCGTCCCGTGTTGCCGTGACCCGGGGCCTGATGGTTGCCAACAATGACAATGAGCGCGCCGAAGCCCATGTGTTGCGCGGCAAGTTCCTGACTGAGGTTCAGTCTCTGGCGACGGATCCGAAGTTCCAGTCGAAGACCTTCGTGCCCGCTGAGCGTCACAAGAATCGCGGAAATCCGACCGATGTTTCCGAAGCCGGCGCCATTCTGGGCTCTTCGGAAGAGATGATCGAGCGGGTTGAGAAGCTCTATGAGCTTGGCGTGCGCAATATTCTTTTGCACGACCTTTCGGGATCCTTCGATGCCCTGCAGCAATTCGCCGAAGAGGTGATGCCGCATTTCGCAGGCCGTGAGGGCGACGCCGTTCAGGCTGCCGAATAGGTACCTGACTGCGGGTGGCCGGAACCCCGGTGATGCCGGAGTTTCCTTTGTTTGATGATGCGGTCGGTTCCGATGCACCGATCTGGTATGACCACGCTTTCATGGTGGTGAGAGCGATATCCTTCTGAGGAGTGAGTTTGTGGACGATATGATTTTTGGAACCGGCCCCAATGCCGTGAGCCAGCCTGTCACCCGCACGGAAGACCCGCGTCTGCTGCGCGGCAATGGCGTTTACACCGACGACAAGAACCTTGCGGGCCAGGCCTATGCCAGCTTCTTGCGGGCTTCCGTTGCCCATGGCGAGATCACGAAACTGGATGTCACTGCGGCGAAGGCGGCACCCGGTGTTTTGGCGGTCTACACCGCCGGTGATCTTAAGGCCGCGGATCTGGGGAGTCTGCCCAACAATCTGCCGGTCAAGAGCAAGGACGGCACGCCGCTGATCAAGCCGGTCCGCCCGATCCTGGCCACGGGTCGGGTGCGACATGTGGGGCAGCCGATTGTCGCGATCATCGCGGAAAGCGCTGCTCAGGCCCGTGATGCGGCCGAACTTGTCGAGCTTGATGTCACTCCCTTGCCGCCGGTCACCTCGCTGGAGGAGGCCGTCCGCGAGGGCGCGCCGCAGCTGCATGACGAAGCACCCAACAATGTGTGCCTGGACTTCCAGATGGGGGATGCCGCGGCCACGGCAGCGGCCTTTGCCGAAGCCGCCCATGTGACCCGGCTGCATCTGGACAACAACCGCTGTTTTGTCTCGGCGATGGAGCCGCGCGCCGCGGTGGCCGACTTCGACACCGAGGACGATCGTTACATCCTGCATGTGTGCTCTCAGGGCGTGATGGGAATGCGCAACATCCTGGCCGGAGCGATTTTCAACGTGGAGCCCGAAAAAATCCACGTGTTCACAAGCGATGTGGGGGGCTCTTTCGGGATGAAGGCGATGCCCTATCACGAATATCCGGTGATCATGCTCGCAGCCAAGCAGCTCGGTCGCCCGGTCAAATGGACCGCGGATCGCAGCGAAAGCTGTGTGTCGGACCATCAGGGGCGCGCCAGCCAGTTCGAAGCCGAACTCGCGCTGGACAAGGATGGCCGGTTTCTGGCCGCCCGGGTGACCGGACTGGCCGATATGGGTGGTTATCTGACCGGCACCGGTCCGCTCGCCCAGTCGGTGAATATCGGCAAGAACTTGCCCTGCATGTATGTCACGCCGGCGATCGATGTGAACATGCGCTGCGTCTTCACCAACACGGTCTATGTGGGTGCCTATCGCGGTGCCGGACGCCCCGAAGGCAATTTCATCATGGAGCGCCTGGTCGATACGGCGGCCCGGGAAATGGGCATCGATCCGATCCAGATTCGCCGACGCAACCTGATTCCAAATTCGGCCTTTCCCTTCACCGCGGCCAGCGGTCAGGTGATCGACAGCGGCGACTTCGAGGCAATGCTCGTGCAGGCCGTTGCGGCCAGCGACTGGGTGGGATTTGCCGGACGTCGGGCCAGCTCCGAAAAACGCGGCATGAAGCGCGGCATCGGGGTGTGTTCCTATCTCGAGGTGACGGCGCCGGCCGGCAAGGAAAATGGCGGCATTCGCTTTGGCGAGGATGGCCGGGTGACCATGGTATCGGGCACGCTCGATTACGGGCAGGGGCACCGCTCGACCTTCGGCCAGATCGTCAGTGCCCGGCTGGGCATTCCGTTCGACCGGATCGATCTCCTGCAGGGGGATTCCGACGAATTGCTCGTCGGGGGCGGCACCGGCGGCTCACGCTCGGTCATTGCTGCCGGTGGCGCGTTCTACGAAGCCGCTGCGGAGGTCATCGAGAAGGGCAAGGCGGTCGCCGGTCATGTGCTCGAAGCCGCGGTCGAGGATATCGAATTCGCGGATGGCGATTTCCGCATTTCCGGTACCGATCGGTCAATCCATCTGCTCGATCTGGCGGCGAAAGCACGGGAGCTGGCGGGCGCCAATGGCTTGCCCGACAGCCTGGAAGTACAGCTGGTACACGACACGGCACCGTCCGCATTCCCCAACGGGGTGCATATCGCGGAAGTCGAGATCGATCCGAACACCGGGGAAACCAATGTCGTGAAATACACCGTCGTCGATGACTTCGGGAATGTCATCAACCCGTTGCTGGTGGGCGGACAGGTCCATGGCGGCGTGGTGCAGGGAATCGGTCAGGCGCTGATGGAGAATGTTGTCTATGACCGCGATGGCCAGCTCATCACCGGTTCCTATATGGACTACGCCCTGCCGCGCGCCGATCAGGTGCCCGATATCGAGTTCCTTGATCATCCGGTGCCCGCGAAAACCAATGTGCTCGGCGCCAAGGGTGCCGGCGAAGCGGGTGTGAGCGGAGCGCTGCCCGCGGTCATGAACGCCGTGGTGGATGCGTTGGCCGAATTTGGGGTCGAAAGCATCGACATGCCAGCAACGCCCGAGAGGGTCTGGCGCGCCATACATGGATGATCTGACGACGCGAGGGCCCTTCCCATGTTGGTGAAGGGCCTGAACGCGCGACTTGAAGCGATCCCGGCCGGGGTGCGTGGCGTGTTGCTGGTGGTGATCGCCAGTGCCTTTTTCGCGACCATGCACAACACCATTCGCCATGTGACCCATGTCGAGGGACTGCACCCGTTCGAGGTTGCGTTTTTCCGCAATTTTCTCGGGCTGCTCGTGTTCATTCCGATCTTCCTGCGGATGGGTTTCGGGGTACTTCGCACGCCAAAGATCCACTGGCATGTGGGACGCGCCTTTCTGAATTCGGCATCGATGCTGTCCTGGTTCACCGCGCTGAGCCTGATGCCGGTGGCCGATGCCACGGCGGTGAGCCTCATCGGGCCGGTTTTTGTCGCGTTGCTGGCGATGTTCTTTCTCAAGGAACATGTCGGCCCGGTGCGGTGGCTGGGGATCGCGCTTGCGATCATTGGCGGGCTGATTGTGGTGCGGCCCGGCTTCAATGAAGTCAGTTCAGGCGTCTGGCTGGTCCTGTTTTCCGCCATCGCCGTCTCCAATTCCAAGATTGTGGCGAAGATCCTGACCCGCACCGAAGGCGCGGCGACGATCGTGGCTTATCTGACCCTGCTGATGACCCCGATCACCCTGATTCCAGCCCTGTTCGTCTGGCAAAACCCGACACTGGAGCAACTGGGCTGGATGGCGGTGATCGGCATCTGTGGCACCACCGGGCATCTGCTGTTCGTGCAGGCCTACAAGATGGCCGATATCAGCCTTGTCGAACCCGCCATGTTCACCCGCATGGTGTGGGCTGCGATCATTGGTTACGTCGTGTTTTTCGAATTTCCGGAGTTCTGGACCTGGATTGGCGCGGGGGTCATCGTGGTCGGCACGACCCTGCTGGCTCGTCGCGAGGCACGGTCGGAACCGCGCGTGGTCAGCCCGGTCAGTTCCACGGTCAATCCGACGGTCGGAGATTAAGCTTTTGTGCAGATTGTCATGCTTTAGACTGGTTAGGGCGGTCGAGGCGACCGGATGTATCTAGGGGATCTATGAAAATGCGATTTTCACTCGCAGCTGCGGCGCTTTCACTGACATTTTCGATGCTTGTCGCCCCTATGGCGCAGGCACAGCGACTGGCCATTCCGGGGTTTGATGTGCCGGTCTGTGAAGGAAGCATTTCGACCTTCGTACTCGATGCTGTGCCCGGAGACGGATTTTACTGGGTCGATATTTTCGACAAGACCGATGAAGCCCTGGCGTTTCGTGAAACCTTCCTGAAGACCTTGCGGGCGGACGGGCGCAAGACCAACGAGGATGGCGGTCTGGTGTTCAACTTCGAATCCCAGTCTGCATTTTTGGGGCTGAGTTCGCGCGGTGGGATCGACAAGGCACAGGGAAGTGGCGCACGGGATAGCAGATCATCAGGCGATATCGGCCTGAGCGAATTGCGCGACACGATCCGCGAGGGCAATCCGAGCCGACGGAATCGCACATCGCTTGGCCAGACTATTGATGCCAAGGCCGAACTTCGCGACAGCAAGACCGGCCGGGTCATGTGGTTGGCAACATTGTCCTGCCAGCCTCTGACGGGAGATCGAAAACTGCTGATGCAGTTCATCTCGAAAGTCATCGTCGACAGTCTGGCGCGCGAGGGTGGCAAGACGACCTTTTAATCGGGGCTGCAAAAAAGCCACTGGGATAACAATTTCAAAAGAGGGATGGGAATGTCTGAGAAAAAGCAACTTGGTTTGGCCGTTGTTGGCTGCGGTGTCGTGGGGCGAATGCGCGCCACGCTGGCACGGGATTTCCCCGGGATCGGCTGGATCGGGCTGAGCGACGTCAATGAAAGTGTCGGGCACAAGCTGCGCGACGACATCAATGCGGATTTCTACTCCAATGATTTTCGTGAACTGATCGCGCGGCCCGAAGTGGATGCGGTGATCATCGCAACTTCGACCTGGGCCCATGTGGAGCCGACACTGGCTGCGGTCGATCAGGGCCATATGCTCTTCATTGAAAAGCCGCTGGCGACTGATGCACGGGAATCAGCGCAGGTGCTGGCTGCCATCGAGGCCGCCGGGATTGATGCGGTTGTGGGTTACACCCAGCGTTTCCGGCGTCGCTTCCTGGTTGTGAAGCAGCGTATCGAGAACGGCCAGATCGGCGAGTTTACGGCGGCGACCGTGCGCGCCTTCATGAACCGGATGGCACCGACGGGCGAAACGCGTTTGACCCAGGACCGGCGTTTCCTGTCACCGATGGTGGTCTCGGGAACGCACAGTCTGGATATGTCCATGTGGCTCATGGGGGAGGCGGCCAAGCCGGTCTCCGTCTATGCCCGTTCGACCGAGAAAATCCTCACTGATCTGGGCGTGAAGGATGCCACCTTCGGCCTGTTTCAGATGGAAGATGGCGGCATGTTCTCCATGAACATCTGCTGGGCACTGCCGAAGGTCTGGCCGGGTGCGGTCTATGGTCTGGAGATTGGTATCGTTGGTACCGAGGGCGTGATCGATATTGAGGACACCCATCGCGACGTCATTTTGGCTTCCGAACATTCTCAGGGGCCGGCCTACAATCCCGAAGGTCTAAATCTGGAAGCCCAGCGCAATGTGGATTTTCTGACCAGCTTCCCGCCGGGTGATGTCTATGCCGGGGAGCTCTGGGGGCCCATGCGCGAGGAGACCAACAACTGGTTCCAGCGCATCTACAACAAGAAGCAAACCCCTCATGCCACGGCTGCCGAAGGTCACCGTAACCTGATTCTCACCATGGCGATGGATCTGTCGGCCAAGGAGAAGCGCGAGATCGAGTTGCCGATCACCGCTGATGAACTGATGGAACGTCTGGAAGCCTGACGGCACGCGGGCAACCGTTTCTGAGGACAGAACATGACGGAAGACAGCGGACAGGATCTGCAGGCCTGGGTCGGTCGCACGGAAGAGCGGCGCGATGTAATTCAGGTGGAGCGTTGCGTGGCGTTGCAGGCCGCGCTGGATGACGGCAGTAAACCGCTTGGAGGCGGTGATGCGCTGCCGCCGCTCTGGCACTGGCTGTATTTCTGGGATATTGCGGCGCGATCCGGGTTGGGTCGGGACGGCCATCCCGCACTTGGGGGCTTCCTGCCACCGGTCGGTCCGGCCCGGCGGATGTGGGCGGGTAGCCGTGTGTCGTTTTCAGGCCATTTGCGACTGGGCGAAGAAGCAACGCGCGTTTCAACTATCGAAAGCGTGGCCGAAAAGTCCGGGCGAACGGGACGGCTGGTGTTCGTCACCGTGCGTCACGAGTTGTCCGGCGCGGAAGGCCCCGCCATTGTCGATGAGCACGATATTGTCTATCGCGAGGTGACCGGGGAGGGCGCGTCGAGCCGACCCGGCGAACCGGCGCCCGAGACCGCCCAGTGGCGCGAGACTGTTGATCCCGATCCGACCCTGCTGTTCCGATATTCTGCACTGACCTTCAACGGTCATCGCATTCACTACGATCGTGACTATGCGCGTGATGTGGAAGGCTATGAAGGGCTGGTGGTTCACGGACCATTGCTCGCAACCCTGATGGTCGGACTCGCCGGTCGGTCAATTCCGGACCGGCAGATTTCGCGGTTCGAGTTTCGCGGGATGCGCCCGGTTATGGACACCGAGACGTTCACCGTGAATGCAGACCCGGACGGAGATGACGCGGTCGCGGTCTGGGTTGCCAATGGCGATGGGGACTATGCGATGCGCGGGCGTACGGAATACGCCTGACGTTGTCCTGTCCTTCCTGTCGCTTTGCCACGCTTCATCGTTCCCGCGAGATCGCGACCAAACATTGTCATGGCCGGACTTGATCCGGCAGTCCACGTGGATATAGCGCGTGACCCATTGACGTTTGGGCCCGCAACAGGTGCGGGCATGACGAAAGTTGTGCGTGGTCGCCTAAGTCGCCACCATCTCGCGAATCAGGTCGAGGTTTCCCGGGTTTGGTAGCAGTTCGCCGCGCCGGATACGCTCGGTGATCTCCACGATGGCCGTATTCGCCGGAGCCGCGTTGGCGCGTCCCGCGAGTGTCTCGACAACCGCGCCGTTGACGTCACCGGTTTCACTCTGCCGGCCCTTCAGGTGATCCATCAGGACGGTTGTCAGGGTATTGGGGCGGGTGAAGGACATCAGTTTATCGTGTAGCAATTCCAGCAACTGATTGGTGTTCTGCATATCCTCGGGTTTCAGGCCGAAGATGGGTGTGATCGGGTGTCCGCGAAATTCACCTGCGGCCAGCGCTTCCGCACCGGCCTTGAGCATCAGGTCACGCATGCCCGGCAACTCGACCGCTTCGTCGATAGGCAACCCCACCAGCGCGGTTGTAGCGAGGGTCATGGCGTTGCTGACCAGCTTCATCCATTTCGCGGCTAGAATATCGTCGGAAATCTCGACAACGCCCGCATGGCCGAGCACCTCGGCGATTTCGGGTTCGCGTCCGGCTGTTGCCGGGTGCGCGCTGCCGATGGCAAACCACGAGCCACCGTCGCGGGGTGAAGACCGCTTGATGATGCCGGGTTCGTGCAGTTCGGATGCCACCTCGATCACGCAGGCCATTGCCCGTTCCGCGCCGACGGCCTCAGCGATGGCTGCGTAGCTCATGCCGTTCTGCACGCCGACGAGAATCCCGTCTTCGGCCAGACAGGGTTCGATCAGCCGTGCGGTCCATGGCGTGTCATAAGCCTTGAAGAGCATCAGCACGATGTCGAAGGGCTCGGTAAAGGTTGCGACGTCACACAGGTGATACGCATCGACGGCCTGCTCGATAGTCTCGTCCGGCAATTCGATCCGCGCACCATTGGCGCGCAGAGCTTCGACATGGGCCGGCCACTGGTCGATCAGCGTGACGTCGAGACCGGCCCGGATCAGATCAACCCCGATGGCGGTGCCGTTGGCACCCGACCCGAGGATGGCGATTTTCTTGCTCATGGGAACTCTCCGAACTAGGCGAGGGCTTTCCCGTAGCGCCAGCGAAAGATGTTGATCTCGGAAAACACGCCGGCCTTGGTCATCGGTTCATTGCCTACAAGGGCTTCGGCCGCAGCCCGGTCTGCAATCTCGATAATGAAAAGACTGCCAAGCAGGGTTTCGCCGTCATCGCTGCGCAGCGGGCCATGGGCGACGTACCGGTCGATGATCGATCCCTGATAGGTGTGATGAGCGGCAGCGCTTTGCTTGCGTAGGGCAGGTGCATCCGGACCATCGAGGCACTCGCAGACGAACATCT
>Ga0055584_100003246_pt1 | contig 16081 bp, 14 predicted proteins | sample OSDHelmetaG_FD_58716 | JGI IMG/M metagenome (GOLD analysis project Ga0055584, IMG submission 58716) | Pelagic marine sediment microbial communities from the LTER site Helgoland, North Sea, for post-phytoplankton bloom and carbon turnover... | ecosystem: Environmental > Aquatic > Marine >... | reverse complement strand
GTCCGCGACCGGGCCGTAGGCGTCGGTGGCGAGCGTGATGCCGAGCGTGGAGAGCATGCCAACGGCAGCCACAGCGACGCCGTAGAGGCCAGCGAAGTGGTTGGCCACGAAGATGCCGGTGACGACGGCGAGGGTCGGGATGACCACGCTCACGAGGCCGACCGCGATGCCACCGATGACGACGGAGGCCGGACCGGTGGCCGCCTGCTTGGCGATCCACTGGGTGGGGCGGTACTCGTAGGAGGTGAAGAACTCGGTGGTGTTGCCGATGACCTGGCCCACGATGAGACCGGTCAGGACGACCCAGAAGAGCTCGAAGGGAAGCTCGAAGATGACCAGGACGGCGGCGGTCGCGATGAGCACGAGACCTGCCGCACCGAAGACGCCGTAGCGCAACGCCCACAGGAGCTGGCTCATCTTGGCGTCATCCTTGGTGCGCACGAACGTGGTGCCCACGATCGAGCAGAGGATGCCCACGCCGGAGACCACGAGCGGAAGCACAGCCAGCGCGCTATCCCAGCCAGTCGCGTCGATGGCGAAGTAGGCAGCGCCCACGCCCACGAGCGTCAGCGCCGCGATCATGCCTCCGACATACGATTCGAAGAGGTCGGCGCCCATGCCGGCGACATCGCCGACGTTGTCGCCGACGTTGTCAGCGATGGTGGCCGGGTTGCGGGGGTCATCCTCGGGGATGCCTGCCTCGACCTTGCCCACGAGGTCGGCGCCGACGTCGGCGGCCTTGGTGTAGATACCACCACCGACGCGCGCGAAGAGCGCGATAGACGATGCGCCGAAGGCGAAGCCCGCCACGACTGCGGCATCCCGGAAGATGAACCACAGGGCGGTTACGCCGAGCAGACCGATGCCGACGACCGTCATGCCCATGACCGTGCCGGTGCGGAAGGCAACCTTCAGGGCCGGGTTCAGACCCTCGATGGCTGCCGTCGCGGTGCGAGTGTTGCCCTGTGTCGCGATACGCATGCCGATGAAGCCGGCAGTGGCGGATCCGATAGCACCGAGAACGTACGCGATGGACGTCCACGGGCCGGTACCGAACCGGTCCTGGATGGCAGCGTTGGTCTCAGCCACGGTCGCGTTGTCGGTGAGGTTGAAGTCGATGAGTAACGCGATGACGACCGTCACGACAGCCACGAAGACCGCGAGGATCGTGTACTCACGACGCAGGAAGGCCATGGATCCCTGCTGGATCAAGCGGCCGACCTTCTGGATGATCTCGGGACCAGCGTCCTGCGCCACGACCCAACGGGCCAGGTAGAACGCGGTCACGAGGCCGGCGATGGCGGAGCCACCGGCGATGATGAATGCAGGTGTCCCAGCCATCAGCAGGGGTACCTAGTTGCGAGCACGGGCGTTAGCCTCCCTCTCGTGTGATTTGGGGCAAACGTAGGCACAGATGAGTGCCGTTCAACGATACGGTCTGTGTCATAAGGGCACGCGGGCCATGTTTCCCCCACACGCGCACCATCCGGCCCCCGAGTGCACGACCAGTCTACCCATGAGAACAGCCCCGCCGGTCCGGCGGGGCTGTCGTGATCGCAATCAGCGAAGCGTCTTAGGCTTCAGGGCTCTCCTCGGCCTCGGCGAGCATCGCCTCGGCTTCGGCAGCTGCCGCCTGGACATCGATGACCTCGACCTCCACACCCTCGATGGGCTGGCCGTCCTCGTCGATGCCAGGCGTGCTGGTGTCGTTGATGAACAGCAGGTTGCCGTCCGCATCGTTGACCCTGGCGCTCAGCGTGTAGCTGAAGCGCGGGTCGATGCTGCTCGCGTCGTACTCGATGAGGAACGGGATCTCGGTCACAGTCGGATCCTCGATCTCACCCTCAGCCTCACCGATCGTCTCAGCCGGCGCGTCGGCCATGGAGGTGTCCTGAAGCTCGACCGACCAGGTCGCGCCTTCGGGCAGCACGCTGCCTTCGGGCAGCACGATCACGCCGGGGAGCGCCGGCACGGGCTCGATGACGGGCTCGTCACTCGGCACTGCCGCCTCGGTCGGCTCCACCGTGGGCTCGTCGGTGGCTTCTTCCACTGGCTCCTCGGTCGGCTCGGGCGTGGGCTCGGGGGTCGGCTCGGGCGTGGGCTCGGGCGTCGACCGGGGTTCCGGAGTCGGGTCCCCGCGGTTCGTGATCGTCAGGCCGCTGTCCTGCGGCGTCGGCGTCGCCGCGGGCTCGGGGGTCGCCGCCGGGTCGGTGCCGCCCACGGGCTCGGGCGTAGGCGCGGGCTCTTCGCCGCCGTCGGGCGGATCGCTCTCCAGGCCTTCGAGGCTCAGGTCGCCCAGGATGTCCGCGCTCAGCTCCAGATCCGCGAGGGGATCCACCACCTCGGGCGTGGCTTCCGCCACGGGCGTCGCCGTCGGCGTGTTCACGGCGACCGGGTCTTCGCCGCCGTCGCCCTTAAGCAGGATCACGGCCAGCGCGACGCACGCGAGGGCCGCCAGCGCGAGCACGCCCACGAGGATCAGAGGCCGAGCCGACGGTACGTCGCCTCCCTCGTAATCGTCGTCGTCCTCGTATTCGTCGTCGTACTCGTCGTCGTACTCGTCGTCGTCGGCCATTGCGCTCTGCTCCGATGGGTCCGGGGATTCTACGGATGCGGACCGGGCACGCCAACGTGCCAGCCCTTGCGGGCGCCGTTCGGTGGGCCGATCCTCCTGCCGTGACCTCTCCCTGGCTCCGACCGGCCCTCGTCTCGGGGGTTCCCGATACCTGGCTCTGCCGCGTCCCGATCGCGCGCCTCGATCAGGTCGATCTGCCCGGTGTGGACACGCTTTCCGCCGCCGAACGTCGATTCGTGGAGGCCGCCAAACCACGGCGCGCTCGCGAGGTGGCCGCGGGCCGCGCGGCGCTTCGGGCGGCGTTGCGGGCAGCGGGGTGGGGCGGTGCCGGCGACCTGCTGCCCGGCGAACAAGGCCGTCCGCGTCTGCCCGACGGCTTCACGGGGTCGATCACGCACAAGGACGGCGTCGCGTTGGCGCTGGCGGCGCCGCTGCGCGCGGGCCGGACCGTGGGCCTCGACAGCGAAGTCGTGGGCCGGGACCGGTCGGACATCGCGCGGCGGATCCTGCGGCCGGCGGAGCAGGACCGGTGGCTGGCGACCGGCGGCGCCTGGCCGCAGCTGCTCGAGGTCTTCAGCGTGAAGGAGGCCATCTACAAGGCCTTGCACCCCCACGTGCCGCGCTACATCGGATTCGAGGAGGCAGAGGTCCACGAGGACGGCACGGTGCAGATGCACCTCGTCCACGGCGAAGGCCCCTTCACGCTGGAGGCGACGGCGTGGTGGGAGTCCCAGCGTCTGATCAGCGTCGTGCAGGCCCGCCCGGCCTGAGTCCGCGCCGATCGAGCGGACCGCTACTTGGCCAGCAGGTCCGCGACCCAACTCAAGACCTTGCCCTTGGCGGAGTCGTCGTAGCCGACGCTGCGCTGGCGGATGACGCCGTCCCGCTTGACCCAGAAGGTCGTCGGCACGCCGCGGGTCTGGAAGCGATCCATGATCGCCTTGTCGTGGTCCATCACCACCGGGAAGGGCAGGGGGTTCTGGGCGAGGTAGCGCCTCGCCGCGGCCGGGTCCGAGTCGACGTTGACGCCGATGACGGTCAGGCCGTTGTGCTTGTTCTGCTCGTGGATCTCCGCCAGGGCCGGCAACTCCTTCTTGCAGGGTGCGCACCACGAGGCCCAGAACGTCATCACCACCGGCTTGCCCTTGAGGTCCTTCATGGACAGCGTGCCGCCGTCGGCCGTCTTGCCCGACCAGTCCCACATGACGTCGCCGACCTTGCCGCCGGGGTACTTGTCTACGGCGCCGGCCAGGGCCGCCGGCGGGTCGCCACTGCAGCAGCGGAAGCCGATGGAGTCGTCCTTCGTGTCGGGGGCCTCGGAGTCCTTGAAGTAGGCGCACCGGGCCGCGTTGCCCGAGAAGTACGAGCCGCCCTTGAGCGACGCGCGGTCGGGCGTGAGCCCCACCCACTCCTTGGTCACCCCTTCGAGGTCGTAGATCCCGTCGGGGGTCGCGCACTTCGGGTGGTTGCCGGTGATCAGCGGCGTCGGGTCGGTCTTCTTGCGGGAGTCCGCGCACCAGCCCTCGCGCCAGTGTTCGCCGTAGCTGTGCTGCCGGCCTTCGAGCTGATCCTTGCTGAAGACGCCGTCCCCGTCGTTGTCGATGGGCACGGCGCCGGTGCAGGCGGCCAGCCACTCGCCTTCGGTGCACAGGCGCTTCCCGGCGGCGTCGCAGGCTGACTTGGCCTCGTACCAACTGACGCTCCGAGCCGGCTCGACGCCCGCCTGGGAGACGGCCTTGCCGTCGGCGATGGACGCCTCGAAGGCGTCGATGGTCACGGGGCCTTCGGGGCCGTCGATCTGGACCTGGGCTGGCGAGTCGACGTCGCCGACGACTTCGCCCTGCAGTGCGACGTCCAACAGCACGCGGTCGGTGCTGTCGGTCTTGACCGCTTCGACGGCCGCCCGCAGCGACGCGACGGGCTGGGCCCCCACGAGGCGCCGACCGTTGACGAACAGGGCGGGGGTACCGCGCACGCCGTGCTCGCCGCCGACCTTGCTGTCGGCGATGACCTTGTCCAGGGGCGCCTTGGACTTCATGCAGCTGGTCCAGGCGGTCGTGTCCAGGCCGATGTCCTTCGCGTAGCCCAGCAGGTTCTTGCCCCGCAGGCGGCTGTTGTTGCGGAACAGGACGTCGTGCATCTCCCAGAACTTGCCCTGGTCCTGGGCGCAGACCGATGCCTTGGCCGCGTTGCAGGCGAAGTTGTGCAGGTTCTTCTTCAGCTCGTTGGCGTTGCAGGAGCTGTGCATGGGGAAGTGCATGAAGGCGACGCGGAGCTGGTCCTCGCCGAGCTCCTCTTGAAGGACCTCGACGTTGCCGCTGAGCTTCTTGCAGAAGGGGCATTGGAAGTCTTCGAAGAGGATCAGGGTGACCGGGGCGTCGGCGCTGCCCTTGGTGGGCACCGAGGCGTCGAGCTTGATGTCGGCGATCTCGGCGGGGAGGACCAGGCGTCGGGTGCCGGGGTCGGGGCGGCCGGGGCCCGGGGGCGTGGTGCCACCGACCTGCTTGGGGGGCGCCACGGACAAGGGCGAGGGGGTGCCGGCCGGGGGCGCAGGCGTCTCGACGACGACCTCGGGCCCCGCCGACTTCAACGGCCGAGTCGACGAGTTGAGCACCGGCGTCAGCACGACGACGGCGACAGCCAGCGCCCCCAGGGGCAGGCGGGCGTCGGCCTTGGACACCAGGCCCGGGATGTCCTTGAACGACTGGACGAATCCGCCCGGGTGCAGCAGCGCCCCCAGCACCAGGACGGCCACGTTGCTGGCGTCCATGACGAGGCAGAACTTACAGACGTCGTCGACGTAGTAGATCATGTTGAACAGCAGCCAGCCGCCGAACGCGAGGCCGCCCAGCGTCGCGAGGCTGCTGACCGCCGACACCGTCTCCTTCGCCAGCTTTCCGGCCATGGCCATCAGGCCGAGGACGCCCAGGACGAGGAACATCGGCACGGCCGGGATCGACACCGGGATGCCGAACAGCTCGGACCACTCGGACTGCAGGACTGCGCCGCAGCCCCCGTCCTGGCACTTGCCGGAGTCGAGGCCCGCGACCACGTCGTGGTGCACGCCGATGAGGTCGAAGGCCCAATAGGCAGCCCAGAAACAGGCGGCGACGTAGGCGACAGGGAGCAGCTTGTCCTTCATAGGCGCGGAATCTAGCCACGCGGTTCGGGCCCAACAAGGAGCCCCGCGCGCCCGACCGTGCCCGAAGCGTGGATCGACCGCTCTGGTAGGGTTCGCCGTCGTTTTTCCAGGGGTCTGCGATGACGGATCGGCACACGCGAACCGAACGAAGCGGGGTCTTGTCCGAGCTGGGCAAGTCGATTCTCGCCATCCCCATCGGCGCGCTGCTGTTCGCGGCGTCGTTCGGCGTCATCTGGTTCACCGAGGGCCGCACCGACCAGTCGAAGATCTGCAAGCAATCCGCGGAGCTCGGCGCTGAGGTGACCGACGACGACGGATTCGTCAGCGTGAGCGGCCCCCTGACCGCGCCCGAGCCCCTGGGCGACCCCGAGTTCCTGGCCCCGGGCCCCTGGCTCCAGCTGGAGCGCCGGCCGGAGATGTGGGCCTGGGTCGAGCACCGGGACACCGAGACCCGCAACAAGATCGGCGGCGGCAAGGAGACGATCACGTACTTCGAGTACCGGCGCGAGTGGACCGCGGAGCCCCAGCCGGCGACCACGTTCGACAACCCGACGGGCCACGAGAATCCGCCGATGTACGCGCTGCCCCTGACGTCGACGGCGTCCGAGGCCCGCGTCGGCGCCTGGTCCTTCGACCCCCGCGAGGCCGACCTGGCCGGCGGCGAGGCCCTGGACCTGACGTCGCTGCCCCGCACCGGCGCCGGCGCGACCGCGAAGGTCGCCGGCCACCACCTGCACCTGGGCCGCGGGGACGCCGCCAACCCCATCCTGGGAGACGTCCGGGTCTCGTTCAATGCGGTGCCGACGGGCGTGTCGTCAACGGTCTTCGGCCAGGCCCGCGCCGGGTCCGTGGGTCCCTACGTGCACGCGGGCGAGACGCGCATCTTCCGGCTCTTCCGAGGCAGCCGGGGCGAAGCGCTCGTCGCCATGCACCAGGAGTACGTGGTCCTGGGCTGGCTCGGCCGATTGGCCGGGTTCGTCTGCATGTGGCTCGGCTTGTCGCTGTTCTTCGCGCCCTTGCACGCAGTCCTTGGCATCCTCCCGTTCCTCGCGAAGGGCTCCCGGTTCCTCGTGGGGCTCGTGCTCCTTCCCGTCGCCCTGCTCCTCACCGCCATCACCACCGTGGTGTCGATGATCCTCCACAGCTTCGTCGCGGCGCTCCTCGTCGCATTGACCACCCTCGCCCTCCTCGCGTTCTGGATGAACCAACGCCGAAAGGCCTCCGCATGAACTCGCTCCGCCTCCTCGCCCTCCTGGGCCTCTCCGTGCCCACCCTCGCCCTGACCGCCTGCACCACGAGCAGCGGCGACGACGACGACTCGGTCTCCGACGACGACGACGCGGCGGCGGTGGACTTCGCCATCTCCTCGCCCGACTTCGTCGCCCCCTACTTCGACGTCCCGGCCAACCGCGACTGCGACCAGGCCCTGCCCGTCGCCAACGCCTGCGACGGACCGAACCCGGAGATCGTGTGGGAGGGCGTGCCCGACGGCACCGTCGCGTTCGCGCTGATCTTCGACGACGTCAGCTTCAACGACTACGAGCACTGGGCGATCTTCAACATCCCCGCCACCGAGACCGGCCTTGCCGCCGCCATCTCGGGCCGGAACCTCACCAACTCCCCCCCGGGCGACGCCATCGAGCTGAGCAACCCCGGCGGCTGGGAGGGGTACCTCGGCTCCTGCCCCGGCGCCGTCAACCAGTACCGCTGGCGCCTGTGGGCCCTCGACAGCGAGCTCGACGCCAACCTGAACAGCTTCGGCGCGGTCATCGCCGCGGCCGAGGACGCGTCCATCGAGATGGTCGAGATGTGCCACGTCTTCGACGGCCGCGAGATCTGACCGAGGCGGACAGGCCATGAAGCCCGACCGCTGGCCGCCCAAGGCGCGCCCCCCCGCGGGGCGCGTCGTTCGGCTGCCCGTCGAGTCCGACCTGCTCCGAGCCAATCGCCTCGGCGACCCCCACGTGCGCACGCTGCCGGTGTGGCTGCCCCCGGGCTACGACGCGTCGTCGGAGCGCTACCCGGTGGTGCACTACCTGGTCGGGTTCACGGGCGGCGGCGAGTCGAAGCTGAGCTGGAAGCCCTGGTCGGAGACCGTGCCCCAGCGGCTGGAGCGGCTGCTGGCGGCGGGCCGAATCGCTCCCATGATCGTGGCGTTCCCCGACTGCTTCACGCGGCTGGGCGGCAGCCAGTACATCGACTCGTCGGTGTGCGGGCCCTACGCGGCGCACCTGACCCAGGAGCTGGTGCCCCTGGTGGACCGGATGCTGCGCACGAAGGCGTCCCGCGAGCACCGCGCGGTGGTCGGGAAGTCCAGCGGCGGCTTCGGGGCGATGGTGCACGGGATGCTGCACCCCGATGTGTGGGGCGCCGTCGGCTGCCACAGCGGCGACGCCGGGTTCGAGCTGTGCTTCGGCTCGTCGCTGGGCAAGACGCTCGAGGAGATAGCCCGCTGGGGCAGCGTGGCCGCGTTCCTGGCGCAGTTCGAGGACAAGCAGAAGCGGGGCGTGCACGAGGTCCACGCGACCATGCACCTGGCTATGGCGGCCTGCTTCGACCCGCTGCCCGAGCACATCGATGGGTTCTGCCTGCCGCTCGACCTGCACACCGGGGAGCTCATCCCCGAGCGGTGGGAGCGTTGGCTGGCCTGGGACCCGGTGCAGATGATCCCGCAGCACGAAGACGCCTTGCGGAGCCTGCGGCTGCTGTTCATCGACTGCGGGAATCGGGACCAGTACCTGCTGCACTACGGGGCGCGGCAGATGGTGTCGCGGCTGAAGGCCGCCGGGATCGCCCACGAGTACGAGGAATTCTCGGACAACCACAGCGCGGTCGACTACCGGCTGGATGTGTCCCTTCCCCGCATCTCGCGGGCGATCCTCTAGATCAGCCGGCGGTCGGGAAGACCAGCTTCAGGTCGAGCGCGACCTCGTCCTTGATCAGGTCGTCGGGCTTGCCGGCGTACGAGATGTTCCAGTCGTGGCGGTTGATCTGGAACTTGGCGGTCGCCGTGGTGCCCGAGGCGTCGGTGACGATCTCGGCGGGGAAGGACACGTCCTTGGTCACGCCGTGCATGGTCAGGGCGCCCTTGACCGTGAACTGGTTGCCCTCGGTGGCGGCGAAGCCAGCGGACGCGAACGAGGCCTTCGGGTGCGTCTCGATGTCGAAGAAGTCGGGCGAGCCGAGGTGGCCCTGGAGCTTCGGGTGGTCGGCCCACAGCGTGGTGGTGTCGACGTCGACGGTGAGGCTGGTGGGCTTGCCGTCAGTCAGGCCGATGGCGCCCGAGAAGCCCTTGAAGCCGCCGTTGTGGCTGCCGGTGACCTTCGCGCCGAGGAAGCCGATGCTGCTGCTGGCGGGGTCCAGGGGGATGCCGCCATCGGCGGCGGCGGGGGCGGCGGCGTCGGCACCGGCCGCTTCGCCTTCGGGGCCGTGGCTGTGGCCGTGGTCGTCGGCGGCGGCCTCAGCCTTGGGGGCTTCGGCGGCGGGCTCCGTGACTTCGGCCTTGGGGGCGTTGTCGATTTCGGGGGTGGAGCAGGCGGCGAGGCCGAGGGCCAGGCTGATGATGAGGACGTTGCGCATGTTGGATCTCCGGCCCGCCTTCGGTGGCGAGCGGTGGGCGATCTAGCACTGCGCGGGGGACCGTGCCTACTGCCCCACCAACCGGGGAGCGCCGCCTACCCCACCGAGCCCACCTCGTCGACGATGACGTCGCGCTCGTAGCGGAGGTAGGAGACCTGCAGGCGGCGGGTGCGGATTGCCGGGTCGTCGCACCGACAGTTCAGCGAGTAGAAGCCGGTCTGGGTCGGGCGCCAGGTCGCCCACCAGAGCCCCCAGGTGCGGGCCGAGTCGCGCATCGGACAGAGCGTGACTTCCTGCCACTCGCCGTCGCCCCATTGGATGCTGATGGGGGGCTCGTTGACGTCGCCGCCCCAGACGATGCCGACGACCCGGTAGACGATCTCGCCGTCCAGGTCCCACTTCTCGACGCGGGTCGGCATGGCCGCGGTGTCGATGACGGCGGGCACGAAGTCCCGCGCCAGGGCAGGGATCCCGGACTGGTGCGTGCGCGACGCGAACTCCTGCATCTGGGGCGTCGCCGGCTCGTCGTCGTCGACGAAGCGGATCTCGTCCACCCACTTGATCTCGCTGCAGCCGAACCAGCCGGGGACCATGAGCCGGACGGGGAAGCCGTGGTCGGGGACGAGGGGCTCGCCGTTCATGTGGGTGGCGAGGAAGGCGCCGGCGTCGGCGAGGTCGTCGAACGTGAAGATCCACGAGGCGCCGGGGGTGCTGTGCGTGCTCACCTGCGTGCGCGCGTCGAAGCCAGACACCAGCACGCCGGTCGCGTCGGCCGTCGGGGAGACGCGGGCGAGCACGTCGGAAAACGGGATGCCGCTCCACTCGCAGGCCGACAGCAGCCCCATGCTTCCGCCGGCTCCGTTGCCCGAGCACTCCATGAGGATGGGGCCCATGTCCTGCACGAGGTCCATGAGGTCGTCGAGGGCCAGATCGACCTCTTCATCGACGAGGCCCCGCACCGCGAGGGTCCAGTTGTCCGTGGACGTCAGCAGGTCCGGGTGTTCGGTGCGGATGTAGAACTCGTCGACGTCGTTGAGGACCTTGTCCTCGTCGAGCTCGCGCAGGTCGGTGTAGAGCCGCGCGTCGTGGCCCTCGCGGACCTTCTCCTCCAGGAATTCGGCGCCGTCGTTCTCGAAGGGGATCACCTCCAGGAAGGTGCCGCCCTCGTACTCCTTCGTGCAGGCCTCGTCGGGGACGTCGATGGCGGAGTCGTCGTCGTCGCCGACCGCCGAGTCGTCGTCGTCGTCGTCGTCGTCGCTGAGGATCCCGCTGCCGCCACAGCCCGCGAGCAGCCCGCCGGAGGCGAGGCCCGACGCTTTGAGGAAGGCGCGGCGGTTGGCCGCCAGAGGCAGCACGAGCTTGTCATCGGTCACAGGCGTCTCCGGGAGGTCGTGGGGGGTCTACCGAACTCGCGGTTTGTTTCGCACAAATCCACCCCCCGGGGGCCCGGCAATCGGACCGAACGACCGCGGCGTCCGAGTGATCTGGCCCGGCGCTTGCTGTGGAACAGCCCGTGGGACCTGCGGGCATGAGACCCGTGCGGAACCGCACAGCGCGGCTCCTTGCCAGTGTCTTTTGCCCCGCTTGATGCGGGAGGAGGCTCCCGCCGCTGCTGGATTCTGCGATGGGAGGTGACCGGTGAACGTCTGGAAGATGGCCTGGCGCAACGTGCTTCGGAACCGGCGTCGGTCGGCGGTCACGATCTCCGCCATGGCGTTCGCACTCTTCGTTGAGGTGCTCTACGCCGGCCTCATCCCCGGCTACATCGGCGCCATGGAAGAGGACGTCGTCAACCTGCAGTTGGGCGATGCGCAGATCCACGCGGACGGCTACCGCAACAACCCGTCCATCTACACGGTCATCGAGGACCCGGGCCCCGTCCTCGCAAAGCTCGACGAGCTGGGCTACCCCGCGGCGCCCCGGCTCATGGGCGGCGGACTCGCGGCGGCCGGCGACTTCAGCTCTGGGGTCGCCTTGCGCGCCCTCGACCTGGAGCGCGAGACCGAGGAAGTCAGCGGCGTCTCGGGCAAGGTCGCCGACGGCGCCTGGCTCGACCGGTCGGAGCCCCGCGGCGTCGTCATCGGCCGTCGCCTCGCCCGCACACTCAACGTGAAGCCGGGCGGGGAGTTGCTGATCCTGAGTCAGGCCACCGACGGCTCCATGGCCCACGAGCTCTACACCGTTCGCGGCATCCTCAGCGCCATCGCCGACGCCACGGACCGCGCCATCGTCTACATGACGGACACGGCGTTTCGGGAGCTGATGGTGATGCCCACCGGCGCGCACCAGATCGTCGTGCGGCGCCCGCGCACGGTGCCCCTGGACGATGCGATGCCCCACATCGTCGCGTCCGCGCCGGGGCTGGAAGCGAAGAGCTGGAAGCAGCTCATGCCGATCATCGCCCAGATGATGCAGAGCGTGAGCGGGCTCATCTACATCCTCTACTTCATCATCTACACGGCCGTCGGAATCCTGATCCTCAACGCCATGCTCATGGCGGTCTTCGAGCGCATCAAGGAGTTCGGGGTCTTCAAGGCCATCGGCGCGGGCCCCGGGCGGGTGTTCGCGCTCATCGTGACCGAGGCCGCCATCCAGACCGTCATCGCGCTGTTCGTCGGCCTCATCGCGGCGCTGCCGGGGATGTACTACCTCGCGAAGCACGGCTGGGACGTCGGGGCGCTCGGGGGCATGGGCGTCATGGGCGTCTCCATGCGGCAGGTCTGGTACGGCTACTACACGCCGGAGACCCTCGCGGGCCCCGTGATCATGCTCTTCGTCATCGTCGGCTTGTCCGTCTGGTACCCGGCCCTGAAGGCCGCGTTCATCAGTCCGGTCGAAGCCATGCGGCATCAGTGAGGGGATGAAGCAATGAACCTCGCAGCCATCGCCTGGAAGAACCTCTGGCGTCAGAAGCGGCGGACGATCCTCACGCTCGTGTCCATCGCGTTCGGGGGCTTCCTCGCCATCTTGATGACGTCGATGCAGGACCGGTCCTGGGCCAACTTCATCGACACCGCGGCCCGCATGGGCGGCGGCCACGTCCGGGTCCAGCACCCCGAGTACATCGAGACCCCGTCGCTCAAGTACAGCGTCGTCGACACCAAGAACATCCGGGACCTGGCCGCGGCCGACCCCGACGTCGAGGTCGCCGTCGAGCGCATCTTCGGCCACGTGATGCTCTCGACCGCGACGGACAGCTTCGGCGGAGCGCTCATCGCCTACGACCCCGCGGCCGAGACCCCCGAGACGTTCTCGTTCATCGAGGGCCTCAAGGAGGGCGCGCTGTTCGAGACGTCCACCGACAAGGGGATCGTCCTGGGCAAGCGGCTGGCCGAGAACCTGGGCGTCGGCCTGGGCAAGAAGGTCGTCTACACGATGATGGACAAGGAGGGCGAGATCGTCGCCGGCCTGGGTCGCGTGTCGGGCCTCATCGGCACCGGCGCCGACAGCATGGACGGCGCGCTGGTGCTCCTGCCCATCGACGTGGTCCGGGAGACCCTGGGCTACGGGCCGGACGAAGCGACGAACGTGGGCGTCTTCCTCAGCGATTCGCGCCGCAGCCACGCCGTCGCCGCTCGCCTCGCCGCGGCGTTGCCGGACACGGTCGCGCCCCTGACCTGGTCCGAGGCGCGGCCCGACATCGCCACGTTCATCCAGATGAAGGTGGGCGGGGCCATCGCCATGGAGATCATCATCGGCCTGCTGATCCTCGCCGGCATCTTCAACACCCTGTTCGTCAGCGTGATGGAGCGGGTCCGGGAGTTCGGGATCATGCTGGCCATCGGCTGGTCGCCGCGGCAGGTGTTCGGCTTGGTGATGTTCGAGTCGCTGTGGCTCGCGCTCATCGGCCTCGTCGCCACCGGCGCCATCTCGTACTTCCCATACAAGTCGTTGTCCGAGAACGGCATCGACATGACCGAGGTCTACGCCGGGCAGGACGCCGTCGAGGTGTCGGGCATCGGCTTCGACATGACGCTGGCCGTGGGCATCTACCCCGAGAGCCTCGTGGTCATCCTGGCCGCCATCGTCCTGGCCACCCTGACCGCCGGGATCTACCCCGCGTGGAAGGCCGGCCGCGTCGACCCCGTCGACTCCATCAAGCTTGTTTGAGAGGGCTCCGACCATGAGTGAGAACGTCATCGAGTTGACCGGCGTCACCCGCGACTACAAGCAGGGGACTCTGTCCGTGCGCGCGTTGCGGGGCCTGGACCTGACCATCGAAAAGGGCGAGTTCACGGCGATCTGTGGGCCGTCGGGCTCGGGCAAGAGCACCGCCCTGAACCTCATTGGTGCACTGGATTCGCCGACGTCGGGGCGGGTGCTGCTGGAAGGCCAGGACCTCAGCGGGCTGAGCAAGAAGCAGCGAAGCCACCTGCGGCGCGACCGCATCGGCTTCGTGTTTCAGTCCTACAACCTGATGCCGGTGCTGACCGCCTACGAAAACGCCGAGTCCGTGCTCGCCCTGCAGGGCGTGCCCCTCGCGGAGCGGCGCGCGACCGTCATGGCGCTGCTCAAGGACGTGGGCCTGGAGGGCATGGAAGACCGCCGGCCCGACCAGTTGTCCGGCGGGCAGCAGCAGCGCGTCGCGATCGCGCGGGCCATCGCGTCGGAGCCGGCCGTGGTGTTGGCCGACGAACCGACGGCCAACGTCGACTCGGCGACCGCGGAGAAGCTGCTCGACATCATGGAGAAGCTCAATCGGGAGCGCGGCGTCACGTTCCTGTTCAGCACGCACGACCCCCGGGTGATGAAGCGCGCGCGACGCGTCGTGAACCTGGTGGACGGGCGGGTGGACGACGACCACCGCAAGGAGTCGGGCGAGGAAGCCCGAGTCGGGGATTCGCAATGAGACTCGCCCTTCGATTGGCATTGAGCCTGCTGTTTGTTGCGCCCCTGGCGGTCGCCGACGACACCGACCTGGCGCGCGAGCTGCTGGACGGCACCGACGACATGCACCGCGGCGACTCGAGCACGGCCACGGTGACGATGAACGTCAAGACGGACCGTTGGACGCGCACCCTCACGATGAAGTCGTGGAGCAAGGGCGAGGAGAAGTCGCTCATCCGCATCGAGGCGCCGGCCAAGGAGGCGGGCATCACGACGCTGAAGGTCGACAACAACATCTGGAACTACCTGCCCCGCGTCGACCGCACGATGAAGGTGCCGGCGGGGATGATGTCGGGCTCGTGGATGGGGTCCCACTTCAGCAACGACGACTTGGTGAAGGAGTCCCGCATGGCGGACGACTACACCTACGCCATCACAAAGCGGCCGGACGAGGCGGGCGTGGGGCAGTGGGTCGTCGAGTGCACGGTCAAGGAAGACGCCGCGGTGGTCTGGGGCAAGGTCGTGGTCACCCTGCGGGCGGACAAGCTGGCCGAGCAGATCCAGTACTTCGACGAAGACGGGGTGCTCGCGCGCACCATGGCGTTCTCCGAAGTGCGCGACATCGGGGGCCGGCAGGTGCCCACGAAGATGCGCCTGGAGCCGGCGGACAAGCCCGGCGAATACACGGAGGTCAGCTACCAGGACCTGGACTTCACCGTCGACGTGCCCGACTCCATGTTCACGCTGCAGGCGCTGAAGAAGTGAGGCTCGTCGCGCTGCTGGCAGTTCTGCTCGTCGGGTGCGTGGACAACTCCGGCGGCGACGCGCCCCCGGGCGTCGACGTCGCGGTCGAAGTGCCCGATTGGGACACGGCACCCCAGGCCTGCATGGGCGACGAGGGCGCGTTCCTGCTGACGGACGAAGCGTCGGTGGACGCGTGGTTCGCCGAGTGCATGGAGGACGTCGGGCAGACCGCCCGGGTGCTGGACGCCATCGGGGGTCTTGGAAGCGACCAGAAGCTGGTCGCCGTGCGGCTGATCCTGGGGGGCTGCGTGCAGGCGTGGAACTTCATGGGGATGCACCAAGACGCCGAGACGCTCCACGTCTGGGTGCTCAAGGAAGACACGGCGTACGGCCGGACGCAGGTCGCCTGCACCGACGACCTGGGCTGGGCCAACGGGTACTGGGTCGCGGCCGAAGGCGATGTCGGGTCCGTGACCGAGGCGAACCTGTGGCTGGGGCGGTTCAACCCGCAGTTGCCGGGCGGGCCGCCGTTGCCGGGGTAGGGGGCTATTGACCCTCCCCCGTTTCAACGGACCACCTGATTAGCAGGTTCGGGAGGACCGATGACAAAGACGAAGACGAAGACGACGACGCGCCGATTGCACAGCCCGGAGTTCAAGTCGGAGGCCGTGAAGCTGGTCGTAGAGCAGGGGCTGACTCTGGCCGAGGCAGCCCGCGACGTGGGGGTTCACCCGACCGTCCTTGGGCGGTGGGTGCGGGGAGCTCAGGCGGCCTCCGCCCCGGGGGCGCTGAGCTCCGAGGAGCGGGACGAGCTGAAGCGGCTCCGCCGCGAGAACAAGGTGCTGCGGACGGAGCGCGAAATCCCAAGAAAAGCCGCGGCCTTCTTCGCGAAGGAGGGCCGGTGACGACGTACCGGTTCATCTACTCGGAGAGGGCTACCTGGGCGATTCGGGCGATGTGTTCGGCGCTGCGCGTGGCGCGGTCGGCGTACTACTCGTGAAGGGCCGGCAAGCTGAGTCTCCGTGCCCGTGCGGACGCTGCGCTGGTCGTCCACATCCGCGCCATCCACCGGCGCAGCCGGAGGACGTAGGGCGTTCCTCGGGTCCTTGTCAATCTTCGCGCTGAAGGCCATCAGGTGGGCCACGAGCGCGTCGCGCGGCTGATGCGGGAGCACGGCCTGTCCGGGACTCCGAAGCGGCGTTTCCGGCCAACGA
>Ga0055584_100003244_pt1 | contig 16083 bp, 13 predicted proteins | sample OSDHelmetaG_FD_58716 | JGI IMG/M metagenome (GOLD analysis project Ga0055584, IMG submission 58716) | Pelagic marine sediment microbial communities from the LTER site Helgoland, North Sea, for post-phytoplankton bloom and carbon turnover... | ecosystem: Environmental > Aquatic > Marine >... | reverse complement strand
CGGACTCATAATCCGTTTGTCCCAGGTTCGAGTCCTGGTGGGCCCACCATTTTTTCTCTTATTTTCAAATAGTTATTTCCATCCTCTCAATATTCACCCTTGAATATTTGCTTACACACTGCTTACACACTTAAAAGTCGGTTACACACTATGATATTGGACTGCTCTGCCCCGGGGCAGTACCAGGTATTAGTTGATGAAATACACGATTTCTCTGCGCCTATTTCAGAACTCCGCTTGCCACTCAAACATACCTCTCCTATATTCACGCTATCCCTTAAGGACGAGCAATATATCAAAGGAAAAAGCATGAGTTTACAAACCAACCTGAAAGGCCGCTTACGCAATACTTTTTTGCCGAAGAACCATGGGCTGATGCCAGTTTTTGAGGCGGTAGTAAACTCTATTCAGTCCATTGAGGAAAAGGGTGACATAGATAGTGGCAAGATTGTGCTTAGCATCGATCGCGCTACACAAGGAGGTCTGGATTTAGAATCAAGATCGATACCGCCAATCATCGGCTTCTCAATCTCTGATAACGGATGTGGATTTGATAATAATAATTTCAAATCCTTTGAAACCCTAGACTCTGATCACAAAATCCAAAAAGGCTGCCGTGGTGTTGGCCGCCTTTTGTGGCTGCTTATCCTGCAGAGACGTCACAGTATCATCGTTGTTACAGCAATTACTCATAGCATCTACTCAATACAATCTTTTATCATACAAAGATTCATGTTGCTTCAGCGTATCTCCCATGCACCATCCTGTACAACGCCGGTAATACAACGAGGGTGAGAATGGTCGAGGAGATAATGCCTCCAATGACTACCGTTGCAAGTGGTCGCTGCACTTCAGCTCCGATGCCTGTATTCAACGCCATCGGCACAAACCCAAGGCTTGCCACCAAAGCCGTCATCAGGACAGGTCTGAGTCGCACCAGGGCACCTTTGATAATAGAATCCTCCAGTTGCCCTGTCTGTATCCAAAGCTGACGGATGAAAGTCAGCATTACCAGACCATTGAGGACAGCGATGCCTGATAGGGCGATAAATCCCACGCCCGCAGTTATCGACAAAGGCATATCCCTGAACCAGAGTGAAAGTACACCTCCCGTCAGTGCCAGCGGAACACCCGTAAAAATAATGATGGAGTCCTTTATTGAACCAAATACAATAAGCAGCAAGCCAAAAATCAACGCCAATGTTGCCGGAACAATAAGAGACAAGCGCTGTGTTGCAGACTCCAGTTGCTCGAAAGTACCTCCGTATTCCACAAAATAGCCCGTTGGGATATTTACACTTTCAGAAACTAACGCTTGTGCTTCACTGACAAAAGAACCCAGGTCCCTCCCACGTACGTTGGTCGATACGGTTACTTTCCTCAGTCCATTCTCTCGACTGATCCTGTTTGGTGTGGTGATAATTTCTATATCCACGACTTCCGAGAGAGGTACGTAGCCCGGGCCACTGGTGTCCAGTGGCACTGGCACTGGAAGGCTCTCCAGTCTTTTCATATCCGTACGCAAGTGCTCCGGCAAGCGAACGACCAGTTGGAAGCGGCGATCCCCTTCATAGATCAACCCGGCTTGTTCACCCCCTATGGAGGCAGCGACGAGATCCTGAACTTCCTGCACATTCAGTCCATACCGGGATAGCACATTACGCTTGGGAATTACCGTCAGCATAGGCAGGCCCGCCACCTGCTCAATACGGGCATCAGCAGTACCTTCAATTCCTGAAATGACATCCAGGATGTCCTGTGCAGTGGCTTCCAGTTGTTCCAGGTCTTCACCAAATACCATGATGCCCACATCTGACCGCACGCCGGAAATCAGCTCGTTAAAGCGCATCTGGATGGGTTGCGTGAATTCATAGTTGTTCCCCGGCAACCGGCTCACCACAGCCTCCATCTCCTCCACCAGCATGGTTTTAGTTTTGGCCGGATCAGGCCACGCATCCTGGTCTTTCAGAATGACAAAAATATCGGAAATACTTGGCGGCATGGGGTCCGTAGCAACCTCCGGAGTACCTATGCGGGAAAATACCTTATCCACTTCCGGAAAGCCTTTGATCCTGTTTTCCAGAATATCCTGCATGGCTATCGCCTGATCCAGCCCTGTCCCGGGTGTCCTGAGCGCCTGAATAGTGATATCCCCCTCGTCCAGTTGCGGAATAAATTCCGACCCAAGGGATGTGGCCAGCCATCCACACAGGAAAACAGCCACAAACGCCACACTGACTACCAGCCAGCGAAAGCGCAATGCAGCCTGCAAAACCGGCAAATAACCTGCTTTGGCAAGACGGATAATCACGTTTTCCTTTTCAGACACCTTGCCGGTTATGAAAAGCGCAACGGCTGCCGGTACGAAAGTTACGGACAAGATCATGGCCACGACAAGCGCCATCACCACAGTGATTGCCATGGGATGAAACATTTTTCCCTCGATACCAGTGAGGGTGAAAATCGGCAGGTAAACCAGAGTTATTATCGTCACCCCGAACAAGCTGGGACGGATCACCTCACTTGTCGCTCTGTACACTACTTGCATTCTGTCTGTCAGATTCAGGGCCATGCCTTGTTGATGTCTTGCAAGTCCCAAATGACGAATACAATTCTCAACAATGATCACAGCACCATCCACGATCAATCCAAAATCCAGAGCCCCCAGGCTCATCAGGTTGGCCGAAACACCTGACTGCACCATGCCAGTAATCGTACCCAGCATCGTGATCGGGATAACGAGAGCTGTAATAAGGGCCGCCCTGAAGTTGCCGAGCAGCAGGAAAAGGATAAGGATTACAAGCAAAGCGCCTTCCAGCAGATTTTTCTGGACGGTAGCAATGGCTTTGTCGACAAGCACAGTGCGATCGTACACAGGTTCCGCCATAACACCTTCAGGCAAAGTTTGATTGATTTCTTCAAGTTTGTCCGCGACCCGCTGCGCTACGGCACGGGAATTTTCACCCGCCAGCATAAAGGTAGTTCCAAGAACCGTTTCCTTGCCATCGCGAGTGGCGGCTCCAGTACGCAAGGGACTACCAATCTCAACCTGTGCTATATCGCCGACCTTGACTGGAATACTGTCCCGCGCAGTAACCACGACATTCTCGATATCTGAAATGGTTTGAAGTTGGCCGGGTGAGCGGACCAATAACTGCTGTCCGTTCCTTTCTATATATCCTGCTCCCCGATTGTCATTGTTGTTCCATAGGGCCTGAACCACCTGCTCCATGGAAACACCCCACCGCAACAATTTGGCGGGATCAGGTTGCACCTGATATTGCTTGTCATAGCCACCCACGCTATTCACTTCAGTGACACCATCCACAAGAATCAGCTGGCGCTTGATGATCCAGTCCTGGATTTCCCTCAAGGCAAAGGCATCATAAGGTTGGCCATTTTCCTGCACAGCACCTTCCTCTGCGGTCACGGTATACATGAAAATCTCACCCAGCCCTGTGGATATCGGCCCCATTTCCGGCTCCAATCCTGTAGGCAACTGGTTCTTGATCTGGCCAAGGCGAGCATTGACCAGGTTTCGGGCGAAATAGATATCCGTGCCTTCCTCGAACACAACAGTGACTTGTGACAACCCATAAGCGGACAGTGATCGCGTGTAATCAAGTTGCGGTAATCCGGCAAGGGCAGTTTCTACTGGAAATGTTACCCGCTGCTCTGCTTCAAGTGGTGAGTATCCGGGGGCTTCAGTGTTGATTTGCACCTGAATATTGGTGATATCGGGTACCGCATCAATGGGCAAATTTTGATAATTCCAGACTCCGAGTGCACACATGAACAATACAAGGAGCAAGATAATCCAGCGCTTTTCGATGGCGGTTTTAATCAGTGATTCCAACATGTTGATCCCCTCAGTGGTCATGCTCAACACCGTCTTTTTCAAGATCGGCCTTGAGGAGATAACTGTTTTCAGTCACATAGGCTTCGCCAGGTTCCAATCCGGTCAGGACTTCTGTAATGCGGCCATCTGTTCTGCCCAGACTGACAGCCCTTGGCTCGTAGTGCTCGCCATCTTTGACAAAAACCACCCTTTGCTCTTCAAAAGTCTGGAGTGCGCTATTGTCAATCACCACTTCTGCCTGAGTCGATGCGACCTGAACATATCCCTCAACAAGCAGCCCCGGTGTCCAGACCAATTCAGGGTTGGCAAGTGGAACACGGGCAATAACCACCGGTGAATCACTTTCCGTAGGGTTGAGATAAGAAATGCTGCTATCGGCTTCCAAGCCATCCATGCTGATCGTCACGGGTAATCCAGGGCGTATTCGGCGCGCCTCACCGGGAAACACTGTCAGGTCCACCCAGATATTGCTGTAATTGGCGATAGTGAGCAGGGATGCTGCACCGGCGAGTTCGCCAGGGTTGGCATGTTTTTCTATCACAATGCCGGAAATGGGCGCCCGTATATCATAAGACCGAAGGCTTTCATTTGCTTCGATACTAACAATAACCTGACCGGCTTCCACTGAATCACCCAGAGCGGGCACAATAGACTGAATCATGCCGGGGTAGCGCGCCGACACATGGCTCACCTGTTGGGGATCAGAAACCGTTTTTCCATATAACAAAACCGTCTCGGCGATGGTCCCAGGCCCGGCTATTGTGGTCTCGATACCCAACTCACGGGCCAATTCCTCATCTATTTCCACAACCTCCTCTTCATGCTCCTCATCATGCTCTTCTTCCATGCCATTTTCAGCGGCGAAAGAGAAAGCAGAGGGAACAGCAAGCAGGCCGATCAGTAAAAAGATGGACAAATTTCTCTCATTTAACAGTTTCAACAATATACTCATAACCTTCTCCTATTCCTGACCGGTCAGCGGCTGCCCACTCAAGCGTTCCATTTCTGTACGCAAACGATGAGCATTGGCCGCACTGGCGATCAGTGAAAGCTGCGCATCCAGGTATTCCTGTCGGGCACTGATTAACTCGACATAGCTGTAATTGCCGGCTTCATAAAAAGCGCGGGTCTGCTCCAGCACAGTGGTGAGTTCTGGCAATACTTCGCTTTGCAATACCTCGACTTCGTAGAGCGATTGCTCCAGTTGAACATGCAGTGAAACAAGCTGGCCACGCATGGCATTCAACGCTGCTTCCCGCGTATATTCGAGTTCCGCCAGATTGGCCTGGGCCGACCTGATTCTTCCCGACGCCCTCTCCTTAGCCCCCAGGGGAACACTGACATTGAAAACCAACCCGGTATCATCTATTCCCTTCAAGTGCCTGATTCCGGCGCTCCATTGCACATTACTCGCTTGTTGTGCCTGGGCTTGCCGCAACCGGGCCTCACGCAAACGTCCTTCATTGGCGAACAGCTCAATAGACGGATTATCCAGCAAGGCGATCAACAGGGTATTGATGGAACCGGCCTCGCCGACATTAAACAAGTCACTGGCGGCCTGACTGAATGCAGGGTTTTGGGATTGCCACATGGTGGATAACTGAACTCTCGCCGCTTCCAGGTTACTTTCTGACCGACTTACCGCAGCACGCGCATTACTGATGCCTGCTCTGGCCCGCCCCAGTTCAAACTCAGGCGCACGGCCTGCTTCAACCAGCGGCTCCAGAAAGTCCAGGGTCTCCTCTGCCAACTCCAGCGCCTGCCTTTGCAAGTCGACGCGGGCTTGTGCGGCAACGACATCGATAAAGCGATAAGTAACCTCGGCCAACAAATCCAGTTCAGTGATTTCCAGTTCAGTATCTAGGACGCCGAGACGTCTATCAGCAACTGCCACCCTGGCTTCACGCTTACCCCCCAATTGGATAATCCTGGACAGGGTGATTGTGAATTCAGCGCCACTTAAGCCGTTCAGATTGCCAGTGCCAATCGCATCTTCCAGGCCAGCGTTGAAGGTAAGCGGTGGACGTAATCCGGCTATCTCCCTTTCACCAGCGATACTTTCTCTTCTGAAAGGAAATTGTCTTAATTGCGGGTGAACCCTGAGTGTGGCCTCCATGGCGTCACGTAAGGTAATAGCGCCGCTCATATCCTGGGCGAACATCGGACATGAAATGAAAAGTTGGATGGCTAAGGCCACCAACAGAAATCGGTAGTGCATTGGGATACTCCCAAATATTGATTAACAAAAAGCTCGTACGAAAACGAGAAAAAATCAGCTAATCAATAAGGGAGGGGCACGCAGGGGAAGGGAGAGGTATTCCGGCTCTTGTGGAAGCAGATCTTGAGCAAGTGGTAGTGGGATTTCCTGGAAATATAAATCTACTCGGGAAACATCCAGGCTGGTGGTTGTCAGAAATACCTTGGCAACCTCCAAAGACTTTATTTTCAGCAGTTTTAATGAGAGCTCATACTCAAGGTCGTTGCTGTCCTGACCTTCATCCAAATGATCACTGTATCCGACCAAATTTTCAAAGTGTGAGGTTACTGCAGGATCCTGCCCGTCAAGACAAAGGCGAATGTGCACATCACCGACACTGACAAAAACAAACGCCAGCAGTGCCAGCACACCGAAGATGCGCTGGCCTGAGCGTGATTTGATTATTGAAAAAGTGGTCATTGTGTACATAAAATATTGCAAAAAACACCCAAACTTCAAACTAGGAAGCGGAGTACATATACCTTAGTTCATCTTTGCATTCAACTTAAACTCAATACACCGACATTCATTTACAGTATTTACCGGTCATGCAGCTTCCTAAACAAGCAAGAGATAAAACTAGCGTCTATCCATCACAGAAAATTCAAAATCCCCATTAATTTTATGTGTATCCATTCCTTCGACTTGCCATGTAAATTTATAGCTTCCCGGCTCCAGTATCGGTACTGGAATCTGGAAATACCTGGACAAACTTTCTGTAACTTCAGTCTCAAACTCAACTTCTTCGCCATTGATGTTCACCAATGACACGGCATTCAGATAGGTCTCATCACTGAAACGCAGCTCGATAAACTCGGGACTCTGGTGCAATGTTGCCTGATCACCTGGCACAGAATCCGTGAGCGAATTATGGGCCAGAAGCCATGGACTGGTAATCAGACCGAATAACAGGATGAGAGTTTTCTTGGTAGGTATTTTTTTCATCAAAATCTCCTTTCTTCGTATGGTAATTAAATAATTCTGGATTGTAAGGTTTTTAAAATCTTGAGCGCTTTGTTTAGACTTTTAAACATCATCGTTCACCCTTATAGTGCCTCTGCCAGACCAGATAGCAGGCTGGAATAACACATAAGGTCAACAACAAGGTAGTGATCATGCCGCCAACCATTGGTGCTGCAATACGCTGCATGACTTCCGACCCGGTTCCGTGACCGAACATGATAGGCAACAAGCCCGCTGTAATTGCCGCCACTGTCATCACGATGGGACGAAGACGTTGCAGCGCGCCATCACTGACCGCCCGTTGCAATGCTTCTTCAGTAATCGACTCTCCCAACGCTCCACTCCTTGTTGCATCCCGGGACTGGTTTAGGTAGATCAGCATGATAACCCCAATTTCTACTGCCACCCCGGCCAGCGCAATGATGCCCACGGCAACCGCTACCGACAGGTTGTAATCCAGCCACCACAGAAACCACAGGCTACCTGCAACAGAGACCGGTAATGTCAGCAGAATTATCAAAACGTCTCCCAGGCGCCTAAAGGCAAAATACAACAGCAACGTAATAATCAGAACCGTCAGTGGCACTACCAGTTTCAGTTTTTCAATGGCGCGCTGCATGTATTCATATTGCCCCGACCAGGCCAGGCTGTAACCAGCAGGTATATCGAGACTCGTCTCGAGGAATTCCCGAGCATTGGCAACATAAGTGCCGACATCAATGTCCAGGATATCGATATACACCCACCCCGTGGGCCGGGCGTTCTCACTTTTGATCATGGGAGGGCCATCCTCGATATCAATCCGGGCAATATCCCCCAGACGCACTCGTGCACCCTGTGGTGTGATAACCGGCAGGTCGCGAATATTGCTGAGGGAGTCACGGATATGACGCGGATAGCGCAGGTTGATAGGAAAACGCTCCAAACCTTCCACAGTTTCCGCCACATTCATGCCACCAATGGCTGACATGACCACGGCCTGAACATCATCAATATTCAGACCAAGTCTGGCAGCCTTGTCACGGTTGATGTCCACCACCACGTAACGTCCACCCACCACACGCTCGGCATAGGCACTTGCAGTCCCCGGAAAGTCACTGAGCAAGCGCTCAATGTCAGCACCAATGTTCTGGATGACATTCAACTGCGGACCACTGATTTTCAGGCCCACCGGTGTCTTTATACCTGTTGCCAGCATATCGATACGGGTTTTGATGGGCATCACCCAGACATTGGCTATACCGGGCAGTTGTACACGCTGACGGATTTCATCGCGAATGGTGTCGATGGTCATGCCTTCGCGCCACTGATCTTCCGGTTTGAATCGGATTAACGTTTCAATCATGGTCAGTGGTGCCGGATCAGTGGCCGTTTCCGCGCGACCGATCTTGCCAAACACCTGGGCCACTTCCGGCACGGATTTAATAAGACGGTCAGTTTGCTGGAGCAACTGCGTTGCTTCACCGATGGGCAATCCCGGACGAGTCGTCGGCATGTACATCCAGTCCCCTTCATCCAGTGGCGGCATAAATTCAGTGCCAAGCCTGGAAGCTGGCCAGATGGCAGTGGCTGTAAGCAACACCCCTGCAACAATCACCGGCCACGGTCGCTGCGTCACAAAGTGGATTACCGGTTTGTAACAAGCTGTCAAGAATCGGTTTAACGGGTTCTTATGTTCCGGCAATACCTTGCCCCGAATCAGGTAGCCCATGAACACCGGTATGAAGGTAATGGAAAACAGCGCCGCGGCCGCCATGGCCCAGGTCTTGGTGAAGGCCAACGGGGTGAACAGTCTTCCTTCCTGTGCTTCAAGAGTAAAGATCGGGAGAAAACTAAGGGTGATTATCAGCAGGGAAAAAAACAATGGCGGTCCGACCTGGGCTGTAGCATCGGCGATCAGGCGCCAGCGGTCTGTCCTGGCCAGCTCTGGTTCACGTTCCAAGTGCTTGTGCACGTTTTCTATCATGACAATTGCCCCGTCCACCATAGCACCAATGGCGATGGCAATTCCCCCCAATGACATGATGTTGGCATTCAGTCCCTGTGCGCGCATGATCATTAATGCCGCCAGGATGCCCAGCGGTAAAATGGCGATAGCCACCAGAGAGGAACGCAGGTGGAACAGGAACAGCACGCAGATAAGACCAACAACAATAAATTCTTCAATTAGTTTGCCGTAGAGATTATCCACTGCCTTGTCAATCAACTCCGAACGGTCATAGGTAGGTATGATTTCCACCCCATCCGGTAAGCTGCCGGACAGGGAGTCGATCTTTTCCTTCACGGCTGCAATGGTGGCCTGAGCGTTTCCACCATTGCGCATGACAATCACGCCGCCAACCACTTCCCCCTCACCGTTGAGGTCAGCCGCACCGCGGCGCAACTGCGGGCCAGTACGAATTTCAGCGATATTGCCCAGCAATACCGGCACGCCGGTGACACTGGTTTTCAGGGGAATCTGTTCCAATTCCTCAATCCCCTTGATGTAGCCGGTTGCCCTGATCATGAATTCCGTTTCCGCCATTTCGATAACAGAACCACCGACCTCCTGGTTGCCGGCCCTAATGGCATCGCGAACCTGAGGCAAACTCAAATTCAGTGCGCTCAGCCGGTCGGGGTCCACCACCACCTGGTATTGCCTGACCATGCCGCCAATGGTGGCCACTTCGGACACGCCCGGTACCGTTTGCAGCTCAAATTTCAGGAACCAGTCCTGGATGGCGCGTAACTGGCTTAGATCATGCCCGCCGGTCTCATCCACCAGGGCATATTCATAGATCCACCCTACCCCGGTGGCGTCAGGCCCCAGAGCCGGGTTCACCTGCGCCGGCAACGCAGCGCTAACCTGACTCAAATATTCCAGCACCCGTGAGCGTGCCCAGTACTGGTCTGTCCCGTCCTCGAAGATGATGTAAACGTAGGAGTCCCCGAAAAAGGAATAGCCCCTTACGTTTACTGCGCCCGGCACCGACAACATGGCGGTGGTCAACGGGTAGGTCACCTGGTCTTCCACTACCTGCGGTGCCTGCCCGGGAAAAGGTGTGCGGATAATCACCTGCACGTCGGACAAATCCGGAATGGCATCCACCGGCATGGAACGCAGATTGAGCACGCCTGCTACCATCAGCACCAGGGCTGTCAGTAACAACAGGCCGCGATTGTAAATGGATTGGCGTATAACCCAGGCAATCATGGGACTTGCTCCTGGAGCTCCATGCGGGTTACCCGGTACATGCCGTCCTCGCCCTGCTCGAATGCAAAGCTGACCGCGTCATTCACACTAAATTCATCCAGAGAAACTTCGGGTGCTACATCAAAGCCCATGGTCATTGAGGGCCACTCTAACTCACTGACTGGTCCATGATTGATGGTTACCATTCCGCCAGCTCCAAGGCGGGTAATTGTCCCTGTCGCGGTATAACTGCCACTTTCCTCAGATGCCATACCCGGCATCTCCATGCCTTCCATGTTTTCCATACCATCCATATTGCCTGTCGATTCAGCTGCACCCAACAGTCGTGAAAAGGCTTGTTCACCATTGGCTTCCGCATCCAATAGGAATTGACCTGAGCTGACCACAACGTCACCTTCGGACAAGCCATCTAATATTTCTGTCATGCCACCACTGCTGATACCCGTCGTCACCACTTGTGGCTGGAAACGTCCTTCGCCCAAAGACCTGATCACTCGTGCACCGGCCCGACTGAGGATGACAGCCTCCCGGGGCACTACCAGTGTGCCAGGTGCAGGAGCAGCCTTGATCCTGACGCTGGCAAACATATTAGCTTTGATACGATGGTCCGCATTGTCCATGACAAGGCGCGCTTTCAAAGTCCGGCTGTCCACGTCCAGGGCCGGATAGACATAGGCCACCTGCCCGGGAAAGACCTCCCCGGGAAATGCCGGGAAGATGACCTCGGCATCCAGTCCGGCAGTCATGGCTCCCGCATCAGACTCGAAGGTTTCCACATCGAGCCAGACGGTATCCAGGGACGCGAGTGTGGCGATGTGGGTAGCAGGGGCGACGAAATTCCCTGCACGCGCTCCGATCGCCGTGACAATGGCGTCCCGGTCCGCCCTGTACACCAGGCGACTGCTGGTTTCCCCGTTGATATCTAGCTGTCTGATCTGCTCGTCACTGAAACCGAGCGCCACCAGTCTTTCCCGAGCGAGAGATGCCAGGGAGGAATTGTCTGATTGTCTGGCCGTAAGATACTCCCGCTGTGCACTGACCAGGGTCGGTGCGAACAGTTCATAAATTACCTGCCCCTGTTTAACCTGGTCACCGACACTGGCCAGAGTGAATACTTCAAGCCACCCTTCAGCACGGGGGTGCAACATTTGGATGGACGATTCATCCCAGCGGGTATAACCAACTGTCGTCACTTCCCGTGACAGGTTCATGCGCTGGACAGTCGCTGTTCTCAACCCCAGATTTTGCTGGATAGCGGCAGACACCTGCACAGTGCCCCCTTCCTGCTGTCCTTCAAAGACGGGAATCAGTTCCATGCCCATGGGGGACAGGCCAGGTTCATCACGCCGGTAGTTCGGGTCCATCGGTGCTACCCAGTACAAAGGTTGTTGCTCTGAACCTGGCATGCTTCCCCTAGACATACTGTCCTGTCCGTTCAGGAATAAACCCGACAAAACAGCCCCACCAGCAATAACCACGACAATTACCATTATCAACCATTTGTTCATTGTGCATTCTCCTCCGGCACAGCCGGCCACAATTGACCGCCGCTCAGGCGGTCAATTTCTATTGTTGTCATCATTTTTTCCGCCCGCATCCGGACCAGGTGCAGGTTCAGGTCAAGCAACTGTTGTTGCGCTTCAACCAGGGTCGCGAAATTCCCCCCGCCGCCCTCATAATTGGCGCTGGCCGCCCGGAAAGTCTGCTGCGCTTTCGGGATCAGGTCAGTTTCAAAAAGAGTGATGTTATGTGTCAGCTCGTCATGGTGAGATAGCTGCTGTTCGAGGTCTGCCTCCAGCCGGCTTTTCATTTGAGCGATATCCGACAACAGACTGGAATACTCATACCTGGCTGCAGACTTGCGCGAAGTGCGTTTGCCGCCAAGGTCCAGTGGGATATTGATGCTTACTCCAACCTGAAGCCGCAACGGGCTGGCATTCAAGAGTTCGTTATACCCCACGTTAAATTGCAAATCCGGATAATCCTCTTTTTCTGCCAATGCAACGCGTGTATTCGCGGCAGTGGCCTGGGCTTCCAGTGCCAGCAATTCAGGTTGTTCAGCCAGCATCCAGTCGCGCAATTGGGTGAAATCGGGGATTTCCTGCTCCGGAAGTTGTTCGCCCGGCGTACCCAGATTGGTGTTGGCGGGCTGGTTGAGCAGGCCGTTGATACGTGCCTGTATGCGCCGCTGTTCCTGCTCCAGTACCCGCTGTTGGTGTGTCAGTCTTACCAATGCCGTCTGGGTGCCAAGCACATCCTGTTGCAGGCCCAGGCCATTGGCGTACTGGGTGGAAACAATGTTTTCCAAGTCACTGACGAGCTGTTGATGGGTAGTATTTGTGGCCAGCGCTTGCTTGGCATACCAAAGCTCCGCCCACAACATCCGGCTTTGGCTGACCAGGTCCAGGAGCAGGGTGTCATAGGAATAACCCACTACCTCAGCCTGGGCTGCAGCCTCTTCGGTGCGCAAGTCCAGCTTTCCCGGCCAGGGAATACTCTGGCTGATCTGGAAAACCTGGCGCACCCTCAGGGCATTACCAAAGTCACTGGGAATGTCATCACCGATGGATGAGGGCGCAATGGCGTAACTGAGGCGTGGATCATCAAGGGCACCAGCACTGGTAACCAGTTCCTGCCTGGCTTTTGCCTGCAATTGGCGGGCAGTCAGGCCCTCATTGCGCTCAATGACTGCCGTGACCAAACGGATTAAATCAAGATTTTCGGTTCCAGAAACTTGTGCATTGGCAACAGGTATTTTAATCCCGAGGCCAATGGCCAATATAGCCACTGTTAATAAGGGTAAGGTGAATAATTTCCCCATCTGCATCTTCCTTTATGTAAGTAATTTCGGGCAGGAAAAACCTGCCAATGAACACTCACAGACGCAATGCGAAAACCTTTAAGAAACAAGAATTACAAATATTACGGACGCACCACGCCTGTCTCAGGCTGTAATGGGTGGCCGGAAGGGGTTATCTGGTAGGGAGGAAAGTGAAAATTGGGAAGGATCACTTAGCAGGGCAGAATCTTCAAATTGGTTGAGAATACCTTCTTCATTTTGCGGAATTGAGAGACAGAAAAGACAATAGCTGCATATCTGGTCACATTGGCAATCCATTACTTGTGTTGAACCCTGCTCGGCACCGACAGGAGTCATGAGCATGTCATGGCCTGCCATAGGTAGGGAGTCAACGGATTGGGAGGAGTTCATAGAGTCCATCCCAGTCATAGGCATTGCCATACTTTCCATTGGACAAGCAGCCGCAAGAGCAATGACCTGGCCACTCAATGCGAGTAGTACAGCGATAACCACTATGACGGATTTACGGCGTATCATGGACGAAGTATAGAACAGGTGCAGGCCAACTTACAATTCCAAAATATAGTTCATTTTGCTGAAGGGACTCGTGACAGGACCTGGAACTTTCCACTTTCTTTCAAGCCAAGGGTTAAAGCGCGAAATACCATGGTGGTTTTGCACACATCCGGAAGGACACTAGCAACAAGCATCCCCTGCCTGTAAAGGCGGACAGGGCACCGATCCGAATGAACAAAATACGCAACAATCACCCTTTAGAGGTGTCAATACGGATCTGCATTTCTCACATTCATAAAAATATCGACAATGATCTGTCGGCATAACTTCCTCTTTTCTGAAATGGCATTTTGGGCATTCCAGAACAGACTCCAGCACTATTTCTGACATAACAATTTCTGTTTCCTGTTTGCCCAGTAGCTAAGCCCTGCGGAAACCAGGCTGCCAAATATTCCGATATACGTAAGCATCACGATCCAGCCAAAATAGAAACCGTAAAGCGCAAGCAACGGAGACAGCACCCCAATAATCAAAGGGATGGCATTTTTATGAAATCTGTAGGCCAGCACAGCTGCCTACAAGGGTTAACCCCATGAAGCCGGGGAAGGCATAATTCATCAATATAGGCTCGTAAGGCAACAGGATGCCCAGCCCAAGTGCACTGCCGACACTAGCAAATAACGGCCAGCAGGCAGGACAGGACAACGCGGTTAGCAGCACGCCGAATGAGCCCAGTTTATCTACAAAGGTAATATTCATGGCATTTTCCGTTCAGTATAAAAACAAGGCTAGAATAGACCCTATAGTTACTATAGCTTCAAGAGATATTACTCATGTATAGAATAGGCGAATTATCCAATCTCACCGGGATCAAGGTACCAACTATTCGGTATTTCGAACAAGTTGGACTGATTGAACACACCGATAGAAATGAGGGCAACCAGCGGCTCTATAAAAATGCAGAACTGGACCAGTTACGATTCATCAAACGTGGTCGAGAGTTAGGGTTTACCCAGGCAGAACTCAAGGTGCTGCTTGGGAAAGGCGAGGCCCACTCACCAAATTGTGGCGAGGTATTCCAATTGGCTCAAAATCATCTGGAGTCGGTACGGGAAAAGATTAAAGACCTTCGCAAAATAGAGAAACATCTGAAAGAAGTAAGTAAGCAATGTGAGAAAGCTGCCAGCAGCGAATGTCCGATCATTAACGCCCTATATGCCAAGCCTTGAAATGAGAGTCTCGAAAGTAGCTCATTAAAGTTTATTTCCGACATTTCGGCCTTTAAAAGTTACACACTTACTTACACACCGAAATTTATACATACATATCTAATTGATTTATATAGACATATAGTTTAACCAATTAACTCATAATCCGTTTGTCCCAGGTTCGAGTCCTGGTGGGCCCACCATTTTCCTTATATATTTCAATAGGTTATTAACTTAAAACGTTTTTATCCTGCTGAAATATTGCTTACACACTGCTTACACACTAAAAGTTTACTTACACACTCTGATATCGGGTTGTTCTGCCCAAGGGCAGAGCCAAGTATGGCGTGAAATGCTTACGCACTATTGTCGTGTGAAAACGAGAAAAGAGTCAGGTGAAATTCGTGGCTATTAACAGCTATTCACGATTAAGACGATAACCTCTTCACTCAAGTATGTCTTGGCTCATCAATTTCCATTAGCCACTCCTTAAACAGTCATCCTACTGTTAAACTTACACTCTTAAGTTCTTGTATCCTCAAGAATCCAAAATTAGAACAATAAGGAGTTGTTAGTGTCACGGCTGACAGACTTAATTGCAGATATTAAGGCTAAGGATCCAAATCTAGGGGCTGACCTCGACAGAGAGTTTAAAATTCTCTCATCCCGCCTTCCTTTTGGTCTTAATTTCGAACGCCATCGTCCTGAGGCAGTAGAACTTCCTTTACGCTCCATTCGTAAAGGAAATAAAGTACGTATCTTGCCCCCTAGAGGCACTAGAAAAAAAGAGATGATAGGATTTGGCAAATTGCCTCGATCAACAAAAAGGTGAAAACAGCAGAATTAATTCTCTTAGAAGGCAAAGTAAAAGAATGTATCTCTGCCTCCATAGAAGACTTGGTAGTAGTGGCCGAATTCCGGGATCTAATTTATCCAGGACTTCTTAGCACAGGCAAGGTGATAACTAATAAAGACAAGCCACTCAGTAATCAATGGAGAAAATTACCATGTATTGAAAGCTCTAACTTTTACTCATAGGGGAAAGGTAGATGCAATTGTTTCAATATATGACACCAACATCATCGGCCCACTGTGTCCATTGTTTTGTCATTGTTGTTAAGACGTCCTCATATTCTGCTGACAAGTCAATTTGCTCTCCCGGATCCACGCCAAGGTGATATAGCTGCCATGTTTGGCTCCCCGCCATAGAGATTGCTTTCCATTGTCCACTTACCGCCCATCTGTGGTCATTGAATTCAAAAGAGATGGTTTCATCATCAGGGTGTA
>Ga0055584_100003243_pt1 | contig 16084 bp, 9 predicted proteins | sample OSDHelmetaG_FD_58716 | JGI IMG/M metagenome (GOLD analysis project Ga0055584, IMG submission 58716) | Pelagic marine sediment microbial communities from the LTER site Helgoland, North Sea, for post-phytoplankton bloom and carbon turnover... | ecosystem: Environmental > Aquatic > Marine >... | reverse complement strand
TCGCGGGGCACAGCTCGAAGACCTCGAGGTCGTCCACGGCGGCCTCGACGATCGAGCCACCTCCGAGGTCTGCAGCGATGAACCGAAGGGTCACCGATCCAGCCGGCGAGACGAGGTCACTCACGCGGAACGTCGTGCGGGCCCAACCGCCCGACTGCGGGTCTGGCCCGAGGGTCTCGACGTTCACCCAGGTGACGCCGCCGTCCGCGGAGACGTCGACCGTGAAGGTGTCATCGGTGTTACTACCCGCGGAGTTGTTGTACCAGCGCCAGTATCCGACGTAGGGATCCGCGGTGAGTGAGACGTCGATCGGCGGGGAGAGGAGCGTCGTGAAGCCGTTGTCCACGTCGTTCTCGCCCAGGGAACCGCCGGGGCTCCCCTGGCCCGTGACGTAGCACTGAGAGCCGCCGACCGTGTGGTCGTCCTCGGGCTGAGCCGCCGTGCCGATCGGGTCCACGAGCGTCCAGACTCCGGTGGTCGCCGTGTCGCCCGGGACACCTGCCGTCCAGCCGCTGGTGGTCTCGAGGTCGTCCAGCAGGACCACAGCCCGGTCCACCGCCTGGGCGGTGTACGCGCCGGCCGAACCGGATGTCGGGGCGAGGGCCGTGTCGCCGCTCACCAGGGGGAATTCGAAGTAGTAGCTGATCTCCGACGGGCAAGCCGCGGAGGGGAACGTGGCGCGGAAGGTGTCGTTGCCGATGTAGGGGAGCGGCTGCGAAACGAAGCCTGCGCCCGTGTCGAACCAGACCAGGGCCGCCGCGGTGTCCGGCGCGTCCGTCCCGGGGGTCACGATCACGTCGAGCTCGTCGCCGCCGGCCGGGCTCACCTCTTCGGGGCGGGCCACGGGGAAGGAGATGCCCACCGAGGTGCCGGGGGTCATCTGCATGGCGAGGTCAGAGTTGATCCGTCCGTGGCCGAAGAGGTCGTCGATCCCGGTCGCGCCGAGGTCGTCGCAGGACATGCGGAGCACGTCTTCCACCTGCTGCGGCGTGAGGTTGGGGTTGCGCGACCAGATCAGCCCGCACAGTCCGGCGACCATGGGGCACGCGAAGCTCGTGCCGCTCACGTTGCTGTAGCCGCCGCTGTCGTTGGTGGTCCGGATCCCGGAACCCGGGGCGGTGAGGTCCACCAGGGGACCGCGGTTGGAGAAGGAGGCGAGCCCGTCCGAGGAGGTCGTGGCGCCGACGACGATGACGTCATCATCCCGATTGCCGTTCATCACATCGGAGGAGTTCCCCGCAGCCCAGACCAGCAGCGCGCCGAGGCCCCGGACGTAGGTCCCGGTGGAGTTGACCGATCCAGAGGTGACGCCGCTATAGCTCACGCTCGAGACCTTGTCCCCGACCTCCGCCGAGGTGCGCGCGGCGCGGGTGAGGTTGGAGAGCGACGCGCCCCCGTTCGAGGAGTCGGTCACCCGCATGGTCCGGTGGCCGAGGTTCCAGCCCACGCCAGAGACGCCGATCCCGTTGTCGCCGTTGGCCGCCGAGGTCCCCACGCAGAGGGTCCCGTGGCCGTTGATATCCGTGATCGGCCCACCCTGGCTCTCCCAGGTATCGCTGGGCGCGTGGTAGCCCTCCTGGCGGTGCAGCTGCAGGTCGGCGTGGGAGAGCAAGATCCCCGTGTCACAGATGGCGACGATGATCGCGGGGTCACCCGTCTCCAGGTCCCACGCAGCGCAGGACGCCATCCGGTTGGACTGGTGGTGCCACTGCTGGTTGAACTGGCTGTCGTTGGGGCAGGCGATCGGATAGACGGTCCAGTCCGGCTCGACGTACTGGAACGCACCCGTCGCCAGTAGGTCGTTGGCGACACTGGTCTCCGTCGCCCCCGCGGGGACAAAGAAGAGGAACTCGTCGGTGGCGCCGACGTACTCCTTGAGCTCGTAGCTCTCAAGCGCGCGACGGGCGATGCGCTGGAGCTGACGGACCTCGTCAACGCTCTGCCCGCGCTCGGCGGCTCCCGCGACCTGCAGGGGGCGGGCGCAGAGGACGCCTGAGAACTCGAGCTGTCCCTCGACCTCCTGGAAGTCCACGAAGGCCTCCGGGCTCGAGGACTCCTGGGCGAATGCGAGGGGCGCTGCGACGAGCACAGCGGCGGGAATCAGGCGAGAGAGGGGAGTCATATGGAGATCCTGGGAGGGATGAGCGAGAGGGTGGCCACGCGTGGAGACGAACTGGACACAGGTGATGTTCCGGCAGTCCGCGGGCAGCGTCGAATGAAATCTGAGGCTCAGTCGGTGATGACGACGACGTCATCCACAAACAGGACCTGCCCGCCGGAGGCGGAGGCCGTCAACCGCAGGGAATGTGCCCCCGCCGGGACGGCGAGGCTGGTCTGGACAGAGGTGAACTCCACGGAGGCCACCACGGGCACCGCGGTGGAGGCCAGGACCGCCTCTGAGGCGTCCAGGACCTCGATGGAGAGGCTCGAGGCGCCGCTTCCGCTCGTCCTGAGCATCGCGCTGAGCTCGCAGCTGGTGGCCCCGCTCGCGCCAACCGAGACCCAGATCGATGAGCCCTCGAGCCGCACCGCCGGCGCCGCGACCCCCGCCTCCGGGACCAGGCTGGCGGGACCGGCGGTCTGCCAGCCGGCCAGCCCGTCGTCGAATGACCCGTTGGTCAGGCGGTTCGGATCCGCGGCAGCCACCGCGACTTCACCGTCGATGACCTCGAGGGTGTCCAATTCAGGCGACCCGCCGCGCCTCCCCGAGCCGCTGGCCACATAGATCCGCCCATCCACCAGGCCGATCCCACCGCTGTGTCGGCCGTCCACGAGGGAGGGGAGCGCCGTCCAGCGCTCCGTGACCACGTCGAGAGCCTCACACTCCGCGTGAGAGTCCAGCTGCGTGGGGCTCTCGCCGCCGATCACCACGGCGTAGCGACCCACGGGCACGGCCAGCGCCCCGGCTCGCTTGGTCGGGAGGTCCCGGGCAATGGTCGACCACTGCCCCGAGCCGAAGTCATAGATGTCGACCTCGCCGATGGTGTTCCCGAACGGACCGGGCTGGGTCGTCGTCCGCCCACCCGCGGCGACGAGCCGGTTTCCGATCAGCACAGTGCTGAAGTGATCACGGGCGCGGGGCGCGTCGGGGAGGACCTGCCAGCTCTGGGTCGCCGGGTCGTACTCGTCGAACCAGGCGCGCGCTCCCCCGTTGTGGCCCTGGTTGTTGCCGCCGAGCAGGTAGATCTTCCCGTCCCTGACGAAGGCGCCGTTCGACCCGCGACGCCGCGCGGCGGGGATCAGCGGGCCCTGGGTCCATTGGTCGGTGCGCGGATCCCAGGTCCAGACGTTGGGGACGTTGGTCTCGTTCGGGTAGGAGCCCGTGAAGGCGCCGACGATGTAAACGAGGCCGTCGAGCACGACGGGCTGGAAGTGGTTGATCTCGAAGGGCGGCAGACCCATCGAGGTCCACTTGCCCGTGGTCGGGTCGAAGGCCTCGGTGGGCCGGTTGCCACGCCCCCCCATCAGGTAGAGGCGGCCGTTGACGGTGGCCATCGCAGACTCATGGCGACAGGTGAGCACGGACCCGTCCGTGGAAGGAAGCTCTTCCCACTGCGCGGGGGAAGGGCGGCGGAGTCGGACCATGCTCGCCACGGAGGGCACCCCGTCTCCGTCCATGACGAACAACATGTACGCGCCCGGCGGCGCGAGGTTCCCGCTGAGGGGGCTCGTCAGGTCGAGCGACGCGCCGGTCTGGGTGAACGGGACCTCGAGGCAACGCTGGTCGGAGTTGATGCCGTGGGTCGCGCTGCCGAGCCTCACGAGGGTGACGCGGGAGATGGGGTCCGGGCCTCCGAGCTGCACCTGGAAGGGCTCGTTGTACGCCACCTCCTCCGGCGCCGTGACGATCTGCGGCCTGGCCGCGGGCAGTCCAGTGGACGCCGAGAAGAGGTAGGGCGGCCGGAAGATCTCGGAGGTCAGGCTGCCCACCCCGGGGCTGGAGACCCCGCCGCCGGTCCAGACCGTGGCGTCGGGAAGGAGGATCGAGGTCGAGCGGTAGCCCCTGGGCTCACTCGACGCGGCGCAGAAGGTCCACTCTCCGGTCACCGGGTCCCAGATCTCGGCCACGCGCACGGCCGTGGCGGTCGATACCGGGTTGTGTCGGCGGGAGCCACCGGTGATGAGCACCGTCCCGTCCGCGAGCACGGTGGCGTCATGATCAGCCCGCCGGAACATCATGTCCCCGGCGCTGGAGACGGCGGGGACCGGTCCGGTGACATCGATCACCACCGCCGAGCTCGCGGCGTCCGGGATGCTCGAGAAGCGGTCCACGCCACCGAGCACGAGGATCCTGTCCGAGCCGAGGCTGGCGGCTGATCCCCAGATGCGCTCCATGGACTCGCGCTGGCCCTGGAAGGTCCAGGACCCCGCGCCCTCGGTGTCAAAGACCCCGAGGTTGAGGTCCCATCCGGCGACCACGACATCACCCGCCGGAGCGAGGTGGACGTAGGGGAACAGACCATCAACGAACCCGATCCCAACATCGAGCCAGGAGCCCAGGTCCGCCCCGGGAAGCTCCGACCAGGTGGTGCCGTCGAAGCGGGAGGGGACCGTGGTGATCGAACCCGCGTCCCCGCCACCGAGGGCCATGAACGAGCCGTCCCCGAGGGTCAGGCCCGCGGCCGCGTGCCTGGCCTGGCCGGGCGCCTCGGAGGGAATCCAGGTGCGGGAGGTGGAGTCGAATCGGCTGAGCTGGTTGGCGCCGACGGGCGCATTGCCGGTGACCCGGCCAGCGTATCCACCGAGGGCGATCAGCTCGCCAGTGGAGAGCCGTCCCAGCGCGGCGCCGTACACCTCCTCGCTGGGGTGATCTGCAGCGGTGTGCGTCCCGGTGCTCGGGTCGTACACGTCCCCCACCGTCGTGTCGTGGGGATCGGTGGGCGGCAGGGTCCCCGGGCCGCTCGCGATGGCGCTTGAGAAGGTGAGGAGCTCGCCGGTGTCGAGCAGCGCAGCCTGGATCGGATCCAGCGGCCACGCGTCGGCCGCGAGCCACTCGCCGCGGATGGGCCGCAGGGCGGTCCCATCCCCGGTCTGGAAGCGAGGGGCAGAGAGGAAGGCGTCACCCCAGTTCGCGAGGTCATCCTGGGAACCGTCTCCCCCATCGCGAACCACGAGGACGAGCTCTCGGACTCCCCGGAGGTTGACGCGTCCGGTGAACGCCGGAGCATCCGCTCCGGTCAGGAGGCCCGAGCTGTACAGCAGGGATCCGTCTCCATGGACCTCGAAGACCACGGAGCCGGCGCTCCCCACGGAGTCATCGACGCCGACCCAGCTGCTGAAGCCGAAGGCCCGGCGGTCGAGGTCGAAGGTGATGGCGCTGGTGGAGTGGCACCCGATCCCCTGGGCGAAGGTCTGACCACCAATGGTGAGGACGCCGCCGTCCCCGGCCGCGGCGCCGCCGTTGCTCTGGTCCGACTCGATCGGGCCGAGCCCGTTCTGCGCCCAGAGGGAAGGGACCGCCGAGAGGGGAAGGCCCGCGCGTGCGGGCGCCCTTCCGGTCTGGAGTCCAATGTTCGTGAAGCCGCTCCCGGATTGAGCCACGGCGGGCGCCAGCATCAGGGCGCTCAGGAGGACGAGGTTCAGACTACGCATGAATGGGCGGCGCGGCCGGGCGGTCTCCGGGCCAGGGGCGTCGCCCCATTCGGAGACCCAGATGCAGTCAACACTGCCTGGGGGCCTCTGAGAGGGGGTACCAGCCTCATCTGGACGTGCGGAGCGGCCTCGCGGTTCCCAAAAGATACCCCGCTCCATCAGGCAGGGCCCCGCCGCATCACTCCACGCTGTTTTCCTTGGCGAAGGCCCGGATACCAGACTCCCCGATCAGGCGCTCGTACCGGTACGGCTGCGAGGGCGGCTGGGTCCGCTTGTAGCCCTGGAGCAGCGCCGGAGTGAACTCGGAGATCAAGAGCAGACGCTGGGCCGCGTCGTCCCGGAGCGCCGGGGTATCGCAGGCGACGATGATCCGGACCATGTCCTCGATCGCGTCGGTGGGGTTGTACTTCTTCGGGTACTTCACCCGGTCGTAGACCACCGCCGCGTCGGCGAGCTTCTCGTCGTAGAACTCACGCTCGGCCGTGACCAGCTCCTGTCGAAGCTGCTCGGCCCCAGCCTTGTCCGGTCCGTCCGCCGTCGCGGCGAACTTGGCGATGGAGGCGAAGCCCCCTCGAAAGTCCTTTGGCTCGGCCGCGGTCATCCCCCAAACGTCCCAGCGCACATCCTCCAGCGTGTTGGCGCTGCCCGTCTCGGCGACCGGCTCGATCCGCTCCATCAAGCGGCGGACTCGATCCACGCTCGGGTGGGTCGGGAACGCCTCGACGAACCAGCGAGCCCTCTTCATGAACACCCGCGCGTGCGGCCGCTCGCCCTTGGGGTTCCACTTGCTCTCCGAGTACTTGATCAGACGCACGTCGACCCAGGGAGTGATCTTCTGGTTCCGGACAGAATCGTCCAGCTCCCCCATCATCTCGTCCTTGTCCTGCTGGGCCTTCTCGACCATCAGGCGCTGCTGAGGGGTCAGCTCCTCGCCGGCGAGCTGGGTGAGGGTGGCGCGGGCACCGACGGGGTCGTCGACGCGCTCGCGCTGGTAACGCCCCCAGGACGCCTTGAAGTCGAAGTTCTCACCGGCCAGCCCCTTGGAGGTCTGGTTGAGGAGGAGGTAGGCCACGACGACCAGGGCCACCACGACCAGGCCTGCGCCCACGGACGCGGGGATCGCCGGGCCCTTGGATTGCTGGCGCCGCGAGGGGGACACGCGCCCGCCGCCGCTGCGGCCCTTGGATCGACCCGAGGAGCCTCCCGAGGAGGCCCCGCGCCGAGGCGCTGCGCTCTTGGGCTTGGCGGGACCCTCCCCCTCGTCGTACTCGATGGAGAGCTTCGCGCTCCCGATGGAGACCGCCTGGCCGTCCTTCATCAGGTACGGCCCCGAGACCGCCGCGCCCCCCGCCTTCGCGGGCATGACGCCCTTCGCGACCTTCAAGGTGGCGCCATCCGGACCCATCTCGATCACGCCATGGCGCTCCGCCACGTCGTCCGAGCTGAGCTTGAGGGTCACCCCCTCCCCGCTCCCGAAGGTGAGCTTGCCAGAGGAGAGCTTGAACCTGCGGACCTCGCCGCCTTCATCGAGTGTGAGTCTCGCCATGGCCCCATTGAAGCCGGGGCGAGAACTCCCTGTCGAGGGTCAATCGGACCAAGCTGCGATCCGGCCTCGGCGGTTCGACCGCCGCCCGCGGCCTCCGGCTCAGCCCGCGAGGATCCTGGGGGACAGGTCGTCAGGCCCGATGGCCCCGTCCGAGAGCGCCACCGCGCGGCGCAGCTCGTTCTCCAGCTCACGGACGTTGCCCGGCCACGACCAGGCCGCGAGGGCGGCGAGGGCTTCATCGGTGATGGTGGCCTCCCGGCCCACCTCCTCGGCGATTCCGGGGAGGATCGCGCGGGCGATGGACCGCACGTCATCGCCCCGCTCCCGCAGGGGCGGGAGGTGCAGCGTGACGACGTTGAGTCGAAACAGCAGGTCCTCACGGAAGTCACCGCCGGAGACGGCCGCGGGGAGGTCCCTGTGGGTCGCCGCGATGATCCTGACGTCCACCCGCCGGGTCGTGTTCGCCCCCACCGCGCGCACCTCCCCGTCCTGGAGGACGCGCAGCAGTTTGGCCTGCATCGAGAGGGGCATGTCACCGATCTCGTCCAGGAAGACGGTCCCCTGGTCCGCCGCCACGAAGTGCCCAGGTCGGTCCGCCACCGCCCCGGTGAAGGCTCCCTTCTTGTGCCCGAAGAGCTCGCTCTCGAGGAGGTTCTCGGAGATCGCGGCGCAGTTCTCAGCGAGGAAGGGCCCCCCGCTACGGGGGCTCGCGTCGTGGAGCGCACGGGCCACAAGCTCCTTGCCCGTCCCGGTCTCCCCCTGGATCAGCACGGGGACGCCGGCGGCGGCCACCTTCTCGATCATCCCGTAGAGCTCCAGCATGGGCGGGCTGGACCCGACCATGCCGTAGCGCCCCGAGACCTCGGCGGACGGGCTGCCCGAGGGGGCCACGGCTGCCGCCAGGGCGCGCCTGGCGTGCGCCGCGAGCGGCGCCACCAGCCCGCGCTCCTTCGCTCCATCGAGGACGCGATCGAAGGCCTGCCGCAGGTCCTCAGGCAGGGGCTCAGGCAGGGGCTCGACCCCATCGACGTCGGGCGGGATCATGCTTCCAGCCGCTCGAGGGAGGCGTACTGCAGCAGCAGCTGCTTGCGGCCCGCGGAGTTGAAGACGACGGTGGCGCGCGCATTGATGCCGGCGCCCGCGAGGGCCTCGATCCGCCCGCGCCCGAAGTGCGGGTGCTGGACCAGCTCCCCGACGGTCAGCCCGGCGCCGCTCCCTCCGGAGGGCTCGAACGCGCCCAGCGCGTCCTCCTCCCGCTCCTCGGGGCCGACGCCCGCCACGTCCCCCTCAGGCAGCTCGCGCAGGTAGCGAGAGGGGAGGGTCGGCCGGCCGCCGCCGTAGAAGCTGCGGAAGGTCGTGTGGGTGATGAGGAGGCGCTTCATGGCCCGCGTGATCCCCACATAGAAGAGCCGCCGCTCCTCCTCGATGGCCGTGTCCGGCTCCTCCGCCTCGTCCACCGCCCGCTCGTGGGGCAGCAGCTCGTCCTCTGCCCCGGCGATCACGACGAAGGGGAATTCCAGCCCCTTGCACGCGTGGAGGGTCATGAGCTTCACGCGGTCCTCATCCCCCTCGTAGGCGTCGGTGTCCGCCACGAGCGCCACCTCCTCGAGCATCCCACGCAGCTTCCCGTCGGGCTGCCGCGAGTCGTAGTCCGCCGCGAAGGCCCGGAGCTCCTCCACGTTGGCGGCGCGGTCCACGGTCGACGTCCCGTCATCGAGCTCAGCCATCCAACGGTCCACGTCGATGGCCTCCAGCACGACGTCCAGCGCCACCGCGGCGTCCAGCTCGCGGGCCGGCGCGAGCTCCTCCATCAGCTCGGCGAACGCCGCCAGCCCCTTCTTGGCCCGGCCGCGAATGGCCTCGAGCGCGAGGGGGTCCTGGAGCGCATCCGACAGCGAGAGGCCCCGCTCCGCGGCGAACGAGGCGAGCCTCGCGAGACTCGTGTCCCCCACGCCCCGTGAAGGCGTGTTGACGACGCGGACGAAGGCGACGTCATCCGCCGGGTTGAGGGCGAGGCGCAGGTAGGCGACGACGTCCTTGATCTCCTTGCGCTGATAGAACTCCAGCCCCGCGACCACCTGATACGGCACAGAGTCGTAACGGAGCGCGGTCTCGATCGCCCGCTGCAGGAAGCCCGCTCGGTACAGCACAGCGCAGTCCCCGTAGCGGCCGCCCCGCGTCACGTGGGAGCGGACCTGCGCGGCGATCTCTCGCGCCTCGTCGTTCTCGTCGCCGCACTCGATGACGGCAATCTGCTCTCCCTCCTCGCCCTCGGTGAAGAGGTCCTTCTCCTTCCGCGCCTGGTTGTGCGCGATCACGACGTTGGCCGCGTCCAGGATGCGCGCGGTGCTGCGGTAGTTCTGCTCGAGGCGGACGACCTTGGCGCTCGGGAAGTCCTGCTCGAAGTCGAGGATGTTGCGGATGTCGGCGCCGCGCCAGGCGTAGATCGACTGATCCGGATCGCCGCAGACCGTCAGGTTCTGGTGGAACGAGGCGAAGTGCCGGACGAGCAGGTACTGCACCCGGTTGGTGTCCTGGTACTCATCCACGAGCACGTGCCGGAAGCGGCGGGCGTAGCCGTCGCGAACCCCGGGGTGGTTGTCGAACAGGTCGAGGACCTTGAGCAGGAGGTCGTCGAAGTCGAGGGCGTTCTGCTGCTGCATCCGCTCCCGGTACTTCTTCTCCACGGCGTGATAGACGTCCTCGTCCATGCTCCCGTCGGAGAGCTGGAGCCCGTCCTCGCGCCCACGGTTGTTCTTGCGCGACGAGATCCAGCCGCCGATGACCGGGGCCCGGAAGCGCTTGGGGTCGTACCCCAGCTCCTTGACGATCGACTTGATCAGCCCGTTCCGGTCGGCCGTGTCGTGGATCGAGAAGTCGCGGGTGTACCCGTCGAGCGCGTCGATCTCCCGGCGGAGGATCCGCGCGCACATGGAGTGGAAGGTGCCGATCCAGGGCGCGCCGCCGTCCCCCGCGGGCACGAGCCGCTCCACCCGCTCGCGCATCTCCTTCGCGGCCTTGTTGGTGAAGGTGATCGCGAGGATCTCCCACGGGGCCACTCCTCGGTTCAAGATCAGGTTCGCGATGCGGGTCGTCACGACCCGCGTCTTCCCCGAGCCCGGCCCTGCCACGATCAGGAGGGGCCCGTCACCGTTCAGGACGGCCTCCCGCTGCTGCGGGTTCAAGCCCTCGGTGAGGGTCTCATCGCTCTGCTCCGCCGCCTCGGCGAGCGAGTCCTTCACGTCCAACCAATCCATCTCGGCGGCGAGTCTACCCGCCGCGCCAGCGCACGCGGCAGGCAGCCCGTCAGCTTCGGTCGGGATCACGGATGACCATGAGCCGCAGCTCGGTCATCTCCTCCACCGCGTTCGCCGGCCCCTCGCGGCCGAGGCCGGAGTCCTTGACCCCGCCATACGGCATGACGTCAGCCCGCCATGAGGGCACGTCCCCGATGATCACCGCCCCCACCTCGAGCTCGTCCCAGGCCCTGTGTGCCCGGTGAATGTCGCGCGTGAACACCCCCGCCTGGAGACCGAAGCGCGTCCGATTCGCTTCGACGAGCGCCGCGTCGAAGTCGCGCACGCGGACCAGGCAGACCACGGGTCCGAAGACCTCCTCGTCCAGCACCGCCTCGCCGGCGGGGACGCCCTCGAGGAGGATCGGGGGAACCACGGCGCCTTCCCTCGAGCCGCCAACGAGGCGCGTCGCCCCCGAGGAGCACGCCGCCGCCACCCAGGAATCCACCCGGACCGCGTCGGCCTCGGAGATCAGGGGCCCGACGGTCACGGACTCCAGCGACGGGTCCCCGTGAGCCACGGCTTCGACCTCTGCGACCAGGCGCTCCTTGAAGGCCTCGTAGACCTCCTCCACGACGATGACCCGCTGGACGCTGATGCAGCTCTGCCCTGCCTGGTAGTAGCCGCCGAAGGCGACGCGGCGCGCCGCGTCGAGGAGGTCCGCGGTCTCATCCACGATGGCCGCGGCGTTCCCGCCAAGCTCCAGGGTGACGCGCTTCTTCCCCGCTCGCCGCCTCAGCATCCACCCCACCTCATCCGAGCCGGTGAAGGACAGCTTGGCCACGCGGTCGTCGGTCGCGAGCGCCTCCGCGTCCGGGCCCCGGGCAGGAAGCACAGAGAAGGCGCCTTCGGGGAGGCCGCAGCCGGCGAGGACCTCGCCCAGGATCAGGGCGCTGATGGGCGTGGAGCTCGCGGGCTTCAGCACGAAGGGGCATCCCGCGGCGATGGCAGGCGCCACCTTGTGGGCCACGAGGTTGAGCGGGAAGTTGAACGGCGTGATGAAGCCACATACCCCCACCGGGACCCGCGTGTGGCTGCCGCGGTACCCCTCATTGGCGGGACTGGAGGAGAGCGGGAGGAGCCCCCCGGGCGCCTCCATCGCCACCCGAGCCGAGATCCGGATGGTCTCCAGCGCCCGGTCCACCTCACCGGTGGCGAAGCGGACAGGCTTCCCTGCCTCGCGGACAAGTGTGCTGGCCAGCTCGCTTCGTCGGGCTCTGATCCCCTCCCCAAGCCGCTCGAGGATGGCAGCCCGCTCATGCCCGGCCAGGCTCCGCATGGCCCCGCGACTCGCGCTCGCGAGCCCGATGGCCTCTCGGACCATGTCTGGCGAAGCGAGCGCCACCCTGTCGATCACCTCGCCGGTGAACTTGTCCTCCACCGACAGATGCTCGGAGCCGCTCCGGGCGACGCTGGCGAGGAAGAGAGGTCTCATCGGAGGTCCCCTGCTTTGGTCGGGGGAGTGCCGATCATAGACCCGAGCCGGGGCCGTGCTGCTGAAGGAGCCTCCCCTCCCGGGCCGAACGCCGCCGGCAGCCCAACCCTCGGACCAAAAAAGAGCTCCTCGGGCCGCCGAAGCGGACCGAGGAGCGAGGCTTGGCACCATGGAGACGGGTCGCCTGCCAAGAAAAACCCGAGGCACCTTGCCTGGACGCCTTTAGACGGGTCAATCGACCCGCCAACTTTAGGATCGGAAAATCGCCACCCAAACTCAACCCCAGTACTAAAAATGCACCAATGCCCTGGCCCGACCGGAGCGAGGAATACACCCCGCCCTACCCGGGGGCGAGGACCCTTGGCTGAGAGTCGCCCTGCGGGGCGCTTAGGCTGGATGGATGGAGATGGTCCCCAGACGGCTGCTCGGTCCGTCTGCCCGGGTCCAGACGACGCTAGGCGATGACGTTGCGCGGGCCCTCGTCGAGTGCTCCTGGGCCGAGAATCCCCCTGTCCACGGGCCCAGGGCGGTCCTTCAGGGTTCCGAGGTGGTCGTGGAGGGTGGCCCGCTGGCCGGGAGGGCCACCATTCGCCATGGGCTCCGGCGCTGGCTCCTGCTCGCCCCATCCCCATGCGAGGCGGAGTCGCGCAACCTCACATGGATGAGGAAGCGGCTCTTCCACGTCCCGGAGCCCCTGGGCGCCGTCACCCTCTCCCGCCTCGGCTTCCCCACCCGAGAGCTGCTGGTCACCCGACCGGTGGAGGGGGCTCGCCCCTTCGTGGAGACCATCGCGGCCGCCTCGCCCGGCCGGCGCAGGGAGCTCTTCACCGAGTTCGGGCGGGAGGTTGGCCGAATGCACTCGCTGCGTTTCCTGCACGGGGACCTCGTTCCGGACCACGTGCTCGTGACTCCCCCATGCGAGGACCCCGGCCCAGGCCACGGCCGATCCCTGGTCTGGCTCGCGACGAGGCGCGGTGGTCCCACGGCCTGGCGCCGCGGCCACCTGAGGCGAGTGGCGGACGACCTCGGCGCCTGGTTCGGTCGCGCCGCGGACTGGATGGCGCCCTCCGACGTCGACGCGCTCCTGCTCGCCTACGTGGCCTCGCGCGCCTGCCATGGACGGCCGGTGACGGGCCTTGGGCGGCTCGTGGCCTCGATCCAGCGCTCGCGGCGCCGTGAGATGGCGCGGCTCGAGGCCCGCCCCGATTTCGTCCGCGGGCGAGCGATCCCCATCGCCGGCTGGGATCCCGATGTGGGGCGGCTCCGGAGCCTCATGGAGCGCGAGGCCAGCACCTCTCCACGAGCCGTTGTTCCCCCGCCTCCGGTGGTCTAATAGACTCCCCACAGATGCCGATTCACGACTTCGACTGCGCCAGCTGCGGAAATGTCTTCGAGGAGTTGATCCTCGGTGACGAGGCTCCCGAGTGCCCCAAGTGTTCGAGCGTGGAGGTCAGCAAGCGGATCTCCTCGTTCAGCATCGGGACGCCCGCCTACCTCCGATCCAGCGTGCCCATGCCCGAGAGCCCGGCGAGCGGCTTCGCCGCCGGATCCTGCGACGATGCCGGCGGACCCGGGACCTGCTCGTCGCACTGAGGGCCTCGCGGCGCTCGCGGTGCTCCTCTGCGCGGGATGCGGACCTGGAGCGTCCGTGGAGGACCGCGACCCCAGCGGGGTTGCCCGGGACGAACCCAAGGGGCGAAGCGCGCGCGCGCCGGACCCGCTGACCGAGCTCGCCGCGCTCGGGTACTCCGGCTGGGACGAGGGGAGGGCCGCGCCTCCTCCGGTGACCGCGGCCGAGGAAGCGTCTCCCTGGCCGCGAGCCTTCGCGGACGACCGGAACGGAGTCACCGTGATCTCTGTCGAGGGCGAGGTCCTTCGGGTGCACCGTGTCCCCGGTCGCAGCAAGGTGGAGTTCGCGCGGTTCCTGCCCGGCGGTCGCATCGCCTGCGTCTCGGTGGATGAGGGCCTCACCCTGCTCGCCCCCGATGGGGAGGTCCTCTGGGCCGTGGATCTCCCCTGTCACCATGAGGTCGCGCTGGTTCCGGAGGGGCGGGACGAGGGGAGCCGGCGGCTCGCGGTCGCCGTCCATCACGAGGCGTCCCACCGCGGACGCCGCGTGCGGTTCGATGAGGTGATGTTCCTCGAGGAGTCGTCCGGCGCGCCGGCGGTGGACCTCGGGACGTGGAGCACCTGGGAACAGATGGGCCCCCTCAAGGAGCGGGCTGTGGCCACCCACCCGCTGGATACGTTCGCGAAGAACCCGGGCGCCGACCCCACGATCTACGACTACTTCCACCTCAACTCCATCGCCTTCAGCGGGCCGCGCTCCATGCTCGTCTGCCTACGGAACGTGGACCTCGTGGTGGAGGTGGACCTATCGAGCGGCGGCCTCGGCCGGTCCTTCGGCCCCGGGATCCTCGACTGGCCCCATGCCCCCACCCCCGTGGAGGGCGGCCAGCGGTGGCTGATCTTCGACAACGGCAAGCACCGGGGCTGGTCGCGGGTCATCGAGGTCGACCCCGACCGGGGCGAGGTGACGTGGTCCTACCCCCCCGACGGCGCGAGGACCCTCTTCAGCGAGGTTCGAGGGTTCGCCCAGCGCCTCCCGGGCGGGACGACGCTGATCACCGAGTCCGAGCGGGGCCATGCCCTGGAGGTGAACCGCGCCGGGGATCTGCTCTGGGAGTACTGGAACCCCGAGGTGCGCCGGACCGGGGGCGGCCGCGAGGCCCGGCGTCGGATCTACCGTATGACGGCTGTCCCGCCCTCGGACGTGGGCCTCTAGGGGCAAGTTGGTAGCCTCCGCGGCATGGAACAGTCCAAGCGCGACTTCATCGACTTCATGTGCTCCGCCGAGGTGTTGACCTTCGGAGACTTCGTCACGAAGAGCGGGCGGAGCACGCCGTACTTCGTCAACACCGGGCGCTACACCACCGGCGCCCAGATGGGGGCCCTCGGCGCCGCCTACGCGCGCTCCATCGTCGAGCGCTTCGGCGATGGCTTCGACGTGCTCTTCGGCCCCGCCTACAAGGGCATCCCCCTCGTGGTCGCCACGGCGTCTGCGCTGGCCAGGGAGCATGGGCGTGATGTCCCCCTCTGCTTCAACCGCAAGGAGGCCAAGGACCACGGGGAAGGCGGCGTGCTCGTGGGGCACCCCCTGCGGGAAGGGGACAGGGTGCTGATCGTCGAGGACGTGACCACCGCGGGGACGTCGATCCGCGAGACCGTGCCCATCCTTCGGGCCGCCGCGGACATCAAGCTTGCCGGACTGATCGTCAGCGTCGACCGGATGGAGCGGGGCCCCGCGGGGTCGGGGTCCGCCCTCGCCGAGGTCGGACGGGAGTTCGGCATGCAGGTCGAGGCCATCGTCGACCTGGACGACGTCGTCGAGCACCTGCAGCCTGGCGGCGGGGCGGCGCACGAGATCGCCGCCGATGACCTCACGCGCATCGAGGCCTATCGTGCGGAGTACGGGGTCGCCGGCCGGCTCACCGCTGGACCGGGCTGAGCCGCCCGAAGGGGGTGGAGGCGCCAGACGCCCCCGACCCTCCGGTCGGTCTCGATCAGCCCATGGGCACGTCGACCCCGCGCTCGGTGGCGCAGGCCGAGGCCTCGTCGTAGCCGGCGTCCACGTGCCGGATGACCCCCATCCCGGGGTCCGCCGTGAGCACCCGCTCGAGGGCCGCCTCGGCCTCCGGCGTCCCGTCCGCCACGGTCACCTGACCGGCGTGCAGGCTGTATCCCATCCCGACGCCGCCGCCGTGGTGGAAGCTCACCCAGCTCGCGCCGCAGGCCGTGTTCACCAGGGCGTTCAGGATCGCCCAGTCCGCGACCGCGTCGGTGCCGTCCTTCATGGCCTCGGTCTCTCGGTTCGGAGACGCCACCGAGCCGCAGTCCAGGTGGTCCCGGCCGATGACGACGGGCGCCTTGAGCTCGCCGCTGCGCACGGCGTCGTTGAAGGCCTTGCCCGCCTTCGCCCGGGCGCCATAGCCCAGCCAGCAGATGCGGGCGGGCAGCCCCTGGAACGCGACGCGCTCCCCGGCCATCTTGATCCAGCGCGCGAGCAGCTTGTCCTCGGGGAAGAGCTCCAGGAGGATCCGATCCGTGACCGCGATGTCCTCGGGGTCCCCCGAGAGCGCGACCCAGCGGAACGGTCCCTTGCCCTCGCAGAACAGGGGCCGGATGTACTTCGGCACGAACCCCTCGAAGTCGAAG
>Ga0055584_100003242_pt1 | contig 16084 bp, 12 predicted proteins | sample OSDHelmetaG_FD_58716 | JGI IMG/M metagenome (GOLD analysis project Ga0055584, IMG submission 58716) | Pelagic marine sediment microbial communities from the LTER site Helgoland, North Sea, for post-phytoplankton bloom and carbon turnover... | ecosystem: Environmental > Aquatic > Marine >... | reverse complement strand
GTCCGAAACTGTCCGGGACTGTCCGACCTGGCTCGGACAGTCATGGACGCGCCCGGACGGTGCCCGGGCCGTGCTACAACCCGCGCCGTGAAGATCCCGCGGTACATCGCCATCGAAGGCGTCATCGGGGTGGGCAAGTCGAGCCTGACTCGGCTGCTGTCGGAGCGATTCGACGCCCAGTCCGTCTTCGAGCCCGTGATCGAGAACCCGTTCCTTGCGCGCTTCTACAAAGACCGCAAGCGCTACGCGATGCAGACGCAGCTCTACTTCCTCCTGACGCGCTACCAGCAGCAGGTCGAACTTCGTCAGCCGGGCCTGTTCTCGCCCAACACGGTCTGCGACTACCTGTTCGCCAAGGACCGGATGTTCGCGACGCTCAACCTCGAGCCCGACGAGCTGGCGCTTTACAACCAGATCTACGACACCCTGGACGCGCGGCTCCCCAGCCCCGACCTGGTGATCTACCTGCAGGCCGACACGGACACGCTCCACGAGCGGATCCGGCAGCGCGGCCTGGAGTTCGAGCAGAACATCGAGAGCACGTACCTGCGCGAACTCGCCGATCTGTACAACGATTTCTTCTTCAATTACCGTTCCTCGCCCCTTCTCGTGGTTCAGACGTCGGGCATCGACTTCGTGAACAACGCTCAGGATCGCGAGTGGCTGGTGAAGGAAATCCTCGCCATGAAGGGCGGAACCAAGCACCTCATCCCGCTGGGATCGCTCTAGAGCGACCTGGACGGGGCCGGCGCTCCCGCCCCATTGGCCTGGAAATAGGCGGACCGTCCGCGGCGGGCGGTCCTACAGTATGAACACGACGGGCAGGCCCCCTTTGGAGCCGCGCGATCGGAGGAAGCTATGGCTGGACGACCGGTCACTGTTCTCGACCTGGCTCGGATGAAGAGCGAGGCCACCAAGATCACCATGCTGACGGCCTACGACGCGACCTTCGCGCGCCTCGTAGATCGCGCGGGCGTAGACGTCATCCTCGTCGGCGACTCGCTGGGCATGGTGGTTCAAGGCAAGCCCAACACCCTGCAGGTCACCGTCGACCACATGGCGTACCACGGGGCCGCCGTGACCCGCGCCGTGCAGCGCGCCCACGTGGTCGTCGACATGCCGTTCCTGAGCTACCACGTGTCCGTCGAGGACGCCGTGCGCAACGCCGGCAAGCTGGTCCAGGAAGGCGGCGCCCACTCGGTGAAGCTCGAAGGCGGCGTCGAACGGGCCGCGGTCATCCGGGCCATCGTGGACGCGCAGATCCCCGTCATGGGTCATGTGGGGCTCACCCCGCAGTCGTTCCACAGCCAAGGCGGCTTCAAGGTCCAGGGGCGCGGCGACGACGCGGCCCGCAAGGTCATGGAGGACGCGCTCGCGGTGCAGGAGGCCGGCGCCTACTCGATCGTGCTCGAGGGCATCCCCGCGGAGCTCGCGGCCGAGGTCAGCGCCGCCTTGCACATCCCGACCATCGGCATCGGCGCGGGCAACGGCTGCGACGGCCAGGTCCTGGTGATCTACGACCTGCTCGGCCTCGAAGAGGACTTCAAGCCGAAGTTCGTCAAGCGCTACGCGGAGCTCGGCGGCGTCGTCCAGGAGGCCATCGGGACCTTCATCGACGAAGTGCGCACGGGCGAGTTCCCCGACGCCGACCACAGCTTCCACCGGCGTCGGCCCGGCAAGCCCGCGGGGCACCTCGCTCAGGCGACGAACCCGTCGAGTCCCGACGAGCCCCCCAAGAAGGGCGGCTACGGCCCGTCCGAAGAGCCTCTGGCCTCCTGAGGCGGCTTCTTCGTGCAGCGCTTCGACGATCCGGCCTCGTTCTCGGCTTGGACCCGGCAAGTCCGCGGCCGGGGTGAGTCCATTGGCTTCGTGCCGACCATGGGCTTCCTGCACGAGGGCCACCTCTCGCTGATGCGCCTCGCCCGGCCGCGGGTCGACCACCTCGTCGTCTCGATCTTCGTGAACCCGACGCAGTTCGCGCCGGGCGAGGATCTGGACCGCTACCCGCGGGACACGGACGGCGACCTGGCGAAGTGCGCGGCCCTCGGTGTGGACGCGGTGTTCCTGCCCACCCCGGAGTCCATGTACCCCGGCGGGTACCAGACAGTCGTCACCGTCCCGGACCTGACCACAAACCTCTGCGGGCGGTCCCGCCCGACCCACTTCGCCGGCGTCGCGACGGTCGTGCTCAAGCTGCTGAACCTGACCCGGCCGACGGTCGCGGTCTTTGGGCGCAAGGACTACCAGCAGCTCGCCGTCATCCGCCGCATGGCGCGGGACCTGGACCTGGAGGTCGAGGTCGTCGGGGGCCCCATCGTGCGCGAAGACGACGGCATCGCCATGTCCTCCCGCAACGCCTACCTCACGCCCGAGCAGCGGGCGCAGGCGCGCCGCCTCAACCAGTCGCTGACTGCCGCCGAAGCCGCCGTCGCCGCGGGCGAGACCGATCCGGTCGCGCTCATCGCTGCGACCCAAGCGACGTTGTCGGGCCTCTCTCTGGGCGAAGTCGACTACGTCGAGCTCGTCGACGCCGACTCCCTCGCCCCCGTCGACTCGATGACCGCCCCGGCCGTCCTGGCGGTCGCCGTGCGGTTCGGGGGAACCCGCCTCATCGACAACCGCCTCCTGGTGCCCCATGCAGTCTGAAGACTTCCTGCTGATCGGCACCGCGCTGGTCGTGGTGTGCAACCGGGCGTTCACAGCCACCAACCTCGCCCTGAGCCGGCCTGCCTACGTCGTGCTGCAGGTCGTGAACCTCTCGGCCGTCGTGGCGCTGTCCGTCTTCCGCCTGGAGGGCTACCCGCCGAAGCTCGACCTGGCGGTCCGCGTCTTCCTGATGCTCTTCGTCGCCTGGCACATGGTCACCGCCAGCCAGGGGCGGACCAAGGCACGGCTGGACGCCCGGGATGAATCCCGGCGGGTCGAAGACAAGCAGAAGGAGCGGGACGAGCTGCGCACGCGGCTCGAAGCCCACGACGCGGAGCTCGGTCAGACGCCCGCGACGGAGCCGAGCGGGGACGAACCGGCGCCCGACGAACCGGCGCCCGACGAACCGGCGCCCTAGACGCTCGCGGGCGCCAGGGTCGCCGAGTAGCGATCGATGATCGCGAGGACCTCGGCGTCGTCGAGCACGCGATCCGTGGCCTTGGCGGCCGCGAAGATCGCATCCACCAGCAGCTCATCGGCCTCGATGTCACGGCTCTTGAGCCAGAACACCACGTTGCTGCGTCCGCCCATGTGGCCGATCTCGATGGCCTGCTTGAGCCCGAACAAGTGCGCGGGGACCCCCGAGTACACCGCGTCCGCCAGCTCCGAGTCGCCCTTCTTGAGCGCCTTGATGATGGCCGCCGCGTGCACGCCGGTTCCGGTGCGGAACGCGTCGCGCCCGAACACCGGGTAGTTGAAGGGCAGGGGAGTCCCCATCGCCGACGCGCCCAGCTCCGCGTACTCGCGCAGCGCGGACAAGTCCCCTTCGATCTCCACGCCCATCAGGCGCATGTTCACCAGCAGCAGGTCGATCTGCGTGTTCCCGATCCGCTCCCCGACACCGAGGATCGTCCCGTGGATGCGCTTGGCGCCCGCTTGCGCCGCCGCGATGGCGTTGACCAACCCCAGCCCGCGGTCGTTGTGGCCGTGCCAGTCGATGATCGCGTCGGGGTGGCCGAGCTCCTGAACGGTGCCCTTCGTCCACTTGACGATGTTCTGCACCCCGCTCGGCGTGACGTGCCCCACGGTGTCGCAGATGCAGAGGCCCTTGGCGCCTTCGGACAGCGCGACGTCGAACAACGTCCCCAGCGTGAGTGGGTCGGACCGGACGGTGTCCTCGGTCACGAACGTGCAGGGCATGCCCTCGCTGACGGCCAGGCGCACCGCGTCGCGCGTCAACGACACCAGTCGATCCAGGTCCCACCCCTCCGTGAACTGACGGATGGGGGAGCTGCCGAGGAATGCCATCACCTCGATGGGGCGACCCACCTTGTTGGCGATCTCGATGATCGGGCGGATGTCGGCGGGGTGCGTCCGAGCGGCGCAGCTGAGCTGGATGCGCAGCTTGTTCTCGATGGCGAACCGAGCGAGGTGCGTGACGTCCTTGACCGCGCGCGGCCCCGCGCCCGGCAGCCCGATGTCCGTGTGATCGATGCCGCACTTGTCCTGCAGGACGAGGATGCGCTCCTTGTCTTCGATCGTCGGGTCCGTGGCCGAAGGCGACTGGATGCCGTCGCGCAGGCTCTCGTCGTAGAACTCGAGCCCGTGGAGCCAGTCGTCCCCGTCGGCATTCCAGTCGTGAATCCACTCCGAGGACATGTCGTTTCCTTCCCGGGCCGGGACCCGTTGGACTCGATACGGCAGCGCCGCCCGATCGGATCGTGTGGCTAGAGGGCCTCGACGATCACGGCGATGCCCTGACCGCCGCCAATGCAGGCGGTGCCGAGGCCGTACCGGCCACCGCGGCGACGCAGCTCGTGGACCAGGTGCAGCGTGATGCGCGTGCCCGAGCAGGCCAGCGGGTGGCCGATGGCGATGGCGCCACCGTTCACGTTGGTCTTGTCCCGGTCCAGGCCGAGCTCCTTCTCGACCGCGAGGTACTGGGCGGCGAACGCCTCATTCACCTCGACCAGGTCCATGTCGTCGATGGTCAGACCGCAGTCCGCCAGCGCGCGGCGCGAAGCCGGCGCGGGGCCGATGCCCATGGTCGTCGGATCGCAGCCCGACACGCCCCAACCGACCAGCCGCGCGATGGGCTTGAGCCCCCGCTCGTTGGCGAAGGCTCCGCTGGAGAGCACCACGGCGCCGGCGCCGTCGCAGATGCCCGAGGCGTTGGCGGCGGTGACGAGGCCGTCCTTCTGGAAGACGGACCGCAGCTTGTTCATGGCGGCGAGGTCCGCGTCGGTGCGGGGGTGCTCGTCGACGGTGAAGGGCACCTCTTCGCGGCGCTTCTTGACCATGACGGGGACGATCTCGTCGTCGAACTTCCCGGCGGCCTGGGCCGCGACCCACGCGTGGTGGCTGCGGAGGCCGTAGACGTCGCACTCGTCGCGCGTCACGCCGTACTGGGCGCCCAGCTTCTCGGCCGTCTGGCCCATCTTCAGGTCCGCGTAGGGGTCGTACAGCGCCTCCCACAGGGAGTCCTTGAGGGCCTCATCCTGGCCGAAGCGCATGCCCCAGCGCATTCCGCGGGCCACGTACGGCGCCTGCGACATGCTCTCGGTGCCGCCGGCGAGGACCACGTTCGACTCGCCCAGGACGATCTGCTTGGCGGCGCTGACGATGGACTGGAAGCCCGAACCACAGAGCCGGTTGACCGTCAGGCCGCCCTTGTCGACGCCCACGCCCGAGCGCAGGCCGATGTGGCGGGCCATGTAGATCGCGTCGGCCCCGGTCTGCTGCACGTTGCCGAAGACCACGTGGTCGATGTCGTCGGCGCTGGCGCCGGACTTCTCGATCGCGGCCTGGCTGGCGATGACGCCCAGGTCGGTGGCCGAGTGGCCCTTGAGCGATCCGCCGAAACCGCCAAAGGCAGTGCGGACGCCGGAGAGGAAGACGACTTCGCTGTTCTGGACCTTCATGCTCTTGCTCCTGGATTTGCCGGGGTCGCGGCGGGGCCGCGACATACCATGAGACCCCCGCTGGGACCCAACAATCGGGGCCCGGCCCAACGGCGGATCGCCGCTCGCCGGACAGCCTCCTCACGTGCACACGCGCGCGGCACCCCTCTCGCGGGGTGCCGGCGCGAACGCCCTGCCTCAGACCTCCGCCGCGAGCTCCGGGATGATCGACACGAGGAAGTCTCGGACCTCCGTGGTCGACAAGGTGCCGCCCAGGTCGGCCGTGGTCTTGCCTTCCTTCAGCGCGCGCTCGACCGCCGCTTCGATGATCCGCGCCTCGCGGGGCTTGCCCACCGAGTTCAGCAGCAGCCCGGCCGTCGCGACCGCGGCGATGGGGTTGGCCTTGTTCTGGCCGGCGATGTCCGGCGCAGAGCCGTGCACCGGCTCGAACATCCCGATGCCCCGGTCGGGGTTGATGTTCGCCGACGCCGCCATGCCCAGGCCGCCCTGCAGGGCCGCCCCCAGGTCCGTGATGATGTCGCCGAAGAGGTTCGAGGTGACGATGACTTCGAAGTCCTCGGGGTGCCGCACCAACTCCATGGCGAGCACATCGACGTACAGGTGCCGCGACTCGATCTCCGGGTACTCCGCCGCGACTTCCTTCCACACCCGCTGCCACAGGTCGTGGGCGTAGCGCAGGGCGTTGGACTTGTCCGACATGCAGACCTTCGAGTAGCCCTGCTGGTCGGCGTATTGGTAGGCGAACCGGATGATCCGCTCGACTCCCTTGCGGGTGTTCACGGACTCCTGCAGCGCGACTTCGTCGGGCGTGCCCTTCTTGAACACGCCGCCGACGCCCACGTACATGCCCTCGGTGTTCTCGCGGAACACGACGAAGTCGACGTCGTCGGGGGTCTTGCCCTTGAGGGGGCAGAACCGCTCGTCGAGCAACTTGCAGGGCCGCAGGTTCACGTAGAGATCCAGCCGGAAGCGGGTCTCCAGCACGATCTCGCGGGCGTGCTCGGAGCCCGGCACGCGCGGATCGCCCACGGCGCCCATGTAGATGGCGTCGTTGCGTTCGGCGATGCCGTACAGCTCGTCTTCGGGCAGGCCGACGCCGTCCCGCAGGTAGCGGTCGGCGCCGTAGTCGAGCCACTCGAAGGCGACCTCAAATGATGGACGGGCAGCAGCCACGGCCTTGATGACATCGACGCCAACGTCGATGACTTCCTTCCCGATGCCGTCGCCCGGGAGAACGGCGATGTTCACCATGCGGATTCCTCGTGGTGGGGGTACCTGACGGGGCCGGCGATTGCGCCGATCCCAGGGCGGCGTATCCTATCAGCCAGCCGGCCCTCGGGCCGTCGCCCCACGGCAAGCACATCATGAGCAAGTACCGGATCAGCAAGGCGGGCCGCGAGTTCCCCGCCGATCAGCTCGACACGCTGCGGGAGCTGGCGACCCGCGGGCTGTTGCTCGCCGACGATCTCGTCTCCGTGGACGAAGGCCCCTTCGCGCCCGCCTCGACGCTCCCCGAGCTGGCCGACGTGCTGCACGAAGCGGGCGAAGCGCTGCCGGAACTGGGCGACGGCGACCTCGCCGAAGTCGCCGCCCCCGACGACCTGCTTGCCCAGTTCCTCGACGAAGTGCACACGGGCTCGATGCCCAGCGTGCCGGGATCGCCGGCCCCGAAGCCGCCCCCCGTGGCCCTGGAGCCCGAGGCCCCACGGGTCGTCCGCGCCCAGCCGGATTCGGTGCCCGCGGCCCGCGTCCCGACCGCCGCGGATCTCCCCGAGCCCACCGTGCTGCCGCTCTCCGGCGCCATCGGCGAAGACTCGTTGCCCCATGGCCTGGCGGACCTGCCGCCCGACGCGACCCCGCCGCCTCCGCCGCCGGCCATCGAGCCCGCCGAGCCCATGACGGCCCAGCTCCACATCCCCGAGCCCACCCCCGAGTCGGATCTGCCGCCCTCCTTCAACCAGTGGATCGAGAGCCGCGGCAGCTCGCCCGACGGCAAGCTCCTGGAGGGCTTTGGCCGGTACGACGACGGCATCCTGTTCCAGGGCGGCTACCGGGCGCGGAGCTTCAACGGCATCCGCGTGTTCCTGTTGTTCGCCGTCGGCTGCTTCCTGATCTTCGGCTGGTGGATCTGGGTCAAGACCGCCGCGCAGACGGCGTACCCGAAGGAGTCGGAGCTCGTCGGTCAGATCCAGGGCGCTCCCCGCGGCACGGTGAAGCCGACGCTTCGCGAAGTGCCCACCGACGGCAACCGCATCGACCCCGATCGCCAGCTCCTCATCGACGAAGGGAAGCTCCGGCAGCGCATCGGCCAGGAGGTCCCGTTCTTCGGCTCGGCCACGACCCTGGAGGACGAGCTGTTCACCGCGCTGCAGAACGCCGGCGCCCAGCCCGCGGGCGTCGAGGTCGAAGCCGTCGCGACCAAGGGCAGCGGCGACAACGAGCACGCCCGGCCGACCAAGGCCAACGTCAGCCTGCTTCTGCGCGGAATTCGCCACCCGGCCGACACTGATCCCGCGGTGACCTTCGAGGCGCTCAAGGAGCAGCTGCAGATCGCCTGGCTGGTCGCCGGCAAGTTCAGCGAGCGCGGCAACGTCGACTTCCTCGAGGTGCGCGTCATCGTCAGCGAGCCGACGCCGTGGAACGACACCTACCCCGGCCGAGACCTCCGCGCGCTGTGGCAGGGGCACCGGAAGTCCGCGGACTTCTTCCTGGGCAAGTAGCCCCGCTCGCCCCGTCGCACTAGGCTCCCCGTCCCATGCGGATCCGGCGCATCGAACTGACGGGCTTCAAGTCCTTCGTAGACCGGACGACGTTCCAGTTCGGCCCAGGGATCTGCGGGATCGTCGGGCCCAACGGCTGCGGCAAGTCCAACGTCATCGACGCGATCAAGTGGACCCTGGGCGAGCAGTCGGCATCGACGCTCCGCGGCAAGGCCATGGAGGACGTGATCTTCGCGGGCAGCGACTCGCGGGCCCCGTCGGGCCGGGCCGAAGTCGTGATCGCCTTCGACAACACCGACGGCGTGTTCGGCGGCCGCTACCGCCGCTTCTCGGAGATCCAGATCGGCCGACGGCTGCACCGCGGCGGCCGCAGCGACTACCTGCTCAACCAGACGCCGGCGCGGCTCAAGGACATCGTCGAGCTGTTCATGGACAGCGGCGTGGGCGCCCGCGCCTACTCGATCATCGAGCAGGGCCGAGTCGACACGATCGTCAATGCGTCGCCCGCCCAGATGCGCGTCTTCATCGAAGAGGTCGCGGGCATCAACCGCTTCAAGCAGCAGCGGGTCGAGGCCGAGCGCCGCATGCACCGCACCCGGGACAACCTCCTGCGGGTGGCCGACCGGGCGGCGGAGCTGGGCAAGCAGCGGACGCAGCTGGAGCGCCAGGCGGAGAAGGCGAGCTCGTTCCGCCGGCTCCGGGCCGAGTACAAGGCGGCGAGCCTCAAGGCGCTGGTGGCCGAAGGCCTCGCGTTGCGCGCCGATCACGAAGCGAAGATGGCCGCGGTGGCCGAGTTGGTCTCCGCCCTGCGCAACGCCGACGCCGACGAGCTGACCGCCCAGGAGGCGGCCGCGGCAGCCGAGTCCGCGGCGGGCGACGCGCGCCAGGCCCACGAGCAGCTTCGCGAGGAGCGGCAGCGGGCGGAGTCCGACGCCGAACTCAAAGCGCGGGAGCAGCAGTTCCGGTCCGAGGAGCGCAAAGGCCTGCTCGGTCGATTGGAAACGCTCGGCGCCGAGCTCACCGAGTTGGACGAGCGCATCGGAGAGCTGCGGCGCGACGACGAGGGCGCGGCCGGCGAACTGGCCGATGGAATGAAGCAGCTATCGACGGCCGAGTCGGGGCTGCGGGACGCCGTCCGGGCCGAGTCGACGGCGCGCGAGCTGGCGGAGAAGTCGCGCCACGCGGTCGAAGACGCCAAGAGCAAGGCGCTGCACGAGTTGACCGAGGCGGGCCGCTGCCGGAACCTGGCCCAGCTTCTGGACGCCCGGGTGACCGCCGCTCAGGCGAGCCTCGTGGCGGCGGGCGAAGAGCAGGCGACGGGCGCCCGGGACATCGAGGCGGCCGAGGTCGCAGCGGCCAGCGCTCGGGAGACGCTCTCCGGCGCCGCGGCCGAGCGGGCAGCCCTGCGCGAGCGACGCGAACAAGCCGGTTGGGCCGTCCAGCACGCCAAGACCCATGCTCGCGAGGTGGACGCGGCGCGCGACGCCGCCCGGCGGGACATCGATCGGGTGAAGGCTCGGCGCGACTCGCTGACCGAACTGCTCGAGCGGTTCGAGGGCTTCAGCGACGGCGTTCGCATGCTCATGGCCCGGTACGCGCCCACCGACGACTCGGGGGTCCTCGGCGTGGTCGCGGACCTGCTGGTCGTGCCCGAGGAGTCCGAAGTCGCGGTGGCGGCGGCCCTCGGCGATCTCGCTCAGGGCGTGGTCTTCCGGGACGCGAAGGCCGCTCGGCGCGCCGCCGACTGGGTCCTCGCCGAAGACCTCCCGCGGGTGAGGCTCATTGCGCTCGGCGGGAAGCGAGCGAACTCCGGCCTCGCCGCGGTCGTGACCGACGAGTCGGCGCCGGGCCTGGCCGCTCAGCTGCTGGGCGAAGCGGAGCTGGTCGAGGACCTCCCGTCCCGTTCGTCCGCGCCGAAGATCACCGCTGACGGGGCGCGCCTCGACCGCCACGGCTGGCTGGTCGGCCGCGCTGCCGACGCCGCCGCCGGGCACCGAGCCCGGCAGCGCGATGCCGAGGCGCTGCAGATCGAGGTCGACGAGCAGACCGCCCGCCTCGCCGTGGCCGAAGCGGCGGCGGAGCAGGCCGCCGAAGCCCTGACCGCCCGCAAGTCCGAGCGGGACGAGCTGGCCGCCGAAGCCCACCAGGCGGAGCTGCGCGAGCTGGCGTGCAAGCGCGACGCTTCGGAGGCGGCGGCGGCCCTCGATCGCGCCCGCGGAGCGGCCGACCGCATCGCCCGGGCCCGGGAGCGCGCCCAGTCCGAGCTCGCCAACCTCACCACCCAGCGGGGCACCGCGCGCACCCAGGCCGACGAAGCCGAGGCCCGCGGCGCCGCCATCGACGAGCAGATCGCCCAGCTCCGCGCGACCAGTGAAGCCGCCTCCGCCGACGCCGCCCGCGCCGCCGAAGCCGCCACCACGGTCCGGGTCTCCGTCGCCGAGCTCCGCCAGCGGGTGGCCGGGCGCCAGCGCGAACACCGCCGGCTGCAGTCCCAGCTCGACGACCTCCTCCGCCGCCGCGATCGCCTCGACCGCGAGCGCACGGCGTCGACCGCCCGCCGCGACCAGCTCGCGCGGGACATCGCCCGCCTCGCCGCCGAGTCCACCGAGCGCACCGACGCCGCCGGCGTGCTCCAGACCCGCGTCACCGAAGCAGAGGCTGCCCGGCAGGCCGCCGACGCCGGGCTGGCCGCCGCGCGCGCCGCCGTCACCGAGGTGGGCTCGGGCCTCGCCACTCTGCGCTCCCGCCGCGGCGCCGCCGACGTCGCGCTGGCCGAGGTCCGCAGCGCGCTGAAGGCCGTCGGCGACCGCGCGGCCGAGTTCGATCTCCTGCTCCGCCCCCTCCTGGAGCAGCTGGAGAACGGCGATTCGCCCACGGTCGAGTTCAAGGGCGAGGGCTCCGTAGAACTCCTGGCCGACGAGCTCCCGCCCGAGTCCGTGGCCGCCTTCGCCGAGCAGGCCACCCGCCTGGACGCGAAGATCGAAGGCCTGGGGCCGGTGAACCTGGGCGCCGGCGACGAGTTTGCCGAAGTGGACGCCCGCTGGTCCGAGCTGGTCGGCCAGAAGGAGGACCTCGAGTCGGCGTTGAAGGACCTCGTCAAGGCGATCGCCAAGATCGAGAAGGAGACCCGCGAGCGGTTCCGCACCGCATTCGACGGCGTCGCCGGCCACTTCGGGCGCCTGTACCCACGCCTCGTCGGGGGCGGCCGGGCGGAGCTGACGCTCACCACCCCCGACGATCTACTCGAGACCGGCGTCGACATGATCGTCGAGCCCCCGGGCAAGCGGCCTCAGAACCTGAACCTGCTGTCGGGCGGCGAGAAGGCCATGGCCGCGATCGCGCTGGTCTTCGCCATCTTCCAGGTGAAGCCCTCGCCGTTCTGCCTGCTCGACGAGGTCGACGCGCCCCTGGACGAGGCCAACTCCCGCCGCTTCAACTCGATGCTCCGGGAGCTCGCCACCGACACCCAGTTCGTCGTGATCACGCACAACCGCACGACCATGGAGGTCGCTGACTTCCTGTACGGGGTGACCATGCAGAAGGCAGGCGTCTCCAGCGTTGTCTCGGTGCGGCTCGACGAGGTGCCCGAAGACCAGGACGAAGCGTCGGCCTGAGGCCGCTGCGCCCTGATACAGTCCTGCCCCTTTTTGGGAGGACCCCGTGGAGCAAGCCCTGCAGTTCCTGTCCAGCCCCGCCGGCCTCGGCGTCGTGGCTGCCGTTGTCGCCGTCATCGTGGTCGCCGCCGTGGTCCTGGGGGGCCGCCGCGGAAACAAGTGGGACGAGCTCACCGAAGGAGCCGTCGGAGAGGCTCGAGCCCGGACCGCCGCCGCCGACGACGCGCGTGACGCCCGACTGGCCGCCGCCACCGCGTCGGCGAAGGCCGACGAAGCTTCGATGTTCAGCCGCCTCGTCCGCGGCCTGTCGAAGACCGCCGGCCGCCTGGTCGCCGGGGTCGACGACCTCTTCGCCGGCCGCAAGGTCATCGACGAGGATCTGTGGCGGAGCCTCGAAGAGCTCCTGGTGACGTCCGATGTGGGCATCCGCGCCACGACCCGGCTGCTGGAGCGCATGCGTGCGGCCGCCGCCAAGGAGGAGTTGTCGGACCCGGCGCGCCTTCGTGACCTGTTGGAGGCCGAAGTCCGCGCGACGCTCCAGGGGTGCGCGGGGTCGCTGCCCGAGGGTCGAGTCGACGGAAAGCCCCTCGTCATCATGGTTGTCGGCGTCAACGGCGCCGGCAAGACCACGACCATCGGCAAGCTCGCCGCGCGCTACGTGCGCAACGGCAAGAAGGTCGTCATCGGGGCAGGGGACACCTTCCGCGCCGCCGCCATCGAGCAGGTCGTGGTCTGGGGCAAGCGAGCTGGCGCCACGGTGATCAAGCAGGGGTCCGGCGCGGACCCCGCCGCCGTCGCCCACGACGCGGTGTCCGGCGGCATCGCCCAGGGCGCCGACGTCATCATCTGCGACACCGCCGGCCGCCTCCAGAGCAAGACCAGCCTCATGGAAGAGCTGGCCAAGGTTCAGCGCGTCATGGCCAAGGTCCAGCCCGGCGCCCCCCAGGAGGTGCTCCTGGTGCTCGACTCCACCAACGGCCAGAACGCCATCGCCCAGGCCCGCGAGTTCGGCAACGTCGTCAACGTCACGGGCATCGCCCTGACGAAGCTCGACGGCACCGCCAAGGGGGGCGTGATCATCGGCATCGCCGATGAACTGTCGCTCCCGGTGAAGCTCATCGGCATCGGGGAGGCCATCGACGACCTGCGGGAGTTCGAACCCGAGGCCTTCGTCAGCGCTCTGTTCGGCGGAACCGACGGAGCCCTGGGCCGCGGTGGGAACTCCGCCGATGCGGCTGCGCTCGATGCGGAGATGGGCATCGAAGTGGTCGAAGAAGAGACCGCGTCGGAAGCCCGAATCCAGGGCTGAGCGCCGTTGCGCCAATTGACGGGGATCCGCCTCGATCCTATTGTTCTGGCTCCTGAAAAACCCAGGTTCGAACCGGACTTGGGCCAGCAGCAGACTCCCCGGGGTGCCTGATGGCGGTGGTGCAGATCGAGATTCTCGGCCGCCGTTACTCGCTTCAAAGCGATCGGGATCCTTCGCACGTTCAAGAGGTCGCGCGCTACGTCGACTCGCAATTGCGCGAGCTGGCTGGCGGGCGAGCCGAACAGGTCAAGCGGGATCACGCGATCCTCGCGGCCCTCAACACCGCGTCGGAGCTCTTCCTGCTCCGGCAGGCCCACGACGGTCTCGTCGATGAGATCGCCGGACGCCTGAGTCCTCTGCTCGCCCAGGTCGACGTCCTGGCGGCCGACTACCCGCTGTCCAGCAGCGTGGGATTGGAGGCCGTCCGGGACTGATCCGTCGAACCTGGCTCCACCCAGCAGCAACCCCGCCTTGGCGGGGCGAGAGGACAAGAACGTGGAGCCGATCACAATGATTCTGGGCCTGATGGCCGCCGCCTTTGCCGCGGCGACCGTGACCCTGGTCCAGCGAAACGCCGCCCACGCAAGCGCGCTGGCGGTGCTCGAAAGCAAGACGGATTCCCTGAAGAACGAGGCTGCCGCGCGAGTGGAGGCAGCCCGGAGCGAAGCCCAGAGCGAAGGCAAGGAGATCCTCGCCCAGGAGAAGGCCCGACTCGAGGCCGAACGACAGGTCGCCGCGGAGCGACTCAAGGTGGACCGGGAGCGAGCGGCCCAACGCGTGGCCGACCTGGATCGGCGTGCCGAGCGCGCGGAGCGTCGGGAAGTGGACCTCGGGAGCCGTGAGCAGCGCCTGACCGACCGTGAGGCCGAGCTCGAGGTCGCCCACGCTGAACTGAGCGCCCGCGCTCACGGCATCGAGCAGGACCTCGCCCGCGTCAGCGAGCTCTCCCCCGAGCAGGCGCGCAAGGAGCTGCTCGCCCGCGTGGAGGAGGACGCCAAGCCCGCGCTCGCCCGCCGGGTGGCGGAGCTCGAGGAAGAGGTGAAGGAGCGGGCAGAACGCACGGCGAAGAACGTCATTTCCATGGCGATCCAGCGCTACGCCGGCGAGTACGTCTGCGAGCGCACGGTGTCGGTGGTCAACCTGCCCAGCGACGAGCTCAAGGGCCGCATCATCGGCCGCGAAGGCCGCAACATCCGCGCGCTGGAAGCGGCCACGGGCGTCGACTTCATCATCGACGACACGCCGGGGACCATCGTGATCTCGGCGTTCAACCCGATCCGCCGGGAGGTGGCCAAGGCCGCCTTGGACGTGCTGCTGGAGGACGGCCGCATCCACCCGAGCCGCATCGAATCGGTGGTGCACAAAGCCGAAGTCGAGTTCCACCGAACCATCAAGGCGGCGGGCGAGGAGGCCGCCAACGAAGTCGGGGTCAGTGGCGTGCACCCCGAGATCCTCAAGCTCATCGGCGCGTTGAAGTACCGGACGTCGTATGGCCAGAACCAGTGGCAGCACGCGATCGAGGTCGCGTTCCTGTGCGGGATGATGGCGAATGAACTCGGGCTGGACGTCAAGAAGGCGAAGCGGGCCGGCCTCCTCCACGACATCGGCAAGGTGCTGGACCAGACGGCTGAGGGCTCCCACGCCCTCATCGGTGCCGAGTTCGCGCGGAAGTACGGCGAGAAGGCCGACATCATCAACGCGATCGCCGCCCACCACGAGGAAGTCCCCCAGACGACCATCTACGCGTGTCTGGCTCAGGCCGCAGACGCCATCTCCGGTGCTCGGCCCGGTGCTCGGCGCGAGATGATGCACAGCTACACCCAGCGCCTCGACGACCTCGAGGCCATCAGCAACTCCTTCCCCGGCGTGGAGCGCAGCTACGCGGTCCAGGCGGGCCGGGAGGTGCGGGTGCTCGTCGAGAACAGTCAGGTCACCGACGAGGAAGCGGTCCTGCTGTCGCGCGGCATCGCCCAGAAGATCGAGGCCGAGATGTCCTACCCGGGGCAGATCAAGGTGACGGTCATCCGCGAAACCCGGGTCGTCCAATACGCCCGTTGAGCCTGTGTCCTCGCGGGCGTGGGCGCGCTCCTCACGCGGGCGCGCCCGCGCGCGGCATCCAAGACCCCGTCGAGAACCTGTCGGAGATCTCATGAAAGTCCTGTTCATCGGCGACGTGTTCGGAGCCCCCGGCGTCCGGGCCGTCCAGAAGCGCCTGAGCGGGCTCGTGGCTCAGCACGGAGTCGACCTCGTGGTCTGCAACGCAGAGAACGCCGCCGGGGGCTTCGGTGTCACGCGAGACCTGGCGCGGGAACTCTTCGCCGCCGGGTGCGACGTTCTCACGGGGGGCAACCACACCTTCGACAAGCGGGAAGCCCTCGAGCTGCTGGACGACGACGAACGAGTGCTCCGGCCGCACAACTACCCAGCGGAGAACCCCGGTTCGGGGATGGCGGTGGTGGATGTCGACGGGTGGACCGTCGCGGTGCTGAACCTCCAGGGCCGGATCTTCATGCCACCCACGGACTGCCCCTTTGGCGCGGCCGATCGCCTGATCGAAGCCGTCGGGGATGAGGCCGACGTGATCCTCGTCGACCTGCACGCGGAAGCCACGTCCGAGAAGATCGCGATGGCCTGGCACCTCGATGGCCGTGTCGCGGCCCTCGTTGGTACGCACACGCACGTGCAGACAGCTGATGAACAGGTCTTTCCGCAGGGCATGGCCTACATCACGGACCTCGGAATGACGGGTCCACACGAGTCCGTGATCGGGATCCAGGTGGATCAAAGCCTCGGTCGCTTCCTCAACAGCAGGCCGATCCGGTTCCAGGCGGCTACTCGAGGCGTGCGTCTGCACGGTGCACTGGTCACGATCGA
>Ga0055584_100003241_pt1 | contig 16086 bp, 14 predicted proteins | sample OSDHelmetaG_FD_58716 | JGI IMG/M metagenome (GOLD analysis project Ga0055584, IMG submission 58716) | Pelagic marine sediment microbial communities from the LTER site Helgoland, North Sea, for post-phytoplankton bloom and carbon turnover... | ecosystem: Environmental > Aquatic > Marine >... | reverse complement strand
CGGGGGGCGCCGGCCGGTTCGGTTCTGGCGCCGGCGGTTCCTTCGGGGGGCGCCGGCGTCTTCGGTTCTGGCGTCTTCGGTTCTGGCATCGACCACCCGCTCCCGGACCCTCCGCCCCGCGACCCCGTCGAGATCGTTACCCTCCCGCCGATGCGTTGGCTCTTGCCCCTGCTGCTTCTCGTCGGGTGCGCGCCGAAGTCGCCGGCCGTGCTGGCGGGTGGCATCCACATCAACGAGCCCGACCTCGACGCGTACGCCCAGGCGCTGCTCGCCAACGGGCTCGACACCGTCCAGGTCACCGCCTACGCGCGGCAGGGGCACTGGAACTCGGCGGAGCTGGGGTTCGGCAACCAGGATCCCCAGGAGGTCATCGTCCAGCTGGAGGCGGCGAAGCGCGCGAACCTCAAGGTCGTGCTCGTGCTGCGCACCTACCTGGAGCACGCGATCGCGGCGAACCGCCACCTGTGGCACGGCATGATCTGGCCGGCCGACGACGCCTTGGACGCCTGGTTCGACTCCTACCGCGCCTACGCCCTGTGGGGCGCCCGCCTCGCCGCCGACTACGACGTCGAGCTGCTCGTCGTCGGCAACGAGCTCAACTCCATGTCCAGCACCGTCTGGGCCGAGGACCTGCCCCTCACCCCCATCGACTACTTCCTGGACCCCGAGCGCACCGCGATCGTGCGGCAGGACCTCGTCGCGTGCGCCGACTCCGTCCAGGCCGAGTCCGACCCCGCCGACCTCCGCTTCCTCGACGGCGGGGCCTACCCCGACCTGGACACCCAGCTGCGCGACCGCGAGGAGGCACACCGGGCCTGGGCGAGCGCCGTCGCCGGCGAAGACCCGCGCCTCGCACTGACGACCCGCGGCGCGGCCCTCGACGCCCACTGGCGCTCCGTCATCGACGACGTCCGCCACGTCTTCGACGGCTCCATCACCTACGGCGCCAACTTCGACCAGTTCCACCGCGTCGGATTCTGGGACGCCGTCGATGCCTTGGGGGTGACCTCCTACTTCCCGCTGTCGCGCTGGGGCCTCACCCCCGAGGCCCGGGACGGAGCCCTGCGCGAGGCCTGGGCCGACGTCGGCGCGCAACTCGGGGCCGCCGCGCGGGGCAAGCCCATCCACCTGCTGGAGCTGGGGTGGACCCGCAAGGCGGGCTCGACGGTCCGTCCCTGGTCCTACGACCGCGTCGAGGTGTTGGAGACCGACGCCGTCGTCGGCGAAGGCGAGGCGTTGCCGCTGACCTGCGTCCACTGGGCCAGCCAACCCGAGGACCCGACCGAGCGAGTCGCCGCCATGCGGGCCCTCACCGACGTCGCCGAAGCCGGCCAGTTCCCGGGGCTGCGCGGCTTCAGCCTCTGGAAGCTCACCACCCGCGACTACCACCACGAGGGCGAGCAGTTCGGCGTCTTGCTGCCCGCCGACGTCCAGAACAACACGCCCAACGAGGCCGACTCGGCCGTTCTCCAGGCGGCCGCCGCCTTGCGAACGTGGATGCTGACGGCCCCGCCGCTGGAGGCGCCGCCCCCGGCGACGCACTCCGACCCTGCAACCGCCGCCCCGCCGCGCTAGATCTGCGTGCCCCTCTACCCCCCCGGAGCTCCATGCCCAGCTTGATCCTCCACGGCGGCGCCGGCCGCATGGCGAACATGGACGCCGACCGCGAGGTCACCTACCGCGCCGCCCTGCGCGAAGCCTGCGCCGAGGGCGCGGCCGTCCTCCGCCGCGGGGGCTCGGCCCTGGACGCGTCGGTGACCGCCAACGCCTGCATGGAAGACAGCGGCGTCTTCAACGCCGGCCTGGGCTCGGTGCTCACGTCCGACGGCGCCGTCGAGATGGACGCCGCCGTCATGGTGGGCAGCGACCGCGACATCGGGGCAGTGTGCGGGATCGAAGGCGTCGCCAACCCCATCGTCGTCGCCCGCCACGTCATGGAGCACACCCCCCACGCGCTGCTTCAGGGCGCCGGCGCCAATCAGTTCGCCCGCCGCCTGGGCCTCAAGTTCCGCGAGGGCTTCCCCTCCGAAGCCCGCATCCGCGACTGGTCCCGCCGCAAGGCCGCCGTCGCCGAGGGCAACACGACCTTGGAAGCCCTCGGCGGCGTGCTCGGCGACGACCGCAAGTCCCAGGGCTCCCACGCAAAGGCAGACCCCACCGGGAGCACCCCCGCCGTCGTCGCCCAGGACAGCGGGCTCGACGTCTCCGGCGACACCGTCGGCGCCGCGGCTTGCGACGCCAGCGGCTGCCTCGTGGCCGGGGTCACGACCGGCGGCGTGTGGATGAAGCTCCCCGGCCGCGTGGGCGATGTCCCGATGCCGGGCGCCGGCTACTGGGCAGTCGACGGTCAGGGCGTCGCCATCGGCACGGGCATCGGCGAGACCATCCTGCGCACGCTGCTGACCCGCGAGGTCGTGGACCGCATGGCTGAGGGGCCGGCCGAAGCGTGCCGCCAGGGCATCGCGTTGCTCGAGTCCTTCTTCGGGACCGGGCAGGCCGGTGTCATTGCCCTCTCCCCCTCGGGGGAGCCCGGCTTCGCCCTCAACACCAGCGGCATGGGCCGCGCGTTCTGGTGCGACGGCATGGACGAGCCCGGGGTCGCCGTGTGGCCCGACGAAGACTGGGACCGGCCGGGCGCTCGCTGATGCCGTTCAAGGGCGATCCCCGCTACGCCGCCCCCTGGCTCCCCGCGCCCCTCGGGGCCGCCTGGGACCGAGGCAGCGACGCGATCGCCAAGACCCTCAAGCGCAGCAAGACCGCCCGCCGGATCACCCCCCAGCGGCACCTGAAGACCGACTTCGAAGCCTTCGATCTGCAGACCGCCGACGGCGCCCGCCTGTCCGCCTGGTTCATCCCCGGGACCCGCACCGACCTCGCCGTCGTCCTGCACCACCACTACGGCGGCCAGAAGGCGACCGTCCTGCCCTGGCTCGCGTTCTTCCACGGCCTCGGCCTGCCTTGCCTCGCATTCGACGCCCGCGGCCACGCCGAGAGCGACGACTCCCCCGAGGGCCGCGGCTCCTTCCCCAAGCGCACCGCCGACGTCGACGCCGCCTGTGCCGAGCTGCGCCGCCGGGGCTTCGGCCGGCTCCTGGGTTTCGGCCAGTCCCAGGGCGCCGCGACCCTCGTCATGGCAGCACCGCGCAACGACCTGGTTGGGCTGATCCTCGACTCGGGTCCCGCCCCGGAGATGGCGACGGCCGCCTGGGGCCTCGCCGGCAACATGCTCGGCCGCACAAGCAAGGAACACCCGAGGTCCCGGGCCCTCCTCGCCGTCCGCATCATCCCCGGCACCGAGCCGTTGCGGTACCTGGCGACCTTGTGGTCCAGCTTCGTCCGCCTCCGCTCCACTCCGCTGCTCTGGATCCACGGCGACCAGGACAGCGTGATCGAGCGCCGCTGGTCCAACGCCTGGTTCGCCCCCCTCAACGGGGGGCATTGGCGCGCCCGCGAAGTGCCGGGCGCCGACCACGTGCGGACCCTGCCCGTGGGCGGAAAGCCCCTGCAGGACGACGTCGCCGCCTTCATCGCGGGCCTCTGAACGACCCGGATCCGCCTGCCCGATCGGTCCGACCCGGGGAGGGGCCCCTGCGCTCCGCTTGCCTTGGGCCTAGTCTTGGCCCCTGCCCTGGAAAGGACTGTCCATGCGCGCGTTGCGCCTCCCGCTCGCGGCCGTTGTCGCGGCTGCCTTGCTCCCCACCCCCGCCCTCGCGAAGCCGAAGGGCCAGGCGTCCGCCAAGCAGCTGCTCCAGCGCGACAAGGTCGTCGTGCGCGCCATGCAGCAACGCGACCGCGGCAACCTGAGCGAGGCGATCGCCCTCCTCCAGAAGGCCATCGGCAAGGACCGTCGCAACGTCGGGGCGCACCGCCTCTATCAAGAGATCGCGGCGCTCTCGCGGCGCGATGGGTGGTTGGTCGAAGCCGAGTACCGGCACCTCCGGGACGCCAACCCGGGGGACTCGCTGGGCCAGCTCCTGCACGCCAGCTCCCTGCTCGCCGCCGCCGTCACGGCGCCGGACCTGGTGGACCGCGACCTGCTGCGCAGCGTCCAGAAGGAGCTCGCCGCGGCCGAAGCCAGCGAGGAGACGCTCGCTGAGGCGCTGTTCGTCGGCGCCGATCTGGCCCGCTACGGCCGCGACATCGACGAGACCGAGAAGATGCTGAACCAGGCGTTGGACGCGGCCCCGAAGCACCCCGGCCTGCGCTCCGACCTGACGCTGCTCTACGCCAGCCGCGAGCAGTGGGACCGCGCGGTACCGCACTGCAAGTCGCTGCTGGACGAGGCGCCGTGGCGGCTCCTGGCGTGTCAGGAGCTGTTCGATCAGGACGATGAGAAGCGTGCGCCCCAGGCGGATCAGGACGCCATCGCCGACAAGATCGAGTCCTTCGAGAAGACCTACCGCAACGACCCCGTGGTGCTGCAGTCGCTGGAGTCGTTCTACCGAGGCCTGGACGAGAAGAAGGGCGCCGAGCGGGTCGGCAAGCGGCTCGTAGAGATCGACAACCACTGGACCGCGCCGCTGAAGCGCAACCCCTACCTGCCTCCGCTCGACGGCGGCGAGCTCACGCGGGAGGAGTTCGATGCGCTGCAGGAGCTGGACGGGCTCCAGGAGCGCAAGGGCGAGGACCCGAAGACGCTGATCACGGCGCTCAACGCGTTCATCAAGCGCATCCCCGAGCTGCCGCGCATCCGCGCCGCCGTGCACCGCGAGCTGGCGTTCCTGCACCGCGCGCCCGGGGTCGAAGACAACGCCGCCTCCCGCGCCGAGCTCCTGCTGGGGCTCGAGGCGACGCCCGACGACGCCACGCTGCTCAACGAGTGGGCCTACATGTCCGCCGTCGACGGCGTCGAGATGGAGGAGGCGCTGGTCAAGGTCGAGCGCGCGCTGGAGATCGCGCTCGGTCGCCCCTTCTCCACCATGGACATCCCGTTTGGCAGCGGGTTCTCCGACTGGGAGATCGAGCAGGCCGAGTCCATCGGCGCCTACGTCGACACCCGGGGCTGGATCTACTTCCAGATGGGCCGGCACGAAGACGCGGTGCGCGAGCTGCAGATGGCGACGCTGCTCAACTCCGACGGCACCGTCCAGGCCCACCTCGGCCGCGCTCGACACGCGCTGGGCAACGACGACGGCGCGTTTCAGAACCTGCTGCGGGGACTCGCGCTGGGCTGCGAAGAAGAGGAGCAGGCCCGCGCCGTCGCGCAGGAGATCTACGCCCGGACCCACGTGGTGGAGGACGGTTTGGACGCCTTGATCCAGGCGACGCGGGAGCGGCTGGCCCTCAGCCTGGGCCTGCCCGACCACTCCCTGGAGCTGCCCGACCAGCCGACCGTGGAGTCGCGCAGCGAGCCCCGCTCCGAGTCGCGGGGCCCCAACGCCAAGGACCGCAACCACCGCCTGCTCGGCAAGGAGGCGCCGGACTTTACGTTGACGCGCATCGACGGCGAGGTCGTGAGCCTCAGCGACCTCCGCGGTCAGGTCGTGGTCGTGGACTTCTGGGCGACCTGGTGCGGCCCCTGCGTCGAGGCGATGCCGTCCATGGACGCCATGAGCCGGGCGTTCGCCGAAGAGAAGGTGGAGTTCCTGGCGGTCTCCTTGGACGACGCCGCCTCGGACCTGAACGAGTGGGTCGCGGAGTTCGCCGTCGAGCACGCCGACACCCGGCTGCAGTTCATGCTCGCGGGCCCGGCGATCTCCGACAAGTGGGGGGTCATCGGCATCCCCGCGACCTTCTTCATCGACCGCGAAGGCAACGTGGCGACCTACCACAACGGCTTTGAGCCGGGCGCCGCCGAGCAGATGGCGCGGGACCTCGTCGGGTTGTTGGCCGAGTAGTCACCGGAGTCGCGCTCCGGCGCCCCGCTACAGCACCTCGGGGTGCCGCACCGTCACGCGCCGGCGCACCGGCACCACGGATTCGCTGGTGGCGCCGTCGGGCCAGTCGATGCGGACGTTCGCCTGGTCCGCTGTCCCCAGCCCCACGTGCACCACGCCCGAGCCCTGCGCAAAGCCGCGCGGCCCCACGACCTCGCGGACGTGATCGTCGACCCGCACCTGTGCGCCCCAGCCGCGCGGGTTTCCGGAGGGCCCCACCAACTCGACTTCGACCCAGGCACCGCCCGTGCAATCGGGGACGTGCACGAGCGTGTTGGAGCCTGGCCCCACGGTCACGAGGTCGGGGAAGCCGTCGCCCGTCAGGTCTGCGGCGGCGACGCCGAAGTAGAAGTCGTCGTGGTCGTAGCCCAGCTCGGCGCCACGCTCCTCGAAGCCGTCGGGCGAACCCACGAACAGGGCGTTGGGCTGCTGCGCGAACAGGTCGTCGTAGATGTTGCTCTCGTCGGGGGGAGCCGCCCCCACCGGGACCTCGGGGTGGCCGTCGGCGTCCAGATCGACGAACTGGATGCCCCAGCCCACCCACCCGCGCTCCACCACCTCGGGCTCCGTCAGCCCGAGCGATGCCGCCCCCTCGACGTAGACGTCGCCCTCGCTGAGCAGGCAGACGACCGGTCCGCTGTCGGTGATGCAGTAGTCGAGGCGGTCGTCGCCGTTGAGGTCGGCCGAGGCGAGGCCCATGCCCGAGATGTCCAGGTTCGCCCCGACGTCGGGCCCGTCGTCGACGAGGGCGGGCAGGCCATCGACCAGTCCGTCGTTGCGCCAGAACCCTGTGGGGGAGGAGTCGCTGGGCTGGTCCGAGATCGCGAGGATGTCCTGGTCGCCGTCGCCGTCGCGGTCGGTGAACCCCGCCAGGAACGAGAGACCCAGCTCGCCGCTGCGGAGGTACTCGCCGGCCAGCTCGAAGCTGCCCCCGTGATTGAGCAGCAAGCGGTCCGCCGACGGCCCACCATCCATCGGGTTCTCGCGGTCGAAGGTGTGCATGCCCGGGAGCCACAGATCCAGGTCCCCATCGCCGTCCACGTCCCCGAATGCCAGGGAAGCCGCGGTCACCGCTGGCCCGGTTGCCGTCCAGACGTCTTCGAACGGTCCCCACCGCAGGTCGCCCTGGTTGGTCGCGACCCGAAGGGCCTCGCCGTCGAACACCGCCAACTCAGGCAGGCGGTCGTCGGTCAGGTCAACCAGCGCGAGGGCTGGGGGGAAGGGGGCGGATGCCAGCGCGGGGGCCTCGACCGCGGAGAAGAACCCCTCGCCGTCGTTGCCATAGACCTGGGGCCGGTCGCTGCCGCTGCCGAAGATGAGGTCCACATCGCCGTCGTCGTCGGCGTCCGCGGCCGCGACGGTGGTCACGACCCAGCGCTCTTCGCCGAACGGCCCGTCGTCGTTGGCCGTGTCTGGGGTCACCCCCCGCAGGAAGGCCTGCTCGGTCAGCTGGATGCCGTCCACCGGCGCGTCGCAGATGCGTTCGGGGCCGAGATCCCAGGCTTCGGGCGGCGGCGGCGGGGGAGCGTCCGGCTCGGGGGTCGGCGCTTCGCAGCCGGTGAGGACGAGGAGCGCGAGGCACGACGGGAGTCGGCGAAGGCGGAGTGGCCGCATGAGGGCAGAGTCGCGGGCCGGGCCGGGAACCGCAACCGCCTCATCGACGAGCGGACTCAGTCCAGCGCGATCCAGGCGCCGTACTTCCGAAACGCGTCGGGCGGGGCCTCCCGCGTCGTCGCGGTGCCCGCGAAGACCAGCGCTCCCTCGGCTTCACCCGCGAGGCTCACGAACGCGCCTTGGGCCCCCATGAACTCGTATTCGCTGACCTGCCGCACGCACCGGGTGGCGTGGCCGAACACGGTGCAGGGATGCGTGTCCTCTCCGTCCAACTCGAGCATCGCCCGAAGCCCGTCCGCATCGGTCTTCGACAAGGCGTTGAGCGCCACGTACCAGATCTTCAGGTGCGACTTCTCGCACGACGCCACCACCCAGCCCGGCAGAATCTGGAACCAGCGACAGCCGTCGGCGATGGGCACATCGGTCTTGCCGATCTTGAGCACCTGCACGGTGCCCGACGGGTCGGGGAGGACGGCCTCCTTCGTCGGATTGACCTGGTCGAGGAGCTCGTTGCAGGTGTAGCGGCTGAGGTTCTCGTACCGCTGCCGGGGGTGGCACACCGCGAGCCAGGCGCCGGCCTTCGACTTGCCCATGCGCATCTGAATGGCGCCCTCGTCGAAGCGCTCGTTCGTCTCCGGGTTCCGGCCGCGGAATTGCTAGTGACGGCCCTGCGGGTGCTCCTTCGACTTTTCGAAGCGGGGGGGCGGGACGGGCCCCACCTTCGCGGCGGCGAGCGCCGGGTGCAGCCGGTCCAGCGTCTTCTGGTTCAGCCCTCCGGGCCCCACGACCACGGTGACGCGGCCTTCCAGGCACTGGATCGACGCGGCGCGAAGGGGCGCTTCCGCTTCGACGGGGTCGTCGTGGCAGCCGAACCACGGCGTGGCCGCGTTGGCGGCTTCGGCGGCGGCGGGCGTGGCCAGGAGCAGCAGAAGAAGAGCGAGTCGAACCATCATCCCCATGTGTCCTGCCGGTCCATTCAGATCGCGAAGACCATCATCAGCACGACCACCGAGCCTCCGCCGAGCCACAGGATGCCGCTCTGCTTGGTGGCGTCGGGGGTGTTTTCGTACTCAAGGACCCGATGGTGGGGGTCGAGGGGTCGAGCTTGGGAGTCGGCCATCCACGCGCCTTCGCTGCCTTGAAGACCCACCCGAGCCACGGTGCCGGACACGGTGCGGCGCTCGTCCGAGCGCGAGTTGTAGAGCCGGTACTGCTGCTCCTTGGTCATCGTCGCGTAGAGCACGACTCGGCCCTCGGGCGTCCAGTCGGGGGAGAGCAGGGGGAGGATCGTGGTCTCGAGGCTGCCGTCGACCACCGTGACGGCCACGTCCCACGCGGGCACCGCCTTCACCTCGACCCAGCGGCTGACTGGCACCTCGCCGGCCTCCCAGGCCGCCAGATCGACGGCCGTCCGAGGCCCCATCGTCGCCGCGTCGCCGAGTTTGTAGGCCCCCTGCGCGGCGAATCCCGCCGCCACGATCGCGATGATCGCGAACTGGCCGTAGCGCTCGTAGAGCCAGATTCGACGGTCCTCCTCGGGGTGCGCCGCCCGCTCCTGGACCCGGAGGACGATGGACATGAGCAGGGCCGGCGTGATGGCCACGACCAGCGTCAGCACGTTCGTCACGCTCGGGTAGTAGACGCCGAACCAGTCCAACTGACTGTCGGCGATGAACCGGTAGGGCCCCGAGAACGTGAAGGCCCACCACCCGGTCGCGAGCACGCCAGCGAGGCCCACGGCGTCCCGAAGAAGGCGCACGGCCCGCCGCCGTCGAGTCGGTTCAGTCACGTGCACACCCCCCGGACGGTCGGCCCTCCCAGGCGACCCGACTCCATCCCAACACGAAGACGACGGGAGCGCCAAGAGGGGGTCGCTTCTCTGACTCCCGCACCCCCCTCAACGCCCAGTTGACACCGCCCCCAGCGCCGTCGATCGTGCGCGTCTTCCAACTCAAGCAGCCCCCCGCGCGGGGGAAGGAGCCCCGATGCTCGACCGAGCCCTCAAGAGCCTTCGCAACAACACCTCCGCCGACGTCGCCGACGCCCACTGCGACGGCCCCTGCGGCGTCTACGACCCCGCTTCGGTGCGCATCGCCGCCGAGGCTGCGGTGTCCATGACCAAGAAGATCCTCGCCATGACCCCGCCGGCCAACGGCGATGCGGCGGCGTGGGCGGCCTACAACAACACCATGTCGCGCTACATCGCGATCAAGGAGGAGCAGGCCCACCTCGCGAAGTCCGAGCTGCTCGTGCTCTGGACCGACTACTTCAAGCCGAAGCACCTGGCCGAGTTCCCCGACCTCCACACCACCTTCTGGAACGCCGCGAAGCTCTGCTCGACCGTCAAGGTCGAGGTGTCGGCCACGCACGCCCAGGAGCTCATGGACGCCGTGAAGGAGATCCACGAGCTCTTCTGGAAGTCCAAGGGCCGTGACGTCGCCTGGTACACCGCCAGCTGAGTCCGCCTCCCGGGGAAGCGCGGCTCAACCCGCGCTTCCCCGCGGCGTCCCCGCCGGCCAGCTGCTCTTGTGGTGGTTCGGCCGGCGGGTTCGCTTCGTGGTTCGGGGCGACTCCATGACCCCGTCGCTGAACGAAGGCGACGAGGTGCTGGTTCACCCCCGGGCCTACGCGAAGCGCCGCCCCACCGTGGGCGACGTGGTGCTCTTCCAGCACCCCTTGAGGTCCGATGTGCGCGCGCTCAAGCGCGTGGCCGAGGTGCGCCCCACTGGGCTTTGGCTGCTGGGCGACAACCCCCGCGGCAGCACCGACAGCCGCAGCTTTGGCGTCGTCCCCGACGACCTCCTCCTCGGCCGCGTCGAACGGCTCCTGCCGGAAGGATGAACCCCTGATGGATTCCGTCCTCCTCGGCACCGCCGCCAGCATCGGCCTCGTGCACACCCTGCTCGGCGTCGACCACTCGCTGCCGTTCGTGGCCCTGGGCCGCGCGCAGGGCTGGTCCCTGAAGCGCACGCTCGCCGTGACCTTCGGGTGCGGCCTCGCCCACGTGCTGTCCAGCGTCCTCATCGGGGCCATCGGCATCGGCCTGGGGTTCGCCGTCGACGACCTCGTGGGCATCGAGTCGGCCCGGGGCGACCTCGTGGCCTGGGCGCTCATCGCGTTCGGCCTGACCTACGCGGCCTGGGCCGCGGTCAAGCACATCCGGGGCAAGCGCCACCAGCACGCACACGTCCACGCCGACGGCAACGTGCACGACCACGACCACGACCACCGACGCGAGCACCTCCACGCCCACAACGCCGGCGTCAAGAAGGCCACGTTCTGGACGCTGTTCCTGATCTTCGCCTTCGGCCCCTGCGAGGCCCTGATCCCCGTGCTCATGGCGCCCGCCTGGGCTCAGGACTGGACCCTGGTCGTCGGGGTCATCAGCCTGTTCGGCGCGGTCACGATCGCCACGATGGTGGGCACCGTGGCCGCCGTCTGGCGCGGCCTGGACATGGCGCGCCTGAAGCGCTGGGGCGTCGAGGCCTGGGCCGAGCCTTTGGCCGGCGTCGTGGTGGCGGCGAGCGGTGGGTTGATCCTGCTGGGGCTGTAGGCCCTCACCCCACGACCGGCATCGCCCCCTGGTTGCGCATGTGCAGCGCGGTGCGGCGAAAGGCATCGCTCAGGAACGTGCGCAGCTCGGCGTTGGGCACGTCGGCCAGCGCGTGGTCCATGCAGGCCATCCACTGCTCGGCCTCGGCGTCGCCGATGGCGAACGGCATGTGCCGCGCCCGCAGTCGCGGGTGGCCGAAGCGCTTGATGTAGAGCGACGGGCCACCCAGCCAGCCGGACAAGAACAGGAACAGCTTCTCGCGCGACATCGCCATGTTCGGGGGGTGCATCTCGCGGATGGGGCGGGCCTCGGCCAGGGAGTCCATGCGGTCGTAGAATCGGTCGACGAGCGCTCGCACGGCGACTTCGCCGCCGAGGGCTTCGTAGGGGGTTTGCTCAGGTGCGGTCATCGGTGCTCCGGGGGAGGGGGGCGAGTCCCGAATAGCGCTTCGAGCACCTCGGGCGCTTCGAAGACCCGGTTGCGCCGGGCGGTCCCACGCTGCCGCAGGATTCCTCGCTCGACCGCCTGGGACAGCGCGCGCGAGGCCACCGACGACGACACGTCGAACTCGTTCGTGAGGAGGGCGAGTGTGACCCGCGGTTGGCTCAGTAGAAGGGACGGGAGCTTTCGCGCCAAGGCGTCGGACCGAAGATCGGCCAGGCGCTCGGTCCAGTCCTTAGACACCGCGGCGAGGCCGTCGGCGAGCGTGGATGCCTCCTCGCAGGCTTCGGTCACGCACCGGGCGACCAGGCCCACCCAAGGCACCCACTCGCCCCGAAGCTGCACCGCGTTGAGCAGCTCGTAGTAGCGCTCCCGACGTCGGCCCAGCGCCCCCGCGAGGCCCAGGGGCGGGTAGCCATCGGCCGCAAGCAGCAAGGGGAAGAGCATCCGCCCCACTCGTCCGTTGCCGTCCCGGAATGGGTGGATGGCCTCGAACTGCGCCTGAGCGACGGCCCCCCGGGTGACGAGCGGCACGCCGAAGACGGTCTCGGCTTCCTCCTCCTCGGCCAGGGCCTGGAGCAGGACCTCCATGCAATCCGGCACGACCGCGGGCGGTGGGGGGACCAGCCGCGCGGTGTGGATTCCGCCGCCCCCGATCCAGACCTGCCGGTCTCGGAACTGGCCCGGGGGGTCGGCGTAGAACTCGGCTCCTTGCATCAGCCGGCGGTGCAGGCCCTGCACGGTCTCCGTCGTGAGGCAGGAGCGCCTGGCTTCACGGGCGCGCTCCAGCCCCCAGGCCATCGCGTCGACGTAGTTGCCCGTGACCAGCAGATCGTCGTCGCGTCGTCCGCCCGGTGCCAGGCGTGCGTCGATCAGCTCGTCTTCGGTGGTTCGAGTGCCTTCGATCTCGCCGCTGCGAACAGCCTCCCGACGGAGAAGGGCTCCGGCCGCGGCTCGCAGTTCCACCTCCGCCGACCATCGCGCGCTCAGGGCTTCCAGTGCCCGCTCGGCGACGTTGACCGCGCCGGCTTCCTGCGGGGGGAGGGTCACCCGCGCGGGGGCGGCCGGCGGGACCAGGGCAAATGCACCCGAGCTTCCCGGCACCGGCCTCAATCCGAGTTGGCGCTCGACGCTGATGGCGCTCCGCTTCATGGGAGGAGGCTACGGCTCGAACGAGAAACAAGAAAGCCACTTGTTTCTCTTTAGTCCAACAAAGGAAAATAACAAAGCTGCCACTTGCTCCCTCAGAACGATGCGTAGATCTGGTCCCAGAGGTCGCAGCGCAGCGTCCGCACGCCCTCGACCACGCCGATCGAGTCGCCGAACACGAACGTCGGGTCCGTCTGTACGTCGTAGGCGGGCCAGCTGTGCCCGCTGCCGTCGCCGGGGTCGGCCGTGTCCGCAAACGCCGCCCAGGTCGCGCCCATGGCCGACTCTACGGTTCGGTCGGCGGCTGCCGCGGGGTAGGTGCCCGAGGCCTCGAGCCCGTCCATGTGTTGGAAGAGGTAGACGAGGTCCAGCCCGTGCCAGGCGCCGTGGAAGTCACCGAAGTCGCCGTCGGGACCGCGTGCGAAGAAGTAGCGGAAGACCGGCGTCGTGGTGGATGCGAGGCGGGCGATGTAGCGGGTGGGGCAGACGAACTGGGCGTCCGTCGTCAGCTGGGTCCAGGCGGCGCGTGGCGTGCCGAAGTTGTCCGAGGAGTAGACGTTGCGCAGCGGCTGGGACCAGATGGCGCCGAAGCTCTGGTTGATCGCCTGACCGAGCTGCTGCTCCGTCATCTGCAACGGAACCCAAAGGGAGGTCTCGTTGGCGTTGGCCCCGATGATCAGGGGGACATCCTGCTGCTCGCCGTTGGCCAGGACCGTGAACGGGCCGTCCTCCAGGACAAACCCGTCGACGACCGGCCCCATGGGTGAGTCCGCGAGTCCGGCGTTGTTGATGGGGTCCGACACGACGGTCAGATCGTCCACGTCGGCCGTACGCAGGCAGTCGGCGTCGGCGCAGCCGAGCGCGTCCAGCACGGCCTCGTGGGCCGCTTCGGCCTCGTCGAGGGTCTCGGCCCCGCAGCCGCCGCTCTGCATGATCGCGCCGTGGAAGAGCCCCCGGGGCAGGGGAGAGGTCAGCAGGGCGCACACGTCCACGGCCCCGCCGGACTCGCCGAAGATCGCGACGCGGTCGGGGTCGCCGCCGAAGCCCGCGATCTCGTCCTGGACCCACTGCAGTGCCGCGATCTGGTCCAGCAGCCCGTAGTTCCCCGCCGCCCCCGACTTCGTCTCCGCGCGCAGCGACGGGTGCACCAGCCAGCCCAGCGCGCCCAGGCGGTAGTTGATCGTGACCACGACGACGTCCTGGCGCTCGGCGAGCAGTGCGCCGTCGTACAAGCGCCCGCTGCCGTCGAGCTCGATGGAGTTGCTGCCCTGCACGTTGCCGCCGCCGTGGATGAACACGAGCACGGGCAGGCCGTCGGCGTCGTTGGGGGCCCAGAGGTTCAGGTTCAGGCAGTCCTCGCCGCCGACCACCTCGTCGTCGCGGAGCTGCGGGCATTCGTTGCCCCAGGAGTCGGCGACGAAGAGCTCGGTGCAGCCCGGGTCCTCGGGTCCTCGGAAGCGCAGGTCGCCCGTTGGGGCGGCGGCGAAGGGGACTCCGAGCCAGGCCGTGATCCCGGCGCCTTCCACTCCCTCGACGACGCCGAACTCGGTCAGGACGCGTCGCTCGGTGAGTTCGACGGCTTCCCCGCAGACGGGGGCCTCGGTGGCGTCGTCGTCGTCGCCGACCACCGAGTCGTCGTCGTCACTCGGCGGGCAGCCGAGCAGCAGAGCGGACAGCAAGACAGCGCGTCGAAGCATCGAAGGACCTCCCAGGAACGCAGACCCCGCTGCGCGGCTGGAGGTTAGTCCGGCGGCGTGGAGGTCAGGGGTCGAACGCGCTCAAGGCCCGGACGCGTCCAGCGATCGAACGCGGTCGGCGATCACCCGGGCCACGGCGTCGGCGCCGGCGGCGTTGTAGTGGCAGCAGGGGTCGAGGCGCAGGGCTTCGACCGACTCGCCGACGAGCGCTTCGGCCAGGGACAGCGTGGCGATGCCGAGCTCGTCGGCGGCTGCGTGGGCGACGGCGTACCCCGAGTAGGGCTGCGCCACGGACTGCTCGAACGGTCGGTCGAGGGCGGGCGCAAACACCAGAAGCAGCTCGGCTCCAACCCCGCTCACCAAGGCATGAGCCTGGGCGAGATCGTGCTCGGCCCAGGTGCGCCACTCGTCGTCGACGCCCTGGTTCGGCCCGGGCACGGCGCGAGAGACCACGAGCTTCCGCCACGCCGCCGAACTCACGAACGCCCGTCGATTCCAGTCCGGCCGAACCCCCAGCGGATTCGGCAGCAGGAGCTCATCGAGCTGCAGCGATCCGAAGTTGAACGCCGCCTCGCCGACCATCTGGACGGTGCGGGGCGTGTTCTGCCAGATCTCCCAGATCACGACCTTCGGCCGCCAGCGCGCCAGCCCCTCGGTTGCCATCGCCAGCTGCTGCTGGAAGGCGAACCCCGATTGGGCCTGGTCCACAACGCACTCGACTCCGTGGGCCTCCAGGCGCCGAAAGGGAGTGTCCGAGGTTTCCAGACCGACGCCCATGAAGATCGAGCTGCCGGCCAGGAGCGCATCGACGCGACCGTCGGCGCAGCCCGTCAGGCGCGCTGCCCGGTCCGGGGCGGTGTCCCAGACCGGCGCTCCATGAGCGACGCGCAGCTTCGTCCGGTCGCCGGGCCGAACCTCCTGGATCCGGTCGACGCCGGTCTTTCGTGCGGTCGCTTCCGTCGCCGCCAGCACCACGACCAGTCCGCCGATCGCCGCCAGAAGGCTGAATCCAACGGTGCGCCGGCGCGAGCGAGAGGGCGGCATGGTGACGGGCTCCGGGCACGACGATGAGCGAGCGCAGCGTACACAACCCGGGGGGCCGGCCTGCCCGACGGCGCCGCCCCGCGTAGGCTCCGCGGCGAGGGATCCCGAACATGTCTGACATCGACGACGGCGCGCCGCTCCTGTTCATCCACGGCATCAAGGGCGGTCACCTGCGCGACGGTTCCGGCCGGCGCTGGGTGGGGGTCAAGCAAGCGCTCGGCCTCGACCGACGGCCTCTGAGCTCGCCCCTGGGCTGGAGCGACGGCAAGCAGGACACCGACGACCTCGTGCCCGACGGGCCCATCGCCAACGTGCTCTGGGTGCCGATCTACAAGCCGTTCCTGCAGGCCGCGGCCCGGCGCCACCCCACGTTCGTGGAGTTCAGCTACGACTGGCGCCGGGAGATCCCGGAGTCGGCCGACCGCTTGATCGCGCGCCTGGAGCAGCTCGCCGCGGAGCACGGACGCCCCGCTCGGGTCATCGCCCACTCCATGGGGGGACTGGTGACGCTGCACGCTCTGCGTCGGCGCCCCGAGTTGACCTGCGGCGTGCTGTTCGCCGGCACGCCGTTCGGCACGGGCATCGGCTTCGCGCGCGACACCCACCTCGGCGCGCCGGTGGGGTTGAACAAGTCGATCCTCGGTGTCGAGGCAGCCAACACCTGGGCTGCGCACTGGGTCTTCTTCCCCCACGGCCCCGACGCCCACCTGCG
>Ga0055584_100003240_pt1 | contig 16086 bp, 14 predicted proteins | sample OSDHelmetaG_FD_58716 | JGI IMG/M metagenome (GOLD analysis project Ga0055584, IMG submission 58716) | Pelagic marine sediment microbial communities from the LTER site Helgoland, North Sea, for post-phytoplankton bloom and carbon turnover... | ecosystem: Environmental > Aquatic > Marine >... | reverse complement strand
CTCCGGCGCCACGCGGGCGGCCCGCTCGAGGTTGGCGCAGGCGCCCGGAATGCGAGCGCGCGGCAAGGCACGCGCGCATTCCGGATCGACCACTGTAACTTAACTCAACTCAGCCCGAGTATAGCCAAGCAGGCTTCGAGCGATGATCAGGTGCTGAATTTGACCGGTGCCCTCATAGATATCGATGATCCGACAGTCTCGAAACCACTTCTCGAGCAAATGATCTTCCGAGATTCCCATTGGGCCGAGGATCTCGATACAACCCTGCGTCACTTTGCGGACCGCCTCGCCTCCCTTGGCTTTGGCGATCGAGGCCTCCATATTGTTGGGCTGACCCTCGTCCGCCAACCAGGCGGCGCGCATCACCGTCAGGTAGGCGGCTTCCTGAAGCGCTTCCAATTCAAGAAATCGCTTCACGATCGCATTTTCGCTTCCGGAACCACCCCCGTATGTGAGTTCAATCCCGACCTTGCTCAGCTCGTCCTTGGTGAAGTCGAGCGCTGCCTGGGAGATTCCCAGACCGAGAGCTGCGACCGCAGGACGGGTCATATTGAAGGTCTTCATCGCACCCTTGAAGCCCCCGGAGCCCTTCTGGGCGACCTTCTCGTCCCCACCAAGCAGGTTCTCCCGAGGGATACGACAATTCTCGAAATGGTAGGCCGCTGTATCCTCGGCACGAATCCCGAGTTTCTTTTCTTTTTTGACAACATTGAAACCGGGAGTTCCCTTTTCGATCAGGAAGGATTTGATCCCTGCCCGACCGGCGGTCGGGTCGAGTGTCGCCCAAACCACCACCCCTGCCGCACGGACACCAAGCGTCACAAAAATCTTCTCTCCGTTGATGACCCACTCATCTCCATCGAGCGTGGCTGTTGTGCGCAACGCAGAAGGATCCGACCCGCAGCCGGGCTCGGTGATGGCCATGGCCAAAGTCATCGAACTCCAGCGGGCTACCTGCTCGGGGGAACCTGCTGCCTGCAGGGCCGCATTGCCAAGACCACCGGGGGAACGGCGAACTTCGACCGCATAATCTCCCCAGGTCCTCTCGATGGTCAGACCCATATGGAGGACGGCAAGCCCGCCATCTTCGCCGATGACGCGCTGCCCGATGAGATCACGGCGAGCGGCCGGAAGGTCGGCCCCCTCGGGCAGGACCTCCGGTGGCATTTCATGCTCTTCCTGAGCGTCATAGTATCGCGCGTATTTGCGCGCGATCAGACTCTCTTCTCGCATCATGTTGAAAATTTTCTCGTCTCTTTCGGAAACCTGAAAGTCTATCATTTTAAACTCCTGCTCAGACCGTTGCGGCGCCTTCAAGGACCCCGAGTGTGCGCGCATGGCGGTACCACATCTCTACAGGGTACTCGCGAATGAAGCCGTGGCCACCAAAAACTTGAAGGCCATTGTCAGCGATTTTCATGGACTGCTCCGCGGCATAGCGTGAAGCAAGATGAGCCGATCGGGTCGCCTCCACGCCTTTCTCAAGCTCCGAGGCGGCTTTCCAGACCAACCAACGCATGGAGTCAATCTCGATTGCCATATCCGAGAGCATGAATGCGACTGCCTGTTTGCGGCCAATCGCCTCACCAAACGCGACACGCTCGGTGGCATAAGGCGTAGCGTACTCCAGAACAGCCCGGGACAATCCTACCTGAACGGCAGCTGTACCGACGCGGGCCGCATCCAGAATCGAGCGTATATCACCACCTTCATCGCCGCCGAGTCGGTCGGCCGCCGCCACGCGGACCTGATCCAGATCCAGAGAAGCTGTTGGAAGCGCGCGCAAGCCGAGAGATTTGCCGGATTCACTAATCGTCAGACCGGCAGCATCTCGCTCGACGATGAAGGCTTCAAGGTTCTTGTCAGCGCCCTCGGCATCCCCATTACGCGCGATGACAAGGAAATGACTCGCCGAGTCCGCGAGGGGAACGAAGCTCTTCTTGCCAGTCAAGATCCACTCATTCCCGGAAAGGGTAGCCGTTGTTTTCAACTGCAAAGGATCAAAAAGAGGTCCGGGCTCAATCAACGCGAGCGAGGCCGGGTGAAACTTTTCTTCGCAAAAAAGTGGGAGGAAACGATCCTTCTGATCCTCGGTGCCATGGTCGACAATCGCAAAAGCAAAAAGCGCCGGCGCCATCGCCGCCATCGCGAGTGCCGGGTCTCCGTAGGCAAGCTCCTCGAGCGCCATCGCGCCAAGCAGGGGCGAGCGTGGCATTCCCGCACCGCCATTCTCCTCGGGAATTTGTGCGACGGTCAGCCCGAGCGCCCACGAAGCGTCGAGAAAACCCTCCGGGAGTGCTGCCTGTTCGTCCGCATCACGAGCGGAATCGCGCATCGCTGCGGCCGCAAACTCACGTGCCGTGGTTCGGATCAGCTCCTGCTCTTCTGTTGGCTTAAAAGAAATCAAGTCGTTGTCTCCTGATGTTTCGGTTGAATTTTGATCACCCGCAAGATTAATGCACTGAAACCGCAAATTTCAAGGCGACCACAACGAAGGAGATATCGATGAAATTCGGAGTGATGTTCAGCAACGTAGGCCCCATGGGAACACCAGACTTTCTTCCCGATTTCGCACGAATGAACGAAGCAGCGGGCATGGAGTCTCTCTGGACGGTGGAGCACGTCGTTGTGCCGGAAGGGTACAAATCTCAGTACCCCTACAGTCGGGATGGTCGTATGCCCGGCCCGGAAAACTCACCAATTCCGGATCCGATCATGCCGCTGGTTTACGCCGCAGCCTTCACGACCAAGATCAAGCTGGGCACGGGTATCCTGATCCTGCCGCAACGACACCCCTTCTACGTTGCGAAGGAGGTCGCTACTCTCGATGTTTTATCCAAAGGCCGCGCGATCTTCGGCATCGGTGTGGGATGGCTTGAGGAAGAATTTGACGGCCTCGGCATCCCCTTTCAGGACCGGGCCTCGCGGACGCGAGAATCCGTCGCCGCGCTGCGGTCGCTCTGGAAGGCCGATCCCGAAGCATTCGACGGAAAGTTCTTCAGTTGGGGACCCATGAACTCCAATCCCAAACCAGTCCAGGGGCACCTCCCCATCGTGATGGGCGGTCACACGGATATCTCCGCCAAACGGGCCGCTCGCTATTGCGACGGCTTCTTCCCCGCGATCGCTGATCCGGAAAAGGTCGCGCACCTCATTCAGGTGCTGCATGCCGAGTGCGATAAATTGGGCCGTGACCCGTCCGAGATCGAGCTATCCGTGGGTGCGGGTGCGATCGACCTCGACGGTATCAAGCGCTTCGAGGATATGGGCGTTGCTCGGATTGGTGTGGCCCCCGCAGGTTTCGACAAGAACTCCCTGGAGCAGGGCCTCTCGGCGTTCACGGATTCCGTTCTTTCCAAACTCTGACTCTCACCGGAATTGGTCTGCCGGGAGAGCCCCGGCAATCACGGCAGATCAAGACCGGCCTGTGCCTCGACTGCACTTCGAGCGGCCTGCCGAAGATCCTGTTCATTGCCCGGTCGAGTCACAAGGCGTCCAATATCAGGAAACCGCTCGCGAACGCTGCGTGCCTCGCCGATCGGGCAAGTCGCAAGGACTGCGGTTTTTGCCTCGACCGCCAGACGCAAAACTTGCTCGATCTCTTCGGTGACGAGGCTTGGATCGGCGCGAAGTACCAAAAGATCGTGGGGGACGTCGGCTGATGCCAGAATCCGACAGACATCCGAGAAGCTGTCGGCGAGAGTCACCTCACAACCCCAGGATTCAAAGAGCCCGCGGAGATGGAGAGCAAGCCGGCCCGGTTTTTCCCATAGAACGAGCCGGCCAGCCGGTGGCACCTCGAGGTCCATGGCAATCTCGGCATCTCCCTCGACGAGGGGGAGCTCGAAAGAAAAACGACTTCCCTTGCCAAGTGCTGATTTGACTTGAATCTCGGCGCCCATCATGACGACCAGCTGTTGCGAAATTGCCAGACCAAGTCCGACACCGCCAAACTGCCGCGTGGTCGATGCATCTGCCTGGCGAAAGACATCGAAAATAATTCCCATATCCTCCTTTGCCATTCCGATGCCGCTATCCTCGACGGAAACCCGGAGCCGAGCGCTATCATCGGCACCGGTTGCATTGGAAACTTTGATGTCCAGGGCAACATGGCCGCTATGAGTGAATTTCACGGCATTCCCGATCAGGTTCAGCAGGACCTGACGGAAACGCGTCGGATCACCCACAATGAACTGGGGGACATCGGCATTTGCGGCCAGAATCAGTTCGACACCCTTGGCCGAGGCTTGCACCGCAAAGGTATCGATCACGCCTTCTGCCAGCCTTCGAATATCAAAGGAGATTTTTTCCAATTCGATCTGACCGCTCTCGAAACGCGAGAAATCCAGAACATCACCGACCAGCGCGATAAGGGTTTCCGCGCATGATTGGGAACGATTGAGGAAATCGCGACGCTCCCCATCATCGGTGGCCTCGAGCGCCATCTCCGTCATGCCGAAGATACCATTCAGCGGGGTGCGGATCTCATGGCTGATCGTCGCCAGAAACTCGCTTTTCAGACGGTCGGCCTCTTCTGCCGCCTCTCGGGCGCGCACCTGCGTCCGTTCCGCCGAACGACGTTCGCTAATGTCGCGCAAGAATGCCGTAAATTGGACCGACGCCGGAAGACTGGATCGCGTGATGGCAAGTTCGATCGGAAACTCCCGACCGGTTTGGTGCAATGCCTCGATCTCGATACGGGAACCTACAACCCGAGGGGCACTCCCGCTGCGCATGCGCGCCATGCCGGCCCCATGCGCTTCGCGATAGCGGGCCGGGATAATCGTATCTGCCAAACGTCTCCCGACGACTTCTTCGCGTGACCATCCAAAGATCGCGTGCGCCTGATCATTCCACGCAACGATATTTCCCATATCGTCGGCAATCACGACCGCATCGAGAGCACCATCGAGAACGATTCTCTCCCCCTGAATCCGAAGCTCGAGTTCATGAATCGATTGAACGGCATCCGTCAAGGTCGAACGACGGATCCACGTCAGCAGGATCGCGAGGGCACCGGTGCCGAGCAATTGGGGAACCACGTTCCATCCCATATCCGTTGGCAAGCGAAACTCGATCGTCAGCCATCCAAACACCCAGGCGATCAGGGTCAGCAAACTCATCGCGCGAAGATCAAACGACAGGCAGCCGATTCCGACCATACTGGATAAAAGAACGTAAAAACTGGACGCGTTGGCAGAGACTTCAACTACGGCAGCGCTGAAAGAAAGCCCGACCAGTCCAGCCAAAAACAGCGCACGGACTTCCCGGCCGCCTTCGCCGCCCCGGACCCAGCGCCCCAGGCCGAGAAAGATCGCCCCCACAACCAACGAAGGCAGGACGAAGCTGCCGTCCAGATCGTCTGGCGGTAAAAAGAAATTCACCAATGCCAATCCAAGATAGATCAGGCCGACCCAGAGCAGGGCTCTTGCTGTGGTTTCGTGAGCTTGCTCACTTATCGCGGCTTCGAAAGCAACCGGTTGGATCGGGCTGGACACGTTTTCTCTCTAGCACTAGTGAACCGTCGGCCCCACCCAAATCGCGCGAATTCACTTGCAGCCGATCGTCGCAAATGGCAGTCCCGTTCCATGGCTATGGAGACCCGTCCTTTTACCATCGATATTCCCGAAACAGTATTGCAAGATTTGCAGGAGCGTCTGGCACGCACGCGCTTTCCCGGCGAAATCGCTGGTGCGGACTGGGGCTATGGGACGGACCTCTCCTATCTCCGTGATCTCGTTACCTTCTGGAAGGATAGCTACGATTGGCGCCAGCACGAGACACGATTGAACCAACTCAACCAATTTGAGGCACGGGTAGACGATCTATGGGTCCACGTCGTCCATGAAAAAGGGACGGGACCGGCACCCATGCCTTTATGCATTACTCATGGTTGGCCGGGTTCGTTCGTGGAATTTGAACAAATCCTCGGTCCGCTGACCAATCCCGCAGCGCATGGCGGTGATCCCGCTGATGCCTTCGACGTCATCCTTCCATCAATGCCGGGATACGGATTCTCCGAAGCGGCCACCACGCCCGGTATGGATTGTGAGAAAATCGCTGATATGTGGGTCAAGCTGATGCGTGGACTTGGCTACGATCACTTTGCCGCACAAGGCGGTGATTGGGGCGCGATGGTTACGGGTATGCTGGGGTCGAAATACCCCGAAGAACTCATCGGCATTCACCTGAACATGGTCGTTGCCTTCCCCGGTGATCCCGCGAAAGCTCTCGAAGGACTCAGCCCGGAGGACATGGCCGCACTCGGCGATCTTGACCACTTCCAGAAACAGGAGACCGGCTACCAGCAAATTCAGGGGACCAAGCCACAAACGCTCGCATACGGATTAAATGACTCGCCGGCCGGGTTGGCTGGTTGGATCATCGAAAAATTTCGCACCTGGAGTGACTGCGACGGCGACCTGGAAAGCATCTACACCAAGGACCAACTGCTGACCAATATCATGCTCTACTGGCTACCTGAATCGATCGGGTCTTCGGTGCACCTTTACTGCGAATCGATGCGTGCGGGTAAATTCCCGCCAACCGATTACCGGGTAGAGGTTCCCACGGGTGCGGCCATCTTCCCGCAGGAAATCATCCGCCCCCCACGGGCGTGGATCGAAGACACCTACAACCTCCAGCATTACCGCACCTTCGATAAAGGCGGTCATTTTGCGGCCATGGAGCAGCCTGCCGCCTTGGTGGAATCGATTCGGGACCATTTCCGACCGCTGCGAGGATAGTTCTCAGGCGCGGAGTCCCGTGTCCTCGGGGAAACCCAGCATCAAGTTCAGATTCTGAATCGCGGCGCCAGCGGCGCCCTTGCCCAGGTTGTCGAGGAGACCAACCAGCAAAATATGCCCGTCCGGGTGCGGCAGAACCGACAACGAAACCGCGTTCGTCCCGTTCCATCGGCCGGGGTCCAGCGTCTTTTCGTCACCGAGGAACTCCTCGGAAAACGGCATCACTTTCACAAAGAGCTCGCTCGCATAGCGATCTTTCAGAAGAGCATGAATCGTCGCGCCGGTGGCACCCGGCTGCAAAAAAGAGGCATGCAGCGGAATCTCGACTCGCATCCCGCTGGCGAAGGGCCCTACGGCCGGAAGAAAATAGGGTGCCTGTTCCAGACCGCAAAAATGGACCATCTCCGCGATATGCTTATGCTGTCGATCGAATGCGTAAGGCGCCTCAAAAGGTAATCCCGCCAAATCACCTCGAGGATCCTCCCACTTTTCAATCAACTGCCGTCCTCCGCCCGAATAACCCGATAGAGCGTGAATGGTAATCGGCGCTTCCTTCCGCAGAAACCCCTCCTCCAGAAGCGGCGCGAGTCCGAGGATCACGCTGGTCGGGTAACAACCCGGGTTGGCCACCAGGCGGCCTTCCCGAATGGACTCCCGCTGCAGATCCGAAATCTCGGGCAACCCGTAAACAAAATCCAGGCTGACGCGGTGAGCACTGCTCGCGTCGATGATCCGTGTATCTCCAGCTGCGACACTCGCGACCGCCTCACGCGCTGCTTCATCGGGAAGGCAGAGAATTGCCAGATCCGCCTGACGCAGAAAATCACGCCGGACATCCAGAATCTTGCGATCGGCTTCCGCTGGAGCGATCAGTTCGATATCCGACCGTGCGGCCAATGCTTCATGAATCCGCAGGCCAGTGGTGCCAACGTGCCCATCGATGAAAACTTTCACAGCCATCTGGGCATCATCGCAGGCCCGACCCCCTCTGCGCCAGTCCGGCACTTCCACAAACGTCGATGCCGACTTACAGGCCGTCTCGGCTCAATCTGCCTACCGAGTGGCCCACGCCGCCTGCAGGCGCAGCAGAGCCGCAGCCAGAAGCGGGATCGCCACAGGCCAGGCGGCCGGACTACTGGTCTGGGCGAGTACAATCCAGATCCACCAGGACCCGATCAGGTGAAATCGACGCCACCGGACACGACCGAGCATCCTGACCGAACGATCATTCGATGTGGCTGCCATGGCAAAAGTGAAAAAATAAGCCAATCCGCCACCAGCCAAAGTCAGAATATCGAGACCGGCCAGAAAGGGGTCCGGGTACCACAAACCCAGCGCCAGCAACGCAAAAAGATGAAGGAGTTGGGACCAGGCAAAAAGCAGACCCACGGCACGACGGTTCCGGCGCATCCAGCTCGTGGTCGTGTTGGCGAAAAGCCGGCACAGGGGGGCGGTGGCAAAGGCCAACGCGAATATCAGCATGGATGCACGGCCGCTGCTCCGAATCATCAAACGCAGATTGGCCTCGGAAACCGGGAGCAGCAGCCCCAGATAGGCGACGGCCAGCAGCGCACAGAAAACCGGCAACCAGGTCTTTCCCGCGCGCTCATGCAGGCCAGCCTTCTCTCCCAATCGATTTTCAAAGCTCATGCATTCCCGAAGATGACAGTCCCCCGTAGGCAAGCAAACGAAACTTGGGTAGAGGTGGGCGCGTGCGAGAAGTGAAACCTTGAACAAGACGATTGCCCGGCTCCTCGTCAGTCTGGTCGTCCTCGGGGTCCTTTTCATCAATGTCGGCCCGGCAAAGTTGGGGCACGTACTGCTCGAGGTGCAGCCCCTCTGGTTTTGGGGAGCATTTATCGCCTACAATTCAGGCCAGGTCGTCAGTGCATTGCGCTGGAAGACACTCGGTGATGCGGTGGGCTTCGAGACAAGCGGATTGTCCTACATCCGCATCTATTTCATCGGGATGTTCTTTGGAATCGCGATCCCCAGCACGCTGGGAACCGATGGCACCCGAGCACTCTACCTGGGACGAATACCGCCCGGCGCCACCAGGGCCCTGTCGACGGTGGTCGGAGATCGAGTCATTGGTCTGGTCACACTGATGACCGTGGCAGCGCTGGCGCTCCTGTTCGGCCCGCGCGGCGATCTACCACCTATCCTCGCTCTGGCGCTTGGTCTCCTGTCGGGGGGAAGTCTGCTCGCCTGGATCACGGCCCCTGCTCTGGCCTCCTTGCTTCCCGAAGGAAACCGCCTGCGCGAGTTGATCCGAGGCGACCTCCTGCCGCTCTTTCGCCACCCAAAACTTCTCGGCAAAGCATTTACGCTTTCGATTCTGGTGCACCTGCTCCATATCGCCGGGCAGAAGTTCCTTACCGATGCTCTGAGCCTCGACGTCAGTTGGGGATTCATCGCGATCTATCATCCCTTGATCGTCCTCGCGACAGCGATTCCGATCACCATAGGCGGCTTCGGCTTGCGCGAAGCAACCTATGCTCTGCTGCTCCCCTTCGCGGGCATTCCGGCCGACGATGCCATCGTCCTGTCCTTATTGTGGTGGGCTGTAGGCGCGCTTGGTGGCCTGCTCGGTGGTGCCATCTACGCCGCCAGCGGAGGCGCGCCCGCGGCACCCGGCAGACCACCTGCCGGACCCGCGACCGGCTGATTGCGATATGGTCGCCAGCAACGCCGTTACAATCGGATCGATGCTCGCATCGTTGACTCCGGGCAAGGGCGCCCACTCGAGAATTCGACGACGCAGTGGTCCCGCGCGAAGATTCTCCGGGCGCAAGGCCAGTTCCTGCCGCAAGGCGTGATCGATACGATCAATCGCGGGTCGGATCTGCTCCTGCAGGGAGAAGATTTCGAGCGCACCCTCGCCTCGCTGCAACTGGGCCCGCTGCACTGCTTTGGCAGCCGCAAATTGTGCCTCGACCAATGCCACATAGGGCTCGATTTCCAGATGCGCTTCCGCAGCAACTCGTGCCGCGCGACGACGGATAGCCTGCTCCCGGCCGGAATCCTGAATCGGCAGCGATTGAGCTCTTTTTGTTTCTGCGACAAAGGGCATGACCTGCAGCCGGCGCGCCACCAGATCCGCGAGGCGCTCCTCTGCGGGGGACAGCCTTGGCCCGGTATCCGGAATGTAGCGCCGCCGGCGCTCCGCAAGCTGGCCGCTCGCCTCTTGCGCGGCCAGCCAGGTATCGATGGATTCGAGCAAGCGCGCCTCACCAGCGCCTAGCCAATAAGCCTTGCGATCCGATTGGAGAACCCGCGCTACCCGCGGCGCCGGATGAAAACTTCGGATCTCGAGGGTATCGGTCACCACAGCATCCACTAAGCCGCGGGCGAGCAAATCGGGAAGTGTCCGGTTCTCGTCCACCAGGATCAGAGCGACTCCGGGCAAGTGGGCCCGGGCGACGCGCTCCAGGTGACCGCCTCGATTCACGGCAACTCGCAGACCGGGAGTATCCAGCATCGGCACTGCTCGTTGGTGAGAAACGACTACAATGGCATCGGCTGTGGCTACGGCCCGCGACATTGGCGCCTGAATCAACCGATCACCACGAACCGTAATCCCGCTCATCGCCAACGCAAATCGCTCGTCAGCGAGGTCGCTGGTCAGATCCGGCCAGGTAAAGGGAACCACCTCGAGGATGCGGCCCTTGTCGACAGACCACGCCTTGGCCATCGCGACATCATAGCCTTGCAAGCATCCCTTGGCGTCGCGATAGGCGAACGGAGGGTAATCGCCACTCATCCCGACTCTGACAGGATGGGCGCACCCCACCAGGCCCAGCAGAATCAGCAGAACTATCGCCTGTCGGCATTTTATTGGTTGAGCCGACGGCGGCACTGTCTTACGCTTGTTCCATGATCGCATGTCTTGACCTCGAAGGTGTTCTCATACCGGAAATCTGGATCAATGTTGCCGAAAGAACCGGTATCGAAGCATTGACCCGCACGACCCGCGAAGAGCCGGATTACGACAAACTGATGCAGTACCGGCTGGACATTCTTGACCAGCACGGGATCACCCTGCCGCAAATACAGGAAGTGATCGATGGCATGGGTCCCCTCCCGGGCGCCAAGGAGTTCCTGCTCTGGCTCAAAAGCCGGGCCCAGGTGATTATTCTCTCGGATACTTTCTATCAATTCGCTCACCCGTTGATGCGGCAACTCGAATTCCCCTGCCTGTTCTGCCACCGGTTGGAGGTCGAACCCAGTGGCCATATCAGCGGATACGAACTGAGGTTGGAGGATGGCAAACGTCGCGCGGTGCAGGCGCTGAAAGAGCTGAATTTCCATATCGTGGCATCCGGTGATTCCTACAACGATACCACGATGCTCGGCGCCGCCGACGGCGGTATTCTCTTCCAGCCGCCGCAGAATGTCATCGATGAGTTCCCCCAGTACCCCGTCGCACGAGACTATGATGATCTGCGACGAGAATTCATCGCGGCCTCCAATGGCGAAATTTCAGATGATTGATTCGGTTTTACCGCCGCCCTCTCTCGGCTAAGGTCTTCGTATGATCGAGCTCGAAAAAGACCTCTACGATGAGATCAAGACATTCGCTCTTGAAGCCTTCCCCGAGGAATGCTGCGGCTTCATCCTGTACGATATCGCCGAGGAAAAAGAGGTCGTTCGTCCGATCTCCAACGTAGCCACCGAACGCCATGCTGCCGACCCGAAGAACTTCCCCCGCGACGGCAGCGACGGTTATATCATGGAGGAAAAAGAGCTTCTGACCGTCAGTCAGGACCTCGATTCGGGCGCCTACGAGCTCCGCTCAATCTACCACTCTCATCCGAACAGTCGGGCCTATTTCTCCAGCGAGGACGAAGCCCGAGCGATGCTTTGGGACGAGCCCATCTACCCGGAGGCCGTCTATATCGTGCTCGGCGTTGACGGAAAGGCAGTCCACGGAATGTCCGCGCATCAATGGAACGAGGAGCGGCGCGAATTCGAGGACGTCCGCATTCGCCACCTCTGATTTCCAACCTATTCGGCAGTACGCTCCTGTCCGGTCTGCCCCAGCACCATCAACACCGCGCCCGGCAAGGCACGAAATAAATCGCGACTGCGTGCAACAATCGCAGCGGTCACCGCAAGCCCCGTCCCACTTCCCTGGAAACTGAAGATTGCCGCTTGCGCCCCTTCCAAGGCTCCCACCGAGCCTGGGATCGGCAGCGCGTGAGCCAAGCCGACTCCCATGATGGCGCCAGCCAGCTCAGGCAATGTCGGTGACGCCGCGAAGACCTGGAAGGCAATGGTGAATTCAAGAAAGATCAGCGCGTTCAGAAATAGTGCAAAACCGATGATCCAACCCAGTTGGGATCGACGCTGAAAGAGCAGGAGTCGCAACGAATCTTCGATATCGATCAAAGCCTCCGGGGTTGCTCCCAACCGCTCCAACATGCGAGCAAACCGCCCTCGCATCAAGGAGTCTCCACGACCCAGTCGCCGCACGAGATAGATCCCGACAGCAAAAAAGCTCAATCCGCCCAAAACGACTGCCAACAGCAACTGCTCGCCCAGCGCCTGATTCCGAGTCGCGAAAAGTGTGCAATAGACGACGGCAAAGCTCAGATTCGCCAGCAACTCGATCGCTCGGTCAATGATGACACTTGCAACCGCCGGCCCCGGCGGTACCGGGCGTTTTACGAGGAGAAAAGCGCGCAACGGATCTCCGCCCAGCTTGGCGCCCGTTGTCACCGAACTCACGGTCACCCCGGCAAACCACATCGACAACAGCGACGAGAGTGGGACGGATACGCCCAGTGCCCGCAAGACCATCCGCCAACGAAAAGCGATGCCTGTGGCAATCAAAAAAAATGAAGCCACGTAAACGGGCAGCCAACGAATCTGCACCCTCTCGAGCGTATCGAGAATCAGGCGCGGACCCGCTTGCCAAATCAACCAAAAAAACAACAGGAAGCCGAGCCCCGAAAACAGGGATCGGTAGAGGCCGCGCTTCATGCGCGCTCGTCCGGCAATGCCAGCGGAAGCACCCAGATCATGAGAGAAAAGGCCGTGAGCAGACCCAGCGCGGCCACCATACCCAAACCGCCAAGTGCGGGGTATCTGGAGAGAGCCAGTGCACCGAATCCGACCATGGTGGTCGCTGTCGTGATTGACAATGCCCGCCCGCCGCGCTCCATCGCGGGCCCTACCGCCTTCTCCTCACGATAGCGAGCGAGCAGAAAAAGGCCGTCGTCCAGGGCAATCCCCGCGACTAGCGGGAGCATGATGATGTTGACGGGTGTCAATACGATTCCCAGCCAACCCGCCATGCCGAGCGTCCCCAAAACGCTCAAAATCGGCAATGCCAAAAGCGCGAATAAAGTCCGCGGTTGCCGCTCGCGCCAAGCCAATAGAGCCACGGTCAGGAGCATGACCAGAACCAGAAAATTCATGACCTCCTCGCGCAAGGTCTTTTTGAGCTCGGCTTCCATCAAGGGACGCGCAGCCACCTGCAAGGAAACTTCGGGGGGCAAGAGGAGATCCTGCTCGAGTTCCTCGGCGACCAACCGGAGCGCCGCAGAGCTCTGCGGCGTAAACGAAACCAGAATGGCGGTCCCGGCAGCATCTCGCCTGATATGGTGCTCGAGAATTGGCTCCATCCCGGGGAGTGGTCTCTCCAACGCCGACTCTGGTTGTGGCACCGTGCGGAGAGACCGCAATCCCGCAGCGAAAGCGGTCGTTCGAAAACCGGCTTCTTCGAGGGCATTCTCCAGAGCGGCTGCAGCCTCTTCTCGTGGCTGCGCTGTCCACCAGTCGATCCTCTCGGTCTGAGTCGCCAGTGAAGGCAGCAAGCTCGCGGGACTGGTCACCGAAACGACCGCCCCGCTTTCGATAAAATCTTCAAGGCGCTGCGTCGTCACTTCGACACCCTGCAAAAGGGCCTCCACGCCGTCCGCCCCAGCATCCGGACCAATGCCCAGCATTACGGATCCGTGTGGGTTGGTGAAACCGAAATGCTTTCCGATCTCGTCCTGAACTGCGGCGGCCTCACTTTGACGAGGCCGCAAGGCAAAGAGATCTGTATTGAGGCGAACATGCGAGAGGCCCACGACGACCCACACGAGCCACAAAACCAGCGCGAATCCGAATAGCCGTCGTCGTCGCGCAACCACCGAAGCCAGTCGCGCCAACCATATGGCCCGGCCGGGAGCATGCCCACCAACACCGGCCCCCAGCAATAAAGCCGGCAGCAGAATCATCGTTGCCAGAGCATTCCAGAAGATTCCGATAGAGGTCAGCAAGCCCAGCTGCGCGATTCCCTGCAGGGAGGCAAAACCAAGCAACCCGAAAGCCAGACCCGTCGTGACCGAAGCGATCGCTATGGGCCAGAAAAGGTGGCCCAGCGTCGACGCCAGAGCGTCCTCCGGGCTTCGATCTCCCCTGACCTCTTCGCGAAAACGCGTATGGAAATGAATAGCGGCATCGATTGCCAAACCATAGAAGATCGCGGCAAAGGCCAGGGAGATCACGTCGAGGCGCTGGAAAATCAGCAGACCCGCGGCAAGCGTAACGAGAGACCCCAGCAGGAGATGATAGCCCAGAATCGGCAAGAAACGTCCGCTGCGGGCCGCCACGAGAAAGATGAACAGGACTCCAAAAAAGGCGGCGCCGGTATAGCGCATCAAATCGAGTCGCATCATCGCGGCGTCTTCTCGAGCGAACGCGAATGCACCTGTATAACCAACACCAAGAGATTCCTGCTCAAGCGGTGTCCATTGGCTGCGGGCCTTGGCCTCGGCTCGCGCCAACCCCTCGGAGAGACGAGCGACCTCGTCCATCGAATAGCCGGCGTTGGTCGGTTGGATCAGGAGAAGCAGACGCTGTCCGTCTTTGGACATCAGGTATTTGCTTCCCGGAGACAAGGCGCGATCGGGCCGATTCCCTTCGAGCGATTCTCCCAGAATCCCCGTGAATCCAAGCGGATCCGCGGCCATTCGTGCAGCCATGGCTCCGCTGCCCGGCAACGCCAGAAGACCGCGGATGCCCGCGGCAATCTCCTGCCCCAGACTCGGGTCGAGACGCTCCTGCACCGCGGGTCGGAAATCCTTGCTGGTATAACGGACGAAACCGCCGTCGACTGAAAAGTCCACAAAAGCGCCGACATCGATCGACCCGCGAACACCGGCTACCGCTTCTTCGACCGCAAGCGCTGCCACGAAGTCTTCCGCGAAACGAGTTGCCATCGCCTCATCGGGCGCACGAAGCACCGCAACAGCCGCGTCTCGCGCGGCAAATCGACTGACAAATTGTGCGTAGGATTCAAAGGCAGGAGCGCCGGATGGAAGCATCGAAACCAATCCGACATCAACTCGTAACCAAAAGAGAGACGACGCGGAAACGAACAAAAGAAATAGCGACGCCCAGCGAATCCCGGCGGCATAACGAACGATCCATGCCGCCAGAGTCCGGATGCGAGGGTTCGCGTCGTGATTCACGGTTGATTCTCCGCAACCTCGCGACGGACCACCACATCGATAAAGCGAATCTTGCTGGTATCGCCGGCTGTCGTCTCGAGAATCACCTCCGATAGACCGCCTTCGGTCCCACCGAGGACCATTACCATCCGGGTCAGATCACTACCGGCTCCCGCTATCCTTGGCGTCAGCGCAAAGCTGTCTTTCACCGGGCCTGCGACGACTCGAAACTGATCTATCTGAGCTGCGCTCCCGCCGAGAAACAAATCGGTCATTTCCCGAAGCCCTGCGGCTGCTCCCACCGAGGGCAATGTGCGTAACTGTCCGGGGCGCCCCGCTCGGATCTGATCACCCTCGATCTCCAGAACTAACGCTTCCGGGTTTTCAATTACCCATCGAACCCGATCGGGGCGCTCCAGCATAAAAGTTCCTGCCGACACCAGAGGCTTGGCAAGCAGCGGGGTCTGCCGGTGCTGCAAAAAGCGGCCCTCGATCCTCTGCACATCCGACTGTCGAATCATCCAGGCCTTCAGATCACTTTCGACCTCTCCCCCGGAAGCATTCGCATGAGCGATCAGGCAGATAAAAAACGCGGCCGAAAGAGCACGTCGCACCATTTTTCAGGAAGCAGTCTGTTCCTGTGCTGCGATAATGAAGTCCGCCAGAGCAGCGATCGATGCGAAAGCCGTTTTTGCTGCTTCTTCGTCCGCGATCACGACTTCGAATTCTTCCTCGATCAGGACGACGAATTCGAGGGCGTCAATCGAATCCAGCCCCAGGCCATCGCCGAAGATGGCGTCGTCGTCGACAATCTCGGCCGGGGACACCTCGAGACGAAGGCCGTCGACCAGCAGTTCCTTGGAGCGTTCGATTATTTCGCTTCGCGACTTCATCTT
>Ga0055584_100003239_pt1 | contig 16090 bp, 12 predicted proteins | sample OSDHelmetaG_FD_58716 | JGI IMG/M metagenome (GOLD analysis project Ga0055584, IMG submission 58716) | Pelagic marine sediment microbial communities from the LTER site Helgoland, North Sea, for post-phytoplankton bloom and carbon turnover... | ecosystem: Environmental > Aquatic > Marine >... | reverse complement strand
ACTATATGCACATCTTGCAGTCATGTTTAATCGACTGAATAGTCAAAATATAGAGAATGATAATTCTCACAAGATTGCTTTAGACGATCAAGAATAATATAAGGATAGAATGAAAATTATTTGTGTAGGGATGAATTATGAGAATCATTTACCAGAACTCTCTGGTCATCTTGATTCTAGTTCAGAACCAGTGATTTTTTTGAAACCAGATTCTGCTATACTTAAAGATGGTCGTCCCTTCTTTATTCCAGAATTTAGTAAGCAAATAGAATACGAAGCCGAATTGGTTGTACTTATCACGCGAGTGGGAAAACATATTTCAGAGCGTTTTGCCCATCGTTATTATGATAAAGTCACGATAGGAGTCGATTTGACAGCTCGTGATTTACAGGACAAAGCTCGGACCGAAGGAATGCCTTGGGAATTATCTAAAGGATTCGATGGCAGTGCTGTCTTAGGGAAATGGATAGATCGAAACAGACTACAACATCCCGATGAGATCTCTTTCCATCTTGATATAAATAAACAAACAGTGCAGACCGGTTTGCAGAGTGATATGATACATTCTATAGATAAGGTCATAGCCTATGTTAGTCAATTTATGACTCTAAAGATGGGCGATATTATATTTACTGGTACTCCATCGGGAGTCGGTAAATTAGAATTGAACCAGCATATCGATGGATATCTGGAAGATCAAAAGCTATTGTCTTTTGATATACGTTAAGTACAAACAAGTAGCTGTAGCAAAGCACTACAATAAAAAAAGATATGAATATTCGTGTAGGCATGGGCTACGATGTCCATCAATTAGTTGAAAACAGAGAACTTTGGTTAGGTGGAATAAATATCCCACATAATCTAGGCTTAAAAGGGCATAGTGATGCCGATGTGCTGATACATGCTATCTGCGATGCGCTGCTTGGTGCAGCTAATATGCGTGATATCGGCTTTCATTTTCCAGACACGAGCAACGATTTTCTCGATATAGATAGCAAAATATTACTTAGTAAAACAATTGCACTTATCGCTACAAAGGGGTATAAAGTAGGCAACATTGATGCTACAATCTGTGCTGAAGAACCCAAATTAAAAACATATATACCATCGATGTGTGAGGTATTAGCACACGTGATGGAAGTTGACTTAGATGCTATAAGCATCAAAGCTACCACGACAGAAAAGCTCGGATTTACAGGGCGACAAGAAGGAATCAGTGCCTATGCAACGGTATTGATAAGTAAGTAATTTAAAAAAGAAAGGATTGTTATGGATAACAACTCAAAAAGAGTCCTCCTAGGATATAGTGGAGGTATAGATAGTACTGCAGTTGCGTTGATGTTACAAGAAGAAGGTTATACAGTGATTGGTGTGACCATGCGTGTATGGGATTCTCCCCAATTAAATGCATCAATAGAAGAAGCCGTTAGTATGGCTAAAAAGATAGGTATCGAACATTACGTAGCCGATGTGCGTGAAGCATTTCGTGAGCAAGTAATTCAATTTTTTATCGATGAATATAAAGCAGGACGTACACCTAACCCATGTGTGATGTGTAATCCTTTGTTTAAGTTCAAATTACTTAACCAATGGGCTGATGAATATAACTGCGCGACTATATCAACAGGGCATTACGCAACAATAGTTCATGACGGAGGAAAATATTTCATTGAAACAGGCGATGACGAAAAGAAAGACCAATCTTATTTCCTTTGGAGACTTAGTCAAGCACAGTTAAGCAAACTTCGTTTCCCCCTTTCCTCATTTACCAAACCATTAGTTCGTGAATATCTCGAAAAGAAAGGATATACTCAGAAAGCATCAGGTGGTGAGAGTATGGAAGTATGCTTCATCTCTGGAGATTATCGTAACTTTTTACGTGAACAAGCTCCTGAAATAGATAAAGAAATCGGAGAAGGACTATTCGTCGATACTGAAGGTCATAAGTTGGGTATGCATAAAGGAGCCCCATATTATACTGTAGGACAGCGAAGAGGATTAGATCTTGCTTTGGGGTATCCAGCGTATGTCGTCAAAATAAATGCAGATCGCAATACTATCATGGTCGGTGATTCTTCAAAGTTGATGACCAAATACATGATAATCAACGAACCAAAGATTGTAGATCTTCCATCTCTTTTGGAATGTAAAGATTTGACTGTCCGCATTCGTTATCATGGTACCCCTCTTCCTTGTAGAGTCGCAGTACTCGATGATGGTCGTATGATTGTTCGCTTTGAGGAAGAAGCATCAGCAGTGACACCAGGTCAATCTGCAGTCTTTTATGTAGGGAAACGCATGCTTGGAGGCGCTTTCATAGCAGACCAAAAAGGAGCTAATTACTGGGGTAGTCAGGCATTTCCTGAGTAACTCGTATCATTGATAATGAAAATAAATTTAATGAGTACCAATTATAATTTTGAAAGAACATTCATTCTTCGTACTATGTCAAGGCATATAAACTATGCCTTGGCTTTTTTAGTACTATTTTGTCTGTCTATAGTTACCCCTTATGCAGCAAATCGAGTTCGTCTAAAAGATACGGCAGCTCAAAAAGAAACTTACTATCGCTATAGAGTTTCTTTGCGTGATAAACAGCTTACCCATTATTCGATTGAATGTCCCGAAGTATATCTATCAGCCAAATCCATCGCCAGACGTGAGCGTTTTGATTTGCCAGTGGACAGCACCGACTTGCCCGTATGCCAAGAATACAAGAAGCAAATACGCGCACTCGGATTCCCTATCGTGCTAGAATCAAAATGGCAAAATACAGTCGTCATAGCAGTGACAGATACTTCTGCACTCGTAGGACTACGTCAACTGCCTTTCGTTTCAAAGATACGTAGAGTCTTTTCTTCAGCAAATACTTCTGGAGAAGCCACCAATTCATTAGAAGAGTCATCTCTCTACAAACGGCAAACGCTAATCAAGACTGTACAGTCTACAAGGGATGTGAGTTATTATGGCTATGCCCATGAGCAGACCAAGATGACCAAACGCGACACCCTCAATGCGCTAGGATACACTGGACGTGGTATATCTGTAGCAGTCATCGATGCCGGTTTTCAAAATGTAGATTCCTTGCCAGCTTTTAAGCATCTCGATGTAGCTGGTACCCGCAACTTTAATCGTACCAGTATCAGTTCTCTGAAGAACGGAGCTCTTCCAGATGACCATGTTTATGATAAGAGTGAACATGGCACGAAAGTATTGTCATGTATGGCGAGCGATTCCCCCCATAAGATAGTCGGTACCGCCTATGATGCCACCTATTATCTCATTCGTTCAGAAGATGAAATGACTGAAAGTTTATATGAGATGGATACTTATGCTGCCGCATTGGAATATGCAGATAGCGTAGGCGTTCAGTTGATAAACAGTTCGCTTGGTTATTTCTCTTTCGATGATTCAAGAGACAATCTTCGTCTTCGTGACTTAGACGGTGAATCCACATTCATCTCCCGTCAAGCAAGCATGGTCGCAAGCAAAGGCATGTTATTAGTCTGCAGTGCAGGAAATAGTGGTGATGATGCTTGGAAAAAGATTACCCCACCTGCAGATGCAAAGAACGTATTAGTCGTAGGAGCAGTACGAAAAGATAGTTTGCTAGCTGCCTTCTCCTCTGTAGGATGCACAGTAGATGGGCGAATCGTCCCTTCAGTTGTAACCCAAGGTGAAGACCTAGCTGTTTTGAGTTCTAGCGGTTGGGTTACACATGCGAGTGGAACAAGCTTTGCTGCGCCACAAATAGCCGCTGCATTGACATGTATGATGCAAGCCTACCCTGATATCTCACCCACACAATGGATAGCATTAGTTGAACATTGTAGTAATTTATCAGAATTTCCTAATAATATTTATGGATATGGTATCCCAAATTTCAAAAAACTTTATATCTTGTTGCAAAAGCATAAAGTAAGCTCGATTCTTCATGATTAATTGCCTTTTTCAGGAATAAAAGAGATCTCTTTAGCTTGCAGATAAAATGATCGCTATGACTGAATCACGCACACTATTAGAATTAACAACCCAAATCAAAGAAACCATAATGGGGGGGATGCCACTCGACTATTGGGTGGTAGCTGAGACGAGCGATTTACGTACCAATGCGTCTGGACATTGCTATTTAGAATTTATTCAATACGATGCCGAACGTCGTTATGCACTAGCCAAGATACGCGGGGTCATTTGGGCCTCTACCTATATCCGGATGAAAGAATATTTCTTTCGCGAAACAGGGCAGCAGCTAGCCTCGGGGATGCAAGTGATGGTTCGCGTAAGAGTTCAGTTTCACCAATCATATGGAATCAGTTTAGTAGTCAATAACATTGACCCTACATATACCCTCGGTGACGCTGCAAGACGGCGAAAAGAAATCCTAAAAAAGCTCACTCTCTCAGGAGTCATTGATGATAACAAAACGCTTGAACTACCTTATATATTAAAGAGAATAGCAGTCATTTCTAGTGCGTCTGCTGCTGGATATGGAGACTTTGTCAACCAATTAAACACCAATCCTATGGGTTACGCGTTCGACATCACTCTCTATCAAGCCATGATGCAAGGAGGCAAAGTAGAAGAGACGGTGACAGACGCCTTGGAGCATATTCTCGATTCAGGTATAGCCTATGATATTGTAGTCCTCATTCGCGGAGGAGGTGCCAGTTCCGACCTCTCCGATTTTGATAATTACAATCTAGCTCTTGCCTGTGCACAATATCCTATTCCAATTATGGTCGGGATAGGTCATGAGCGCGATGAAACCGTACTTGATTTTGTAGCCGCTGTACGTGTCAAGACACCAACCGCAGCAGCAGCTTATCTCATCGACCGTATGGATCAAGCCTCTTCCCAACTAGAATCTTTGGCAGACCAACTACGGTTCAAGAGCCAAGATACGATCCAATTATCTAAGCAAATAGTACAAGATTATTCTTCTTTGATTCCTCGTTTAGCCAATGAGAAAATTCATATGGCCAAACAAAGACTACAATCGACCAATCAATATTTGATGAGTCAAGTACGGAAAGTAATCACTCAAGGACACGAAAGACTCTTACGTGAAGAACAACACCTCAAATATCTTCCAGAACGGTATATAACAAATGGCCGTATCACCCTTGATTCCACAGAACAACGCCTCGGCTATCAAGCCGAAAGATTGCTAACAAAATATCGTAATCATCTAAACATGGTTGCCCAAAGACTAGATGACAGTTCCCCACAACGAGCATTAGAGCGCGGCTATACACTGACTCTCCAAGATGGGAAAGTAGTGAAGGATTTCAATTCTTTGCCCCCTGGAACAACCATCACAACTCGCTGGCTAAAAGGAGAGCGAGAGAGTAAGCTCTTATAAGTTTTATCTATTGATAAATAGAATATATCTGTTTGTTCTATGCGTTTATCTGTGCTATCTTTGCAGTAGTTAAGAAAAAACTAAATGATATGAAACAAATTCGATTTTTTATTTCACCTTTGCCTTTGATACTAATGGTTTTCTTTTTCGTGCCTAATCAGTACGTGTTAGCTGAAACCATTTCTCTAGAAAAGAGCGCCGTAGTGTTATCTTTTGATGATGCGATTTTGCAAGCGATGAAACACAATGCCATGTTGCATCAATCCACTTTAGATGCACGTATTGCAGGCGCTCAGCGTAATCAAGCCAATGCTGCATTTTTACCACAAGTAGAAGCAGCATACACAGCGCTTTATACCAATAACCCCCTAAACGCTTTTGGATTTAAACTCAATCAGCGTATCGTCACCCAAGAGGACTTCAGTCCTGCACTACTTAACGACCCTGAATTTTCACGTGACTATTCAGCCCAACTTCAGCTACGACAACCCTTATTCAATATGGATGCCATACTTGCTCGTCGTGCAGCCTCCTACGCAGCAGATTCCAAGAAATATATCGCTAAGCGAACTTCCGAAGCTGTCCGCTTTCAAGTAGCGCAAGCCTATCTACAAATAGCATTAGCTTATCAAAATGTAGAAGTGATGCGACAAGCTGAAGAGACTGCAGCCTCATTTGAAGACCGTGCACAAGGGATGTTTGATGAAGGGATGATTCAGAAAGCAGACCTCCTAGAAGCGAAAGCATATCATCTCAAAATAAGTTCCAAATTACAAATGGCCGAGAGTGGTATTGCCAACAGCAGCGATCAACTGAGTTTATTGATGGGACTAGACATCGGGACAATATATCAAGTATCCATCATTCATTGGGACAATCCAAACACTTCAGTTCTAGATGTAATGGGACGTTCAGACCTATTAGCCTATCGGTCAGGTTTATCAGCAGCCAAGTCTATGGTACAATCTAGTAAGATGAAATGGCTTCCACGCATCAATGCCTTTGGTAGTTATCAATTTAATGATACAGAAGCATTTAAATTTCAAGAGGACAGTTACATGGTAGGGATTTCTCTATCATGGAAACTTTTTGATGGGAATCAAAATATACAGAAGTTGCGTATTGCCCGTTTTGAGAGAGACAAAGTAGCTTCTAAATTATTACATGAAGAACGGACAGCCCGTGCCGATTACGAAAAGGCATCGCGTCAATTGCGCGATTTGGAACTCGAACTAGACCATGCCAATACCATGGTAGAACAGACCGATGAAGCTTGGCGCATTCAGAAGAATAGATACCATGAGGGGCTAGCCCCAACGAGTGATTTACTTCGTGTACAAGCACAGTTAGCAGAACGCCAACTGATGCGTGCGATGACCCATTTTAAGCGGAATCTAACCATCGCTTATCTTCGCTTTCTCGTGAGCCAAGACTAGTAGATATCAGTATCTACCGTTTTCATTATCACTTATCAAAATAAATAAATCAAAGAAACTAAATAATATGAAACAAGTAATTCTATTAGCTGTTTTTACCGGGCTATTAGCCAGTTGTGGAGGGCATAAAACGAACGAGAAAAAGACGGTTCAACCGACACTTGTGGCAGTAACCAATCCCATCAGTAATCTATCCCACGAGATAATCACTAGTGGAGTAGTAGAATCCAATGAGATAGCTCATCTCGGTACACGAATCATGGGATACGTCAAAAAAGTATACGCTAAAAAGGGACAGACCGTACACAGAGGTGATCTCTTAATCAATATCAGTGATGACGAGATTCAAGCCAAAGGAAGACAAGTCGATGCTCAGATAGCTCAGGCGCAAGCTGCCTTTACTCTCGCCAAGCGTGATGAAGAACGTTTCACTCGATTACTCGCTAAGAAAAGCATATCCCAAAAAGAATATGAAAATGTTCATATGCAATATGAAAGTATGCGTGCTAATCTTGAAAGCGCTAAACAGATGAAAAAAGAAGTAGAAGCCAATCGCGAATATACACAGATTAGAGCTCCATTTAGCGGAGTGATAACTGCAGTCACAGTAGACCAAGGAGCCCTTGCTTCTCCAGGGATGCCCCTAGTGACTGTCGAGAAGAGTGGGGACATGGTTATTCAGACCCAAATGGGTGAAAAAGTCATTCATCAAATTGCTATAGGTGAACAAGCGATGGTATCCATCGCCTCTTTGAACAAAGTGTTTCAAGCTGAAATTACAGAACGAAGCAGTTCTTCCATAGCAACTGGCGGACAATATCAAGTGACGCTACGTATCCCTAGAGATGTGCAACAAGGATTATTATCAGGGATGCATGCCGATGTGACCTTCCAATTGAAATCTGAGTCAATCCCAGATACAGTCTCAGCTAGCCAGGTTGAGACCAATAAAAAGGCAAATCTAGCTACGATATGGGTTCCCCGTACCGCACTTATCGATAAAGGAGGATTGCATGGATTGTACACTGTATCAGCAGACCACATAGCCATACTCCATTGGGTACGCCTAGGCAATAGTCGAGGAGATTTGGTTGAAGTCCTTTCAGGGATAGACCGATCTGATACCATCATTTTGCCAGGTAATTACCGTTTACACAATGGACTCGTCGTCAAAACACAAAAATAAAGGAGAATCAAACAATGAAACAAGGAATAGCCGGAAAAATAGCAGGTAGCTTCTTACAGAGCAAACTATCACTCCTCTTGATGATATCCTTCTTGATGGTGGGGGCTTATAGTATCACATTGATCCCTCGTGAAGAAGAACCTCAAATCGTAGTCCCCGTAGCAGATATATTTGTACAAATGGCAGGTGCTAGCCCTAGCGAAATAGAGACACAAGTAGTGGCTCCCTTAGAGCGAGTGGTTAGCAATGTCAAAGGAGTAGAACACATTTATTCTACGAGTCTCAATGGTCAATGTATGATGACTGTCCAATTCTATGTAGGGGAAAATCTGGAGAACTCTCTAGTCAATCTTTACAATGAAATCGTCAAGCATATGGACCAGATGCCCCGCGGAGTATCTATGCCACTGATTAAGACTCGTTCTATCGATGATGTACCCGTTTTGGCCATGACGCTATGGAGTGATAGTGCAAAAAACGATGATTACATAATCCGTCAACAAGCCGAACTCATTCAGCAAGAGATCAAGAAGATTCCACATGTGACTGCAGTTAGTTTGATAGGAGGGCGTCAGAAAGTCCTTCATGTGACGCTCGAACGCAGTAAACTCGCTGGTATGAATCTAGATATGACCACCGTAGAACGATACCTCAAAGGCGCCAACATGCAGATGGAAGCTGGACAAGGATACCAATCAAATAAGGTATTCCGAGTAGAGACAGGCAATTTCCTTCACGATGCAGAAGAGGTACGCCATCTCATCGTGGGCATGAATGGACATACCCCCGTCTATCTTACCGATATAGCTACCGTAGTAGAAGGAGCTGCCCTACCGACCAGTTATGTCAGTTATCAAGGCAATCCAGCAGTGACGATAGCTGTCAGCAAGCAACAAGGTTCAGATGCCAAGAAGATTGCTTCTCGTGTCTTAGACAAAGTGAAACATATGCAACAAGATCAGATTGCACCTAATATCCATGTTTCGGTAACTCGTAACTATGGTGCTTCAGCTTCTGAGAAAGTAAGTGAACTACTTCTTCATCTTGTTGGTTCTATCTTTGCAGTGACCCTATTTGTTGCTCTTGCCATGGGTTGGCGAGGTGGTTTAGTGGTCTTCTTATCTGTACCCGTCACTTTTGCGTTGACACTCTTTGCATACTATTTTATGGATTATACTCTGAACCGCATTACCTTATTTGCCTTAGTGTTTGTCACAGGTATAGTCGTGGACGATTCCATTATCGTAGCAGAGAATATGCATCGACATTTTAAGATGAAATATGTATCGATGCGCGAAGCCGCATTGTACGCAATTAACGAAGTCGGAAATCCAACAATACTAGCTACATTTACCGTCATCGCTGCAGTATTGCCTATGGCTTTTGTCTCTGGTTTGATGGGGCCATATATGAGTCCTATGCCTATCGGTGCAACCATTGCTATGATGTTCTCATTGCTTGTGGCTTTGACACTGACCCCATTTCTTGGATTTATCATTTTACGGACAAAATCACAGAAACGTGCAGACAAAGCACGGATGATGCAATTAGAAATTCAGGAACAAGAGGCGCTCGACCAAGAGAAAGAATTTGACCCACTAGCGACTAGTTTTACTGGTGCAGAACCCACCGAGCAAAGTATACCCGATGATGAAACTGAAGAGTACAACATCGCAAATACCGGTTTGTATCGTTTTTATCATTGGCTAATTCAGCCCATGCTTGATAAGCGAGCATTACGATGGGGATTTATGATTGGAACCGTTATCCTATTATTGGCATCCGTTTCCCTCTTTTACTTTAAAATCGTTCCAGTGAAGATGCTTCCATTTGACAATAAAAACGAATTTCAGGTTGTCATAGACATGCCCGAAGGAACTCCTCTCGAAGAGACAGATGCAGTAGCCAAAGAGATAGGTATCTTCTTAGGTAAGCAACGATTGGTTGAGAACTATCAGACCTATGTGGGCACTTCAGCCCCTATTAGTTTCAATGGATTGATGCGCCATTACGACCTCCGTCGAGGAGACAACGTAGCCGATATTCAAGTGAATCTAGTCGATAAAGAATCTCGTGATGAACAAAGTCACGACATAGCAAAAGCATTGCGTCCTGGCATTCAGAAGATAGGACTTCGTCATCATGCCAATGTAAAGGTAGTCGAAGTTCCCCCTGGACCTCCCGTTCTATCGACCATGGTAGCCGAAGTATATGGTCCTGACTTTGCCACACAACAGCGAGTAGCCCAGCAAATCAAGAAGCTGATGGAAGAAACTGATGGGATTGTAGACGTCGATGTCATGATTGAAGAACCCCAGACAGAGATGCAATTCGTGGTAGATCGCGACAAAGCTATGCGTGCAGGTATTGTCCCAGCATGGGTGACCGATAATCTAAATGCTGCACTCTCCGGACGTGCCGCAGGAGTATTGCATGATGCCAAGACCTTATCACCCATTCCTATCATGCTTGAACTAAAAGAATCAGATAAGATGTCCGCATCACAGATTCAGAGTATCCCGATACGTAATCAGATGGGGCACACAGTTCAGGTAGGAGATGTGACCACTCTAGTAGAGAAGACCCAAGAGAAAAGTATCTCTAGAAAAGATTACATGCGAGTCGTTTATGTCACCGCAGAATTAGCTGGAGACCTTGAAAGTCCTATTTATGCGATGCTCAATCTCGAGAAAGCTATCAAAGCGATTTCTGTTCCTACTGGATATAAGCTAGGTATATTAAGCAATGGTCAGCCAAAGTATGAAGACAACTATACGGTCAAATGGGATGGAGAATGGCAAATTACTTATGAAGTCTTTAGGGACTTAGGTATTGCCTTCATGGTAGCGATATTAATCATCTATCTGTTGATTGTCGGTTGGTTTCAAGACTTCTTGGTTCCTATAGTGATGCTTGCAGCGATTCCTCTTTCACTCATCGGTATTGTCTTGGGACATTGGATGATGGGTAGTTACTTTAGTGCCACATCAATGATTGGATTTATAGCTCTGGCCGGAGTGATGGTTCGCAACTCTGTGCTGTTGATAGACTTTATAAATATACGTCTTCATGAAGGAGCTCCGATTAAGCAAGCTGTAGTCGAAGCAGGTGCAGTTCGTACTTTACCAATCATATTGACTGCAGGAACCGTAGTACTAGGAGCGATAGTGATTCTGTTTGACCCATTGTTCCAAGGATTAGCCATTTCCTTGATGGGCGGTACGATTACCTCTACGGTATTGACATTGGTTGTCGTTCCACTACTTTATTTCAAGATGAAGAAATAAGGCATCTATACCCTCTATCTTTTATATTAGGATAGTTCAACTAGATACTGGAGTAGAATAGTCCATTCTACTCCAGTCTTTTTATGCTCTTCTTATTTTGGCAAAAAGGTATTAATAATCAAAAAAAGATGTACCTTTGTCCCTGAAAATAAAAAAAAGGAATCATAGTGAACAAAGTAAGTACTTTTTTTAAACGCAAAGACATTGAATTTACTGTCAATCGGTATCTCATTACCGCCTTGAGTTACATGACTTATGGACTCTTTGCTTCTCTCATTATTGGTAGCATTCTCAATCAGATAGGATTGAAGTTGGGCATCCCTTTTCTTTCCGATACGATATGGCCGATGGCTCGCAAAATGACTGGTCCCGCTATCGCAGCCGCTGTAGCATATGGACTAAATGCACCCATATTAGTGGTCCTATCTTCTATCATTCCAGGAGCGATTGGTGGAGCACTAGGTGGACCCGTAGGTGCCTTCGTTGCAGCTGTATTTGCTTCTGAATTTGGTAAGTTAGTTTCTAAAGAGACCAAAGTAGATATTCTCATCACCCCTACGGTAACCATCATTATGGGAGCTTTAGCTGGACAATTCGTAGGCCCATATATAGGTGACTTTATGAATTGGTTTGGCCAGTTAGTCGTCTCTGCTACTGCTTTGCGTCCATTTCTGATGAGTATCATTGTGGCTACTTTGATGGGGATGGCCTTGACGCTTCCTATCAGCAGTGCTGCCATAGGTATTATGCTAGGACTCCATGGATTAGCAGCTGGTGCCGCCACAGTAGGCTGTTCAGCACAGATGATAGGATTTGCAGTGATGAGTTTCGGCGTCAATGGCTTTTCTGGATTACTTTCTCAAGGTCTCGGTACCTCCATGCTTCAAATGCCTAATATCGTTCGTAACTGGAAGATATGGATACCTCCAACCCTAGCTGGTGCACTGACGGCTCCTCTTGCAGTATGCTATTTCAAGATGACCAATACTGCGATTGGTTCAGGTATGGGTACCAGTGGACTTGTAGGTCAATTTGGGACGGTAGAAGCTATGGAAGCTGCAGGCAATACCTCTTCTCAGATATGGATAGCTATTGTCGTGTGTCATATCTTGATACCTGCTGTACTTACTCTACTGACCTATGCGTTGATGCGTAAACTCTCCTTGATTCGATCACAAGACTTGAAACTCAAATCTTAGTTACCGCCCCGTCCATTAACTATAAGTCTTTTTTCTTTGTACCAAACTGATAGATACATATCTGGTGATATGTATCCCCCGGTTTGAGGATAGTAGAAGGGAAATTTTTCTGATTAGGCGAATCAGGAAAATGCTGTACCTCGATAGCGAAAGAACTTCTGAAAGTATGAGGTTTTCCATTCTTTCCCATCACACTACCGTCAGAAAAGTTCCCACTATAGAATTGAAGTCCTGGTTCTGTGGTATATACCCTTATGAAACGGCCAGATACAGTATCTTCTACGATAGCAGCCAATTCCACATCATCTAGTGCAGTTCGGTTCAATACAAAGTTCTGGTCATACCCTTTGCTTTGTTCCAGTTGTGTATTCTGCTCATTGATACGCTTTCCTATAGCCGTAGGACTTCTAAAATCAAAAGGAGTACCTGCTACTTTTTGGTAGGTTCCTAAAGGAATTAGTTTCTCATTTAGCGGAGTAAACGTATCTGCATTGATATATAGGAGATGATCTTCGATACGTCCATTTCCTTCACCATGAAGATTAAAGAAAGTATGATTTGTTAAGTTTATTGGCGTCTGTTTGTCAGTTGTTGCCGTATATTCGATTTTAAAAGCATCATCATCCGTCAGCGAGTACACCATCTTGATTTGTACATTTCCTGGAAATCCCTCTTCCATATCTCTTGATAGATAAGTCAAGACAATTTCACTATCTGATTTTGACATGACATCCCATACGACACGGTCAAATCCCTTGATTCCGCCATGTAGACATTGTCCATCACTATAAGTAGACAATTGATATGCTTTAGAATCGAGTACGAATTTTCCATCAGCAATCCGATTCGCATAACGACCTATTGCCGCACCTAAGAACCGTTCACCTGCTCCACTGATATACCCTTTGAGAGTAGGACGCCCCGCTACGATGTCCGCCCAATGCCCATCGTTATCGGGTGTCCATATAGCGACTACACGCGCACCATAGTTAGTGACTTGCATCGTGATACCATTGCGGTTTCGAAGTGTATATAGAGCTACTGGTTTGGCCTCAACGATACTGTCAAATGCTGCTTCAGGAAGCAATGCTAACGACTGTTGTGGCTTCGATTGGCAACCGATAAGGGTACAAAGCAATACTAGACAGACAGGAAATTTTATTTTCATCATGGGAGCTTTTTATGAAAAGAAGAGCATGCTTCAAAACCCCCTTGTAGGACTTTTGAGACATGCTCTAAAATATGAATAATCTATCCTAGAACAAGGACATATATCATCGATTTATCTAATCGTTCTTTATCTCAACTATATGAGTTGCTGGTTTCTTCTCATTTCGCAAATCTACTTGTCTAATCACAGCAGCAGCCAATTTGAGAAATGCCTGTCCAGTAACTGATGTCTCATCAAGAGCAACGGGTTTGCCGTCATCACCACCTTCACGGATACTTTGAACAAGAGGAATTTCAGCCAATAGAGGTACTTGTTTCTCTTTTGCAAGACGTTTAGCCCCTTCTTTACCAAAGATATAATACTTATTCTCAGGTAGTTCAGCAGGCGTGAAGTAAGCCATATTTTCTATAAGTCCTAAGATAGGGACATTTACCTTTGCATTGGTGAACATATTGATTCCTTTACGAGCATCAGCAAGAGCCACTTCTTGAGGCGTACTAACCACGACAGCACCAGTCATCGCAATATTCTGTACCACAGTAAGATGCACGTCACTTGTGCCTGGAGGAAGGTCAATTAGGAAATAATCCAATTCTCCCCAGTCAGTATCTGCCATCAATTGTTTCAAAGCGTTACTAGCCATACCACCACGCCACAATGTCGCTTGCTCTGGATCCACAAAGAACCCTATAGAAACTAGTGAGACACCATATTTCTCAATAGGAACAATCATTTCTCTCCCATTGATTTTCTTTGCCACAGGTCTAGCATCCTCTACTTGGAACATCTTAGGCATAGATGGACCGAAGATATCAGCATCTAGCAAGCCTACTTTATAGCCCATTTTAGCAAGAGCAACGGCTAAATTAGCAGAGACAGTTGACTTACCGACTCCCCCTTTACCAGATGAGATACCGATTATATTTTTCACTTTAGGAAGCATATGTCCAGCTTCTGGACGAATCTCCTGAAGATACTTCGTACGGATATTTCCTTCGATTTGTACACCAGGGATATCTCGTTTAATAGCTACTTCACTAGCTTTGATTACAGACTTGATAAATGGGTCTGTATTTTTTTCAAAGACCAAACTAAAGGAAACCTTCATTCCGTCGATACGAATGTTGTCCTCAACCATCTTTGATTCCACAAGATTCTTTCCTGATCCAGGATAACGTACTGTGGAGAGTGCGTCAAGAATTAATTTTGGGTATATGTTCATAAGTGTATGATATTAATGATACAATAAGACTAGCAATTCTTATGCCAAGTCGCTACCGTTAGCTAAGGATTATTCCAAGAAACGTTTGTCTAAGAAATCATTAAAAGCATCTTTATATTGGTTGCTAATAGGGATATAGACATTCTTATCAAATACGATTCTATTTCTCTCTATTATCTGTACGTGATTGAGATTTACTATAAAGGACCGATGTACACGCATGAATAGATTTGTCGGAAGATGTTCTTCCATCTTTTTGATGGTCATCAATGCCATGATTGGTTTTGCATTCACTTGGTAGATGCACACATATTCACGTTGACTCTCTATATACTTTATCTGATCATAATTGATTCGTATGATTCGGTATTCACTTTTGATATAAAGACAATTTGTAGAGGCTGTTAGTTCCTCTTCTGAACTATTTTCATGTGTCTCATCTTCCATTGAAGACAGTGTCTCTACGTGTGTCTTCATAAAATAGCGTTTTTTAATCTTATCTATACACTTCACAAATGTACCATAGGACAGTGGTTTCAATAAATAATCAGCAGCATCTAGTGCAAAAGCATCTAGTGCAAATTCTCTATGAGCTGTAGTGAAAATGACTTTAGGAGGATTCGTCAGCGACTGAACCAGTTCCACTCCATTCATCTCAGGCATGTTGATATCTACGAAAAGCAAATCAACCTCTTGATTTTGTAACGTATTTCTAGCATCGATTGCGTTATCAAACGAAGCCGTAAGCTTTAAATTAGTAGTCTTGGCTATGTAAGATTCTATTTGTTGCAATGCCAGCGGTTCATCATCTATAGCTATACATTTTATTTCCATATTACTGTCGTTTTGTTCGTTTCGTATTTTGTTGATTGTTTAGGATTTGTTCTTTATCTCTTTTTCCTTTTGATTCAAAGGAATGGTCAATTCGAAACTATAGTTATTATCTATTTTCCTACCTATCAATGAGTATTTACCTGGATAGAGTATATCTAAGCGGTCTTTCATATTTTTCATGCCTAATCCTCCATGTTTATTATCGGAAGGTACATCAAGGTGTGCGGCCTGTTGTTTACTATAATCTGAGTTAGTGATATTCAAGGCCAAAATGTTTGCTTTCGTTTCAGAAGGAATGAGTTGAAGATGGATATCTATAAATGAAGCTTTCGTGTAGCTAACTCCATGTTTAAATGCATTTTCTATAGCGGAGATATACAAGAGTGGGGGTAC
>Ga0055584_100003236_pt1 | contig 16093 bp, 20 predicted proteins | sample OSDHelmetaG_FD_58716 | JGI IMG/M metagenome (GOLD analysis project Ga0055584, IMG submission 58716) | Pelagic marine sediment microbial communities from the LTER site Helgoland, North Sea, for post-phytoplankton bloom and carbon turnover... | ecosystem: Environmental > Aquatic > Marine >... | reverse complement strand
CGATGAGGTCGAGGTCGTGCCACCGAAAGCACGTGTTTACTAGGAGCGCGAACTGCAGTGAATCCATATCACCAAAAACTTGAGCACACCCGGGGTACCTGTCTTGGCTGAATTCAGACTTCCAGCGAATTCGCGGATCAAAAAGGGGCAGCATTTCGCGGCCGCCGACGGCGCGACGAACGTGCGCCGGTTCGCCGTGTATCGCTATGATCCGGATAGCGGTGAGAATCCCCGCATCGACACTTATGAGGTCGACCTCGACAGCTGTGGGCCAATGATTCTCGACGGGTTAATTAAGATAAAGAACGACATCGATTCTACGTTGACGTTTCGGCGCTCCTGCCGTGAAGGTATTTGCGGTTCCTGTGCCATGAATATTGATGGCGGCAATACTCTGGCGTGCACGCGTTCGATCGATAGCGTGAAGGGCGACATAAAAATCTACCCGCTGCCGCATATGCCGGTAGTCAAAGACCTGGTTCCGGATCTGAGCAATTTTTACGCGCAATACGCGTCAATTAAGCCGTGGTTGCAGTCACGCACGCCACCGCCGCCGGATCAGGAGCGCTTGCAGAGCAAGGAAGACCAGGAGCTCATCAATGAACCCGCCGCGTGCATTCTGTGCGCCTGCTGTTCGACCAGTTGCCCAAGCTATTGGTGGAACAGCGATCGCTATCTCGGCCCCGCAGCATTGCTGGCGGCCTATCGCTGGCTTGTTGACAGTCGTGATGATGCGACCGGCGAGCGTCTCGATGAACTCGAGGATCCGTTCCGCCTGTATCGCTGTCACACGATCATGAACTGCACGCAGTCCTGCCCGAAAGATCTGAATCCGGCGAAAGCCATCGCCGAGACCAAGAAAATGCTGGTCGAGAGGCGTTATTAGCCAACTGACGTGGCAGTGCAGGCGGGGAATGCGCGAGCTCGATGAGCTGCTGCTGGGCTACCTGAAAGATCGCTACGAAACGGCACCTGCCGCCGAAAAACAGGCATTTCGCTCGGTTTTAGCGCTGTCGGATCCAGAGCTTATCGGCTACTTGTTGCAAAAGGAGCAACCCACCGCCGAGATTGCAGGTGTCATCAAACACATTCTTGATCGAACTCACACCTGAGTCATTGCTGCGGCGCATCGTTATCCTTTATGGAATAAGCGCGACAGTGCTTGGTGCAGGACTGATATTGACGCTCACTATTGAGAAATCCTGGCGCTATGCCGCTGCGATCGTCTGGATGCTATTGAATACCTGGCAGCTAGTCCAAATAGCTAATGGATATAAGCATTGTCGGCGCATTCAAATTGGGCCTGACGGGGCGGTGCGACTGCAGGGGCCTGATGGCTGTTGGATTTCAGCAACAATTCTCCGCGGCAGCGTGGTTTTTGGCCGGCTTGCATGGCTTCGATTTGAGGCTGAAAATGGCCGACGTTTTGCCGAGCTGCTGCGTGAAAATCGCCTTGGAAACAAGGACTGGCGCCGCCTGCGCGTCGTATGGAAGCACTTGGGAGCAGGGGGGTGAAGCTGCTACCATGCCCGAGCCGCGAACTGAGTCACATAAAGCGCATGAATAGAGTGGTTTTTACAGAACTTTCAACAGCCCGACCGGTCTATCCGGGTGTCGGTGGAATGCTGCTGTATGGCAGGTGAGCCGACAGACAAGGAACTCGTCAAGCGTGTCCAGAAAGGTGACAAAGGGGCGTTTGATTTGTTGGTGCTCAAGTACGAGCACAAGATTGTAAATCTGGTAATGCGATATGTGCGTGACCCGGAGCAAGCGCTGGATATCAGTCAGGAGGCTTTCATCAAGGCCTACCGGGCATTGCCGCGATTTCGCGGTGACAGTGCTTTCTACACCTGGCTTTATCGGATTGCCGTGAATACGGCCAAGAATTACCTGGCGGCACAGCGGCGGCGGCCAATGGACATAGAGCTCGACCTGCAGGATCCGGAGCAATACGGATTGCATGCCAAGCTGAAAGAAACGGACACCCCGGAAGCGGTGACCATGAGTAACGAGTTACAAGAGACACTAGAGCGTGCCATTGCAGCATTGCCGGATGATCTGAGAACAGCGATTATTTTGCGTGAATTGGATGGGATGAGCTATGAAGAGATTGCGCAGACAATGGAATGTCCCGTTGGTACGGTGCGATCGAGAATTTTCAGGGCCCGAGATGCCATTGGCAAGAAAATTGGGAACCTGTTGCAATGACTAGGCGGGAATCATGAATGATGCAATAAAAATGCAAATATCGGCGTTCGTAGACGGCGAGTTGCCACAAAACGAAGCAGAGCTGTTGCTCCGCAGGCTGTGTCAGGATGGCAAACTCAGGCAGCAGGCTGCCGAGTTTCTGGCCATGGGACGAGCAATTCGCGGCGAGCGTAGTGTTCCTGGAATCGTAAATCTGCGCGGGCGTATCTCGGCTGCGTTGGATGATGCAACGATTCAGGAAGAACCGGACGTCATCACCTCTGCACGACCCCGCTTCTTGCGACCATTGGCCGGTGTCGCCATTGCCGCAACCGTAGCCCTGGCGGCATTGCTCGGGTTGCAGCAAGTATCGGTGGGGCCGGACGTCGAAGTCTTACCCGGCGATTCCGCAGTCGCAGAGAGTGCGGATGACGGTGCCTACACGGTGCCGGATCAAGGCGACGACCCGTTGCGCGACTACTACCTGCGACATAGCGCATCGTCTTCGTACTTTGGTGCAAACAGCATCAACGCGCGTCTCGTTACTCTGCAACTCAGGGAGGGCGTTATCGTCGATTCCTTGCCCTCGGAGTTGCCTGACGAGGATCCCCAAGAGGAAACGCCAGAGTCAGCAAACCCGGATACGCCGTAATCTGCATGGCCAAGCAGCGCCACAATCGTTTTATCACCGTCTGTCTCTTCTTCGGCGGTTTATGTGGCGCTGTTTCTTCAGTGTCGGCCCAGGAAACCGGACCGCACGAGTGGCTCGACAAAATGGCGCAGGCGGTCCGGACCACCAATTACGAAGGCACTGTCATACGCCTGCAAAATGACAAGGTTGAAGCCCTAAAAGTAGTTCACATGGTCTCGGACGGGGTTGTTCGCGAGAGAGTCATCATCCAAGAAGGCAATGGCCTGGAGATCATTCGCAATGGCAACGAAGTGCATTGCATTCTCCCAGACAAAAAGTCAGTGCTTGTTGAAGAGTGGAACGACCAAAGCACCGTGTTTTCGACCTTGCCTTCAATCGATATTCGCTTTGGCGCCGAGTATGACGTTTCAATCATAGGCAACGAGCGCGTCGCGGGTCGCAAGGCCGTTATGCTCGCAATACGACCGCATGACGAATATCGCTTTGGGCATCGGCTGTGGTTGGATACTGAAACCGGGTTTCCGCTGCAGACTACATTGATTGGTGATGGGGGCGATGCCGTCGAACAGGTTAAGTTTGCGGACATTAGCCTGGGCAAGGAAATTCACGCGAGTGCACTTAGCCCGTCGATCAGTATTGAAAATTTTCGCTGGTTCACAACTCCGCGACGCGAGCTCGTTCAAGCCGTCGATAGTTCGTGGAAAAGTGACAACCTTCCGGCGGGTTTCAAGGTCGTATCGACGCATGACGAGGAGTTACCTGGAAAGGAAACGCCGGTTACCCATATTCTCTACAGTGATGGGCTGGCGACCGTCTCGGTCTTTACCGAGCCAGCAAGCGCGCAGAAGTTTGCGAAGCGTTCTCGAGTGGGTGCGTCGCATTCTTATAGCATCAGGATTGGCGACTATCAGGTGACCGCTGTTGGTGAGGTGCCGGCTACGACGGTGGAACAGATTGCCAAGTCCATGCAATTTACGGGGCGAACACCTTAATCGGGTCGTGCGAGCGACTTACGCTGCGGTAAATTGCTTGCCAGCCTGGCTACGTGCCGAATCGACTATCTATCATGGATAACCCCACAGGAAGAATCTTGTCACTGCTTGATGGCGCCGATGGTGTGCGCGTGATTGTGCGCGTTGCGGCCGCTGCGGCATGTCCTCGATGCGCTGCGGGACAGGGCTGTGGTGCGGGCATATTCGCTGCGGGGAACGCCGAGCGGGATATAGAGGCGAGCGTCCCGGCTGGGCTCACTATCGCAGTGGACGATGTCGTCGAGATCTCCCTCGCACCCGACAATTTGCTGCAGGCGGCTTTCCTGGTTTATGGCTTGCCGCTGTTTGGCGCGATCATCGCAGCTGCGATCGCTTATGCGCTTTCCCTGGGCGATGCTGGAGCCGCATTGGCGGCGCTGCTGGGCCTCAGCGGCGGACTGGTCGTTGGGCGCTGGCGGCTACGGCAACCGAGCTGCTTGCGCCGTTTCGTGCCATCTGTGGAGCGGCGGCTGTGAAGACTCTCGATGTTTATAGTCGCCACGGCTGTCATCTTTGCGAGCTGCTGCTGGAGGAATTGTTGCCGCTGGTGCGCGGACGGTTTGATGTAAGTGTTCACGATATCGATACCCGCGATGACTGGAAGCGGGCATACGACACCCGGGTTCCTGTAATCGAATATGACGGCGAGCTCATCTGCCAGTATCATCTCGATCGCCAGGCCCTGGCGGCTTTATTGAGCTCAAATGAAACGAATACGTAATTTCTCCATCATCGCCCATATAGACCATGGCAAGTCGACGCTTGCCGACCGGTTTATACAGATCTGTGGTGGGCTGGCCGATCGGGAAATGGCCGAGCAGGTGCTGGACTCCATGGACCTCGAGCGCGAACGTGGCATCACCATCAAGGCGCAAAGTGTTTCCCTGAATTACAAAGCCAACGATGGCGAAGTTTATGAACTCAATTTCATCGACACGCCGGGGCACGTGGACTTTTCTTACGAAGTGTCACGTTCATTGGCAGCCTGTGAGGGGGCATTACTGGTCGTTGATGCGGCGCAGGGGGTCGAGGCACAGAGCGTGGCGAATTGCACGACAGCAATAGACCAGGGACTCGAAGTTCTGCCAGTACTGAACAAGATTGACCTGCCGGCGGCAGAACCGCAGCGCGTCAAAGAAGAGATTGAGGACATTATCGGCATCGATGCGCAGGACGCCGTTCAAGTCAGCGCCAAAACTGGCGTCGGCGTGCCGGAGCTACTCGAGACCATCGTGCGCGACATACCGCCGCCCAAGGGGGATCCTGATGCACCATTGCAGGCGCTGATCATAGACTCATGGTTCGATAACTATGTGGGTGTCGTGTCTCTCGTTCGTGTCGTCAATGGCAATTTGCCGAGACGCAGCAAGATAACGATCATGTCAACCGGTGACTCGTATATCGCCGATCGTGTCGGATGTTTTACGCCGAAAATGAATGATCGCGCCGGACTTAATACCGGGCAGGTCGGCTATGTGATCGCGGGAATTAAAGACATCTACGGCGCGCCCGTTGGCGACACGATTACCCTGACGCGAGAGCCATGTGCCGAGCCTTTGCCTGATTTCAAACAGGTCCAACCCAGGGTGTTCGCAGGCCTGTTTCCGATCATGTCAGATGACTACGAAAATTTTCGCGAGGCGCTACAAAAACTTCGTCTCAACGATGCCGCATTGCATTTTGAACCGGAGACTTCGGCAGCGCTCGGTTTCGGCTTTCGCTGCGGGTTCCTCGGAATGTTGCACATGGAGATCGTGCAGGAACGTCTGGAGCGAGAATACAATCTTGAGTTGATCACTACGGCGCCGACTGTCATTTTTGAAGTTGTCGAACATTCAGGCGACATAGTGTACGTCGATAATCCGTCAAAGCTGCCGGCGTCGAACGAAATCAAAGAACTGCGTGAACCGATTATAACGGCTAATATCCTGGTCCCCGAGAAACATGTCGGCGCCGTGATCAAGCTGTGTATTGAGAAGCGTGGTGTGCAAAAACAAATGCGCTATTTGGGACGACAGGTTTCGCTTGAGTATGAGATACCCCTTGCAGAAGTAGTGCTCGACTTTTTCGACCGTCTTAAGTCGGTTAGTCGGGGTTACGCGTCCTTTGATTATCATTTCGAGCGTTTTGAACCGGCAGATCTCGTCCGGCTTGACGTAGTCATAAACAGGGAGCGGGTCGATGCTCTATCGATAATCGTGCACCGTGCGAATGCGCAGTCGCGCGGACGCGACCTGGTTGAGCGAATGCGTGAATTAATTCCGCGCCAAATGTTCGACGTAGCCATTCAGGCGGCGGTCGGTAGTCAAATCATCTCGAGAAGCACAGTGAAGGCATTACGCAAAAACGTAACAGCAAAGTGCTATGGCGGTGACATTTCGCGCAAACGTAAATTATTGGAAAAGCAAAAGGCCGGCAAGCGCCGGATGAAACAGGTAGGATCCGTCGAGATTCCACAGGAGGCATTCTTGGCGGTCCTTCGAGTCGAAAAGTGAGACAAAGGCTTTGAGCATAAATCTGGCATTGATACTAACGTCGCTGACCTTTATCAGCGGTGTCGTTGTTGCTATCGACAAGTTCGTTTGGCAACGCAGCGATAGCGAAATTATGGGTTCTTCGGCGCGCCGTACGCTCGTCGAGTATTCGCGCTCGTTTTTTCCCGTATTGCTGTTTGTTCTTGTAATAAGGTCATTCGTTTTTGAGCCATTCCGTATTCCGTCCGGTTCGATGATGCCGACCTTGCTGCAGGGCGATTTTATTTTCGTCAAGAAGTACGCCTACGGTCTGCGTCTCCCTGTCACAGAGGCGAAGATTCTGAATACCGGTGAGCCTGACCGCGGCGACGTTATCGTATTTCGTCTGCCCTCCGACCCAAGTATCAATTACATCAAGCGGGTCATTGGTCTTCCCGGAGATCGTGTCAAGTACGAACGGCACCGACTGACAATCAACGGAGAATTGGTGGATCTCAAGCAACACCCGGCGGCGACCAACATTGACCCACGATTCGTGGAGAGCCTCGATGAGCGCGAACATGAGATTCGCATCGGGGATGCGTCCAATTTGCTGCGTGATGGGGTTTATGACGTGCCAGACGGACATTATTTCGTCATGGGCGACAACCGCGACAACAGCCGCGATAGTCGCTTTATTGGTGCAATTCCCGAGGCGAACCTCGTAGGCGAGGCCGTCCGCATCTGGATGCATATGGACGGGCTGAAATGGCCGCGCTGGGAGCGCATCGGTAGCAAGATCCAATAATGTGGTGCAAGTCACTGAATTGACCGTTAAAATTACGTTAAATTGACAGTCACATTTGGCTGGAGACCGCGCTCGCAAACGAGTGCAGAGAATTCGCTATGAAGTACATAAGAGCATCACGATACGGATTTGCCGCGAAACAGGCTGGTATTACGACAGTAGGCTTCATCATTCTCGGTTCGTTCATAGGCCTGTTCGCCTTTGCCACATTGCGTCTGACACCCGTGTATCTCAACTACATGAAGGTCGCCGGCGTTGTTGAAGGCGTATTTAATGAATTTGATGGTCAGAATCCGACGCGAACGGCAATTCGTAGCTCAATCTCACGTCGTTTTGATGTGGAAAGTGTTTCGATCATCAACTATCGCGATGTTACTGTTACCCAGGTGGATGGTGGTTTCGAGGTTGCGGCGGTATACGATCACACGGCGCCTTTCATCAGCAATATTTCATTTACTGTGCACTTTGATAAATCAAAAATTGTGCGCCGCTAGCCAAATCGTGATTTGCGCGGAGCGCGATTACAATAACGAGCGATAGTGTTAAAAAAAGCCGAGACCTGGCTCAAGAAGTCTCTGGATTATCAGTTCAACGACGTTGGATTGTTTGAGCAATCATTAACCCACCGCAGCGCTCCTGGCGCCGATAATGAACGCCTCGAATTTCTGGGTGACGCTGTACTCGATTTTGTAATCTCAGAAATCGTTTTCCGAATGCACCCACTCGCACCGGAGGGTGATCTGAGCCGGCTGCGTGCCTCCCTGGTCAAAGATGCGACTTTGGCAGAGATTGCGTCTGAATTGGGATTGGGGGAGCATTTGATTCTCGGTAGCGGCGAACGCAAGACCGGCGGTCATCGTCGCGATTCGATTCTTGCCGATGCCATCGAGGCGATTTTCGGCGCGGTATATCTCGATGCCGGTTTTGATGAAGCACGAAAGGTCATCGAACACGCTCTCAGTGAGCGCCTGCAGAATCTGCCCGACGTTGATGATCTGCGTGACGCAAAAACACAATTGCAGGAATGGTTGCAGGCTCGACAGAAGAGTTTGCCGGAATATGATCTCGTACAAGTAACGGGAAAAGCTCATGCGCAGGTATTTGAAGTTGGTTGTCGGATTGATGGCGTTAAGGAAATGACCCGCGGCAGTGGTACGTCACGCCGTAATGCCGAGCAGGAAGCTGCGACAAAGATGCTGACCCGGTTGTTTAAGAGCAATGACCAATGAGTAAGCTCCGTTGCGGTTTTGTTGCTGTAGTGGGACGACCAAATGTTGGCAAGTCAACGTTGATAAATGCGGTCATGGGTACGAAAGTCAGTATCGTTACGGCCAAACCGCAGACGACCCGGCATCGAATACTCGCGGTTCACACAACAAAATCCGTGCAGATTATCTTTGTCGATACGCCTGGATTGCATCGCAAGGCCGGCAAGGCGATGAACCGAATGATGAATCGCACTGCCGCGAGCGCGCTGGCAGATGCAGATCTCGTGTTGTTTGTCACGGAGGCTGGTCGTTGGACAGATGAAGATGGCGATGTCTTACGTCGTCTTAAATCGATTACTGCGCCTGTCGTTGCTGTTCTGAACAAGGTAGATCTCGTAAAACCCAAGGAACAGCTGTTGCAGGTAATTGCCGAGACGAGTAGTCGGCACGAATTTGCGCATATTCTGCCGATTTCTGCGAAAAAACATGACAACCTCGATGCTCTGATGACGTTGATTCCTGAGTATTTGCCGGAGTCGCCGCAGCTCTTTCCGAGTGATATGCAGACAGACCGTGGTATCGAATTTCAGGCTGCAGAGATTATTCGCGAAAAACTGACATTGTCGCTGCATCAGGAACTGCCATACGGCCTCACCGTTCAGATCGAGCGCTTCGAGGTCGACGCAGACCGAACAACGATCAACGCCATCATCTGGGTTGAGAGAGATAGTCAGAAGGGCATTGTGGTTGGCAAGGGCGGCGCCGTGCTGAAACGAGTTGGCAAGGCGGCGCGACTGGAATTGAAAGCGAAACTTGGTCGTCCGGTGCACCTGGAACTGTGGGTCAAAGTCAAAGACAACTGGGCGGACAGCGTGAAGGACCTGCAAAGCCTTGGGTACGAGTCGCCGTAGCGGCGAATGGCACAACAATGTCGGCGAATCGACGCGTCCAGCAGCAAGCGGCATTTATTCTGCATCATCGGCCATTCCGCGACACCAGTCAGATTCTGGATATCTTTAGTCGCGATTACGGCAAGCTGGCCGTTGTCGCGCGCGGCAGTCGCGCTGCAGGATCACGCCTGAAAGGCGTGTTGCGGCCGTTTATGCCCCTGTCCATGTCATGGGTGATCAAAACAGACCTCGGCACCCTTACCGGCGCCGAAAACCATGGCGCGCCGCTCAGCCTGTCAGGTGCGGCGCTGTTGCCCGGCTACTACGTCAATGAACTGGTTCTGCATTTTCTGCACCGTCACGATCCACAGCCCGAAATATTCGATGCGTACACGCGTACCATCGAAGCTCTGGTTGTAGCAGGTGACGAGATTGCTGCGTGTTTGCGCCGCTTCGAAATCGAATTACTACGCCAGGTCGGCTATGCATTGAATCTCGATCAAGAATTCGGTACGAATGCGGCTCTGAACGATGAACAGCACTATGAATATCGCGTTGAGCAGGGCCCGGTTGCGGTTAGCAAATCGCAGGGGGCGCTGATCTTCACGGGCAAAATGCTGGCGGCCATCTCCGCACAGCAATTTGACCAACCGGACGTCCTGCGCGCGGCGAATCGCTTGCTACGCGACGTCATCAGGTTTCATCTCGGTGGCAAAGAACTGAAGAGCCGCAAGGTGATGCTCGACATGCAGCGGCGCTAGCGTTGCGAAAGTTGCGCTGACAAGCAGCGCTCCTGCCACTAGAATACGCGCATGACAAACAGACCATTGTATCTTGGCGTCAATATCGACCACGTCGCAACGTTGCGCCAGGCACGCGGCACGCCGTACCCACGTCCGGCGGAAGCGGCAGTGATGGCCGAACAAGCAGGGGCTGACAGCATCACGGTGCATTTGCGTGAGGATCGTCGCCATATTCAGGAGCATGACTTGCGCTCTATTCAAGAACTCATGCGTACGCACATGAATCTCGAAATGGCGGTGACCGAACAAATGCTGGCTATCGCAGCGAGTATCAAGCCCTCGGACTGTTGCCTGGTTCCCGAGAGTCGTGAGGAACTGACGACCGAAGGTGGCCTGGATGTCGCCAGTCAGCAGGATAAAGTTCGTGATGCCTGTGCCAGGCTCGCGGAGCAGGATATTCGGGTTTCCCTGTTTGTTGATCCTGACCCTGTACAACTGGATGCGGCGGCAGCGGTGGGTGCACCGGTCGTTGAACTGCATACAGGCAGTTACGCGGATGCTGAAGGTGCTGAGCAGGAAAAAGAACTACGACGTATCGTTGACGCCGCCGCTTACGGTGACAGCATTGGCTTGATTATTAATGCCGGCCACGGGCTGCATTACGGCAATGTTGCTGCGATAGCGAAAATCAGACAAATCGTCGAACTCAATATCGGCCATGCGATTATATCGCGTGCCATATTCGATGGACTGGCAACTGCTGTTAGCGCAATGAAAAATCGCATGCTCGCGGCACGTGCCAACTAGGGGCGACAATGCATTGCTTTTCATTTGATATCGAAACCGTTCCAGACGTCGAGTTCGGAAGACGTATGTGGAATCTGGATGGTGTGTCCGACGAGAACGTGGCGTCTGCAATGATGTTCAAGCAGTTGCAAAAAAGTGGTCGCGAATTCTTGCCGTTACACCAGCACCGCATTGTCGCGATTTCAGTCGCATTGCGCACCGGCGACAGTTTTCGGGTGTGGAGCCTCGGCGACGAGGATTCTGACGAAGCGGAGCTCGTGCGGCGGTTCTTTGATGGCATCGAACGCTACACGCCGGACCTGGTGTCGTGGAATGGCGGCGGCTTCGATCTGCCCGTATTACATTATCGTGCGCTCAGGCACGGCGTTCAGGCATCGCGCTACTGGGAAACCGGCGATTCTGATCGCGACTTCAAGTGGAACAACTACCTGAGCCGTTTTCACTCTCGGCATACCGACCTAATGGATGTTATTGCGGGATATCAGCCGCGCGCGAGCGCGAGCCTCGATCAGACGGCCGTACTGCTGGGCTTTCCAGGCAAGCTTGGCATGAGCGGCGACAAGGTCTGGGACACGTACATGCAAGGTGGAATCCGTAAAATCCGTAACTATTGCGAAACGGATGTGCTCAATACCTGGCTCGTCTATCTACGCTTTGAGCTGATGCGTGGCAATCTCGACCCGACGGGTCTCGAACGTGAATATGAGCTGGTGCGATCTGCACTGGCATCACTCGAGCAGCCGCATTTGACTGAATTCCTCGAAGCCTGGCCAGAGTGAAGGCCCTTTAATGGCCCGCCGACGCCGCCGCCACGAGCCGGAATCAGCCCGAATCGAATCTTCAACGCACGACGGCCGTGGAATTGTGACGGTCGACGGCAAGAAGGTATTTGTTGCAGGAGCCTTGCCGGGTGAAGAGGTGCGGTTTCAGCGCCGCAAAATGCGGCGCAATTTCGACGAAGCGGAATTACTCGAGATTCTCGCGGTATCTCCGGATCGAATTGAAGCACATTGCGAGGCCTATGGCCGCTGCGGCGGTTGCTCGATGCAACACATCTCCGCTGAGCAGCAACGCGATATCAAGGCTCAGACCCTGCGCGATAATCTCGAGCGTATCGGTCACGTGACCCCGGAGACCTGGCTCGAGCCTATGCTCGGTCCTACCTGGAACTATCGGCGCCGGGCGCGTCTGGCCGTCAAGAATGTGCATGCCAAGGGGAGGGTTCTGGTCGGATTTCGAGAGCGACACGCGCCGTTTATCACCGACATGCATCGCTGCGAAGTTCTGGCGGTGCCAGTTGATGGCATGATCGACTCGCTCAGTGAGCTGATTGGCCAGCTTTCCATCAGCGCTCGTCTGCCCCAGGTAGAAGTGGCGGTCGCAGACAATGCCGTGGCGCTCGTCTTCCGGGTGCTGGACGCGCCAAATGAAGACGATAAAGCGTTATTGCGCCAATTCGGTGCCGATAATGATGTGCGTATCTATTTGCAACCGCGCGGCCTCGATTCAGTGGCATTGTTGTTTCCAGATGAGGCTGTTGAACCGTTGCATTACGAATTGCCGGAATTCGATATTCGTATCGAATTCGATGCGGTGGGATTTGTTCAGGTGAATGCTGAGATCAATCGCCGCATGGTTGGCAGGGCGGTTGAGCTGCTGAATCCAGGGGCCGAGGATAGGGTGCTGGACCTGTATTGCGGTATTGGCAATTTCTCGCTGCCGCTTGCCCGGCGCTGCGGTACGCTGCTGGGCGTCGAAGGCGATGCCATGCTGGTCGCTGCCGCGACCGGCAATGCGGTGCTTAATGGCGTCGATAACGCAACATTTCGGCAGGCCGATCTCAGCGCGATAGACGGCACCGAGGGGTGGCTGCGTGAGGGCTGGGATCTGCTACTGCTCGACCCGGCGCGAAGCGGCGCCCAGGAAATCGTCACTCACATCGATACGATTGGACCGCGGCGGATCGTCTACGTCTCCTGCCATCCAGGTACCCTGGCACGCGATGCCGGCATCCTGGTCAACGAAAAAGGCTATCGTTGCGTGGCAGCAGGTATTATTGATATGTTTCCGCAGACCGCTCACGTTGAGTCCATTGCGGTATTCGATAAGTAATTAAATATCAACGAGTTATGTAACTTTTGTAGAATCAATCTATGTCTTTAGGACCGGTGATGCTCGACGTTGAAGGGTTCACGCTGACGCCAGCGGACCGTGATCTGTTGCGCGAGCCAGCCGTGGGCGGCGTTATCCTTTTCAGTCGTAACTATGAGTCGCCGGATCAGGTGGCCGATCTTGTGGCTGATATTCGGGCCCTGCGAAGTCCACCATTGCTCATCGCGGTCGACCATGAGGGTGGTCGGGTGCAGCGATTTCGCGACGGATTCAGCCCAATTCCGGCGATGCGCCACCTTGGGCTCGAGTACGACAACAATCCAGAAGCTGCGCTGGGACTGGCACGCCAGTCGGGATGGCTGATCGCCTCGGAATTGCGCGCGGCAGGCATCGATTTGTGTTTTGCGCCGTGCGTCGACCTCGATTGGGGCGTTAGCGAGGTCATTGGCGATCGGGCGTTTCACAAGAATCCCGATGCCGTTGCGGAACTCGCCGCTGCGTTTTCCCGCGGCCTGCGCAGCGCAGGTATGGCGGCCGTGGCAAAGCACTTTCCGGGCCACGGTGCGGTCGTCGCGGACTCACATCTGCAACTGCCCATCGATCGCCGCGAGTATGGCGAGATTCTGGATGACATGCGTCCCTACGAACGCCTCATTGGTAATGGCAATATTGCGGGCGTGATGCTGGCGCATGTTGTCTACCATGAGATGGACGCTATGCCTGCCGGCTTCTCGAATCAATGGATCGAGCGCGAATTGCGTTCTCGGCTGGGCTTTGGCGGCGCGGTTTTTTGTGATGATCTGAGTATGAAAGCCACGGATCCATACGGTTCGATGCGTAAGAAAGCGAGGCTGGCGCTTGATGCGGGCTGCGACATGGTGCTCGTCTGCAATGACCGTCGCCGCGCCGAGCAGGCGGTGCAAAGTCTTAACGAGTATTCCAACCCATTGTCCCTGGTGCGGCTTGCGCGCCTGCATGGCACGGGCCACGTCATGCGTGAGTCGCTTCGTGCCAGCGAATTATGGCAACAGGCAAATACCGCCCTCGCACGCTGGGCCGAGCGTCCGCCGCTGGAGCTGGATGCATGAGCGTAATCGCTGATACATGAAGACCTTGAATCCAGTATTCTTGCGGCCAGGGTTCACGCGATGCAAACACTGATTTATTTATTCAAAACTCACGAATGAGCGTTAATCGAAAAATTCTGGAGCAGGTCATTGCTGCGTCGGCCGAGCCACTGGTCATAGTGCGCATCGACCATCCGGACTGGCCGGTCGTATTGAGCAACCGGGCCTTTGATGCGATCGGTGGCGAAGACACACGCAAGCAGGCATTTGCAGATGTCATCGAACAGCTCGTTGGTCGGGAGTTGGCGCTCGAGATTTCGGAAACAGTACGTTCACAACAGGAAACCAGCTTTCCCGTAGAGCAAGCCGGCAAGGAGTATCTTCTGGCCCTGAAGCCGCTGTTCCTCCCTGGCGATGATGACGCGCGATTCTATGTCGTTTTCTGGCGTGGCGGTGGTGCCGGTGCGGTCGCTGGTAGCGACATGCACCATGCTTTGCTAAAAGCGAAACGCCGCATTCGCGATTTGTCGCGCGATGATCCTGTCACGGGATTGTTAAACAGCAGGACTTTTCGCGAGGTTCTCGAACATGACTGGGCCGTTGCTTCGCGAGAAAAGAGCTCGCTATCTCTCGTTGTGTTTACGCTCGACGAGTTTGACGCTTACATAGACGTATTTGGCCGCCATGCGGCGGATTCATGTTTGCGCAGAGTAGGCCAGGCGATTCGTCGTTGCCTGCGCCGAGCCAGCGATGTTGTCGGCCGGCTGGAGGGCGCTGACCTGATTGTGCTATCGCATGCCTCCGATGAGGACGGCGTGCGTGAGTTCGCCACACGAATATCGGCGGCAGTGCGCGAACTCGGTCTGCATCACCCGCGCTCAACGGTTTCAAAGTTCGTTACGGTTTCGTTTCGTGTCAGCGTAGGCCGGGCAGCCAACGACAAAGCGTCAGCGTCCCAGTTTATCGACAACCTACTGTCTGTCACCGCCGATTAGCGGAATCACCACAGCTTCTTCTGCGGCTTCTTTTTCTTCCATGCGCGTGATTTTGGCGAGCACGCCGAATTTCGGATGGTCGAAATAGCGCAGCTCGTTATTCTTCACGATGCGATTTTCCCGGATGTGATAACGCACGGGTTGCGTCTCGGCGCTGAAATTGTCGTTGAATTGCGAACGGGAGTCACCAAAATTGAACGCAGGTTCTTCATATACCGGGATATCGTCGTCCGGGTTCGGCGCATCGAGCGCCAAATCGACGACCAGGTGCAAATAACGGCTCAAATACAGCGTAAAACTGCCGCCCAGGCCTTGCGGAGGCTCGCCCAGGAGGCGCAAATCCATTGCGGGTGTCTCTTCCTCGGGATACGTCGGCTGGATCCAGCCAACGTGCATGATCGTCTTGTACGCATCGAGCAATTCGAATTTGCGAGCCTCGGCGCTAAGTTCGAGTTCGTCTTCGCTCAGCAATATGAAGCTGAGGTCGCGACTGTCCGAGTCGTCTACTGGCGGTTCCTTCGCTACGCCTGTGTCAACAGCCCAGGCAAGCGGAGCCTCGTCTTCCTCGTCTGCAGATCCTGCGTCGGTGGCGGGCAGCAAATCAACGATGACTGGATAGCCGTCTTCATCCAGTTCGGGTTCTTCAACAACGGGAGGTTCGTCAGGCAGAAATACCTCGGACCCGACGGAAACGTCTTCCTCATAAGAAAACACAATGAGTTCCACTTTGTAGCGACGGACCTGCTCCTGGACGAGATCCTGCTCAAGCGGTTCGTCCTGGGCGATCGCCAGCGACAGCGACAAAGCGAAAATGAGTAATGTTGAGGTTCTTCTCATGCGAAAGCTCTTGGAGATATCTATTTGACCGCCAGTTTAACGAGCAGTTTCTCGATCGCGGCAAATCGGGTCTCGATCTCGTTGAGATCCTGCCTGAATTGTAAGCGATGTGAACCCTGCAAGGTGTAGGTTCGGCTGTCATTTTGCACTAATTGGACCAATGCAACAGGGTCTATATGACTTTGCTGGCCAAACACAAGATAGCCTCCTGAGTCAGCAGCGTCGATCTTCTCGATGCCCAGGGTCGTTGCAGTTTGCTTGATTGATGCAATTCGAACCAGGTTCTTGGCTGCGTCCGGCAAT
>Ga0055584_100003235_pt1 | contig 16096 bp, 12 predicted proteins | sample OSDHelmetaG_FD_58716 | JGI IMG/M metagenome (GOLD analysis project Ga0055584, IMG submission 58716) | Pelagic marine sediment microbial communities from the LTER site Helgoland, North Sea, for post-phytoplankton bloom and carbon turnover... | ecosystem: Environmental > Aquatic > Marine >... | reverse complement strand
TGCCGGAACCATTCCGGCGCATATCGCCATTATCATGGACGGTAACGGACGTTGGGCGAAGTCACGCGGTCTTCCGCGGGCGGAAGGACACAGGCGCGGGGCCGAGGCAGTGAGGCGTGTCGTCGAATCGGCTTCGGATATAGGCGTCTCTTATCTCACGTTGTTTGGATTCTCTTCAGAGAACTGGAAGCGGCCCGAGCGCGAAGTCGAAGACTTGATGCTGTTGTTACGTCTGTATCTGCGTTCCGAAATTGCGGAAATGCATAAGAATAACGTTCGATTCCTGATGATTGGGGATCGCTCTAAGTTGCCGAAAACCGTCGTTGAACTGATCGATCACGCGGAGTCGACCACCATTGGGAATACCGGTCTGACATTGGTGCTGGCGTTGAGCTATGGCGCGCGACAAGAGATTGTCGCCGCTGTCAAAAATCTTTGCGAACGCGTCAAGAATGAGGATCTGCAGATAGACGAAATTGATGATGCGGCCTTTGCGTCGTGTTTATTGACGAATTCGGTGCCAGACCCGGATTTGGTTATCCGGACGAGTGGAGAACAGCGAGTCAGTAATTTCTTGCTGTGGCAGATTGCCTACAGCGAGTTCGTTTTCATGGATATCCTTTGGCCGGATTTTGGCGAGAACGAATTACGCCAAGCTATAACAGAATATCAATCCCGTGAGCGGCGATACGGCGCCTCCGAAAAACCGGCATAGGACAGGTTTTGCTAGGCCTCCGTATTCTTTCATCGGTTATAATAGTACCACCGGTCATCGCTGCCATCTGGTATGGTGGCTTTTCCTATATGGCAATGATCGTCCTAGTTGGTGGGGCCATCGGTTGGGAACTGGCGCGTCTTGCGACCACTCGTAGTGGTTTAGTGCCGATTCTCAGTGTATTTTGTATGGCTTGCACCCCAGTTGTGGCGGAATATATCGGAGTAATTCACGGATTTATTTGGATTTTGCTCGGCGTTGTCGGCTTTGCCGTAATAACACGCGCCCATGTACAAACAACGTCCGAGCGAATTGGTTTTGCTCTCATTTGTGCCCTTGGTCACCTGGCATTGTTGTCGTTGGTATGGCTACGATTCGGAGACGCACGCGGGGCCGGTGTGATTTTGTATGTAGTCATGGTGATCGCTGCGACTGATATTGGCGGTTATTTCGCAGGCAAAGGAATCGGCGGTCCTAAACTAGCTCCGCGGATTAGCCCCAACAAGACTTGGGCCGGATTGATTGGCGGAATGGTATTGGCCGGGATAGCCGGTTTCGGATTTGTGAAATTTTTGTCACTTGCAGGTGGATGGCATCCCGATGAAAAAGCGACCGCTTTCCTCGTTGCGACAATAATTTTGAGTGTAGTACTCGCACCGGTCGCCCAAATGGGTGATCTGTTGGAATCATGGATCAAGCGAAAACGCGGGGCAAAGGACAGTGGAAACTTGATTCCGGGCCATGGTGGAATACTGGATCGCGTTGATGGGTACTTGACCGCAGTGCCTCTCGTGGCGCTAATAACTTTATTGGACAAAGGGGGGCCTTTCGCTTGGCCGTGACTACGGAAGAGCGTGCTGTCGCGTTGCCATCGGCGGCACCAAAATCTGTTACAATCTTGGGCTCTACGGGCTCTGTCGGATGCCAGACAATAGATCTGCTGGAACGCGACCGCGGCGGCTTCAAGGTCGTGGCGCTGACGGCGAATCAAAATGTCGAACTATTGGCAAAGCAAGCGCTTGATTTACGGCCGGATTTCGTCGCGATTGGTGACGAACGGCACTATGTTGCGCTGAAGCAGGCCCTGAACGGTACGGGAATAGAGGTTGGTGCGGGTGAAGAGAGCATTGCGGATGCAGCGGACTGTCAAGCTGAGTGGGTTATGGCGGCAATTGTCGGTGCGGCGGGCCTGAAACCAACTCTCAGGGCGGTTCAGCGAGGTGCGACGGTTGCTCTGGCGAATAAGGAATGCCTCGTTTGCGCCGGCGAACTGTTGATGGCGGAAATGAGCCGTCGTAACGCCAGGTTGCTGCCGGTCGATTCCGAACATAACGCAATTTATCAGGTGTTTGATTTTGACCGCATTGAAGCCATTGAGAAACTGATCCTAACGGCATCCGGCGGCCCGTTTAGGGAACGCAGCCGTGAAGAGATGCGTTTAGTCACCCCGTCGCAAGCCGTTGCTCATCCGAATTGGGACATGGGTGCGAAAATCTCCGTTGATTCAGCGACAATGATGAACAAAGGCCTTGAAGTCATCGAGGCCCATCACATTTTCGCGATCCCCGAAGATCGCATCGAAGTCCTGGTACACCCGCAATCGGTCATCCACAGCATGGTTTCCTACGTGGATGGATCAGTTCTCGCCCAGCTCGGTACACCGGATATGAGAACGCCCATTGCCTATACGTTGGCGTGGCCGGCACGCATGGAAACACCTTCGAAACGCCTCGATCTTGGGGAAATTGGGTCCCTTGATTTCGAAACACCCAACCCGGAGCGATTTCCCGCGCTGCGTTTAGCTCGCGAAGCGTTAAAGGCCGGCGGGTCCGCAGCCACAATCCTGAATGCGGCAAATGAAATTGCTGTCGCGGCATTCCTATCAGAGCAAATCGGGTTTCTAGATATTGCGTCGGTGGTTGAAGATTCGATGAGTGACATTAACTACGGACCACTGTCCACAATCGATGACGTCTTCTATCTTGACGATGTCGCGCGGAAAACAGCTTCCGAATTGGTCAGTACAAAGTATGTGCGTTCGTAATTTGGTCCCCTGACAGCGAGCCGATATGGAATATCTGACGACAATTCTCGACTATGCGATCCCATTTCTCGTTGTTTTAACGGTATTGGTGTTTTTTCACGAACTCGGCCACTATCTTGTCGCGCGTTATAACGGTGTTCGGGTAGAAGTCTTTTCAATTGGATTTGGTCCAGAGTTATTTGGCCGAACGGATAAAGCCGGTACTCGTTGGAAGTTTAGCGCCGTCCCGTTGGGCGGCTACGTAAAAATGTTCGGAGAAAACACGACGCCCGGCGATGTTGATCAGGCGCCATTGACGCCGGAAGAAGAAAGTGTCGCGTTTCACAAAAAATCTATCGGTCAAAGAGCGGCAATTGTATTTGCCGGTCCCGCCGCGAACTTTCTGCTGGCGATCATTATCTTTGCTTTATTGTTCGTATTCGTTGGACAACCGTTTACATCGCCGGAGATTGGCAAGGTGCATGCGGATAGTGCGGCGGAACGCGCGGGCCTAGAAACCGGCGATGTATTTGTTGAGATAGACGGCCGTAATATCGAGCGCTTCGAAGACGTGCAGCAAATAGTCGCTCTAAATATTGGCGAAGCGCTTTCTATTACAGTGGATCGTGACGGCAGTGACGTTAATCTGGTTGCCACTCCCAAAATTAAGGAACGAAAAGACAGATCAGGGAACGTTCACCGTGTCGGTATCTTGGGTGTTTCAAGTAAAGGCCGCGATTACATTCAACACGACCCCCTTACTGCGGTTTGGCGGTCGGTCGTGGAAACCGGCCATTTGACTGTTGGGACATTGAAGGCGGTTGGCCAGGTGATCTCTGGACAACGCGATACAAAGGAGTTGGGTGGTCCGATCAAGATTGCTCAAATCTCCCATGATTTCGCACAGGTCAGCCCTGATTCGCTCTTGTGGCTGATTGCATTGCTCTCAATTAACCTTGGTTTACTTAATCTTTTCCCCATTCCGATGTTGGATGGTGGCCATTTGCTGTTTTATGCGTTTGAAACGGTTTTGGGACGGCCACTTGGCGAGCGTGCACAGGAAATTGGTCTAAGAATCGGACTGGCGCTTGTTATTTCGCTTATGGTATTCGTTACTGTAAATGATCTGATAAATCTTTAATTTCTATGAAGTTACAGATACTTTGATTTGCGGCTACTGCCGGAAGATTGTGGGGGCTTTTTTGCGTTCAAGCGTTTCAGTGTTGTTTATGCTCATCGCAGTTTCTGTGGCGGCTTTTGGACCGTCTGTGTCTGCACAGACAAGCGGAGTTCCGACAATCGTTCCGCCGACGCCGCGGGGCGGCGGTGCTCCGGTCTTGCCTTCGCAAAATTTAGGCCCGCGCGTCAGTACGGACGGGGTGAAGGTTTCCGAAGTAGTCGTCGAAGGCACCCAACGGATCGAACCGAACACGGTTAGATCTTACATGACCTTAAAGACAGGGGACCATTTCAGTAACCGCAAGATCAATGATTCGTTAAAGACACTGTTTGCGACGGGCTTGTTCGCGGATGTAACTATCCGTCGGCAAGGTGCGGCGATAATCGTCCAAGTTGTTGAAAACCCTATCATTAACAAAATCGCTTTTGAGTTAAATGAAGAGATTGACGATGATACGTTAAGGTCGGAAATCCAATTGCGGCCACGCATCGTCTTTACGCGTAAGCGTGTCCAAGGCGATGTAAAGCGATTGTTGGAACTTTATCGGCGCAGTGGTCATTTTGCGACGAAAATTGAGCCAAAGGTAATTCAATTACCGCAAAACCGTGTTGATCTCGTCTTCGAAATTGACGAAGGAAAAGAAACCTCAGTTTCGCGGATCGTGTTCGTGGGAAATAGATTCTTTGCCGATGACGCCCTGCGCGGTGTTGTTCAAACTAAGGAAGATCGGTGGTACAGATTCTTTTCGAGCGCCGATACCTATGACCCGGATCGATTGACCTTTGATCGCGAATTACTAAGGCGTCATTACCTTGAAAACGGCTTTGCCGACTTCCGGGTGGTCTCGGCAGTGGCGGAACTCACTGCGGATCAGAAGAATTTTTTCGTCACCTTCACTATTGATGAAGGAAAGCGGTACAAATTTGGTAAAATTGATGCGACGTCTCGGATTAAGGAAATCAAGTCGGAGCAATTAAAGCCGCTCATAAAAATCGAGCCCGATTCCTGGTATAGCGTATCAAAAGTCGATGATGCAGTGCTGGCTCTGACCAACTTCGCCGGTGATCGCGGGTTCGCTTTTGTTGAGGCTCGTCCGGTGGTAAACCGCGATCGTGAACAGCAAATAATCAACGTGACTTTCGATTTGCAGGAAGGACCGAAGGTTTTCGTTGAGCGCATCAATATCAGCGGAAACGTGCGGACGTTGGATTCTGTCATCCGACGAGAATTTCGCCTGATAGAAGGCGATGCATTTAACGCGGCGAAACTTAGACGTTCCCGTCAACGTATTCAAAATCTCGGCTATTTTGGTAAAGTCGAAATTAATAATCTCCCTGGGTCAGATGCGGACAAGACTGTAATTCAGGTCGACTTGGAAGAACAATCGACCGGAGAGCTTAATCTTGGGTTCGGATTTTCGACGACGGAAGGTGGCCTTATTGACGCGGGTATCACGGAGCGTAATTTTTTAGGCCGGGGTCAAGATCTAAGAGCCAAGTTTACACTTTCGCAGCGCAGTCAAAATTTTGATATTGGATTTACGGAACCATACTTCCTCGATAGAAATATCTCGGCTGGCATCGATTTATTCAAAACTGAGCGGGACAACTCTGACGAAAGTTCGTTTACGAGTAAACGGATGGGTGTCGGACTTCGGCTTGGATATGAAATAAATGAGGAATGGCGCCAAACACTCCGGTATGTGATTCGCAGAGACGAAATTGTTGATGTCGATACCGATGCGTCGGCCTTTATCCGAGATCAAGAGGGCAAGTCTACGACTTCTTCAATTGGACAAGACCTGACCCTAGATTTGCGCAACAGTCGGCAGGCGCCGACCGATGGCATTTTATTTCGGTTAAACACAGATTTAGCCGGACTTGGAGGAGATGCTCAGTACGTCCGAGCGAAGGTTTCGGGCGTTTACTATTATCAAATTGCGACGGATTGGGTTGTAAACATCGGCGGCGAAGTCGGCCATATCCAAGATTTCGGCGAAGATATTAAGGTAAACGACAGATTTTTCCTTGGTGGCGAAAATTTGCGCGGCTTTGAAGATTCAGGCGTCGGTCCCAGAGTATCCGGAACGGATGACGCATTGGGCGGACGAACATTTTTTACCGGCACCGCTGAAATTGCGTTCCCCTTAGGATTGCCGGAAGAATTAGGATTTTCGGGCGCATTCTTCACGGATATTGGAACCTTGATTAACCCGGTTGAAGATGGCTCAAATATATTGGATGTAACGACACCGCGTATATCTGCTGGCGTGGGCATAAAATGGCGTTCTCCGTTTGGCCCAATCAGACTCGATGTTGCGTTACCTGTCGTCAAGGAAGACTTCGACAAGGAAGAAATCGTCAGATTTAACTTCGGAACCAGGTTCTAGGGAAATGTTTGCGACACTGCGAAATGCGGTGGCTGCCAGCGTCTGTATCGCCGTATATCTTTTCGCGGATTATGCCGCAGCGACCGAAAAAATGCCGGCACCGGTGGTCGCGATTATCGACTTTCAGCAAATTACTCGAGATTCGAAAGCTGGTGCAGTAATACGCAAACAAATCGCGAAGCAACATGCGGTCTATCAGGCTGAAATCCAGAGAATGCAAAGTGAATTGGAAATCGAGCGCCAATCCATTCAGGAAAAACAAAAAAAACTGTCGCGTGAAAAGTTTGACCAACTAAGCAAAACATATCGCGGCAAAGCCGAAAATTTGCAAAAACTTGTAGATGATCGAAAGCGGTACCTCGATCAAATGTATGTCAATGGAATGCGGACGATAGAATCCGAACTGATTGGCGTTATCAAAAACATTGCCTCGGAACGTGGAATAGACCTGATTCTGAATGCCGCAAGAGGGCAAGGAATTGTGATCTATGCCAATCCAGAGATTGTGATCACGGAAGAAGCACAACTTCGTCTTAATAAACGACTGCCCGAGGTCGTTCTCACGCCACCCTCCAATACAGGGACAGGCGGCGCAGGCGACAAGGCGAAGAAAACTGGGACTTTGAAGGAATAAGGATTGTGGAAGACGAGAACCCCAATGACGGCAACACGGAAAGTGTTGCCGTTGATATAAATGGGATCATGGACATGATTCCGCACCGTTACCCTTTCCTAATGATCGATAAAGTCACGGATATTGTTCCCTCGAAGCGAGCAACCGGGATCAAATGCGTTTCCATGGCTGAACCGCACTTTCAGGGACATTTTCCAGTAAAGCCGATCATGCCAGGCGTCTTGATCATCGAGGCGATGGCGCAAACCGCGGCAGTGCTCGTCGTTCATAGCACTGGTTTGGAGTCGAAAGGGAAAGTTGTCTACTTCATGTCGATAGACAATGCGCGTTTCCGCAAACCTGTCGTTCCTGGCGATGTTGTTTATCTACATGTGGAGACCGTTCGCCAACGCGGGAATGTTTGGAAACTGAGTGGTAAGGCAATGGTTGACGATCAGGTTGTTTCGGAAGCGGTATTTGCAGCCATGATTGCTGATTCCTGATGGCCGAAATTCACCCCACAGCTGTTATCGATAGCGACGCGAAGATCGGTGAAAATGTAAGTATCGGTCCCTATTGCTGTATCGGCGCTCAAGTCGAAATTGGGGATGGCGTCGAGCTCAAAGCGCATGTCGTTATTGATGGTCAAACGTCGATCGGCGCCGACAGCAAATTCTTTCCATTCGCGTCGATTGGATTGCCGCCCCAGGATCTGAAGTACAGTGGCGAGGAGTCGACACTTACCATTGGCGAACGCAATATCGTTCGGGAATACGTGACAATGAATCCAGGTACTGAGGGGGGAGGCTTGGAGACGAGAGTCGGGGATGACAATCTCTTCATGGTTGGCGCTCATGTAGCCCATGACTGCATTGTCGGCAATCACGTCATCATGGCGAACAATGCGACTTTAGCAGGGCATGTGACGGTCGACGATTACGCAATTATTGGTGGTTTGGCAGCCGTACATCAATTTTGCCGTATCGGTCGCCATGCCATGATCGGTGGTATGTCAGGTGTTGAAAATGACATTATTCCATACGCTTCGGTGCTTGGCGGTCGGGCCTGGTTATCCGGTCTCAACCTGGTAGGACTGAAACGTCGCGGGTTTTCGAAGGATGAAATAAAGAGTTTGCGGGTCGCCTACCGGCAACTTTTCGCCGAAGAGGGCTTGCTCAGCGAGCGGATCGAAGATGTTGCAGGTCAATTCTCTGAAGTCGAAGGTATCATGGAGATTGTGGAATTCATGCGTGCCGAATCTCAACGAGGTTTGACCCAACCGCGATCGGTAAATGGCTAATAAACTCGGTATATTGGCCGGCGGCGGGGAACTTCCCGGACGAATAATAGAAGCGTGCAAGAAGCGTGGTCGGGACTTTTACGTCATTGCAATCGAGGGACAGGCGGATGCCGCCGTTATTGGCGACAATCCTCATACTTGGATCCGCCTTGGGGCCGGTCAAAAGGCCCTTGAAGTAGCGAGACGCGAAAAATTCGATGAGATTGTTATGGTTGGCCCTGTAAAACGGCCTTCAATCGCCGCATTGCGCCCGGATATGCTTGCGGCAAAGGTGCTGGCGCGGGCCGGGGCCTCGTCGGTAATGGGCGATGATGGATTGTTAAAGGCGGTAATCGCGCAAATCGAGGAGTTCGGCTTTAAAGTAGTCGGCCCGGATACTTTTCTGAAAGAAGGGCCGGATAGAGCAGGCGTCCTCGGGAAATTCTCACCAGATGCTCCGGCTCGAGCGGATATTGAAAGAGGTATCCAAATCTTGAATACGCTCGGCCCCGTGGATGTCGGACAAGCAGTGATCGTGCAGGACAATATCGTCATTGCAGTGGAGGCCGTAGAAGGGACCGACGCCATGATTGAGCGCAGTCGAGACTTCCGACGCGACGGACCAGGCGGTATCCTTATAAAGCTGCCAAAACCCGGTCAGGAAAAGCGTGCTGATCTGCCGACGGTTGGGCCACGGACAATAGAGCGGATGCAGGCAGCCGGTCTGCGTGGGGTCGCATTCGATGCATCCAATACACTGCTCATAGACCGAGACGCGACAATCGCGCTCGCCAATCAACACGGTCTATTCATTCTCGCACTTGATTCAAGCGAATGGGCACCGAAGCTCCGTTAATCTATCTGATCGCCGGTGAGCCTTCCGGCGACGCAATCGGAGCTCGGTTGATTTCCGCGCTTAACGAGCTTAGCGGCGACGCGGTCGAATTCACTGGGCTCGGTGGAGAGGCGATGAAGGCCGCTGGACTTGAGAGTCTGTTTCCCATCCAAGAACTGAGCGTCATGGGGTTGGTCGAAGTCCTTCCACATGCGAGGCGTATTCTGCGCAGGATCGATGAGGTTGCTGAAGATATTGCGCTGAAACGACCGAATTTGATTGTCACGATAGATTCACCATCGTTTTCCGCACGTGTGGCCAAACGGGTCGCGCATCTCGATATTCCAAAAGTTCATTATGTGGCGCCGACAGTATGGGCCTGGCGGCCGTGGCGGGTACATAAATTCAAGCGTTATTACGATCATCTGATGGCTATTCTGCCGTTCGAGCCGCCATATTTCGAAAGAGTGGGCCTCCCTTGTGCGTTTGTCGGACACCCCGTTCTCGAATACGGCGCTGATAAGGGGGATGGAGACAGCTTTCGCCAGCGTCATAAGCTACAAGCGGGAATTCCGCTAATTTGCGCCCTACCAGGCAGCCGACGGGGCGAGGTGAGACGACATATCGATATCTTTGGAAAGGCATTGGAAATTCTTGGCACGAAGGGCCAGGGCTACAATGTTGTCATTCCCACATTACCTCACCTCTCCGATTTTATTCAGGAAGCGACGGCTAACTGGCCTGTTCCTCCAATTATCCTCCAGGGGCCCGAAGAAAAATATGACGCCATGGCGGCCAGCGCCGTCTCAGTTGCCGCTTCGGGAACTGTTGCGCTTGAGACAGCCATTGCGGGCGTTCCAACGGTCATTGCCTATCAAGTCAGCCGGATAACGGGCTTTTTGGTGCGTCGCCTAATTCGCATTGAATTCGTGAATATCCTGAACATTTTGGCAGGCCGTGAAATCGTTCCAGAGCGTCTGCAGGGGGAATGTAGCGCGGAAAATCTTGCTGCTTCGCTCATGGACCTAATAGGTGAGGGTGGCGAGCGACAAATAGTGGAGCTGGCGCCTTATATTGCACAGCTCAGCAATGGTGCCGAGATGCCCTCGATGGCCGCCGCTAAATACCTGTTCAACGGTGTTTTGAAGATCACGGGTAAATCGCACTAAGAAAAAAGGCCGCCCCATAAGGACGGCCTTTCAGAAAGTGTGGATTTCTTGGTCTAGCGCTTATCGAGCGGAATGAACTCCCGATCATACTCGCCAGTATACAATTGGCGAGGCCGCCCGATTTTTTGGCTCGGGTCCTCGACCATCTCTTTCCATTGCGCGATCCAGCCAACCGTTCGTGCCAAAGCGAACAGCACTGTGAACATGGATTCCGGAAAGCCCATCGCCTTCAGGATGATGCCCGAATAGAAATCAACGTTCGGGAACAACTTCCGTTGCACGAAATAATCGTCTTCAAGTGCGATCTTCTCCAGCTCCATGGCCATTTTCAAAAGAGGCTCGTCACGGATACCAAGGGCATCAAGGACCTTGTGAGCGTGCTCTTGGAGGACCTTTGCGCGCGGGTCGTAGTTTTTGTACACCCGGTGGCCAAAGCCCATGAGACGGAAGTTGTCGTTTGGATCCTTGGCTTTCGCGAGGTATTCCGGAATTCGGTCGGCGGAACCGACTTCACCAAGCATGTTGAGAACAGCTTCGTTGGCGCCACCATGGGATGGTCCCCAAAGTGAGGAAATTCCGGCCGCGATACAGGCAAACGGATTGGCACCTGACGACCCCGCGAGGCGGACCGTAGATGTCGATGCATTTTGCTCGTGATCGGCATGCAAGATGAATATCTTATCCATCGCCGCGGCGAGAACTGAATTTACTTCATAATCCTCGCACGGTACCGAAAACATCATCTGCAGGAAGTTCTCGGCATAGCCCATATCGTTGCGCGGGTACATGAACGGTTGCCCGATTGAATACTTATAGGCCCAAGCCGCGATGGTCGGCATTTTGGCGACCAAGCGATGCGAGGCGATCATCCGCTGTTCCGGATCGTTGATGTCCGTGGAATCGTGATAGAATGCGGAAAGTGCACCCACGACGCCAACCATAATGGCCATCGGGTGCGCATCGCGCCGGAAACCGCGATACAGATTGTTCAATTGTTCGTGCACCATCGAATGGTAGGTAATGGTGGATTCGAACTCCTTCTTATCCTTTGCGTTCGGCAGTTCGCCGTTCAGCAGCAAATAGCAGACTTCCATGAAGTCGCTGTGCTCGCACAGATCTTCGATCCGATAACCGCGATGCATGAGAATGCCAGCTTCGCCGTCGATGTAAGTGATCTTGGACTCGCAAGAACCCGTCGACGTGAAACCCGGATCGTATGTAAACATCCCCGTATCACGATAGAATGGTCGAACGTCAACAACCTTGGGACCGATAGAGCCACTCATGACTGGCATGTCATATGTCTTACCGGTGCTATGATCGGTCATCGTTACGTATTCGTTAGAGGTGCCATCCTTGGCTTGTTTGGCATCCGTGCTCATATCCACTCCTTCCGTATAAGTAGTTATTATTGAAGCGGTTTTCCCTTTGTCGACTTTATAAGGGTCCCGCTTCGAGTTTGTGGTTTATTATACTATTTATGTCTAACTCCGGCAAAGTCCTCACTCAGATTCAAAATCTAGCAAGCTCGCTATTCGCGAGAGGGATTCGTTTCGGCCCAGTATCACCATAACGTCGAATATTCCCGGTGAGGCGGTCGAACCGGTTAACGCAACTCGTAACGGCTGAGCTATTTTGCCAAAGCCCAGTTCCAACTCTTCCGCCCGGCTCCGGAGACCCGCATCTAAATTCTCTTCCGTCCAATCGGAGATCGAATGGAGGGTCTCAACGACCGAGCCTAGCACATCTGCGCCGCCGTTTTTCAGTATTTTATCCGCTTTCGCTTCGGCCAGCGGGAATGTCGGCGCGATCACGAGAAACAATGCCGACTCACTCAAGTCGACTAAGGTTTTCGCACGTTGAACGATATGCGGGACCGCCGCTTCGATTCGTTTCTCTCCGGTCTCGTCGACGGTGACACCTTCGAAGGCGTTGAGGCGTTCGACGATTGCGGAGGTTATCTGCTTGGCATCCGTCTCGCGGAGATAGTGGGCATTCAGGTTTTCCAATTTGGCGGAGTCGAACCGTGCAGCGGAGCGGCCGACGTTTTCCAAACCAAACCATTCAATCGCTTGCGCCGTATCGATGACCTCATCGTCGCCATGGGACCATCCGAGCCGTAGGAGATAATTCCGCAGTGCGTCCGGCAAAAAGCCGATATCTCGGTATTCTTGGACCGACGTGGCGCCATGTCGCTTCGAAAGTTTTTGGCCATCGGCACCGTGAATGAGCGGAATATGGGCGTATTCCGGCGACGTCCAACCTGCCGCGCGGTAGAGATGATATTGCCGGAAGGCGTTGTTTAAATGATCGTCACCCCGGATGACGTGCGTGACGCCGGCGTCATAGTCGTCCACAACAACGGACAGCATATAAGTGGGCGAACCATCCGCGCGAAGCAAAATGAAATCGTCGAGCTGCTCATGCGCGACCGTCACATCGCCTTGGACCAGATCATGGATCGTTGTCTCGCCATCGATCGGCATTTTGATACGCACGACCCAAGGAGCTCCCTCAGGGGCGTCGCCTTCCGACCTATCGCGCCATCGTCTGTCGTAGAAGGCCCGTTTTCCCTCCGACTTTGCAGTCGCCCGCATCTCATCGAGTTCTTCCGGCGTACAATAACATTTGTAAGCCATTCCCGATGAAAGGAGTTCCTCGGCTACTTTTGCGTGGCGATCCAGGTTTTGCGACTGAAATGTGGCATCGCCATCCCAATTGAGACCGAGCCAGGTCAGGCCATCGAAAATCGATTCGACCGCTTCGTCGGTCGAGCGCTTTTTATCGGTATCTTCGATCCTCAGGATAAAACGTCCGTTGTTATGACGCGCGTATAGCCAATTGAATAATGCAGTCCTCGCGCTTCCAATATGCAGCGAGCCGGTAGGAGAGGGCGGGAATCGGGTTACAACGGTCATTTAAATCGGCATGCTCCAAGCGGAAACTGGTGCGCGATTTAGCATAGTGAAACCCCAAATGCTAATCGTGTGGCGGGTTTATTTTCCCGGCATGCACCAATGTTCACCATTCGTCCCGGGTTCCCTAAAAGGGCGTATAGGGTACAGTAAGTGCCCTAAAAAATAATCTCAGGCGAGATGTCGGGTAAATGAGCGTTTTCTCGCGAATAGCAGTGTGGCTTGACGTAGAGCGGGATCGGTGGGTTCTGTGGGCACCCGTTATTTTCGGCGCCGGAATCGCCAGCTATTTCTCACTGAACGTTGAACCTGAAGAATGGGTCAGTCCGCTTTGCACGGCTGCTGCCATCTGCATTGCCTTCTTTTACCGTCATATCCAATCGGTCACCATTGCCATGCTGGCATGTGCTTTGTTTTGGGCCGGTTTCTCGGGCGTCAAATTTCGGAGCGATTGGATCGACGCGCCTGTACTAGAAAAACCTGTGGGTCCGGGAATTCTCAGTGGCCGAATTTTACGAATTGAAGCATTTCCGGAACGCCCCCGACTGCTACTGGACCAATTGACTTGGAGCGGCAGGCATTCACCGGCCCACCTACCGGAACGCGTTCTGGTGCGCATTCACCACGACATAGATCAACCGATAGGTACCCGCATACAAGGACGGGTGCGTCTATTGCCGCTACCGGGACCTGTGTCACCCGGTGCCTATGATTTTCGCCGAAAATCATGGTTCGAGCGTATTGGTGCCACTGGCTACTCGGTCGGACGGTTTACGCGCATCGAGCAGGAAACGGAAGATTCTGTTTCGTTATCGATAGGTATCGATCAGTTTAGATATCAACTTGCGAACCATTTGGAGAGGATATTGCCGGCGCCAGAAAATGCACTCGTCATCGCGTTGATTACGGGCGACAGAAGCCGAATTCCACCAGCCACGACCGAGGCGATGCGAGATTCCGGCCTGGCCCATCTTTTGGCGATCTCCGGCCTCCATATCGGCCTCCTGGCGTCACTTGTGTTCATAATCGTCCGCTTTATCTTGGCCATGATTGAGCCGCTCGCCTTACGAACTGATATTAAGAAATGGGCAGCGACGGCGGCCCTTTTGGCGAGTTTTATTTATCTGCTGATATCGGGGTCAACACTCCCCACACAACGTGCCTTTGTGATGGGGGCTATGGCCCTATGCGCAATCCTATTGGGCAGAGAGGCAATTTCGCTGCGCCTAGTGGCTATGGCGGCCATGGTCGTCTTGATAATGCGGCCGGAAAGTCTGCTATCCGCCAGTTTCCAAATGTCATTTACCGCAGTAACCGCACTCGTTGCGTTTTACGAGGTAGCGTCTCCCTGTATTCGACGCCTAATGAGCCCGCCAGTTCGGCTGCGCCGGCGCATTCTACTCTATTTTCTTACACTCATCGCGACCACCGTTGTCGCTGGCATCTCGACCGGCCTGATCGCATATTTTCATTTCGGACGAATTACCCATTACGGTCTTGTGGCCAATTTGATTGCCGTTCCTGTCACCGCATTGTGGATAATGCCAATGGGTGTGCTGGGCACGATTTTGATTCCGCTGGGTCTGGAGTTTTGGCCATTACAATTCATGGCGACGGGTGTGTCGGTTGTAACAACGATAGCCGGTGAAGTGGCGAGTTGGCCTGGCGCGGTAACATTGCACCCAAAATTATCAATGCCCGCGTTCCTCGTTTGCCTGTTCGGCGGTCTCTGGCTCTGCCTGATGCGTGGTCGATGGCGATGGTCGGGAATAGTATTGATGCTTGGGGGATTAATTGCGATCCCCCTGACGCCGCGGCCGGATATACTGATTAACGATACCGGAAAGTTATTTGCCGTGAGGCTTCCCGACGGACGGCTTGGGTTATCGCATACTAGCAGAAATAAATTTGCCGCTGGTAAATGGTTGCAGCAAGACGGGCAGCAAAATGTGATCCATTGGTTGGAAAACGTCGGAGCGAAACCATCAGTCCGTTGCGACGGTCTCGGTTGTATGTACGAGAATGATCGGCATCGGATCGCCTTTGTGCGCCACCCCAGTGCGTTGTGGGAGGATTGTCGCACGACAGAATTAGTCGTCGTATATTCTTGGCGCCGGAAAGTTTGCCCGAATACAGATATGCCGACGATTTCCTTACGTGACTTGAAGAAAAATGGCGCATACGCAATCTACTTGCAACGCGACGGTCTAAAACTCGTAGCGGCGAACGACTTACGGGGCTCTCGTCCATGGTCGACGCGCCCTGCAACGTCCCGTTAGTACTTGCGGAGCAGTCCGACTAGCCGTCCTTGAACACGTACCCGGTCGGGTCCGAAAATTCTCGTCTCATAGTCCTTATTTGCCGGTTCGAGCGCAATCGATGCGCCTTTGCGTCGCAATCTTTTTAAGGTTACTTCGTCGCGGTCGACGAGAGCGACGACAATCGCGCCGTTTTCCGCGTCGGCGCAGCGTTGAATGATGACGTGATCGCCGTCGTGAATCCCCGCGTCGATCATCGAGTCTCCTTCGACTTCCAGGGCGTAATGCTCTCCGCTTCCAACAAGATCCGGTGGTACCTCGATCGTGTTGGATTCATCCCGGAGCGCCTCGATCGGTGTACCGGCAGCGATACGTCCATAAAGGGGAAGGTTCATCGTGCCGATATGAGCAGCCGGCGGCGTTGGCGCAGGTTCGACGAAATGTCCTTCGTTCACGTCGACCAGGCGGGGCGCGAAACTGGGTCTAGAGCGTTCGACAGGCTCGATATTGTCGGGAAGACGTAATATCTCAAGGGCGCGGGCACGATGTGGTAGGCGGCGCAAAAATCCACGCTCTTCCAAACCGGTGATCAATCGATGGATGCCCGATTTCGATTTTAACTGGAGAGCATCCTTCATTTCGTCGAATGAGGGGGAGACACCCTGATCCTGCATTCTTTCGTGGATAAACATGAGTAATTGATGTTGTTTCCGCGTCAGC
>Ga0055584_100003234_pt1 | contig 16101 bp, 17 predicted proteins | sample OSDHelmetaG_FD_58716 | JGI IMG/M metagenome (GOLD analysis project Ga0055584, IMG submission 58716) | Pelagic marine sediment microbial communities from the LTER site Helgoland, North Sea, for post-phytoplankton bloom and carbon turnover... | ecosystem: Environmental > Aquatic > Marine >... | reverse complement strand
GCCGGTGCCGGTGCCGGTGCCGGTGCCGGTGCCGTGCCCGACCCGCACCCGTTCGTTCGGTACGGCTCCCGGCTCGCCTGGTGGGCGTTCGCACGCGCGAACGGCATGTCGTCGGCCGACTGCGTCGCGTTGACGCGCGAGGTCGGCGACGGGTTCGTCGTGACCCCGTTCGGACGATCGGGTGCGCTCTCCGACGAGATCGGCGTCTCGGTCTGGGTGAAGGACGAGACCGGCCAGGTGGCAGGGTCGCAGAAGGGTCGCCACTTGTTGTCGATCATCTTGCACCTCCGAGCGGCCGAAGAGCTGGGACTGCTCGCCGAGCGTCCGCCACTGGCGATCGCATCGTGTGGCAACGCCGCCATGGCGGCAGCGACGCTGGCCGCCCGCGTGGGGTGGCCGATCGACGTGTACGTGCCGACGTGGATGGATCCGGCGTTCGGTGTCCGGCTCGACGAACTCGGCGCGCGCACGCACACCTGCGAGCGTCGTGACGGTGACCCGCCGGGCGATCCGGCGATCCTCCGCTTCCGAGAAGCGGTGCGCGACGGCGCGATCCCGTTCAGCGTGCAGGGCCCCGAGAACTCACTGTGCCTCGACGGTGGCCGGACGCTCGGTTGGGAGCTGCACGACCAGGCGGTCGCAGCCGGTGTTCGACTGGACCGGGTGTGTGTGCAGGTGGGCGGGGGAGCGTTCGCCGCGTCCGTCGGTGCCGGCGTCGGGTCCTCGGTGCGCCTCGACACCGTGCAGGCCGAGGGATGTGCACCGCTCGCCGCCGCCTGGAGGCGCGTGGAGTCGCTCGCCGAGCCCGCCGTCCACTGGGACAGTGTCATGCGACCGTGGCCCCACCCTCACTCGGCGGCCGACGGGATCCTCGACGACGAGACCTACGACTGGCTCGCCGACGTCGAGGTGATGCGTTCGAGCGGCGGGCAGCCGATCGTGGCGACCGAATCCGAGATCGTCCAGGCCCATGCGTCGGCGACCGCGGCCGGGTACCACGTGAGCGTCACCGGATCCGCCGGTCTCGCCGGCCTCTTGCACATTCGCAACGACATCGGCGCCGACGACCATGTCGCCGTGATCATGTCCGGCCTCGCCCGCTCCTGAGTTCGCGCGACCGATCGGTCGCTTCCAGCCGCTGATCACCCGGGCGAACGTGGCACGCTCGTGGGCATGACTGGGACCGACGTCGTGGGATTCGACGTACCGAGGATCGAAGCGTGGCTGCCGCCGGTCACCCCGGTGACGCCACCACTCACGTGGGAGCGCCTGCCGGGTGGCCATTCCAACCTGACATACCTCCTCACCGATGGCGTCGGTCGGGAGATGGTGATCCGCCGGCCACCGGAAGGTGAACTGCTCCCCAAGGCCCACGACATGTGGCGCGAGTACCGGATCATCGACGGCCTCTGGCCGACGGAGGTCCCGGTCGCGGAGCCGATCGCCTACTGCGACGACCGCGACGTCGCCGAGACGCACTTCTACGTGATGGGCAAGGCGGAGGGCCAGGCGCTCTACGACGGCGAGACCGTGTCGGCCTGGCTCTCGGAGACGGCACGGCACCGCGCCGGTGAACACTTCGTCGACGTCCTCGCCGCGCTGCACTCGATCGATCCGGCCGACGTCGGTCTCGCCGAGTTGGGTCGTCCGGACGGCTACGTCTCCCGCCAGCTGAAGACCTGGTACGGATCGTGGAACGCGTCGATCCCGTACGCCGAACACGACGAGGAACGGGCGCACGAGTTGCACACCCTGCTCGTCGAGCACATCCCCGACCAGGGGCCCGGTCGTATCGTGCACGGCGACTACGGGCCGCACAACAGCCTGTTCTCGCGCGACGGCGAGGTGACGGCGGTGCTCGACTGGGAGATCGCCACCCTGGGCGATCCGCTCGCCGACTTCGCGTACTCGGTCAACGCGTGGGTCGAGCCCGGTGACGCCGGGGTCTACGGCGCCGACCCGCCGACGGCGTTGCCAGGCTTCCCGAGCCGCGACGACCTGATCGCCCGATATGAGGGTGCGACCGGTGCCGATCTCTCGAACCTCGACTACTACCGCGCCTTCAACTCCTTCAAGACCGCCTGCATCCTCCACGGCGTCTACGCCCGCTACCGAGCCGGCCAGAAGAGTGTCGAGGGGGTCGACCTCGACTCGCTCTTCGCCCGGATCGGTCTGTCGCTCGATGCTGCAGAGGAACGCTCGGTGGAGATCGGACGATCATGACCGCACCGGTCGAACACCTGCCGGCCGGTTCGGATCCGGCCGACGTCCACGCCGTGCTCGAACGTGACGGTGCTCTCGTCGTCGACGACCTCGCGGACGTCGAACTGATCGACCGCATCGCCGCCGAGATGCAGCCCTACGTCGATGCGACCCCGAACGGCAGTGACGAATTCAGCGGCCTGACGACCAAGCGAACCGGCGGACTGGTGGGGCGATCGCCGGCGAGTCGCGACCTCGTACAGCATCCGCTGATCCTCGACGTCACCGGTCGGCTGCTGCATCGCGCCAAGGCGTACCAGCTGCACCTCACGCAGGTCATCTCGATCGGGCCGGGCTCGCCCGGGCAGGCCGTCCACCGCGACCAGTGGGCGTTCGACTTCTACGAGTTCCCCGCCGATCACCACGTGCAGTGCAACACGATCTGGGCGATGACCGACTTCACCGACGAGAACGGAGCCACCCGGCTGATGGCGGGGAGCCAGGACCTCCCGAACGACCTCGGGCACACCGTCGACGAGACGGTCCCGGCGGAGATGACGAAGGGGTCGTGCCTGCTCTACACCGGCAAGGTGTACCACGGCGGCGGCGCGAACCGGTCGGACCGCACCCGTACCGGTCTGAACATCACCTACAACGTCGCCTGGTTGCGTCAGGAGGAGAACCAGTACCTGTCGGTGCCGCACGAGATCGCCGAGACACTCGACGACGACCTGCTCCGGCTGATGGGGTACCAGATCGGCGCCTACGCACTCGGGTACATCGACGACGTCCGCGACCCGATCGAGGCACTCCGCGGCTCGACCGGCTCGATGAGCTTCGGAACCTCGCCCGGTGAGCAGATGACTCAGCCGCTGACGTCGGCGATCGCCGCCAGGAAGTCGTCGCCGTCGGTGTCCAACGAACCCGTCCACGTGTCCGCGACGGCGCCGTCACGGTCGAGCAGCACCGAATAGGGCATCATCGCTCCCTCGTAGCTGGCCAGGAAGCTCTGGTCGACGTCGCGCCACACCGGGAGGTCGACGTCGAGTCGGTCGAGCATCGACGCGAGGTCGGCGTCGGAGACGTCGGCCCGATCGACGTTGACCGCGACGATCTCGATGCCCTCGGAGGTCTCCGTGTCGGCGAACGCGTCGAGCATCGGCAGCTCCCGTTCGCAGGGCACACACCAGGTCGCCCACCCCGCGAGCAGCACCGGTGAACCGCGCAGTTCGTCCACGTCGATCGGAGTGCCGTCCGGCCAGGAGTCGGCGGCGAACTCCGGCACGACGGGCGCGTCACCACAGGCAGTGAGCATCAGGGCGGCCACGGCGGTGACCGGTGCGGTCCGACGTCGCGACCGCCTCGCGGCGGGCACGTCAGCCGCCGACCATGTCACGCCAGTCGGGTCGATCCGGCGCGTCGTCCTCCCACGAGCGGATGTAGGCGGTGACCGAGCGGATCTGCTCCGAGGTCAGCGGTCCGCCGAAGTCGAGCGAGTACGCGCTCATCTGGCTCCCGGGGACGCCGACGGCGACCAGGTTGCGTGTCTGCTCGTCGGTGGCCGACTGGAGATACTGCTCGGAGTTCAGTGCCGGTCCGATGCCGCCCTCGCCGTTGAGCCCGTGGCACGACGCACAGTTGAACTGCCAGATGTTGGCACCCTCTTCGGCCAGCGAAGCCGCCTGGGCGTCGCGGGCCTCGCCACGTGCTCCCGGTTCGTACCACCGGTAGAAGGGAAACACGAGCGCCATGACGATCAACAACCCTGCACCCACCGCCATCCACCGGTTGGTCGATGCGTCGAGCTGGTCGTCGGTCTCGTACTCGTAGGTCACCCGTGCGTCTCCTCCGTGCAGGACGGACCGGTGGGCGGTTCGTCGATCGACTCGCCGCCCGGCGCCGGGCCCTCGATCGTCGTGCCGGTGTCGATGTAGATCAGCCCGTCGTCGCCGATCTCGGTCGGGAACTCGTCCATGCCCCGGGGTGCCGGGCCGGTGCGGTACTCACCGGCCCGGTTGAAGTTGGAGCCGTGACACGGGCACTCGAACTGGCCCGACGACTCGCAGTACGGCACCCGACAGCCGAGGTGTGTGCACTTCTGTGAGAGCGCCCGCACCTCGCCGTTGATCCGCACCAGGTAGCCGCGGGCGGCGGGGACCTCGACGATTCCCGCATCGGGCACCGCCTCGGGCGGGAGCGCCCGGACCTTGCCACCGAACCCGGTCGGCTCCCCGGGCCGGAGGAAGTCGAGCGATGTCCACGCCGCTGCACCGGCGATGAGCACACCACCGGCCTGCCACATGCGCGTCAGGAAGTGACGTCGTTGCATCAGCCTCATAGTTCACCGTGCCATTCCTGCCAGGGCCACACCCATCCCCAGTTCGGGCCGCGGAACATGAATCCGACGAGCGTGAGGATGATCCAGATCACCATGAAGGTGGTGAACGTCGCCACCGCGACCTTGCGATGTCGGGGCTTGATGAATCCGCTTCGATCGATGTACGGCAGTGCGACCAACCCGATCACGATCGTGCCGGGCACGAGCACACCGGCGACCAGGGGATGGAAGAGGGCGAGCAGCTCTTGCAGGGCGGCGAAGTACCAGGGTGCCTTCTCCGGATTCGGCGTGACCTGCGGATTGGCGATGTCGCGCAGCGGTGCGTCGAACAGCAGGGCGATGATCATCACCAGCAGCAGCGTCCCCATCGCCGCGACGGCGTGGCGGACCAGCAGGTGCGGCCACACCATCACCGAATCGTCTCGGTCGATGACCTTGCGATTGCCGGCCACGGGTTTGCCGGGGACGACACCGAGGACCCGCTTGCCGTCGGTGCTCGGCGGATGGGCACTCAGCTCGACCGGCACGCCCTGATCGTCGACGCCGGTCGGGTCCACGTCGGTCCGGGAGACGTCGGTCTGATCACTCATCGGCATCCTCCGCTTCCTGGTCGAACATCGCGTCCTTGCGCCACCGCCACAGGTGGATCATCAGGGTGAAGATCATCAGCGACGGCAGCACGGCGACGTGCAGCACGTAGAACCGCAGCAGCGTGGACGAGTCGACGGTCGGACCACCGAGCAGCATCTCCTTCACCTGCTCGCCGATCACCGGCACGTAGCCGGCCATCTCGGTGCCGACCGTCACGGCCCAGAAGGCGAGCTGGTCCCACGGCAGCAGATACCCGGTGAACGACATCAGCAGCGTCAGCAGCAGCAGCACGACGCCGATCACCCAGTTGAACTCGCGCGGCGGCTTGTACGCACCGCGGTAGAACACGCGGGCCATGTGAGCGGCGACGGCCAGCACCATCAGGTGCGCCGACCAGCGGTGGACGTTGCGGACGTACTGCCCGAACGGCACTTCGGTCTGGATCGTCTGGATGTTGGTGTACGCGTTGGCGGGTGACGGGACATAGAAGAACATCAGGTACACGCCGGAGGCGACGAGGCTGCCGAGCAGCACCGTGGAGATGACGCCCAGGTACCAGGAGTACCGGAAGCCCAGTTCCCGGCGTCGAACCTTCACCGGATAGATGTGCAGCAGGAAGCTCGCCCAGTGGCCGGCGGCACGATCGCGCGGGGTGACCCGCCGCGGCGAACGGAAGATCGATTTGCCGATCGTCGTGTCGCGGACGACGTCGAACGCCTCGTCGACGCCGTCGGCCTCCACGTCGTCGCGCGCCTCCGCCGACTCGACGTCGGTCTGGTCGTCGGTGACACTCATCGATCAGGCTCCTTTCCGTCCTGGTGCAGAGGGTGCCGAAGTTGGCGAACCCGCGAGTGACAGCTCATGCTGGTACCCCGACTCCTTTCCAGACACCCATCGCCAACGCATCGGGTGGGCATCGTTCGATGCACAGCGCACATCGGATGCATCGCTCCTCGTCGAGGAGGAGCGCAGTCCCTCCCCGTGTGGCGGGGTCGAGGTCCTCCGACGGCACGAGGGAGATCACGTCGACCGGGCAGACGTCCGCACACAGTGCGCACAGCACGCACTTGTTCACGTCCAAGACGATGTTCGCGAAGCACCGCAGGCAGCGGGCGGCCTCGCACCGAGCCTGCTGTTCGGTGAACCCCAGCTCGACCTCGGCGAGCCCGATGCGGCGACCGGTGTCGAGCGTGGGGACGTCGACACGCGGTACCCGGTCGTAGTCGTCCTCGAGCCGATGGAATTGTCCGAGTTTGACGAAGGTGGTGGGATGGGGCGGCTCGTCGTCGCCGCCGAAGGCGCGGTGGATGTCGGCCGCCGAGCGTCGACCGTCGGCGATCGCGTCGATCAACGTTCGCGGGCCCTTCGCTGCGTCGCCACCGGACCACACGCCCGGCAGGGAGGTCCGGCCGGTGTCGAAGTCGATCTGGATCGTGCGGCGCGGGCTGATCTCCGGCCCGGTCGCGCCCAGTGCTTCGATGTCGATCGCCTGCCCGATGGCCAGGATCACGGTGTCGGCTTCGTACACATGGCGGTCGTCCTCGTCGAACACGGGCGCGAAGCGACGGTGCTCGTCGAACACCGACTGCACGCCGATCGTCTCGATCCCGGTCACCCGGCCGTCGGCGACCTCGATCCGGGCGGGACCGCGGCGGGGTACGAAGGTGATGCCCTCGTGTTCGGCCTCTTCGATCTCGAAGTCGTGGGCCGGCATCTCGTCGCGTGCCTCCAGTGAGATCACCGTGACCTCACGTGCGCCCGCACGGGTCGCGCTGCGGGCGACGTCGATCGCCTCCGTCATCGCCGACCGCTGATCGGCCGAGACGTCCTCGTCGGCGGCAGCGTCCGATCCGTCCTCGGGTGCGTTGCCGTACTCCGATGCGCGCAGAGCGGTGCGGGCGGCGTCCATCGCCACGTCGCCGCCGCCGATCACGACGACACGTTCGCCCACGTCGACGGAGAAGCCGCGGTTCATGTTGATGAGGAACTCGATCGCCTTGAACACGCCATCGGCTTCTGCGCCCTCGATGTCGAGACCGCGTCCCAGTGTGGCGCCGATGCCCAGGAAGATCGCGTCGTGGTGGTCCATCAGTTCGTCGAAGGTGACGTCATGGCCGAGGCGGGTCTCGTAGCGGACCTCGACACCCAGGTTGACGATGGCGTCGATGTCGGACTGGAGGACGCCACGGTCGAGTCGGTACTCGGGGATCCCGAGCCACATCGCGCCGCCCAACTTGTCGGTCGCCTCGTAGACGGTGACCTGGTAGCCGTGCTTGCGCAGGTCGTGAGCGCACGCCATCCCGGCCGGCCCGCCGCCGATCACCCCGATGCTCTCCTGGCGTTCGACCGTGGGTGGCGCGGCCACCTGCTCCCACGCGGTCGAATCCCCGTGCTCGGGTCCGAATTGTTCGGTCACGAACCGCTTGAGTGCACGGATCGCGATCGGCCGGTCGATCGCGCCGCGTCGGCACGCGTCCTCGCACGGTGCGGCGCACACGCGTCCGCACACCGAGGCGAACGGGTTCGGTAGCCGTGCGGTGAGGTAGGCGAGCTCGTCGTCACCGTCGGCGATCGCGGCGACGTACATACCGGCGTTCGTGTGAACCGGGCAGGCCGCGAGGCACGGGATGTTGGTGTCGTAGTACTCCAGCTCCGCCACCATCAGACGCGCTTCTCCCGGTGGGCGTACCAGAGCGCCCAGAGGGTGGCGCAGATCGCCGCGGACCACAGCCCGACGGTGATGAGATCCTGTGCGGTTCGGGGGAGGTCCTGGACGGTCTCGAGCTCGAGGACCCGCGCCGGAACGATCGTGGTCGCCACGATCGAGCCGACGACGATCACGCCGGTCTTGAGCCAGGCGTCGACCCAGCTGAACTGATGGCGGGGACCGACGGCGACGATCCGAGGGCCGAGCACGAGCGCGCCGGCACCGATCGCGATCAGGAACGCGGCGGTCATCCCGAAATCGGCCAGCGGCGGGAGCTCGGTGCCTGCGACGGGTCCGGCGGCGATCTCCGGGGCCGGACCCGCCGGTGTCGCGAAACCCGACTGGATGTACGCGATCACGTCGGAGATCTCCTGGTCGGCCAGCGTCGACTGGGCGGGCATCACGCCGTCGTAGGTCACGCCGTTGACGACGATCTCGCCGCTCAACCCGTTCCGGATCACCGTGTCGACGTATTCGGCGTCGTCGACACTCGGGTTGTCGATCAGGGGAGGGAACCTCCCGGCCAGGCCGACCCCGCCGGGCTGGTGGCACGACGAACACACCGCGGAGTAGACCTCGGCGCCGGCACGGAGCGTGTCGTCGTCGGGCCCGTCCGGTGCGGCAGCTCGTGAGACCGACATCGGCAGGACGGCTGTCGCCAACGCGATCGTCGCCAGAGGGAGCCAACGCCACCACGTTCGTCGGTTGTCATCATCGGTGCCTGCGGGCATCGGTACCTCGTGCATGATCGGCGAGATGCGGGTGGTGCGGCATGCACACGGCGACGATGCCCTGCGCGCGCCTCGTATCGTGCTGAATCCGCCGGTCACGAGCAAGTGACTTAGGTCCCTAGTTGGCTCCGGCCGATCCCGACTTGTCTATTGATGACCAGCGGCCGAGATGCCGCGCCGATGAGATGTCCGGGTCTTCCCGACCGGACGCCCCGTGCCCACGAGGGAGTGATCCATGCCCACCAGTCCGACCGACGATGCGGCCGACGAGGGGACGCCACCCTTCACCGAGGAGTACGGGGTCGAGCACTTCAAGCCGACCGGCACCCTGTTCGTGCTGGCGTTGTTCGTCGCCACGCTCGTCCTGCTGTGGGCGTCGGTGTTCGTCATCCTGCTGAGCCGAGGCTCCCTGTGAGCGACGCCCTCGACGAGTCGGTCGGTGACGCGCCGGTCGACGACCAGCTCACCATGGGGATCGACCCGTGGGAGCGCAACTGGATGAAGCTGACCATCGCCCTGCTGGTGGGGTTCTTCGCCGCTGTCACGGTGGCGGGGTTCGCGGCGGGATTCCAGCTGCCCGGCGCAGAGGCTCGCGTCGATCCGCGGACCGTCGCCATCGAGGGCCCCTGGGCGAACCCAGGTGTCACCGATCTCGGCAACGGGAACTTCGAGGCGTACGTGCTCGCCCAGGTGTGGAGCTTCTCACCGCGTGAGATCACGCTCCCCGTCGGAGCGGAGATCGACATCTACATCACGTCCTCCGACCTCCAGCACGGCCTCAAGATCACCGACACGAACGTCAACATCATGGTCGTGCCCGGCCAGGTGTCGAAGGTGAGCTACACGTTCGACGAGGTCGGCGAGTTCCCCTACATTTGCCACGAGTACTGCGGGTCGGGGCACGCCGCCATGTTCGGCACCGTCACCGTCGTCTCCGAGGCCGACTACGCCGCCCTTGCGGACGGCGGCGGTGATGCCGAGACGGAAGGCACCGACGAGAGCGCCGCCGAGGAGGGCGACGCATGACCATCACGGAACGCACGACGTCGACGGCGGGGTCGCGCCGGTACGAACTCACGCAATGGGAGCGGCGCTTCATCGGCGGCCACGTCCTGATCGCGATCATCGCGCTCGGCATCGGCAGCCTCATCGGTCCGCTCCAGGCCCTCGAGTACTCGAACGTCGACCTCTACCAGTACCTCGAACCGATCCTGCAGAGCTACTACCAGGGCCTCACGCTGCACGGGGTGCTGAACGCGCTCGTCTGGACCACGTTCTTCATCGTCGGCTTCACGACGTTCACGACGATCGTCGGTCTGCGTCGGCCGCTCAGTCACCCGAAGATCAACCTCGCGGGCTTCATCACCATGATCGTCGGACTGCTGATGGCGGCCGTCCCGATGCTGCTCGATCAGGCGACGGTGCTCTACACGTTCTACCCGCCCTTGGAAGCCAGCTGGGCCTTCTACACGGGGCTGACCCTGGTCGTCGTCGGCAGCTGGATCGAGGGTCTGGGGTTCTATCTCACCCTGCGGGCCTGGCGACAGGAGAACCGGGGGGTGCGCTCACCGTTCATCGCCCTCGGCGGCGTCATCAACGCCGCGATGTGGCAGATCGCGACGCTCGGCATCGCGGTCGAGATGCTGACGATGCTGATCCCGTGGTCGCTCGGCCTGACCGACGGCACCGACCCGTCGCTGGCCCGCACGTACTTCTGGTTCACCGGCCACCCGCTCGTGTACTTCTGGCTCCTGCCGGCCTATGTGTCGTGGTACGGCATGCTGCCGAAACAGGCGGGCGGCAAATTGTTCTCGGACTCGCTCGCCCGGCTCGCGTTCTGGATGTTCCTGATCGTCTCGGTGCCGGTCGGGTTCCATCACCAGTTCGTCGACCCCGGCGTGCCGCAGATCTGGAAGTGGATCCACGCCGCGCTCACGTACTCGGTGTTCTTCCCGTCGATGATCACCGCGTTCACGGTCATCGCGTCGCTCGAGTACGCCGCTCGTCAGCGTGGTGGTCGGGGCTTGATCGGCTGGGTGCGGGCACTGCCCTGGACCGACCCGTCGGTGACCGCGCAGTTGCTCGCCGGCATCCTGTTCATGTTCGGTGGCATCGGTGGCCTCACGAACGCGTCGTACAACATCAACCTCGTCATCCACAACACGGCATGGGTGCCGGGGCACTTCCACTTGACGGTCGCCACCGCGGTGACGCTGTCGTTCATCGGCATCACCTACTGGATGGTGCCCCACCTCACCGGCAGACAACTGTGGGGGCGCCGGATCGCACTGATCCAGGCATGGAGCTGGTTCGTCGGCATGGTCATCTTCTCGAACGCCATGCACATGCTCGGCCTGCTGGGTGCGCCCCGTCGGACGCCGCTCGGCGAGGCGCCGTACGTGCCGGACGAGTGGAACGGACATCTGCTCCGGGTGTCGATCGGCGGCACGATCCTGTTGTTCTCGGTGATCCTGTACCTCGTGGTCATGTACAAGACCGTTCGCGGTCCGAAGGTCGCCGCCGAGGACGTGCCGGAGGTCCCGATCGCCGAGTCGCTGCGGCATCCGCAGCTGACGCCGGTGTGGCTCGACCGCTTCAAGCCGTGGTTGATCGCCGCCGCCGTGCTGCTGGTGCTCGCGTACGGTCCACCGCTCGTCGACCAGCTCATCAACCTGGATTACAACGCCCCCGGCACCGACTTCGTCCCCTGGTGACGCAACGGGGTGCGATGCGTCCGATGGGTCGATGAATCGGGAGCAGTGACGTGACGGGCGCCGGGCCGCGCCTGGTACCGGCGCTCGAACGGGCCTCGGCGCGAGCCGAGGTGCCGGTCCGCAAGCTGGTCCGATCGCACCGGCTCAACCCGCTGCCGCACGCGGGCACGATCAGCGTGTTCCTGCTGGGTGTCGTGGTCGTGTCGGGCGTGTACATCACGCTGTTCTTCGGTTTCGGGTTCGAGGCCTCGTACGAGTCGGTGGAGCGGATGGCCGACCATCCGATCCAGTCCGCCGTCCGTTCGATCCACCGGTACTCGTCGGCGGCGCTCGTGGTGACGACGCTCGTCCACGCCTGGCGCGTCTTCGTGGCGGGCCGGTTCCGCGGGCCGCGCCGGTGGCGGTGGACCTCTGGGGTCGCCGCGCTGGTCGTGGTCTGGCTGGCAGGTGTCACCGGTTACTGGCTCGTGTGGGACGAGCGCGCCCAGGCGTTGAACGAAGCCACGGCGGCACTGTTCGGTGGGTGGGCACGGTTCGCCTCGATCTGGGTCCGTGACGTCGAAGGTCCCGATGCCGGGACCGGATGGGGCATCCTGTTCGTACTCTGGGCCGTCCACCTGTTGCTGACAGTGGTGATCGGCTACGCGATCTGGCGACATGTGCGCCGGACCCGTCTGGCGGTGCTGCCGCCGCGCCACTGGATGGCGGCGATGTTCGCGGCGCTCGTGGTGGCCTCCGCCATCGCACCCGCCGACCTCCTCCGGCCCGTCGATCCGAGCGCGTTCGTCGGTGGTCTGCCGCTCGACCCGTTCGTGATGTTCCTGTTGCCACCGATGTTGTCCGGCTGGGCGTGGGCGACGGTCCTCGTGGCGGTGGTCGTGATCGCCGTCGCCATGGCGCTCCCGCACATCGCGGCGGCGCCGTCGGACGTGATCTCGATCGACGTCGATGCGTGCACCGGCTGCGAGTTGTGCGTGCTCGACTGTCCGTACCACGCCGTTTCGATGGCGGCGCACACCGGGGCAGACGCCACGATCGGCACCCGTCCGCTGCGGTCGATCGCCGTCGTCGACGCCGACGCATGCGTGGGGTGCGGCATCTGCGTGGGGTCGTGCTCGTTCGGTGCCATCGAGTTGCCGGGCTTCGACGGGCCGAGTGCGGTCGACCCCGCCGGCAAGCACGTCGTCGTGACGTGTGCACGGCATCTGAGCGTCTCGTCGACGGAGGATGCCGTGGACGCCGCCGGCGACGTGGTCGTGACGGTGCCGGTGGCGTGCACCGGGATGCTCCACGCGAACGCGATCGGATCGCTCACCGAAGCCGGAGCGACCGAGGTGCAGGTCGTCGGATGTGCACCGGGCGACTGCGCGTACGGGCTCGGCAACACCATCCTCGGCGCTCGTCTGGCGGGCGACCGTGCGCCACACGTGCCGAGACGCTGGAGCGGGGTGGCCGACACCGACTGGGTGGCGACCGGCGAACTGGTCGATGCGATCGCCCATCCGGGTGACCATCCCGACCCGGATGCCGGGCGCCTGGTGAGCGGGCGTCGCGCCGTCGGTGCCGTCGTGGTCGTGGCGGCGTCGGTCGCCGCGATCGTGTTGGCGACACACGTGCCGTACCGGGGTGGAGTCGACCACGCCGGCGTGCGTGTCGTGGTCGACCACGCCGCCGGCCGCCTGCTCGAAGGGCAAGCGCAGCCCTCGGGTGTGGTCGGCGAACCGGTCTGGGTCGTGGTGCGCCGGGACGGTGCCGAAGTCGGTCGCGAGAGCGTGCCGGGGTCCGACACGACCTCACTCGGCGTGGTCGACGTCGACGTCGACCCGGGTTCGGCGGGCTGGACCGTCGTCCTCGACGAGGGGTCGTCCGAGACGGTGCTGCTCGATGCCGATCTCGAATTGCCCGCCGGTCGGCGTCTGATCGTCGCGGCGATCGACGTCCCGCCCGTTCCCGGGGTCGCGGCCGGCCGGGCGGTGTTCGAGGGCCGGTCGCTCGGCGCGTGTGGGGTGTGCCACTCGGTGGAGCCGAACGACGACGGCGTCGGACCGTCCCTCGCCGGTGTCGCCGACCGGGCGGGCGACCGGGTGCCCGGTCTCGATGCCGAGTCGTACCTGCGAGAGTCGGTACTCGACCCCGACGCCTACGTCGTGGAGGGGTATCGTCCGGATCAGATGCTCGACATCTACGACGACCGGCTCAGCGACGAACGGATCGACGCGCTCGTCGAGTACCTGCTGTCACTGACGGAGGGACGACCGTGAGCAGCCGACTGCCCCGAGATGGGCGGGCCACGTCAGGTCTCCGGGAAGATCTCCTCGGTCCCGGCCTCGTCGACGCCGTCGACCCGGCGGGTGCCGCGCAGGACCCCGTCGTCGCCGACGACGTACTCGGCGGTGCCGGACGAGGTGCCCCGGGCCGACGTCACGGTCTCCCACTCGACGCTGAGGCGGTCGCCGACGAGTACACCGACGCCGGCCTGGATGGTCCCGGTCACGATCCACTGCATGAGGTACTCGTCGGGTCCGTCGGCGGGCGAGATCGTGATGGTCCCCGAGTACTCGACGTCGTTGGGGTCGACCCCGTTGACGACGTAGATGCCGACGATGCCGGCGCCGTCCTCGAGACTGTCGCCGGGCAGCCCGCACATCGCCAGACCGCCGGCGCTGAGCGCGACGAGGATGACGAGGGGGACGAGCAGGCGTCGCCAGGGGCCGTCGGCGTTCATGCGTCCGACGGTATCGACACCTGGCGGCTTCCAGGATGGGTGAAGGTCCTGACCGGGGTGATGGTCCTGCTCGCGGTCGCGGCGATGGCCTTCGCCGTGTTCCAGCCGGTCCAGGTGCTGCCGCGTCTGCGGCTCGCACCGGGCTACGCCCTCGTCGACCAGACCGGCTCGACCGTCACGAGCGAGGACGGGCGCGGCACGATCTCGCTGTACACCTTCGTCCCGCTCGACTGCGGCGAGGAGTGCGACGGTGTCGTCGAGACGATGCAGCAGGTCGGGCGCCGGATCGCGACCGAGGTCGATCTCGGTCCGGCGGATTTCCGGCTGGTCACGGTCGTGCTCGATGCCGACCCGGCCGTCGCCGACGTCCGTGCTGCGGCCGATGCCGCCGGCGCGACCGAGGACTGGGTGTGGTTGGGGGCGTCGCAGCGTCAGCTCGACAACGTGGTCGGTCTGGGGTTCCGCCGTTCGTCCGATCCGGTCGACTTCCGTCCGAGCTACGCGATCGTCGACGGCGCCGGGCTCGTCCGTGGCGAGTACCGGTACCGGACGCTGACGGGGGACGCCGACAAGCTGGTCCGCCACATCGGCGTACTCGGCTCCGAGCTCCGCAACCGCTCGCCGTTCAACTCCTTCGTCTACGAGGCGGCCCACGCCTTCCAGTGCTACCCATGACCCTGGTCGAACCTCCCGCAGCCGTCACCGAGGACGTGGTGGCCCGACCCCGCCGACCCTGGCGCCGTCGACTCGTGACCGTCGCCGCGGTGATCGTCGTCTCGGCGCTCGTCGGGTGGCTCACGCTGCAGTGGCTGACGCCGCACCCGTACTCGGGCACCGTGATGCAGGCGCCGACGGCGGCGCCGTCGATGGACGGACTCGTCTGGGACGACGGCACGCCGGTCGACGTCACCGAACTGGGTGGGGAGCTCGTGCTCGTGTACTTCGGCTACACGTCCTGCCCCGACGTGTGCCCGACCACGATGGTGAGCGTCGAACGCGCCCTCGACGAGATCGGCGACGACGTCGAGCGTGTCCGGGTGCTGATGATCTCGATCGATCCCGCCCGGGACGACGCCGCACGGGTCGGCGAGTACGTCCGATCGTTCGATCCGGCGTTCCGTGGTGTGTCCGGCCCGGTGGACGACGTCGAGCGGGTCGCATCGACGTACGGGATCTACTTCGCGCGGGACGAGCCGCTCGAGGGCGGCGGCTACACGATGTCGCACACCTCCACACTGCTCGGCATCGATCCCGACGGTCACCTCCGGATCGTCTGGCCGTCGGTACTCGATCCCGATGCGCTCGCGGCGGACATCACGGAGCTCCTGTGATCCGTGCCCGGTGGGCGATCCTGGTGCTGCTGGGCCTCCCGACCGGCTGCGGGACCGACGACGATGCCGGTGAGCGCGACGGTGACTCGGGTGCGGTCGACGTGGTCGATGCCTGGACGCGCCCGAGCCCGGCGACGGTGACCGCCGCCGCTGTCTACGTCACGCTGGAGAACGTCGGTGACACCGACGACGAGGTCGTCGCGCTCGGCAGCGAACGCTGTGTCACCGTCGTGCCCCACCGGACCAGCTTCGACGAGGGGGTTGCATCGATGACCGCCCTGGGTGGTGCGCTGACGGTTCCGGCGGGCGGATCGATCGAGATGGAACCGAACGCGCTCCACCTGATGTGCCTCGGCATCGACACGCCGTTCAGGGCCGGCGACGAGTTCGTGCTCGACATCGAGTTCGCCCGGCAGGGGCTCGTGAACGCGCGGGTGGTCGTCGAGGACCGATGAGGCAGGGCCGGGGATAGCCTGAGGGGATGACGCACCAGCCCGTAGCGCTCGAAGGCGGTTTCGATCCCCGGTACGACGTGTTCAACCGGTTGATGAAGAACCGTGTGATCATGCTCGGCTCCGACGTGAACGACGACATCGCCAACCAGATCTGCGCACAGCTCCTGTACCTCGAGGGCGAGGACCCGAACGCCGACATCTGGCTGTACGTCAACAGTCCGGGCGGGTCCGTCACCGCCGGCATGGCCATCTACGACACGATGCAGTTCGTCGGGTGCGACGTCGCCACCGTGTGCCTCGGGCTCGC
>Ga0055584_100003233_pt1 | contig 16111 bp, 14 predicted proteins | sample OSDHelmetaG_FD_58716 | JGI IMG/M metagenome (GOLD analysis project Ga0055584, IMG submission 58716) | Pelagic marine sediment microbial communities from the LTER site Helgoland, North Sea, for post-phytoplankton bloom and carbon turnover... | ecosystem: Environmental > Aquatic > Marine >... | reverse complement strand
ACTTCGGGAGTGCCGCCGTCCATGACCGCTACGCACGAGTTCGTCGTGCCGAGGTCAATGCCAATTACCTTGCCCATGATATATATCCTTTCTCGGGTAATAAAAATCTATTATTTATATTTAGATACGAATGGGTAAGCAAGGTGCGTACCAAAGAAAAATTAAATAATAAAAATATTTTAAATTAAATGTTTATATGTAGTTATATTGTTTATGGGTCTATCGGTGGTCAAAATGGGCATGTGTCATTTTTTCACATATGACTGACGCTGTGTCATATGCGCTGAATGGGGGATGGTATGCGGGGTTCGTATTGACAATGTTGAATGGGCCGGATAAATTTGCTGCAACTAGGAGAAGTAATGGAAAGATTTGAGCTCGTCTCTGACTATAAACCAGGGGGTGATCAGCCGCAGGCCATTAGTGAACTGGTCAGTGGCATACAAGAGGGTCAACAGCATCAAACCCTATTAGGGGTGACGGGGAGTGGCAAGACCTTTACGATGGCCAATGTAATTCAGGAACTGCAGATGCCGACGCTGATCATGTCGCACAATAAGACGTTGGCGGCACAGCTGTATGGCGAGTTTAAAGGCTTCTTCCCCAACAATGCGGTTGAATACTTCGTCAGCTACTACGACTATTATCAACCCGAGGCCTATAAGCCGAGTACGGATACCTATATAGAAAAAGAAGTGCAGCTCAATGAAGAGATTGATCGCCTGCGCCTAAAGGCCATTTCTTCGCTCTTACAGCGGCGCGATGTGATTATTGTTGCTACGGTCTCCTGTATTTACGGCATTGGTGCTCCAAAAGACTACGACCGCTATAAGTTTGAGTTGCGTCGAGGTGATCTCGTAGAGCGAGACGAGATCCTGCGCCACCTGATTGACATTTATTATCGGCGCAACGATATGGAACTACAGCGCGGTTGTTTTCGCGTGCGTGGTGATGTGATAGAAGTTGTTCCCGCTTCCGAAGACCAAGCCGTACGCATAGAGCTTTTTGGCGATGAAGTAGATGCAATCTCGATTGTAGATGCGCTGACAGGTGAAACAATTGAAAAACGCGAGTACATTTCCCTATTTCCCGCCAAGGCGTATGTCACGGGTGACGAACAAGTGGATCAAGCCTGTGATGGTATCCTTACCGAGTTAGAAAGCCGCGTGCTCGATATGCGCACGAACGACAGGCTCGTGGAGGCGCATCGCTTGGAGACGCGGACTAAATATGACGTGGAGATGATTCGCGAGGTTGGTTTTTGCCCAGGTATTGAGAATTACACGCGTTATATGGGGGGGCGAGAAGCTGGTGCACAGCCGTGGACGCTAATTGATTATTTTCCCGATGACTATCTGATGGTTGTCGACGAGTCGCACGTTACGGTGCCACAGGTGCGAGGTATGTGGCGCGGCGACAGGTCGCGCAAAGAAACTTTGATAGAGCACGGATTTCGTCTGCCCTCTGCTTTTGATAATAGGCCGTTGATTTTCGAGGAATTTGAGGGGCAGATGGGATGGACGGTTTTTGCTTCGGCGACCCCGAGCGATTACGAGTTAAAAAAATCAAATGGAGTTATAGTCGAGCAAGTTATTCGGCCGACGGGGCTGGTGGACCCACAAATCGAAGTAAGGCCTCTGGCCGGGCAGATCGATGATTTGCTCGAAGAAATACGCCGCCGCGCCGAACGTCAGGAGCGTGTGTTAGTGACGACACTCACGAAGCGCATGGCGGAAAACTTGACGGATTATCTGGAGCAGATGGACGTACGCGTGCGCTATTTACACTCCGATATTGACACCTTAGATCGCGTCGAGATTCTGCGCGACTTGCGGCTTGGCGAATTCGATGTGCTCGTTGGTATTAACTTACTGCGCGAGGGGTTAGACCTTCCAGAAGTCTCACTCGTCGCCATTCTCGATGCGGATAAAGAAGGTTTTCTCCGCTCGGAGCAGGCGTTAGTACAGACGATTGGTCGCGCGGCGCGCAATGCGGATGGTTTGGTCATATTCTATGCCGATCGCGTCACCAATTCTATGCGACGCGCCATGGACGAGACCGATCGCCGCCGCACAAAGCAACAGGCTTTTAATGCCGAGCATGAGATTGTGCCAAAAACGATTTACCGCAGCCGAGAAGAGATTATACAGGCTTCATCTGTATTGGAGAGCGTGCGCGGGATTGGTGCGCAGGTCGTGGCGGAGGAAAAAGTCGAATACGATGGTTCGGAAAATACCGAAGAGCTGTTGGCCGATCTAGAAAAACAGATGAAGGTCGCGGCAGCCAATCTCGATTTTGAAAAAGCGGCGCATTTACGCGACGAAATAATGCGCCTGAAAGAGCCTCAGCTTTAAGCTATAACTCTACGCAGAAAGCCCCTCGATTGCGCTGGCAACCGGGGGGCTTTTTGCGTGTGTAGGGGTCTGAGGTCAATCCGCTGGAACTAAGCGCACTATGCGGCCAGGATTTTCTAAGGCGAGATAAATAAGGCCATCGGGCCCCGTTTCTATATCGCGGACGCGGCCACCGGCTTCCAATACGATTTCGTCGTGCAGGACGCGGCCGTCTTCAATCTGCAGGCGGTGCAGGCGCTCGAATCGCAGGGAGGCTACGAAGAGATTATTTTGCCAGTGCGCAAAGCGGTCTCCGTCGTAGAAGTCGATGGCACAGACTCCGATAGAAGGCAGCCAATAATACTGTGGCTGCAGCATGTTTTCGTCGTGAGTTTTATCCGTGATGGGGGTGCCATTGTAGTTGATGCCATAGGTAATAGCAGGCCAGCCGTAGTTCTGAGCCTTAGTTATAATATTGAGCTCGTCGCCCCCGCGCGGGCCGTGTTCCGCGGCCCAGATCTGCCCATTCTGCGGGTCTATGGCGATTCCCTGTGGGTTGCGATGGCCGTAAGACCAAATGCTGGATTGAGCATCCTTGCGCTCTGTGAACGGATTGTCTGCGGGGACGCTGCCATCGTCGTGCAGGCGGTGGAGTTTGCCATTTGCCGTGCTTAGCAACTGGGCCTCGGGACGTTGTCCGCGGTCGCCAACAGAAAAGTAGAGATAATTTTCGGCATCAAATACAATGCGCGAGCCGTAGTGGTGGGCATGGCCCGAATAATCGGCGCTGGGGCCTTGATAGATGACTTTTAGGTCGGCGAGTTGGTCGTTCTGTAATGTAGCGCGGACGAGTGCTGTAAGGCTATTGCCGTCTTCTCGCGCATGTGAATAAGACAAATAGATCCAGCCATTCTCGCCATACTGTGGGTGGAGAGAGACGTCGAGTAAGCCTCCCTGACCTTCGGCACGCACGGGAGGCACATTTTTGAGCGGCGCTGAAAGCTGGCCCATATTATCCGCGATGCGCAGCGTGCCCTCGCGCTCGCTAATGAGCAGTCGCCCGTCTGGTAGAAAGGCAAGGCCCCAAGGGACTCCTAGGCCTTCGGCAAAGGTTTCTGTGCGGAAGCTGTGGCGTTCGCTCTGATGGATCTCCTGGGCTTGTGCAATGGGTATATAACAGGCGGCGATAAGGGGGAGAATGCGGTGCAAATAGCGCGAGGTCATAAATGTGTTCCTGCTTCGAGGGGGATTTAAAATATAGTTTGGCGACTTAAGCTAACGAGACTGCCTTTTTTTGTCGGCAGCTTAAGCGCAGCAGTGCACAGTGCACTTTCGACAATTTTATGAAGATAGGCAAAGGATATCGGTGGGCAAGGTATATGGGTAAACGAAAAGCGGCGTCGCACCGGGTGGGTGCTTGACGCCGCTCGTCAATGGACGAATATTAGCCCTATGCTAGAAGGAGACTTTACTATTAGTTGTTCGCAGTGTGGAGGGGAGGATTTCCAAGAAGCCTACCCCGTTCCAGCTGATACTTATCGAGTCTATGGGTCCGTAGATCGCAAGGTCCGAGAAGTGACTACCGAAGTTTATATATGCCTGCAATGCGGCCATATAGAAAAATTTGTCGATTTGCACGAGATTGAAAACTTAGACGCCGATGCCCAGGCGCCTAGTGACCATTTTGACGCGCGCAGCTAGTTCCTCTAAGTCAAAGGGTTTGTCTACGTAGTCGTCGGCTCCATGTTCGATACCTTTTATTTTGTTGGGCGTCGCGTTGAGGGCCGTCAACATAATGATCGGAATTCCCGAGGTGATCGGATTGCCCTTTAGCGTTTGGCAGACCTGGTAGCCATCTAATTTGGGTAAGCGCAGATCCAACAAGATCAAATGGGGCTTCTCGGTAAAGGTTCTTGCCAGCGCTTCTTCGCCGTCGGCTGCTTCGCAGATAGCATAGTCCAAACCTTCTAGGAATTCGCGCAAACTCGCGCGCACTTCTCCTTCGTCATCCACTACGAGTATTTTTAGCTGTTTGCCGGCCTCAACGGTAGGGCGTTGCCCTGGAGTTGTGGTCGTTGTCATACTCGCCCCCAAATCTTCGGCGCGAGCGATATCGAGTTGGTCGGCAATTTGGGCTAGTGACAATCCTTTTAGACGCAATTCGTGCAGGCGGCTGCGGATTCCCATGATTTCTTCGCGATCGAACAAGTCTTTGTTGCCGCGTTTATCGGAGACGCGGATTATTCCAAAGTTTTTGTACTTGCGGATGGATTCGACCGATTTGCCAAAAGTATTGGCAACTTCTTGAATATCAATAAGTTGTTGGCTGTCGGGCATGGTGTTCTCCTCGCATGGGGACAGCGGCTAAAATAGTCTTACCCCATTAAAATAGTATGTATGTGAAAAATTATACTAAATAGTAGTGTTTAGCGTCAAGTTATTTCTTGTTAGTACTATCGGCAATTCTTTGCACTTGTTTAGTTTTTGTCGAAAAACGATGCTAATCGTCTGTATCACATAGAAAAAACTTAACTTGGGGAATGGAAACTACTGTATAGTATTTGACTTAAGGCATCCCCTTAATTAGATTGAACGCGTTTGTCAAAAAACCGCATATAAAAGTGTTAGGAAGGTAAAGAGGCCATGTCGGAAAGTGGACGCAAGGTCATCGTCGATGCCCAAGACGTGAAGATGGTCTATAATTCAAAAAGCCGCGATGAGTCGACGCATGTGCATGCTCTGCGCGGTTTATCAGTGCAAGTGTACGAAAACGAGTTTTTTGCCATTATGGGGCCCTCTGGTTCGGGGAAGAGCACCTTGTTTAATATGATTGGTGCTTTGCAGACCCCAACAGACGGAGAAGTGTTGATCGATGGCGCCAACCTCGCGGCCCTCACCCCACAGCAGTTGGCGGCAGTGCGCTGCTTTGAGTTGGGCTATATCTTTCAGAGCTATAATTTGCTGCCTGTTATGAGTGCCTTGATGAATGTGGCGTTGCCGACGGTATTTGCTGGCATGAGTACTGAAGAAGGCGAGAAGCGGGCGATGGAGTGTCTGGAAATCGTAGGTCTAGACGAGCGCGCGCACCATATTCCTTCGGAGTTGTCCGGTGGACAGCAGCAGCGCGTGGCTATTGCACGTGCCTTTGTCAACAAACCGCGCATTATTCTTGCCGACGAGCCGACGGGTAATCTCGACAGCAATACGGGGCAGGAGATTATCAGCTATATGAAAACGCTTCAGGAAGAAATGGGTACAACGATTATTACGGTGACCCACGACGACAAGATGCTGACGGTGGCCGATCGCATGGCGTGGATTCGCGACGGTTTGTTAGAGAGAGTGGCCAACCGCGAGGAAATTGAGATTCAGGTGGGGAGCATCAAAGAACACTGAGCCTGGATATATAATTGGAAAGCGCCGGTTCCCCACGGGGAGCCGGCGCTTTTTTGTGTCGTGCTGATCGTATTTTCGCAAGTGGTCCTATTGCTCTTGGCGCAACCTAAGTCCTTCTTGCAAGAACAGGTCGCGGTTGGCAAAAGTGCTGGCCAGCGTCAGACCACCGTCTACGGCTACGAGTTGGCCCGTCATAAAGTCTATCTGGGTGAAGGTATAGGCCGCATAGGCAATATCTTGCGGGCTGCCGATGCGGCGAATGGGCTGTGCGCCGCCCTCGGCCATTAAACCGTAGGTCTCGGCTACGGTGTATTCGTGGCCGTCGATTGGATCGTGGATGCCAGAAGGGCGAGCGGTAAGGGGGGTGTCGACAACGCCGGGGCGCAGTCCGTTGACCGTGATATTGTGTGGGCCAGCCTCAAGGGCGGCGCCGAGAATGGCGTGGTTGAGCCCCGATTTGCTAACGCCATAGGGAATTCGCGTGGATTCGGGGGCTATATCGGAGATGGAAGTGATGAAGAGGATGCTGCGATGTCGCATTGTTTCGTCGCGTTCTTTTTCGCTATCGGCCTGTTGCACCATGTATTTGAGTGAGCGTTGCGCCAGGCGATAAGCTCCCATTAGGTTTAGCGAGAGCACGCGTTCCATTTCCTTATCGAGGTGGTCTATTGGGGTTTCGGCAAAGCGATGGCGCACTAATTCGCCATCGGCGCCTTTTATATAGTTGGCGACCCCGCTGTTGCTAATACTGACGTCGAGGCGGCCGAAATGCTCGTAGCTTTGGTCGACGAGAGCGAACGCTGCATCGGGCTGTGATAGGTCGGCGCCGATGACAAGTGCTTCGACACCGTGCTCTTTGCGGATGGCACTGGCGACAGCCTCGCCACGCTCGCGGCCGGAGTTGTAGTTGACTACGACGTCGTAGCCTTTGCGTGCAAATTGATCGACGATGGCGGCGCCGATGCCGCTGCTGGAGCCACTTACTAAGCATACGGGGTTCGACATTAGCGGCCCCGCTGTTCTAAGGCCATAGCTACCAAGCGATCGACGTCGGGGATTGTGGGCAACTCGAGCGGTGGGCTAAAGGGAATCGGCAGGTCAGCTGCTCCGATGCGCAGCACGGGGGCATCGAGGAAGTCGAAAGCCTTTTCATGGATACGTGCAGCGATCTCGGCGGTTGCGCCGTAGCTCTGAGGCGCTTCGTCGATGACGATGGCATACCCCGTCTTGCGGACGGAGTTTAGGATGGTATCCTCGTCGAGCGGGATCAAGGTGCGCGGATCGATGACTTCGGCACTGATGTCTTTTTCAGCTAAGCGCTCGGCCGCCTCTAGGGCGACAGTCACCATACTCGACGTGGCGACTAGCGTAATGTCTGAGCCTGTGCGCTTGACTTCGGCCTGTCCCAGCGGAATGACGAAATCGTCTTCGTCGGGCACGAGTCCCTTGTCGTTATACATCATCTTGTCTTCAAAGAACAGAACGGGGTTATCGTCGCGGATGGCGCTTTTGAGTAGCCCCTTAGCATCCCTTGGCGTCGAGGGCAACACTACTTTGAGCCCGGGGGTATGGGCGAAAATAGCCTGTAAACTCTGCGAGTGTTGAGCGGCCGAAGAGCGGCCGGCCCCCATGGAGAGGCGGATGGTCAGCGGTACCTTGCACTGTCCACCCGTCATATAGCGTATTTTGGCGGCCTGGTTGACTATTTGATCCATGGCCAAGAGGGCAAAATCGCCAAACATTAGCTCGGCGATGGGGCGCATGCCGGTCATCGCTGCGCCCACGCTGAGGCCAATATAGCCAGCTTCGGCGATGGGCGTATCGAGCACTCGCTGGGCGCCGAACTCTTCAAATAGGCCTTCGCAGCACTTAAATATACCTCCCGAAGGACCGACGTCTTCACCCATGAGAAAGACGGTTGCATCGCGTTTCATTTCTTCGCGCATGGCCAGGGCAATGGCTTCGCGGAAGAGCATTTCACTTTCAGGCATAGAGATCCTCATACGCTTGTTCCGGGGGGGGCAGGGGGGCTTCTTTGCCAAATTCGATAGCGGCGAGAACGTCCCCTTCTACTTGTTTATAGATGGTGTCTAATTCGTCTTGTTTGGCAACTTTATTGGTGGTCATATACTGGCCGAGTAATTGGATCGGGTCTTTGTTGTCGCGCCACCATTCGGATTCTTTGCGGGTGCGATAGGTCATAGCGTCACCTACGTGGTGGCCGTGAAAGCGGTATGTCTTGGCCTCGATAAGTGTCGGCCCATCGCCTTTGCGTGCCTTGTCTACGGCTGCGCTCATGCTTTCGTACATCTCGAGTACATCGGAACCATCGACGATCAGACCTTCCAAGCCTAGGCCTTTGGCGCGGTCGGCGATGTCCTTGACGCCGGTGACCGCTTGGTAAGGGGTATGTTCTCCGTATTGGTTGTTTTCGCAGATATAGATAGCGGGTAGATTCCAGGCTGCGGCCATGTTGATTGTTTCGAGCATAATGCCCTGGTTGGAAGCTCCGTCGCCAAAGAAGCAGACGGCGACTTGGTCGCTGCCGCGTAGTTTGGCTGAAAGCGCTGCCCCTGTAGCAATGCCAAAACCGCCGCCGACGATGCCGTTGGCACCGAGGATGCCTACCGACATATCGGCAATGTGCATGGAGCCGCCCTTGCCGCGACAATAACCGGCTTCCTTGCCCATAATTTCGGCCATCATGCGATCGAGTTGGCCGCCCTTGGCCAGACAGTGCCCATGGCCACGGTGGGTGCTCGTGATATAGTCGTCGTCGCGCAGGGCGCTACAGGCACCGACGGCGACGGCTTCTTCGCCGATATAGAGATGGGCAAGGCCCGGCATTAGACCGCGCGTATAGACGTCCCATACATGTTCTTCAAAGAGGCGAATCTGGCTCATTTTTTCATACATAAGCCTGAGTTTATCGGCGGGAATGCGCACGTTTTTGACCGGCGCTTTTTTCTTGGTCGCCGTCTTTTTTTTAGCCGGCTTTTTAGCCGGTGTTTTTTTTACCATCGACTCTCAACTCCACTGGCAATAGGGTCGGATTATAAAAGTAAATATAGAGCTTAGAGAGGCGTCAAACGCGAAAAGCCGGAACGTCGATTGACGCTCCGGCTCCGCAAACGACACCAAAATAGACTGCTTAGCTCTTCTTCTCGAAGTCGGCAGCATGCTCTTCTCGCCACTTAGTCCACTCTTCTGGGCTATCGCGCAGCTCAAAATACTTGGTGTTAATATCGACAAAGCGCGACTGGTCTTCGGGCATGTCTTCCTCGGCAAAAATTGCCTCGACCGGGCATTCCGGTTCGCAGGCACCGCAGTCAATGCACTCATCGGGGTCGATATAGAGCATAGGCTCGCCTTCGCCATCGGTGGGATGGATACAATCTACGGGACAAACTTCGACGCAGGCCTTGTCCTTTACGTCGATACAAGTCTCGGTGATGTAGTAGGCCATAAGTTCCTCCTAAAAAAGGGCAGTTTTCTGCTGGTAAAAGTCAGTCAATCGCAAAGATAGTGTGGGCTTCTCGTTTGTCAAGCGACCATTAGGCTGCGAGGTTGGCCAATAGGGTCTGTGTGTCGAAAGAGTCTTGAGCGCGTATGCGGAAGTTCAGCCTTTGACCCTGGGTCGAGTCGCGTTCGATGCTGTACTCACCGCCGGCAAAGAGCTTGTTCAAGACGGGGGTAAGTGCCGTGCGAAGATGCTCTGCCGCTTCATCTGAATTGGGCGCCTGTAGACGGTCGTTTGCCACTATCTGTAGGTCGCCCGCGCGAAAACGCACTTTACCTGCGGTCTCGGCCTCGGTCTCTATTCTATTACAAGCGTCCAAGGTCGCTTTGATCGTATCGGTTAAGCGGGTGTTTAGATCCCCTTCCCGCGGCTGCTTGCGCGCGTAAAGCAGGCCTTTTTCACCGCCGTCGGTGTCGAGACTATAATTGGCATAGTGCCCGATGAGCAGGGTGATGGGGCCTATGCCAACATGACTATAGTCTGCTACATCAATGAGAACTTCGTCGCTGCTGGAGGCGATCCAGGCATTAAAGATGCGGAAGGCTTCTTCAGCGGAAAGGCTGTCTTCGTCCTGCAGATAGAATTTGACGTTTATCTTTTGTAAGTTTTGCATGAGGTCTCTTTCAGGCCGTCTCTTCAGAGGCGGCGATTTTGTCGTAACAAGTATAGGCACCCTCTACAAAGAGCTGGGCTTCTTCAATGCGTCGGTGTGCGCCCGTTGCATCGATGTCTTCCGTGCCTTCCTGATGTGCGGTGAATAGATAGTTGGCAAACTGTAGCGAGAACAGTTCGCTTTCAAAGAAGCGGGTGCGGAACTCGCTTACTACGATGTCTGCCTCTTCTGGCACATCGTAGAATTGCTCTTTTACCAAGGCGCGCGCCGAGCGCAATTTGGCGCGATATGCAATCTGCGTAGCGCGGGCGACATCACCTTCTTCAAGGGCGACTTGAGCCTCGAAAACTTCGCGTTCGGCGGCGGCGATTTCCATGACGGTGACAGAGACGACTTCGCCGGCGCATTCGCCCTTGCCTAGGTCATCCATGGTAAAGGTGCGCGTATCGCCCCAGTCTTGGTAATACCATGAATTCTCCTCAAAAGCAGGGACCTGTGTTAGGTCATCGAGCATGGCTTTGACTTCGCGTTTGCCGATGCGCTGTATATAGGTTTGGAAGCTCTCGTCTTTGCTGCGTTCCTCGATATAGCGCTGCCCTAGACGTTCGACTACATCGGGGATGTTTTTTGATGGCACTGCACCCATGGCGAGACCGAAAGAGCCGGCATTCTCTTTCCACTGGCCGCCGAGGACGACCTGGAAGTGGGGCACGGTGATGCCATTGATTTTGCGGCTATTGCCGTAGAAACCAATATCGGCGGCGTGGTGTTGACCACAGGAATTGAAACACCCGCTTATTTTTATGCGCAATCCTTCGATGGCTTCGTCGATTTCGGCGCCTTTGGTTGCGAGGCGTTTGCGCAGTTCGGCTGCCAAACCGCGCGACGAAGCAATGCCCAACTTACAGGTGTCTGTGCCGGGGCAAGAGGTAATATCGACTATGGTGCCAGCGCCGGGTTCACTCAGGCCAATGGCCTTGAGTTCGGCGTAGAGTTGTGGTAAGTCCGCCTCGCTGACCCAGCGCAGAACCAGGTTCTGCTCGACGGTAGTGCGGACCGTGTCTTTGACGTATTTACGGCAGAGTGCGGCCAACTCCCGCATTTGCCACGAAGTTAGGTCTCCGAGTGGCAGGGCGACGGTGGCCACGGCATAGCTCTCTTGGCGCTGTGCATAAACGTTGGTGCGTTTCCATTCGGCAAAGTCCGCATCCTGCGCTGTGCCGTTGAGGTTTTGGCCGTCTTTGAGCGGCTGTTCATCGTAGGCGTTGAGATCGCTGAGATACGAGGTCCAGCGCGGGTCTGCCGGCAGAATCTTGCGCTCTTCTTCGACGAGACGGCGAAACTCTTCTATGCCGAGTTTGGCAATGAGGAATTTGACGCGCGCGCGGTTGCGGTTGCGCTTTTCGCCTAGGCGCGCAAAGACGCGCGCGATGGCCTGTGTAATGGGCAGCAATTCTTCTTCGGGCAGGAATTCGCTAAAAAGCTGTGCCTGGTGGGGCACGGCGCCAAGGCCACCGCCCACGTAGAGCTCGAAGCCGCGCTTCTGTATGCCGTCTACTTCGCGGACGGCGGCCACGGCACCTAGGTCGTGCATATTGGCCAAACCACAGGCCTCGTGGCGGCACCCCGAAAAGGCAATCTTGAATTTGCGGCCGAAATCCTGACAGTCTGGATGGCCGAGTAAAAATTGCATGCTCGCCTGTGCATAGGGCGTCACATCGAAAAGTTCCGTGTGGCAGACGCCGGAAAGCGGACAAGCCGTGATATTGCGCACGGAGTTGCCGCAGGCTTCGCGCGTTGTAATGCCGACTGCGGCAAGGCGGCGCATGAGATCGGGGGTGTCATCGATGTGGATATAGTGAAATTGAAAATCTTGGCGCGTAGTTACGTGCAGAATTTCATCTGAGTATTCCTCGGCGAGGTCCGCGAGGACTTCCATCTGTTCGGTCGTGAGTCCGCCGAAGGGGATTTTTAAGCGCATCATGCCCGGAGCGTGCCAGAAGGTGTCGGGACCTTTGGTAAAGGCTTCCGGAAACTGTAGCTGCTGTGTTTTGGATCCGTCGTAGCGCTGGCCATTGTCGTAGCGTTGGCCATAGGCGCCTCGGCGCAGCCTCGTCTCTGCAAAGAGTTTTTCTTCTATTTTTCCCTGTTTGCGGAGGTGGATCTGCGTCTCGAATATGTCGATCTCTTCGCCAATATCCGCGGCGATTTGATCGCCTAGGATATCTTTCCAGCTCTGTGATGCACTCATGATTTACTCGCTTGTTCGAAGTGTATAAAATTAAAATGAGGACTATATAATGAAGGTGTAGTGAATAAACGGCTAAAATAGGGATTGACTAACCTTTGTCAAGCAATGCTCACAGGCTTCGTTCTAAAACTTGTTTTAGGTAGGCGAGCATCTCCTGACCGCATTCGGGATCGGTGACGGCGTAGTCAATAAAGGTCTTAAAATAGGCGCGGTGATTGCCTATGTCGTAGCGCTGTTCACCTTCTTGTAGGCTTACGGCGCGCACCATGAGATCGTCCTTTATTTGGGCGGCGATGGCATCGGTCAGGTAGATTTCGCCGTTGGGAGCTGGTGGCACGTTGCGGATATGGTCGAATATAGCAGCGGAGAAGATATAGCGCGCGCTGATCGCCATTCGGCTAGGCGTTTGCTCGGGGGCCGGTTTTTCTAGGATGTCTGCTAGGCGAAAGTCGGTTGTATTGCTCGTATCGGCGTGCGGAACGACGATGCCGTAATGATGCACCAATTCTTGTGCGACTTCGTAGGCTGCGATAGTACAGGTGGACCTGTTTTTTTGGTGCGAGTCGACCATGCGCGTTAGCAGCGCGGGCTGTTTTTGCGAATAGACGATGCTGTCGCCAAAGGCCACGACAAAGGATTCGTCGCCGATGAAACTTTCGGCGGCGGCAATGGCATCGCCCGTGCCGAGTGGTTTAGTCTGCCCCAGGGGAACCTGCTGCCTTGTAAAGAAGAATTCAACACCTCGCTGCCTATAGTCAAAACGGCTCACATGACCCATTTCGTGGTGGCCCTGTTCTAGGTGAATCATCAGTTCTGAGTAGTCGTCGAAATGGTTCTCAATCGCCGCCTTACTGCGACTGGAGACAAAGAGGATATCCGTTATACCGGCATGGATTAATTCTTCGACGACATGTTGGATAATGGGGTGGCGGCCAACGGGCAACATTTCTTTGGGCACGGCCTTAGTCGTGGGCAGTAGGCGCGTGCCTAGACCCGCTACTGGCACGACGGCTTTTGTTATCTGCATGGGGGTCTCCGGATAGGGTGTAAAAAGCTAATATCGCGGGGGTGAGAATATTTGACAAGCTGATGGCAGCGCGGTATCATACGTCCTCCGGCAGCTTAAACGTGGAGGTAAATATGGGGCAAGCGCTGCGTTATCCAGCACTTAGCGAAGAGTTGAAAGCGCGTGGCCCAGGGGCCATGCTGCGCATATTTGGCCCGGGGGCCATCATAGCTTCGGTTACGATCGGCAGCGGGGAGACGGTTTTTGCCTCGCGCGGTGGTGCCGTATTTGGCTATGCGTTGCTGTGGTGTTTTATCGGCGGTGGCTTGATGAAATTTGTCCAGGTCTACACCGCTGCGCGCTATATGACGTTGACGGGTGAACACCCGATAGAGCGTTGGAAATACTTGCCGGGCCCGCGCGGGTGGGCCGTATGGATATTGGCCATAATGACGGTCCTGTGTTTTCCACTTTGGCTCTCGGGCTTGCCGAAGATGTTGGGTGGGTTGACCGTGTGGATCTTGGGTAGTGAAGGTCAGGGGATTTGGGGCGATCCACGTATATGGGGCACGGCCTTTGTCGGCATGGCTATCGCGATTACCTTGGTGCAAAGTTATGGCGTTTTAGAAAGAGTACAAACGTATATAGTAAGCCTGCTGTTGTTGTCTATTTTGACGGCCGCTGCTGCGGCCAGACCCGATTGGTTCGCGGTGCTCATGGGGTCTGTTGTGCCGACCATGCCGGCCTACGAAAGTTGGATGTCGGACAAATACCCGGCCATTGCGTCGCGTTCGGCTTGGTTGGAAATGGGCACGTATTTGGGTGCGGTCGGTGGCGGCTCGCAAGACTATTTCGGTTATATCGGTATGCTGCGTGAGAAGGCGTGGGGGCTGATGGGGCGCACGAGTGAAGGGGGCAAGCGGGGAATCTCGATTGCGGCAGATACGGACAATGTGCAGTTGGGGCGGCAGTGGCTGCGAGCACCGCTAATTGATTCGGCCGTGTCCTTCGCTTGCGTCGTGCTCTTTACCATGGCCTTTGTAATTTTAGGAGCTGCCGTACTCAAACCGCAGCAGATCGTGCCAGAGGGCGCGCAATTGCTGTCGGTGCAGGCCGATTTTCTCGTGCGCTTGCACCCTATGCTGCTCTACCTCTATCAGTTTGGTGTGTTTACGGCTTTTTTCGGCACGATTATGGCGGCCTATGAGCTCTATACGCGTACTGCGTATGAATGTTTTCGGCCTGTCTCAAAAAAGATCAAAGACCTAACGGTCGACCAGCTGCGTCCTTGGGTGGTGGCCTATTGTGGGATTGGGGGCGTCGCCATTATGTGGGCTGGGGGCAACCCCGTGACCATCGTTACACCGGCGGCCATTTTTGGCGGGGTGCTGACCTGTGGATTATGGTGCCTGCTCATGGTGTGGACCGATCGGCGCTTTCTACCAGAGCCGTTGCGCATGGGATGGGGATTGCTCGTGCTCAATATAATTAGCGGGGTCTTTCTAACGGCGTGGGGCATACGCGGCGCTATCGACTTCTTGGTCGGTTGATGATGCGCGTAGAGGAGCGTGTCTGGGACGAGGTCGAAGCGATTCTAGCTAGCGGCAAACAAATGGCCATTGCGACTACGGGAGGAGGCAGTTCACTGCTGAGCTGGCTATTTAATCACCCCGGCGCATCAAGGGCTCTGCTCGAGGCGCAGATCCCCTATTCTAGCTCGGCGTTAGAAGCGTATTTGGAGTTTCCGGGCCCGCATCCAGCCGAGGTGCAAACGGCACGAGAAATAGCCAATAGGGCCTACGTGCGTGCCCGTAGCTTAAACGGCGATGAGCAGGCGTCCTGTTTGGGGGTTGGGCTAACAGCGGCGCTGGCGACGGATCGGACTAGGCGCGGTGCCGACCGAGGTCATATTGCGCTGCGCACTGAGGCTACTTTTCGTTTTTTTAAACTGTCTATAGACAAGGGAATGGCCGACCGCTTACAGCAGGAAGAAGTGCTGAGTCGCTTTGCGCTGTCCGAGATTGCTCGACAGTGCGAGGCCGCTGTGGAGCTGCAGTTGCCAGAATGGGTTAGCGTGGATTCAACCGAATGGGGATTGGATGATCCCCTCGACCTACTCTTACGTGGCATTGTTGAACTCGTCGAAGTCGATAAGGATGGAAGTGTTTCGGTGGACGTGTCTCGTCGCGACCGCCTACTCTATCCTGGCTCGTTTAATCCCTTACACGAAGGGCATTGCCAGTTGGCTACTGCCGCAGAGCGGCTGAGCAGTCGAAAGGTTGCGCTGGAGATTTCGGTGCACAATGTCGACAAGCCCCCTCTCGAACAAAGAGAATTAGAGCGGCGTTTGGAACAGGCGCGCGGTCTCTTCCCCGTGTGTCTTACGCGCGAGCCGACATTTTATGGTAAGGCGCGCCATTTTTTAAGCCCTCACTTTGTTATTGGATATGACACGGCCGTGCGGTTGCTCGACGAAAAATATTACAGAGACGGTGCGACGGGCATGGAGTGTGCACTGGGGGAGTTGCTCAATCGGGCATGCCGGTTTTGGGTCGCGGGTCGGCAGGTCGAAGGCGCTTTTCGCACGTTAGATGATGTGGGCATTCCGGCTGCACTGCGCGATCTTTTTGTCGCCATCGATGAAGAGCAGTTTCGACTAGATATTAGTTCAACGGATATTCGAGCCCGCGGTGGGCAAAGAAAGTAACGATATGGGTGCGGAAGAACACGAGTATATCGAACAGAACGAGAAGCGCTTAGTGCAGATGCTACAGAGTATGGTGCGCGTGCCAACGGTGAACCCGCCGGGACTCAATTATGGCCAGATGGTAGCGTTATTAAAAGGTGAATGCGAAGGGAGGGGGCTACAAGCTAAGGTGCATGAGGTGCCTAAAAAAAAGGTGGTACAGGCGCTGGGGACGGCCGACTATTCGCGCTATAACCTAATTGCTCGTTGGGATGTGGGGGCGGAACGAACGGTGCATTTTAATGC
>Ga0055584_100003232_pt1 | contig 16111 bp, 7 predicted proteins | sample OSDHelmetaG_FD_58716 | JGI IMG/M metagenome (GOLD analysis project Ga0055584, IMG submission 58716) | Pelagic marine sediment microbial communities from the LTER site Helgoland, North Sea, for post-phytoplankton bloom and carbon turnover... | ecosystem: Environmental > Aquatic > Marine >... | reverse complement strand
GAATGATTTGAGCAAAGGTTTGATACAATTGAGCAAGGTCACTTTAGAATAATTTTAGACTTTTGTGATAGTAGTTTAATCAAAGAATACTGTTTCTTATCTACCGAATTTATGAGAAGAATTTACTTTATTATTACGCTTGTTTCATTATCTCTGCTATCCTCTTGTGAAACAGCAATGGAAAAGAATTCCAAATACCAAAGACCTGTGTGGTTAGAAGGAAAATTATTTACAGTTGCTCAATCTGTTCCGGAATTGTCAATATTCTCTGAGTGTCTCAAACGTTCTGGTTATGATGCTCTATTAGATAAGAGTGGACTTTATACTCTTATGGCTCCAACAGATGATGCTTTTGCTGACTATTTTGCTCTTAACAACTATCAAAGTCTTGATGATATAGACAGCATTGAGCTAAAGCGTCTAGTAGAAATTCACATTGTTAAAAATCCATGGTCTAAAGATCAATTGCGTGAACTTAATACTTCTGGTTGGATTGATGAAGATGATGACGATATTCGCTATACTGGTTATAAGAGAGAAACAATGTACCAGCCCAATAATAAGGTCTATAAAGTGATTGAAGTGACAGGAGGTTATCCAATTATATCAGCTTCTGGTAGTGCCACTCGTGTAGTTTATTCTGCTTACAATAAGTACGTGCCCTTGTTTTATAAAGAGTATATGGATTACAGCGAAGTGGCACCTTCCGATTTTGAATTTTATTATGATCGTCCCTTCCAAAGTTCTGAGATATATTATGGTGGAGCGCAACTATTAAATACAGGTGAAGATTTAAATGAAGATGGTGTTGAAGATGACTACTATGTTGCTGAAAATGGCTATGTCTATCTGATTGATAGAGTAGTAGAACCTTTAATGTCTGCTGATGAGTTGCTTTTTGATTCAAACGGTACATATAAATATTCTTCTTTTGGTAATTTAATTAATGAATATGCAAAGTTTTCGATAAACGAGACTGCAACGAATGCACAAGCAGGAGCAACTGAGGGAGCAGACGTTGATAATTTATACAATATCACTTTCTCAAATCTTGCTTTTAATATAGCTAATGAGAATACACATTCTAATGCGAGTTATAGTATTGCTTTTCACAATGCATTATTTGCTCCAACCAACACAGCTATGAGTGAATTTGAAAATAATGTGATTGGGAGGGGTAATGATTATTATGGTGGTTTTAGTGGAATTCCTAATGTGCTTAAAACACTTATTGTTAATTATCATATGGCTAGATATCAACCTTATTATCCATCGCAGGCAGGTTCTCATGGTACATTTTATAATGCTGCGGATAGTCGGGTTGATTTAGATGGTATTGGTATTGTTCAAAAGGAATATGGTAGTAATTGTACGTTTGTTGGAATGGATAAAGTGATTATGCCTGATATATTTTCGTCTGTTGCAGGACCCGTTATTATTCGTCCGGACTATTTTAATTTTTTTGCCTCAATTTATTACTCAGGTTTATTCACTGTTTTACAAAGCTTGACAACAGATTATTCGTTGTTTGCTATCCCTGATGAGGCTATGGATGCGGACTCATCGCTGTTTATAACTTATACGGATGATATTTATTCTGGGTTTAAGATAAATTCCTGTAAAACGTATAATCGAGAATTAGAACAACTAGAATCACTTCCTGTCCGATCATCAGAACAAACGTCTTTAACTAGTTTAATTAATGGACAAATAGCCTTAGGAACTAATAAAGGAGTGTGCAGAAAAGAATTCCTTAGGACTTTATCTGGTTATTATATTTCATTTGACAACGAAGATGGAACTGTTTGGGGGGGGGATTCTACTACTGTAGGTATTTATAGTGATTCAATAGCTGCAGAAATTAAATTCGACACTGAATTGGCAGAAGATTTTGGAAATAGTTATGGCTATGCCCCAGTTAATGGTAAGACTTATAGTGTAAATTATTGGATGCAGTTTCCTAAAGAAACCTTTGACTATTCAAAATTAAAGATTGATGGGAATCATTTGTTTTATGACTTGATTAATTCTGCGGGGCTTCTCTCTACAACAAATCGATTGAACTTCTTGACCGAAGGGGAAGCATTAACTGTTTTTGTACCGACCGATGCTGCACTCTTGGCTGTTGGGGCTGATACTTTGCCTCACGATGAACTGAAAGAATTGTTGTTATCTCATTTCGTGACTGGTCTCAATATGTTTACAGATAATATACTACGTTATCCGTTAGTGGATGGTTATTTTACTGTCAACGATGGGTTGTTACATTTAGGAAGCTCAGAGGCTGATAAAATAGATATCTATGATAAAAATGGGACGCTATATTTTCAGGTTGAAGAAAATGATGAGAAAACAAATATTATGTATTTAGGTTGGGACGATGGAGACGAAACTGATGGTAATACTTTTTCTGCAAAATCGCAAGTAGGGATTTCTGTTATTGTTCATTTAGTCGATGACGTAATTCAACCAGATATTGTGTTTTGAGAGTTTGATAACAATTAAAAACTGATAACAAATCATTATGTTAAGATATTACATTTTCTTATTCATTACACTATTTTCGACATTGGAAATAAGCGCTCAAAGCCTTGTTGTAAGAGGTAATGTAAAAGATGAAATGGGGAGTCCTCTCTTTGGGGCTACTGTGGCTGAAATTGATGCTAATAATCGTATTCTTTCAGGAGCTATTACAGATGTTAATGGCAACTATGTAATTAAAATGTCTTCACCATCATCTCGAATACAGTTCAGCTTTATTAGCTATAAAACAATTACAATGGAAGTGAATGGTAGATCAACTATTGATATACAATTGCAGCCTGATGCCGCCCTATTAAATGCTGTAGAAATTGTTGCAGATCGCTCAAGCAGTAGTATTACAGGAATTTCAGAACAGAGTAGGGCAGGAGCGGTGGCTAAATTGGATATGAATACAGTTAAAGATGAGGCTTTGAGTGATGCCAGTGATGCTTTACAAGGACAAATCGCCGGCTTAGATATTGTTTCTAGTGGAACACCTGGTGGAAGTGCCAATATTGTGATTCGTGGTCTTTCTACTATCGGTGATGCCACACCATTGATTGTTCTTGATGGAATTCCTCAAGAAAATTTCGATGATGATTTTGATTTTTCAACTGCTGAAACTGAAGATTTTAGTGCTTTGTTGAGTATTCCCACACAGGATATTAGAGCAATTCGTGTTTTGAAAGATGCTACCGAATGTGCAGTATGGGGGTCGCGTGGAGCCAACGGGGTTATTGAAATTGATACTCATCAAGGACAAAAAGGGAAAACAAAGTTTACATATTCATATAAATATAACTTTAGTGAGCTTGCTAAACAAATTCCTATGCTTAATGGTGATGAATATATTATGTTACAGCAAGAGATGTTGTTTAATAGATATGGATTAGTCGATTATGATGATGAAATTGCATTGGATCCAACTTATCTAGATTATTATAATTATAGTCAAAATACCAATTGGTATGATGAGGTCACTCAAAATGGTTTTGTGAAAGAAAATAGTTTGAAAGTTGAAGGTGGGGGGGATAAAACGAACTATTATATATCCGTTAATCTATATAATGAAGAAGGACAGATATTAAATGAAACACTAGATAGAATCAATACACGGGTGAATTTATCATATAAGATCTCAGATAAAATTAATTTGACTACTCGGTTTTCGTATTTGAATAGTCTTAAGGGTGGAAATTGGCAACTTAATAATAATTACTCGGTATCTAAAATGACCTATCTTAAGGCTCCTAATATGTCTGTTTACGAATATGATAATGATGGAAATTTAACAGGTGATTTTTTTAATCCTATTGAAAATTATCAAGGTAATGGTGTTACTTACAGTAACCCTGTCGCAGTAGTTAATTATAGTAAAGATGATACTGAGACAAATCAGTTGAATACAGATTTTATATTGAGGTATAATATGTCAAAACATTTAGTTTGGCAACAAACGGTGTCAATGCTTAATAATGGTGCAAAAAGGAATATCTTTTTACCTTATAATGCTATTGGTGATGAGTGGAATGAGTCGAACAATAATTATACAAAGGAGCTAAATACGACAAATAACACATTGACAACAAGGACTTTGTTAAATGCAAAATTACCTCATCTTGGTAAGCATTCTGTCGAAAGCTCCTTTATGTTCGAAACCTATAGTAAGACAACCAAAAGTATGCAAACGGCGACAGAACTTAATATGAGCTTTTTTATTGATGATCCGGCAGCAGGTTCTATTGTGGATGGCATTAGCTCTAGCTATACCAAGCAAACAACACTTGGTCTTCTAGGTAGTTTGGCATATAATTATGACTATAAGTATTATTTAACAGCACACCTTAGGGCTGATGCCTCATCTAAGTTTGGGGTAAATAATCGGTGGGGATATTTCCCTAGTATAGGAGTGAAGTGGTTGATGGCAAAAGAATCATTTATGCAAACTATACCTTTTATTGGCAGAAGTAATCTCAGTGTTAGTTGGGGGCGTACAGGTAATGTCAAAAATTCAATTAAAGCGTATACGCGCCATGGTATTTATGATGATGGTGCTTATTATCTTGGTTCTAGTTCGGTGATACCTTCACAAGTTCAATTAGATAATTTAAAGTGGGAGACGAAAGAAGAAGTTAGTACATCTTGGGATTTAGGATTATTAAAGAATAATAGATTGTCCCTTTTGTTAGAGTACTACAACAAGCGAACATATGATATGCTTTGGAGTAATTATAGTATTCCATCTAGTTCTGGATATTCTACACTTGATGCTTATAATGGTGGAGCTATTAGAAATGTCGGGTACGAGATTTCTGCGACTATGAGAGATGTTATTAAAGTGAGGGATTTTAGTTTGCTTCTTCGTTTTAATGTGAATAAAAACACCAACTGGTTTGAGGAATTCCCCGATAATCAACAATTAACACAGAATGGAGATGTATTAACTAATTTAGCTTATCCACTCAAGGCTCAACTAGATAAGCCTATAGGCTCTATTTTTGGTGTGCGCTATCTAGGGGTTTATTCACGAGATGAAGATGCTGTTGCCACAAATGCTGATGGAAGCACAAAGTTGGATGCCTACGGCGAGCCGATCCCTATGGTATTTACAGATGGAACAAGGTTCAGAGGAGGGGATGCTAAATATGATGATGTTAATCATGATGGTATTATAGATATGAATGATGTCGTTTTTCTTGGCGATTCGAATCCAAAATTAACTGGTGGGTTTGGGGCTTCAGCAAGTTATAAACGCTTTCGATTGTCAGCACAATTTATTTTTAGATATGGCTTTAACGTTGTGAATTACGTAGCAATGGATTCAGAAAGTATGACGAATAAGAACAACCAATCAAAAGCAACATTGTATCGTTGGCGCAGACAAGGGGATGATTTCGATGGGATGATTCCAAGAGCTTATTATGGGCATAAATTTAATAGTTTAGGATCAGATAGATATGTGGAGGATGGTACGTTTTTAAAGTTTAATTCTTTATCAATGAGCTATACAATGGGGAATAAGGGTAAGGAAATGTTTAATATAAATAACTTTAAGATATCAGCAAATGTCCGTAAAATTCATACCTGGACCAATTACTCAGGTCAAAATCCTGAAATTACTACTTCAATGACAAATGCGTTTTGGGTAGCAAAAGATAATGGAAAGACTACACCTCCAAGGGTGTACTCGATTACTCTTTCTGTTACTCTTTAATTTTTATTTAATAGCAGGTTTTTATTGATTTAATCAGTTTAAAAGTGTTTGGCCAAAATATGGATTTTTACAGTTGAAATATCTAAAAGACTTTATTCTGTTTTTCTTCTAAATTTACACTCAAATTTAAAACTTATGAGAATATATATCTATATATTTATGTTAATCTTTCTCACTTTTTCTTGCGATGACTTTCTGGAACAGTATCCGATGGATGGTCTTGTTTTGGAAGAATATTGGCAAAACAAGGAAGATCTCTATTCTGTTTTAGATGGTGCATACGCAGCTTTCAGCGAATTAGATTCACGTCTATTTCTTAATGGTGAAATGCGCGGTGATATGTTGGTTGCAGGAGCTAACGTTTCTAACTATCAGAAAGGAGTAATTGAATTGATAATGGAGTCTAATATTTTGGCTTCTAATGCATTTTGTGATTGGGCAGATTTTTACAAAGTAATTAACTATTGTAATTATATTATAAAGTATGCTCCAATTATTAAAGAAAGAGACAATACCTTTTCTGAATATTATATGCAAGCTGCTATAGCTGAAGCAACAGCATTAAGGAGCCTGATTTATTTTTATTTGGTTCGTATATATAAAGATGTTCCCTATGTTACTTGGGCAACTGAGAGTGATGCTGTTGATTTGTTTCCGGCTAAAACTGATGGAGATACCATATTATATAGTATAATTGATGATTTGGTCACTTCTTCAATGATTGAAAAAATTCCAGATTATTATGGAAGTATTGACGAAACAAAAGGCCGTTTTACAAGATACGCTGCTTATGCCTTAATTGCAGATATTGCTCTTTGGCAGTATGATTATGACTTAGCCATAGAGTATATCGAGAAAATTGAGGAATCACCTGATTATTTTTTAGTATCAAATAATGATTGGTATAACTTGTTTGCACAAGGAAACCTATATGAAAGTCTTTTTGAATTGCAGATGAGTACTTCTGGAAGTAATCCTAATCGTTTATTTGGTCTTACTGTAAATACAACACTTCAGTATTTTAAGGCTAGCGAATATGCCGAAGATCTCTTTTTAGGTACTTCTTCTGGAAGTCAAAATGAATCCTTAGAAAAAACACGCAAAGAAGGGACTTTGTTGAAAGATGATTTCGGGGGATATAAGGTTTATAAATACATAGGGACAAAATCGAGTGGTAAATCCAACGTTGGTTATTTACGTTCGGATGATTATGGGGATGCAAACTTTATTATTTATCGGTATGCTGATATTATGTTAATGAAAGCAGAAGCCTTAACACAGAAAGCTGTTCCAGAGTATGAAGAGGCTCTAGAACTTATAAATACAATTAGAGTTCGAGCAAATGTGTTGCCAATTGATCTTGATGATTTTTCTTCATCACAAAAGGAAGCGGAAGAGTATATTCTTGAAGAACGGGCTTTAGAGTTAGCATATGAAGGGAAACGATGGTTTGATTTATTACGTTATGCAAGGCGTAATGATTATGCAAATAAGGATGAGTTTATTTCTCTTATATTGGAAAATGTTTCGCCCTCTCAGCGATTAATAATGGCATCTAGATTGAAAAATGTTGAAGGTTGGTATCTGCCTATATATCAAGATGAAATAGATAATAATCCTAATCTTACACAAAATCCTTATTATGTCACTGTCAATTAACAGGGGTGTCTGGAATGTAAGATTTATGAATTTTATAATACATTAGATAATGAAAAGAATTAATAAGCGGATCATAGATTCTGGAAAGATTCAACATTGTTTCTTCTCGGTGTTTAAATGTTCTATTTTAAGTGCTTTAATCAGTGTTTCAGTGCTTGCATCTTTTGTTTTGGTCTCATGTAATGAAGAAGATGATGATACTGAGGTGTATTATATTGATGATTATTCCACATTATATTCTTATTTAGAGGACAATACAGAATATAGTTTGTTTAAGTCTATTATCGATTCGGCTGTAGTTGATGGTAATACGATGCAAACTATGGCTAGTGTTTATTCTTCTTACAATAGTAACAGTGGGGATAATGATTATACTCTTTTTCTACCGACAAATGAGGCTATCAATGAATACCTGGAAGAGAGGGGAATGACGATTGGTGATTTGTTGAGCTCTTCTGAAAAATGTTGGGATTTGGCAGCAAATCATTTGATTAATATGCCATTGTATAGTCAATATTTTCCGAATGGACAGATTTCGGAGAGTTCAATAAGTGGAGATTTTCATACTGTTAGATATGAGAGCGCAGGAGATGGTGTTGTTTATTATCTAGATGGCGATGCTAGCGTATTAATACCTGATATTACCGTGAGTAATGGTGTTATCCATGTTATTAATAAGGTCCTTGTTCCTATCACTTACACCTCTTGCGAATGGATTGAGGATAATAGCGACTATCAAATATTCACTGAAGCTTTGAAAATTACTGGGATTTATGACCTTCTTCAGTCTTTAGATCCTCAAGCTGCTCCAATCACAATGTTTGTAGAATCAGATCAAGTGTTCAACCAAGCTGGTATTAATTCTCTTGATGATTTAATTGCTAAGGTGAGTCCAGATGAATCTAATTATACCGATAATACTAATCCCTTATATGAATATATTGCTTATCACGTGATAAAAGATAAGGCATTGTATCTAACAGATATGAGTGATGGTAAAACGAATTACTCAACTTACACAACATATCCATTGACTTTAACTCTTGATGCTGATTTAAGTCATGAAGATGGATTGAGTGTAGGCGTTGCAATTAATGAGGGCTTTGTTGTTTATGATACGCTCGTAAGTGAGACGAATGATACTACTATTATTGATTATGTCTCAATTTATGAAACTAACAGTAACAAACCAACTCTGAGTGGTGTTCTTCATTTTGTTAATTATGTCTTAGAAGTTGATACTAATCTTACTGCTGCGATGGTGTTATATGATTTTTCAGAGGATCCAGTAATTTTACAAGCCCGAAATGATGATGACTATGGTGTAACTTCTTTTGATGATGCTGATCTTGAACGATTTGTTTTTGGTGGAGAGTTAAATGAAATCTTCTATTATATTACAGATGATGCGAGTGAGTTAGCAAGAAATAAAGATTATATCTTTTTTAAAGGAATGTATGAGATTAGTTATACCATTACACCTTTATTGCAAGGGAATTATACTCTTCAGTTGAGGATGAATGCTGATAAAATCTCTGGGCTTGTTGATGTTTATCTTGATGATAAGAAGGTTGGTTCTACAATTAATCTAAATGCTTTGGAGGCACCTAATACTACAAATTCTTATCTGATTTTCTCTGTAGGTGATGTTGTGATTGAAGGATATAATGAACATGTGCTGACACTGAAAGCTATAACACCTGGAGCTATTTTTTGGGATTACATTCGTTTTCGGCCAATCTAAAGTATAAACCAGTCAAATTAAAAATCCATAATGAAACTAATTTACCGTATATTATTCTTGACGACTATATTAGTGGTTTCCTGTAAAGATGATAGTTATTTCTATGAGGAACAACCAGAGACTGTAGATATGAGTGTGTGGGATTATCTAAAATCTGATAATTCACATAAGTATTTTTGCGATTTAGTAAGTATTTATCATCTTATGGATGAGATTGAGTCGAATAACCCTATTACGATGTTCATCCCTAAAGATGAGGACTTAATGGAATTGGATACTGCTAATGTAGATATGAAATCATTATTGTCTTATATGGTTGTGCCTACCTTAGCTAATATTCAGACAATGACATCATCAAGTAAGATACAAACTCTATTAGATAAGTTTGCTTTGTTAGAGTATAATTCAACTGATGCCCAGTACTTTTATGATGGAACACGAATACTCAATTCTAGTCCTTTATTTAATGATGGTCGCTTTTATGTTTTAGATGATGTGGTGTTTCCTGCACCTAATCTTTATGAATATTTCGCTCTTTATAACCCTGTTTTTAAGGATTATATTGATATACAAGATTCAACATACTTTGATGTAGATTTGAGTACGCCAATTGATTTTAGCTTGGAAGGGACGGTTTATGATTCCGTTTTTACAACAGAAAACCTATTTTACAAATACTATTTTGGTGTAGATGAAGAATCGCGCTATTCTACGGCTACTTTTGTTCTGTTTACGCAAGAACAACTTGCTTCGGCTTTAGAGATTGTAAAAGAAGATTTAGATATTAATGAAATCCCTACAGAATGGAAGAATAATATACTGTTACCCTCTGTGATTACTAGTAGTATATTTGAGAATAGTTTGCAGTTTAGTGAATTTGAAGAGGAAATGAAGAATATTCAGGGAGTTGAGGTTTCTGTTGATGTCGATAATATTGATGAGGATTCACGATACATCTGTAGCAATGGAATTATCTATAATATGAAGGAATTTTATGTTCCAGAAGAATTATACAAGGAGCCGGAACCAGTAGCTGGCAATACCGCTGTTTATGATATTATTGAAGGGGATAAATGGGGCTGGAGTTCTAATGTTATTGTTGAAGGTCTTGAAGGATACTCAGATATCGAGCCTAAATTAGTATATCCAGATGAAGGCGCATTGAATTCAAGTGTTCTAGTTTTAGATTGTGGATTAGGTTTTGATGGAACTTTTAAAATTACGTTTACACAAGAAGGCATTTTTGGAGCTGAAAAATACCGTTTGTTATGGTCAGGATCCAGCACATATTGTGGTTTATATAAAATTTATGTTAATGGGGAACTATTGCAAATGAGAAACTATGCTGGGATAGATAAAGATTATTTCGATTCATATGAATTTCGTAATACAGTAATCAAAGGTGTGACGGGGAATGGTAATTATCAAAAGGTGGGAAATTTTAATATTGTTGATTTTGCTGTGACTAACATTTCTGAATATGGTGACGTTGAAGTGACTTTTGAATACATTGGGCCAAGTGTCGATGGTCAGGGAAATATTCGTCAACCTGGGATAGTGATTGATTATTTCAAATTAGAAATATATGAATAATTCAAAATTTACTCGTAGAATAATGGTAAGATTAAAATACAAAATAAGATATGCTCTTATCCTTGTTAACTTTTGTTTGTTTTTTAATGTTTTCTCACAAACTGGTTATGAGCTTCATGGTTGGGTTAGAGGTTTAAATAATGAACCTATAAAGGATGTTACAATTAGTGTGCTTGGATCTAAAGAAAAACCAGTGGTATCTGACGAAAATGGTAATTATTCAATTTACGTTACGTCGGGTGATGTTTGGATTGCTTTTCAACCTATAGGTGAATGGGAATCCAGAACTTTGTTTTTGGATTCTCGTAAAAGTTTAAACGTATATCTTGCAAAGGTGGGGTATAGTGCGTATAACGAAAAGGTTTTAGGTTATCATAGGGATAAACTATCACGCGATGTTATTACAGCACACCAAAGTTTTACTGAGGATATTAGTGATTTTACTGGTAATATTTCTATTGATCAAAGTTTTCAGAAAAAATTGACTGGTGCGATGGTTATGAATCAATCAGGAATGCCAGGTTCTGGAGCATCGGTATTTTTAAGAGGTCTAAATTCTTTAAATACTACTAATGAACCTCTATATGTAATTGATGGCGTTCCTGTTGAACGTTCTAGATATTATGAATCTAATTTTGAAGGTTATCACTACAACCCAATTACTTCATTGGATCCCTTCGATGTCTCACAAATCACTGTATATAAAGATCCCTCGTATACTTCACAATATGGTTTCTATGGTGCTAATGGTGTGGTTGAAATAGCTACATTGGATCCTAATGCTTCAACAACTACTATTGACGTAAAATATAGGACTGGTGTAGATTTGATGCCTAAGTATATCCCTCAATTGGAAAGTACTCAATATCGCTTATTGGCTAATGAGATACTTTATTCATCAGGAATGAATCAAGAAGATTATATGGAATATTATCCGGGACTTTTTTATACCCCAAGTGATGACATTGAGTATGTGCCATATAGTAATAACACAAACTGGCAAGATGAGGTATTCCAGAATACACTTTTACAGAATATTTATTTCTCTATCAAAGGAGGTGATGCGATTGCCAAGTATGGTATTTCTGTTGGATATTTAACTAAGACAGGAACGATAAAAAGTACCGATTATGATAGGTTTAATGCTCGTTTCTCTGGAGCATTTAATGTGATTGAACATGTGAAAATGAATCTAAATGTCAGTTTAGTCAACACCAATATGAGTTTAAGAGAATCTGGGATAAATACTGTAACTAGTCCTATTATTTCTGCACTATGGAAAAGTCCGATTCTTTCACCATACGATTATGATGATGCAGGTGTCCAATTAAATACTACTGCAGATTTAGACGAACTTGGCGTGACTAATCCATTAGCACTAAGTAGGGGGTTTGAAGGTGATAATGCCAATACGAGATTTACAACTTCTGCGAAAGTAATTGGAGAGTTATCCCAAAATCTTGATTTAGTAACTCTGTTGTCAGTTAATTATAATACGATGACTGAGAATTACTTTTCGCCAGATTTGGGCTTTTCAGCATATTCCAATGGAGAAACTTCTAACGAAGTGTCAGGTTATGTAAATACGTATTGGGGTCTTTTCTCTAATACCTATTTAAATTATTCAAACAATTTTGGGAAACATGCTTTTTCTGCCCAACTTGGTGCAAAATACTCGAATATGAAGTTTCAAAATGATTATGCCCAAACAGGTAGTACTCCTAGTGACGCCTACACTAGTTTAGGTATGGGAACTAATATATTTAATATTGTCGGGGGAAATGCAGTAAATTATGCTTGGTTATCTTTGAATGGAAACTTTAGTTATAATTATAAGAGTAAATATTTTCTTAGTGCAAATGTCACTTCTGATGCTTCTACTAGTATTGGAAGAGATGCATCTACAACATATTCCCTTGGAAGTGTACCAATGGGAGTGTTTTATTCGTTAGGGGGAGCTTGGCGTGTGTCTAATGAATCATTTATGAAAGAGTTAAGCTTTTTTGACGATCTGAAACTAAGAATGTCGTATGGTACAAGTGGGAATGATGATTTTAATGTATTAGCTTCTCAATCTTATAGTTTTACCGATCATTTTAATACATTAGGTGTTTCTATCCCAGGAAATTTGGCAAATACAGCTTTGACTTACGAGACAACATCTATGGTTAATAGTGGTATCGATGTTATTTTGAAAGGGGGACGTTTCCAAATCTCTTTCGATTACTATAACTCGTTGGTAAAAGATATGTTGGTTTATACACCGCTTCCATCGTTTATTGGAGAATCCTATTTCCCTAGCAACTTAGGAAAACTAACTACGCAAGGGTATGAGTTAACAATAAATACGCGGATTGTTGATTATAAGGACTTTACTTTTGATGTGGGTGTTGATTTGGGCAAGTTTAATACAGAGGTCCTTGATGTTCCATCTGATCGTATAATAAGTGATGTTCCAGGTAATGGTCAGGTGATTACCAGCAAAGGGGGTGAGTTGTTATCTTTCTATGGATATGAATATCTTGGTGTATTTTCAAGTTCTGAAGAAAGCCAGACTGCGAATCTAGTAAATGATAAAGGAGTGTCTTATAGAGCAGGAGATGCTAAATTTAATGATATCTCCGGTAAGCAAGGAGTCCCAGATCAAGTAATTGATAATTATGATAAAGTAAGTATAGGTTCACCTATACCTTCTTTAACTGGAATTATTTCGATGCAACTTTCATATAAGAATTGGAAGTTAAGATCAGTTTCTCAGTTTATGACAGGTCAAGAAGTTTTTAATTATGTTAGATATCAGAATGAGAAAATGACAGATCTTTCTAATCAGAGTATTAAAACCTTGCAACGTTGGACTTATGAGGGACAAGAGACAAATGTACCACAAGCAACGTGGGGAGATCCTGTGGGAAATAGTGATTTTTCTTCTCGTTGGATTGAGGATGGTTCATATTTACGTCTTAAAGAATTAAGCTTGGTGTACAGTAAGGCAAAGAATTTCTTGTTTATGAAGAATTTTGAAGCATACCTAACTGTAGAAAATGTATTAACTCTTACAAATTATACTGGTTATGATCCTGAGATTAGTTATTCAGCAAGTACGATCTTTCAAGGCATAGATTATGGTGTGGCACCGCAGACCCGTACATTTATTGTTGGATTAAATATTGGCTTATAAGTATTCTAAGAGTTTTGGATATATTATTTTGCAGTTTAATTGTTAGGATTTAGCTATCTATACATTTTAGAAATTTATCATTTAGACATAAAAAAATGAAAAAAATTATAAAATTTACACTCTTTTTATTGATTCTATCTGCTTGTGAAGACTTAATCTATAAAGATCAACCATTGGTGTTATCTGAAGCCGAGAATTATAAAGATTGGGTGGATTATCGATCAGCAGAATTGGGCTTGTATGCTTTGCAGCAAGAACTTGTGGATCAAATTATTGTTCTTGGAGAATTGAGGGGAGATCTGCTTAAAGTTTCTTCAGATGCCGATGTTGATCTGGTTGAAATACAAAACTTTGATGTTTCTTCAGATAATAAGTATGCTTCAGCTAATAACTTTTACAAGTTAATCTCAGCTTGTAATGCATTGATTAGAACTTTAGAGTTGAATCATCCTGAGGTGAAGGAAAGCAATCCTACAGCAAATGATTATCATCGAATTTATGGTGAGGCACTATGTATGCGAGGCTGGGCTTACTTTAATGCCGCGCGTATTTATGGACGAATTCCATATATACCCGAGCAGTTGACAGATTATCAAGATGTGGTAGAATATATTATGAATCCAGAATTGACCTATTATGTAGATTCTGGTAGGTATATGTATGATATTAATGGTATAGATATCATAGATTTAAATGATACTGTTTGGTATCCTATGGACACGGTTTATATAGACACAGTCCAATTTGAAACTTTTGCAAGACGATTTGTTGATCTTCGGACAGTTGTAGAGAATGTGACCTATGATTTGACTGAACGTCTGAATTATGTGGGTGTGGATTATGCTAACAAAGATGGTGTAGAACAAGATGAGTGGAATGCAATAATTTGGACAGAGTACTCTAAAGATTATCTTTTAGGTCAAATGGCCTTAACTGTTGGGAATATTGATAATGCATATTTTGAATACTTTTACCCAATATTGTATAATTATGATTATTTGGAACAAGAAGATGATTATATTCGATTTGGTCTAGATGATGCTTTCAGTAATGATGATTGGCGTACTATTTTTCAAAATATTAATATAAACGAACATATTTATACTATTTGGTTTGGTAAAAGCGAACTTCAAACTCATAATTTACAGCGCTTGTTTGATAACAGTGGAACGAACCTTTTTTATTTGCGTCCTACTAGTAAAGCAATCAAGTTTTGGGAAACTGAGTGGATAGGACAAATACCTACTTCACGAGAATTATGGAGGGATAATATCACGGAATTAACTTATACTGGTCTTCCTGGTGACTTTAGTCGTGGATATGGTGTATCTTATATTTATAAATATGGTGATGGTGAAGATGATATAATGAGCGAATCAGAGGTCCGTCAGATGCTTGATTATAAAAAAAATGATCAAGAAAAAGAAGTGCAGAACCTGATGCGCAATGTGGATACATTAGTTTATAAATATACTAGAGACCTCTATGATAATGATGCTTTTGTTCCTTTGTATAGAGCTTCTTCTGTTCATTTATATGCCGCTGAGATATGTTTATATTTTGAAAAAAATGGTTATACCATATCACGTTCTCCTCAGTTTTTGAATGGTACTTATAATTATAATTTCAGACAGCTAGGTGTTAGAGGAAGGGTTTCCTTGTCTGAAAAAAGTCCTGAATTTCAGATTCTACAGGATCCGTATACTAATGAAGTGATAGAATTTGTAGATTTTGTTGCAACTTCAGAGTACACAGAGCATCAATTAAAACAACGTTATTTTGAAGAAGTCATTCTTGATGAAAGGGCAAAAGAGCTTGCTTTTGAAGGAGAGCGTTTTTATGATCTTATGCGTTTTGCCAAAAGAAGGGGGGATCCTTCGTTTTTGGCAGATATCATTGCTGATTGTGAAGGTAAGTACTCTTCTGAAAAACGTGAAGAAATTAGAGCAAAGCTTATGGATGAAAATAATTGGTATATTCCTTTCGTTATTAGCGATAATGAGTGAATTCTCTTTTTGTTATTCATACCGATTTCTTCTTTATGTTGCTGTTAATAATTAACGATTTTATTGATGCGTTGTTTTAGAAAGAGGTTTTGTATATGAAAAGTCTTATATGATGGGTGTGGTTTCTCATTTTTCGACTTTGAATTAACGTGTAGTTTGATAGTGTTGCTACTTTCTGAATTTCATATTTTTTT
>Ga0055584_100003231_pt1 | contig 16112 bp, 13 predicted proteins | sample OSDHelmetaG_FD_58716 | JGI IMG/M metagenome (GOLD analysis project Ga0055584, IMG submission 58716) | Pelagic marine sediment microbial communities from the LTER site Helgoland, North Sea, for post-phytoplankton bloom and carbon turnover... | ecosystem: Environmental > Aquatic > Marine >... | reverse complement strand
GAATAGCATCAATAGAACGAAACTCCCCAACACCGGAACCAGATCCCATTATAGAAACCCCACTATCCTTCATAACTGTCTCTACATCTGCAAAATCAACATTGATATATCCATGTACAGTAATAATCTCAGCAATACCCTTCGCAGCTGTAGCCAAAACATTATCTGCTTTTGAAAAAGCATTACTTAACTTAAGATCACCATACATATCACGCAATTTTTCATTGTTGATAATCAGCAATGAATCGACATATTTTTCCATCTCTGAAACACCATCAATAGCCTGATTTATACGTACTCTTCCCTCAAACTTAAAAGGAATTGTAACAATACCAACTGTAAGTATGCCCATTTCCTTTGCAGTCTTTGCTATTATAGGTGCCGCACCCGTTCCTGTTCCTCCTCCCATTCCTGCAGTGATAAATACCATCTTTGTATTATCCTGCAAAACCTTAGTCATTTCACCCACACTCTCAATAGCTGATTGTTTTCCTTTTTCAGGTTTATTACCAGCCCCCCTACCTTCAGTTAGAGATTCTCCCAACTGTACTTTAATTGGCACAGGACTATTAGCCAAAGCCTGAGCATCAGTATTACACACTACAAAACTTACATCCTTAATACCAAGGCTGTACATATAATTTACCGCATTGCTGCCACCCCCTCCAACACCTATCACTTTAATGATGGAAGAGCTAGTACTCGGTATCTCAAAATTCATCAAATCATCGGTCATACAACTGCCCCCTTCACATAATTAGTAAAATATTATACTCCCATAATGGAAGACCAATATCTTTTCAAATAATTTTCTACATCTCAACATCTCTCTCATCGAACAATCCTGCAATCTTTTCTCTAAAGCTTCCGAAAAGATCTCCAGTGCTATAATTACTTTCCTTTCTAGCTCGAGACTTTCCGGCTTTAGATCTAGGTCTTTCCTTTTTAGTTGACGACTCAGGACGAGTAACTGTTTCAACTTCAGGACTTTCAAATAGTTTTTGTTCAACAACTCTTTGAGTACCATAAATTGAGGAGCTAACTAATAATCCTACAGCGGTAGAATAAAGTGCCATATTTCCATCTTCAATAAGATCGGCACTCATAAATCTATCGGCTTGCCCCATACGTACATCTAATCCGGTTTTTAACCGTATTAAATGTGCAATATTCTTCAACTGAGAACCGCCTCCTGTAATAACAATACCAGCACCCAACTTATCATAATAACCTGAGGAATCAATATGATGAGCTACATATTCAATAATCTCCTCCATACGTGCCTGAATTATATTGGACAAGTTTTTAAATGAGATTTCCTTAGATTCCCAACCAGGCATACCCGGAATTGCAACTACCATATCTTCACGCGCCATACTGCTCATAGCAGACCCAAACTGCACTTTAAGTGATTCTGCCTGCTTAAATAATACTGAACATCCCTCTTTAATATCATTAGTAACCACATTACCCCCAAAAGGTATAACAGCAGTATGTCTTATAATTCCATCGTAAAACAAAGCGAAATCCGTAGTACCTCCCCCTATATCAAGAATAACAACTCCTGCCTCCATTTCTTCCTCTGTCAATACTGCATGAGCTGATGCTAAAGGTTCCAACACAACACCACTCAACTTCAACCCGGCTCGTGAAACACACTTCTCAATATTTTTAACAGATGCCATACGACCTATAACAACATGGAAGTTACCTTCCAATCGCTGCCCCGACATACCTACAGGATTTTTCTCCCCTTGTTCATTATCTACACTGTAATCCTGAGGAATAACATGAATAATCTTTTCTCCAGGTTCTAGAGAAATTCGATGACTATCACGCAATAATTGCTCTAAATCAAAAGTAGAAATCTCATCATTAGGATTAATAAAACGATAACAACGATTGGTAACACTTTTCATAGAATATCCAGCCATACCCACAAAGACCTCGGCTATCTGAATATCAAGACGTGCCTCCAATCCTGAAACAGCCTTCTTTATTGCAGAAACCGTTTCGTCTATATTAAGTATAACACCTCGCTTAACACCAGTTGACAGAGCTTTTTCTACACCCAAAACCTGTACATGCCCATCTTGATACTTCCTTCCAGCAACTGCAACTATCTTAGTGCTTCCAATGTCTATAGCCGCTATTAATTTTGTTTCCTGATTCATTATAATATAATTTATCCCTACTAAATTTACTTACAGTGAACGTTCACGTGAACAAATAACTTGATTTGTATATTTCAAATTAATCTCCCTATACTCATTCCACTCCTTTGGTTCCAATCCTCTAGTATATAAAACTTTCAAATTCCTTAGTTTTTTATCAATATCAATTGGTTTTCCCAATAAAATTAAATGATCTCCAACTCTTGGAACCAATATATAGTCATTATTTCTACGAATATATATCTGTTCCATTTGAGCAGACCAAAATGGATCATGAACGAGTTTTTTAGCTAAGTCTATTAATTCACCCTTTTCTTCTGGAATATTGCCACTTGCCACTATAACATGAGCAGAAAATAATGAAGATACAGGAAGCTTATTCCCATTCTCATCCAAATAAAAAGTGCCTTCTTTACCAAAAACCCTAAGTATAGGCTCATGCTGCTGAACAACAACATTTAAAGCACCAGTCCCTGAATTATAAACTTCTGTAACACGTATAGCTTCAAAACTATTTACAAATGACTCCATATCATTAAAGTTCATATCTGCTACATTTCCTCCAAGTAAATTAGGATATTCATCTAAAATAGAACTCCTAATATCATCAGCCCTTACAAAACCGGCACTCAGACTATCTTTTACTATAACATTTACTTCTGAACAAATAACAGAATCATGACTCTTGGATACAAAAGCTAGCATTATTGGAAAATAGACCAACAATACAACCCATTTCAGTATGCCAACAAATTTACTCATTCCTTATAGCTAAACAGTTCAATAACCCCATAAATATAATTGTTTTAGAATCAAACCCATCTATATACAATCATTTATTTATCAACAGCTTCCAATCATTTTAAACATCACCGATTACTCAAGATGAGACCTAAAATAATCTCTCAGCTTGGGTACCAAACGATCTATATCTCCTGCCCCCATAGTAATAAACACCTGTTTAGAGGTATCTAGCACTATTTTTTGAAACAAATCATCTTTAGATGCATATGATACAGATATATTTCTAATTTTATCACCTATTATTTTTGAATCTACACCTTCAATAGGATATTCACGGGCCGGATAAATATCCATCAACACAAGTTCATCAAACTTCGATAAAGCATAAGAGAATTCTTCGGCAAAATCACGTGTTCGACTATAAAGGTGAGGTTGAAAAATACCAGTCACCTTAAATCCTGGATACATAGCTCTTACGCTATTTAAAGTAGCATTAATCTCCTGGGGATGATGCGCATAATCATCAATATAAATTAACTTTTCACTCTGAAAATGTATCTCAAACCGACGAGCGATTCCCTCAAAAAGCGGCAAAGCCTCTCGTATAGCTCCAATCTCAACCCCATTCAATAATGCAAGAGCAATAGCTCCAACCGAATTTTCTATATTTAAAAGCCCCGGTATTCCCAGACTTAAATTCTCTATTACCCCTTCAGGAGTTACCAAATTAAAACTATATACCCCAGCTTGAAGCTTAATATCCTTAGCATAAAAATCAGATTTTGCTGACTGCAAAGAATAAGTATAAATATCAATTACTTGATTACAAACTTCTCCTATTTCGACACCTTCTTTAAGCAATAAAAAGCCACCATCCTTAATTTTGTGCACAAAATCGGAAAATGCTATTTCTAACTTTCTTTTATCTCCGTATATGTCTAGATGATCTTCATCTATTGATGAAATAAGTGCCGACTCAGGATTCAGCCACAAAAATGATCTGTCGAATTCATCTGCCTCTAACACAACAAAAGGAGAAGATTCATCCCATAAAAAGTTAGTAGAATAATTCTTTGATATACCACCCAAAAAAGCAGTACAACCAAAACTACTAGATCTAAAAAGATGAGCTGTTAAAGTAGAAATTGTTGTTTTCCCATGAGTACCTGCAATACAAATACTTTTACTATCAAAAGAAATCATACCCAATACTTGTGATCTCTTCAATACTATAAACTCTCTTTTTCTAAACCAAGTTAATTGACGCTGAGAATCTTCAATAGCAGGAGTATAAATGACCAAAGTGCTTTCAGTACAACGATAAATAGGGGCAATTAGGTCAGGATCTCCATCGAAAACAACATCCATTCCTTCTTCTTGTAATGCATCCGTAACCAAAGAAGGAGTGCGATCATACCCGGCAACTGGAAACCCCCTATTATGAAAATAACGAGCTAAGGCACTCATTCCTATGCCTCCTATTCCAATCAACCATACCTGCTTTATATTATCCAGACTTTTCATATATATAACTAAAACCCTCCCAATTTAATTACCTCTTGAGCTATATCTTTATCGGCGTTTGGCCTGGCAAAATGACTAATATTACTAGCTAACATCTTACATTTAGGTTCATCTGTTAACAATTCTAAAGCGGTCTTTAAAAGCGATTGTGGTGCATCTGCATCCTTTACCAATAGTGCAGCTCCTTTTTCTACCAAAGCCATAGCATTCTTAGTCTGATGATCTTCAGAAACATTAGGCGACGGAACCAATATAGAAGCCTTTCCCAATAGAGCTAACTCACTAATAGTACCAGCTCCTGCACGCGACACTACTATATCAGCCAATGCATAAGCACTATCCATTTCCTTAATAAAAGGCTGAACCTTTACATTCTTAATATCCAAAGTATCTAAAGCAGCACTTACATCTTGATAATAATTTTTGCCTGTCTGCCATAAAATCTGAACATCCTTATTTTTTATATTAGAAATATAATTTAATATCCCTTTATTAACACTTCCCGCTCCTAAACTTCCACCAATAACCAAAATGGTTTTCATAGAAGGATTAAGTCCAAAAAACAAATAAGCATCCTTCGGATCTATACTATTCAATAAATTACTACGTATTGGATTTCCAGTAAATAATATTTTGTCACCCGGAAAGAATTTTTCCATATTTGGATATGCAACACAAATAGTCGACGATTTCTTAGCTAATATTCGATTTGTAACTCCCGGAAAACTATTCTGCTCCTGAATTAAAGTAGGGATACCTTTAGATGATGCAGCCCTTAATACAGGACCACTGGCATATCCACCAACTCCTATCACAACATGCGGTCTAAAAATTTTAATTATTTTACGTGCCTTTAACATACTGGCAGCCAGCTTAAAGAAAAAAGTAATATTTTTAAAACTTATCCTTCGCTGAAATCCGGCAACAGGCAAACCAACTATTTCATACCCTGCGGCAGGTACCCTTTCCATTTCCATACGCCCCAAAGCACCCACAAATAGAATTTCACTCTTGGGCATTGCCTTTTTTAGTGCATCGGCAATAGCAATAGCTGGAAAAATATGTCCTCCTGTTCCTCCTCCACTTATTATAAATCTTGGTGCCATAAATAATTTTTTAACAAAATATCTCTCCTTTACACAACCATCTTAAACAATCAACTCCCAAATATTAAACAATTAACGTCATATATATATAAAAACATCTACGGTTATTCATTTCCTTACGAATTAATAGTTGCCTTCTTTTTTTCCTCTTCTCTTTGCTCAATATTATGTCTGCTTACTCCCAATATCATACCAAAAGCCATACAAGTAAACAATATTGAGGTAGTTCCAAGACTAACCAAGGGTAAGGGTTGGCCGGTTACAGGAAAAACACCAACTGCAACACCCATATTTACAAAGGCCTGAGATGTAAGCATCAACCCCAACCCCAAAGCTAAAAATGCAGGGAAAGTCCTACTACTGGCACTCACAATAACACCTATACGGCCTAATAACACAATATAGGCCAACAAAACTAAAAAAGGCCCTAAAATACCATACTCCTCAGCAATTATAGCATAGATAAAATCGCTATAAGGATGAGGAAGAAAATTTCTTTGAACACTATTTCCCGGGCCTTTCCCCAATAAACCTCCTGAGGCTATTGCAATTTTACTTTGATCTGATTGATAAGTAGATGACTTGTCCGCCTTTGAAGGATCCAGGAATTGCTCTACACGTGATGCCCAGGTTTGAGCCCTAGGCAAAAATGTTACCTTAGGAGCCAGAACAAGCATAAGAGCTAATAAAACAACTACTATAGACCCGGTTCCTAATAAATACTTCATAGGAACTCTACCTACAAACATCATGGCAAAACTAACAGCTATCACTAAAACTGCAGTTGATAAATTCTCCCTGAAAATGAGTCCCGCAACTATAGTAACAACAATCATTATTGGCTTGAAAGCTTCACTGGCAGACTCATCTTCCTTTTGATATTGAGCCAGAATTTTTGCAACATAAACTATAAGGGCTAACTTGGCCATTTCCGACGGCTGAAAATTAATTCCTATTCCGGGAATTGTTAACCACCGTGAAGCCATATTTAAATTTACTCCAGAAGCCAAAGTCACTGCCAACAAACCTATCGAAAGATATAAGGCTATAAGACTAAATCGAGCTATCCATTTATAGGATATATGATGAATAAAAACTATAATCCCAAAACCAAAACTTAACGAAAGCAGTTGCTTAAACATATAATAGGAAGTATTCCCTCCTTGCTGCCTGTATGCAAGAGAACCTGTAGCACTATAAACAGACAATAAGGATGCTATGGAAAGAAAAATCACTATTCCCCATATCAAAGAATCACCCTTAATATATTTCCGTATCCACTCTCCCATATTCTATTTTCTAAATTTCTTCAACCATCTTACGAAACATATCACCCCTATGCTCATAATTCTTAAACAAGTCAAAACTAGCGCAAGCAGGCGAAAGAAGAACAACATCTCCTTCATGAGCCAAAACCTGAGCTGTACCTAGCGCAACCTTCATACTTGAGGTACTTTTTATAACGGGTATTACAGATTTAAAAGACTCAATTAATTTATTGTTATCGAGCCCCAGACAAATTAATGCCTTCACTTTTTTAGCTGCAATAGAAAACAACTCCTCATAATCATTACCCTTATCGGTTCCTCCTGCAATCCAAATTACCGGTCGATTCATACTCTCCAAAGCATACCAAGTCGAATTAACATTAGTTGCTTTGGAATCATTAATATAAAGTACTCCCTCAACTTCACGACAAGACTCTAAACGATGCTTTACTCCTTTAAAAGTTGATAACCCATCTATTACAGCTTCAACATCAGCACCAACCTCCAAAGAAGCAAGTGCAACAGCCATCGCATTATATAAATTATGTCGACCTGAAAGAGAAATATCTCTTAATCTCAGTTTTAAATATTTCCCAGATGAATTAACCACTAAATAATCTTCTTCTATATGTGCACAAGAGGAAGCATCTTCAGAAAAAGGTAAACAACGTGCCTCAACTTGAATCGCATTAAGTGCTTTATTTACAGCCTGATCTCCCTTCCACCATATAAAAACATCATCCTTTGACTGATTCTGTAATATTCGCAGTTTAGAATGCAAATAATTATTAAACTCATAATCGTACCTATCTAAGTGATCAGGAGTCACATTGGTAATTATAGCAGTATCAACCTTGAAATTATACATCCTGTCAAGCTGAAAACTACTAAGCTCCATAACAAAAACAGACGGATCACGTTGTGAAAGAATTCTACAAGGGCTAACACCTATATTTCCTGATAATACTACATCTATTCCAGCTCCCATCAATACGTGATGCAGCCACATAGCAGTGGTAGTTTTACCATTACTCCCAGTTACTCCAATAATATGCGCATTTGTATAACGACCTGCAAATTCAATATCTGAGATAACAGATATTGCTTCAGACTCTAAATCTTTAATTAATGGAGATGAATCTGGGATGCCAGGACTTTTAATTACTTCTCCAGCTTTTAAAATTCTATCTCGGTTGTGAGATCCTTCTTCAAAAGTTATATTATTATTAAACAACTCATCCTTATAGTGAGCAGCAATAGTACCACTGTCAGAAACAAAAACAGGAATGTCTTTTGACTTGGCTAAAAGTGCAGCTCCCACGCCACTTTCACCGGCACCTAATATAACTAACTCTTTTTGCATAAACATTAACGAATTTTCAAAGTAACTATAGTCAACACAGCAAGGATTATACTTACTATCCAAAAACGAATTACAATTTTTGACTCTGGATAACCCTTCATTTGATAATGATGGTGTAAGGGAGCCATTTTAAATATTCTCCTACCCTCCCCATATTTACGCTTTGTATACTTAAACCAACCCACCTGTATCATAACCGATACATTCTCAACTAAAAAGATTCCACACAAAATAGGAATCAAAAGTTCTATTCTTATAAGAATAGCAAATACAGCAATAATACCTCCAAGTGTCAGGCTCCCTGTATCTCCCATAAAAACCTGGGCAGGAAAAGAGTTGTACCAAAGAAACCCAATTGCAGCACCAATAAAAGCACTCATAAACACCACTAACTCTTGAGAATGGGGAATAAACATTATATTCAAATAGTCTGCATAAACAACATGCCCCGACAAATAAGCAAAAATACCCAACGTCACTCCTATAATGGATGACACTCCAGTTGCCAAACCATCTAACCCATCTGTCATATTTGCCCCATTAGAAACAGCGGTAATAATAAATATAACTACTAATGCAAAAACCACCCAGCCCCATGAGCCCGCTTTATCACCTAAAAAACCAACTAATGAAGAATAATCAATTCTATTGTTCTTAAAGAAAGGAACATTGGTAACTGGAGCTTTAATAGTTTCGACCTCTATGGCATTAACAATTGAACCATCAACTGTTTCCATATACTGATCTGGAATAACTGTTGAAATTCGTGCCACTACATCATCATTAAAATAAAGTGTCAATGCTACTATTATACCCAATCCTACCTGTCCAATTATTTTAAAACGTCCTGCCAATCCTTCCTTATTCTTTTTAAAGACCTTGATGTAGTCATCTAAAAAGCCAATAAATCCAAGCCAAACAGTAGTTACTATCATTAGTAAAACATAGACATTATTAAGTCGTCCGAAGAGCAATACAGGCACCAAAATAGAGACTATTATTATTAGTCCCCCCATTGTAGGAGTTCCCTTTTTCTGGTACTGACCTTCTAACCCTAAATCCCTAACCACTTCACCTATCTGCTGTTTTTGAAGCATTTTTATAACACGTTTCCCTATAAATGTTGCCATTAGTAAGGAAAAAATAACAGCCAATCCAGAACGAAAAGAGATATATTGAAACATCCCTACGCCGGGAAAATTAATAGATTGTAAATACTCATACAGATAAAATAACATGTCCCTGTTTTTATTAAGTAAAGTAACTTATAGTTGCTCAAAAAAATCACGAATAATTTCCCTATCATCAAAATGAGAGCGAACCCCGTTTACTTCCTGATAAGTTTCATGTCCTTTTCCTGCCACCAAAACAACATCTCCCTTTTTAGCCATTGAACAAGCTGTACGTATAGCTTCCCTTCTATTAGTTATTGATATAACCTTTATCCTGTCATTAAATTCGACACCTTCCATCATCTGCTCAATAATTTTATCGGGATCCTCACTTCTGGGATTATCAGATGTTAATATAACCTTAGTACTATATTTGACAGCCTCAGCTGCCATTACGGGACGCTTGTATGGATCGCGATCTCCTCCTGCACCAACCACTGTAAACAAATCATTTTCACTTTCCCGTATCTGATTTAAAGACTCCAATACATTCTTCAAGGCATCTGGAGTATGCGCATAATCAACCACTGCAGTTATTCCCGTACGTGAACGTATGGTTTCAAAACGACCATCTACAGGTAATAATTTACTGAGACAGGAAAGCACTTTTTCTTGATTCCAGCTCAAAGACATACCTGCTCCATAAACAGCAACCAAATTTGCAGCATTGAAACGACCTATAAAAGAAGTCCATAACTCTCGCCCATTAATTTCAAGCTGCATACCTTCAAACAGACTTTCTATAACTCTAACTCTATAATCAGCCATTTCACGCAAAGAAAAAGTCTTATGCTCAGCCTTACAGTTTTGTAATACTACAGATCCATTTTTATCATCTGCATTAACTAAAGCAAATGCATTTTTTTCAAGATTGTCAAAAAAGTTTTTTTTAGCTTTTAAATATGCATCAAAAGTCTTATGATAATCTAAATGATCGTGGGTAATATTAGTAAATATTCCACCGGCAAAATGTATTCCTGCAATACGCTTTTGAACAACTGAATGAGAACTAACTTCCATAAAACAGTATTCACATCCGGCATCAACCATTTGACGAAATAATGACTGTAATGTTAAAGCATCAGGCGTTGTATGAGTAGCCTTGACAGGTGTTTTATCTATATAATTTACCACCGTTGAACAAAGACCCGACTTATAACCTAGTTCCTGTGCCAAACGATGTAATAATGTAGCAACAGTTGTCTTTCCATTAGTTCCTGTAACCCCAACAATTTTCATATACTTAGAGGGATAATCATAATGAATAGCCGCCAAACATGAAAGAGCCTGAGCTGTATCAGCGACTCGTATATATACTACATCTGCTTGCTTATCTTCAGGAATTTCTTCACAAACCACGGCTTTACATCCAGCTGATGTAGCATTGGATATAAATTTATGCCCATCTACTTTAGTGCCACGCATAGCAACAAAAATACATCCCTCTGCAGCCTTTCGCGAATCAAACGTTATAGCCGAAATTTCAGGATTTCCACTCCCTACTAACTCCAAAATTTCCTGATCTTTTAAATAATCTTGTAGTTGCTTCATATTGTATTTCATTTGTTACCCATATGGGCATATTAATCTAAATTAATAAAAATAATGCTCCCTTTTCTTACAGCACTCCCTGGAGGCAACGACTGAGAAACCACTCGTCCCACTCCTTGCAAATGAACTTTTAGTCCGACATTTTCCAGTACTGCTACCGCATCTTTTGCCCCCATTCCAATAACTGCCGGAACCAGTCCTACAGGAATAGGCTTAGGACGAAAAACAATTCCAGTATCTGAGGCTAGAGTAGATACCCAGTCGTTTATAGGATTGCGCTCATATACGTTAAAATTCAAAGTCTCAAAAATAGTTTCCAAATCTGATTCTGGGCCACCCTTTGAATAAGGATAAACATCATCTTCATGTTCATTATCCCATGCTGCCTCCTCAACAAAATCAAAGCCTGTAGCATAAACCCTATCAGCAATTTCTCTAAATACTGATCCTGCCACCACATTTCCATAATAAACATTATTAGAAGGAGCAGTAACAACTACAATGCATGAATATCTAGGTTTATCGGCAGGAAAATATCCTACAAAGGAAGCTTGATATTCTACTCCTCCACTTTGATAACCCTGACTACCTTTAGCAACCTGAGCTGTCCCGGTTTTTCCGGCAATAGAGTAATTACTATTCCTTATATTACGGGCCGTACCCCTTTCTACAACACCCATCAATAGTTGATGAACTGCCTCTATAGTTTCCCTGGAAGCAATAGAATTATTCAATACAACAGGAGAATAACTTTCAACCATCTTACCATGTTTACTTAAACCCTTAACAAACATAGGCTTCACCATCTTACCTTTATTTGCAACAGCATTATAAAAAGCTAGTATTTGTAATGGCGTCAATTTAACCTCATATCCTATTGACATCCATGGAAGAGTAACACCCGACCAAGAATTATCTCCAGGATATTTTATTACAGGACGCCCCTCTCCCTTAATTTCTATCCCTAACTGCTTATTCAATCCCATATTATATAACCTATCAACAAAACGCCTTGGGTTATCTTTATAATTATCATAAACAATACGGGAAATTCCTATATTGGACGATTTCTCAAATATCTCTGCAACGCTCAATTTTCCATACCCTCCCCTTTTACTATCCTTCATTACCCTGTCAAAATAACGATAGGCACCATTACCTGTATCTATAGAATCAGTTATTTTCACAACCCTATCTTCAAGTGCCGCCATAATAGTGGCTAATTTAAAAGTAGAACCAGGTTCTGCAGATTCTCCAATTGCATAATTAAAATAATCCTCAATATACACCCCCGGCCTATACCTATGTAAATTAACCATAGCCTTAATTGCCCCTGTTTCCACCTCCATCAATATAGCCACACCATGATGAGCATTATGAAGAGCCAACTGAGTGCGCAATGCATGCTCAGCTACATCCTGAATAGCTATATCAATTGAAGTAACAACATCTAATCCATCCATAGGAGGTGTTACTACCTCAGGGACCCATCTTCCTGAAATACGTTTCATAACACTAGTTCCGGGAGTGCCACGCAGCACATCGTCATACGCTCTTTCAAGACCAACCATGCCGCCTTTTGAACTTTCACCATATAATTTACCTATTGTGCGTGAAGCTAAAGAACCAAAAGGCTGCTTACGTTGATCGTATTGCTCCGGAATAAATCCTCCTGTATTAGGTCCTTCTCTAAACAATGGAAATTTTTTAACAACCTGAAGCTCTGTATAAGAAATGCGCCTGGGATTAATCATATAGTAACGACGACCTTTTTGTCTGGCCGTCTGCAAATCCCGTTTATATGCAGCTGCACTCTTATCCTTAAAAAAACGAGAAAGATAAATAGATAATGAATCTATATTTGCATTAAATTTGGCATCGCTTAAACCCTCTGCCAACAAATCCATATACAACCTATAATTAGGCACAGAACAAGCTAACCTCATTCCATGTACATCAAGTATATCCCCACGATTTGGCTCTACTACATTTTCATTTCTTTCTACCTCACGAGCCATAGATTTCCATTTCTCGGCATTGAAAACCTTCAATGACAACAACTCCACAAACAACCACAAAGCAAGCCCCAGGAAAATAAGGTAAACAACCCCCACCCTGAACATTATGCTCTTTTTAATGGTCATACTCTCTACTTATTATTTATTTTCAATATTCTAGGTGGAGTCTTTAATACCTCCAGCCCCAATCCTGCTTCATTCACTCTGCTAACCACTTCAGACTGACGACTCATTCGCATTAGTTCCGAAGATGTAGTAATAGCCTCATATTTCAATTCTTTTAATTCCTTATTCAGGGCAACTTGTTCTTTCAGCAATTTTTCAACTTGATAATGATTATTTATATATATAAAAGCCAGAATAACCAGAAATAAAAAATATGGCCATTGACTGGCTATTGAGATATTATTGAAAAACTCTCCATTAATGAAGTCTTTAAAAGTATAACCCTTGATATCCTGAAGGTCTTCATTACCTGATTCAAAATCTTTAATTTTTTTATCTCTATTCCACATTAATACCTTTTTTGAGCAATTCGTAACTTAGCACTCCTGGCCCTAGGATTCTGCGCCACTTCATCAGCAGGTGGAACTATCACCTTACGATTTACTAAATCAAAAGGCACTGAAGCGTGACCATATATGTCAGTCTCCACCTCAGATTTATCCATATCACCAGTTTTAAAAAAATTCTTTACCAACCTGTCTTCCAAAGAATGATAAGACATAATTACCAACCTACCCCCGGGTCTTAATATCCTTATTGTGTGATTTAACATTTCTCTAAGTACTTCCATCTCTCCATTAACCTCTATGCGTAAGGCCTGAAAAACCTGCCCGAGAAATCGTGCGGCATCCCTACGTGGTGCGAGTTTTGATGCAACCTTCTTAAGCTCACTAGTAGTTTTAAAAGGTTTAACTCCTCTAAAGCTAATAATTTCACGAACCAAACGTCGCGCTGAAGAAATCTCTCCGTACAATTTAAATACACGTATTAAATCTTCTTCACTATACGTATTAAGTATATAAGCAGCAGTATTCCCACTTTTACGATTCATTCTCATATCCAAGTCTCCTTCGAACCGAAAAGAAAACCCCCTGTCAGGAGAATCAAAATGATGAGATGAAACACCTAGATCAGCTAAAATCCCATCTACAGGTTCGGCCTTCAGATACTTTATAAATTGATATAAAAACCTGAAATTATGCCGTACAAATATCACTCTGTCATCTTCTATTCTATTATTCCAAGCATCTTCATCCTGATCAAAAACTATTAACCGGCCCTGAGGTCCGAGTCTTTCAACAATAGCTCTACTATGACCGCCTCCTCCAAAAGTAAGATCGCAATAAGTGCCGTCAGGCTTGATACTCAACCCCTCAACACATGTCTGTAAGAGTACGGGTGTATGATAAATTACCTTCATTAAAATGCTGTTTTATGACTATTATGTAGCAGAACCTTGATCCATATTTTTAATGCCAAGCAAATTCTCAGCCTGCCCGGCCAATGCCTCTGGATTATCACAAATATTCAAATAAGCCTCGCGCGACCAAAGCTCAATATAGCGATCAACACCCACCAACATCACCTCACGGGAAGCATCAATCTGATCCATTAACCTACGTGGAATTAAAAATCGACCATTGCTATCAAGGCTAACCTCTGCGGATGCCCTGAAAAAGTCACGTAAAAACTGTTTATGCTCACGATTATACGGATTTAATTTTTGTCTCAATACTGATAGTTCTTCTTGCCAATAAACATAAGGGTACAGCACTAGACATTTTTCGAATAAATCTTTCCTTACAACAAAGCGCAACTCCTCCTGTTCTACTGATTTTTTAAAAGCAGCAGGCAACACAATTCGACCCTTCGCATCAGCCTTACATTCGAAATCGCCTATAAATGTGACCATTACAGTTTTATACTTTTAGCTGTAAAGATATAATATTTTTATCCCACAATCAACCACTTTACTCCACTTTATTTCGGTTTTTTTCATATAGCCCGAAACTAATTGAACTTTTTTTCGTATTATTTTCGTATTATTGATGTCTCTTTAGAAAAGTATTAAATACAAATTCACTGTGACAGATAGTACAACTAAAAAAGAAGTAAAAATTAACGATGAATTGCTTATTGATGTAGAAAAAGTTTTTGCAAGTAAAAACCCTTCATTATTAAAAATTATTCCAGCATTCATCATTCGTTATCTAAAAAGGATCACACATCAAAATGATGTAAATCGTATAATAATACAAAACAATCATATTAAAGGTCTTCAATTCTCACAAGCCATTTTAGATGATTTTGGCGTTAAATTTAAAACTCTGGGACTCGAGAATATACCAAAGAACGGCCGCTATCTTTTTGCATCAAACCACCCCCTGGGGGGCATGGATGGTATAGCATTTCTAACAGCTACGGGACAAAGATTTCCTAACATAAAATTTCCCGTTAATGATATTTTGTTAAATATCAAAGGTCTAAACACCATTTTTCTTCCTATAAACAAACATGGAGGCCATTCACGAGAGGCAGCCAAAGTTTTAGAGGAAACCTACAGAGGTGACGCCCAAATACTATTTTTCCCGGCTGGACTTGTAAGTCGCAAGCAAAAGGGAGGTATTATAAAGGATCTAGAATGGAAAAAAAATTTTATAAAAAAAGCTATTCAACATCACCGAGATATAATTCCGGTTCATATTTCTGGTGAAAACACTCAATTCTTTTACAATCTTGCTAAATGGCGCAAACGCTTAGGCATAAAAGCAAATATAGAAATGCTTTATTTAGCCGATGAAATGTTTAAACAAAAAGGTGAGGTTTTAACTATTAGCTATGGCAAACCAGTACCTTGGCAAACTTTGAAAGAAGAAAATAATGCAAGCAAATCAGCCGAAAAAATAAAAGAAATGGTATATGACTTAGGTAAAAACAACTAATTTTGTATCTTAATATGTAATTTTGAATTTAATGGAATCCATCAAACCAGTTATCCCTCCCGTACCAACACATATACTGGAGGCAGAACTTACAAAAGACATATTTGTAAGAAAAACGAATAAGGGAGACAACCGAATATATGACTTTTCTGCTCAAGAAGCTCCAAATTTACTACAAGAAGTAGGACGGCTAAGAGAGCTAACTTTTAGGACTGCTGGTGGCGGAACAGGCAAAGAGGTTGAT
>Ga0055584_100003230_pt1 | contig 16114 bp, 21 predicted proteins | sample OSDHelmetaG_FD_58716 | JGI IMG/M metagenome (GOLD analysis project Ga0055584, IMG submission 58716) | Pelagic marine sediment microbial communities from the LTER site Helgoland, North Sea, for post-phytoplankton bloom and carbon turnover... | ecosystem: Environmental > Aquatic > Marine >... | reverse complement strand
GACTAAGTTTTTGCGAGATGACGAGGTTTGGACTACCATTCCTGGTGGTGGTGATGCTTTAACATCAAATCCATTGTCTCAATTTGCCGCAACAACTTCAGCGCAGTTGTTAGGGGTTATGTCCGATGAAACAGGAACGGGTGCATTAGTATTTGCTACTTCACCAACACTTGTTACACCAAACTTAGGGACACCGACCACATTGGTTGGCACGAACATTACGGGAACGGCAGCAGGATTAACTGTGGGAGCAACCACAGGAGTAGAAGCGGGCGCAGACGTAACTGATACGGCTAACGTAACCGCAGCAGGAGCGTTGATGGATAGCGAAATCACTAACCTTGCACAAGTTAAAGCATTTGACTCAGCCGATTACGCTACGGCAGCGCAGGGTACTACGGCAGACAATGCACTTCCAACAACAGGAGGTGAAATGACGGGGGCTATTACAACGACAAGCACATTCGATGGGCGAGATGTTGCAACGGATGGCGCTAAACTAGATGGTATAGAAGCAGGTGCAGACGTAACCGATGCTACAAATATTGCAGCGGCAGGTGGAGTTATACCAACCGGAACGCCTGATGGAACTAAATTCTTGAGAGATGACCAAGTATGGACAGCTATCGCAGCAGGTGGTGTTGCTATTGGCGATGCTGTCGGTGGATCTTCGATTAATACATTACTTTTCTCAGATGGTTCGGGAAATTTAGGTAATAACACAAAGCTAACTTTCAACGGCACATCATTTAATTTTACTGGCAACAGTTCAACCTCCGTCACCTGTACATCGCTAGGTACTAATGCAGGTAATGGTAATGGTTCAAATGAGAATACATCTATCGGTAACATCGCTAATCAATCCTCTAGTGGCATGCGTAAAACAGCAGTTGGCAACAATGCAGGCAACGCTTCGAGTGGCAATGAGGGTACTTTTTTAGGCGCAGAATCTGGCAAGTCATCAGGCGGCAATAGAAACAATTACATAGGATATCGTTGTGGAATGAATAGGTCAGTTGGAGCCTCTAACAATGGGGTAGGTGATTATTCATTTTTTGCAGGTAGCGGCACTCAAAACTCCGCATTGGGCAGTAGTTCACAAAACTCCTCCGTCGGAAGTTTTAACACGTCTGTTGGTGGTGGTACTTTAACATTTGGCAACGGTTCAAATAATACGGCAGTAGGATATGCTGCAGGAAATTCAAATGTTGCAAGTGATGTTTTAGCGTTAGGCTATAACGCTGGAAAATCTAACTCGCAATCTAACAGAACAATCATAGGACAAAGTAATTTACCACAATTTGCAGGGGCGGCAGCAGCAGCAGCAACACTCCCGGCAGCAGGCGCAAATGGAGTTTATCTCTATTGGGATACAACAGATGATACAATTAAAGCAAGACCATAAATAATTAAAAAATGAGTAACTATTTAGAAACAGTAAGTTGCAAAAAAACAGTAGTAGTTGACCCTATTAACAACATCAGTTCTAAGATAAGCAATGCCGTTACATCGGCATCTTACACGGTAAATGGAATGATGATTAATGGTAACTACTTTTGGCTGCAAACGGTTGATGGTGTAGAAGTAGAGCGCATCATTGCTTGGGAATCTTCAAGGTCGTTCACATGGACTGAGTTGAACGGATTATATGACATTTTGGATGTTCAATATCCAACAGACCCAACTTACGAGCAGCGAACGAAAGCTAATATTGAAGCAGGATTACTTTACGTCACACAGCAAGAAGGGAAATTTGGGACATCATCTACTGATTGGGAATAAATAATTTATAATGATAGAAACAACGGAAAGGCAAAAAAGCACTTTGAAGAAAATTGAAGGCGAATTGGTGAAATTGCAGCAGCAAAGCCAAAGCATTACGATGCAGCGCAATAGCTACGTTTTAGGCATAATCGAAGGTTCTAAGTTCCATGCAACAGAAGGATTTGAGATAAACAAGGACTATAATTTAGAAAAAGTTGAGCAGACGATAAAAAACCCCACCAATTGACTATGATGTTAAAAGATGGTATACGTGGATTAAACAACAAACTAAAGTAATGAAGATATTTGGTTTTGACATAAAAAGAGCGGATAAACGAAGCATTGGGGCTAACCCATACTACGATTTTGCTCATGGTTTGGGATTCAGTTCAAGTGGTGTCAATACCGAAAGTGTTAGTGGGATTGCCTCATGGTGGAGAGGTACGCAAGTACTATCCAATATTGTGGCAGGGTTGCCAAAGCATTTGATTAAAATGGACTCGGAAGATAGAGAGTCGGTTTATGATATGCCATCTGTACCTATAATTACAGATATGGTTAATGACAACTTAGATTCCTACGCATGGCATGACTACATTATGCAGTCTGTGTTAAATTACGGTAATGGTTATTCTATTATACATAGAGATTCAAATAATAATCCGACACATTTAACACCAATACACCCCGATAAAGTTAAAATAAAGGTCTATGGCAATGCAGTTGTCTATGAGATAGATGACACAATAGAGGTGCTTTATGAGGATATGTATCACATTAAAGGCTTGAGCCACGATGCGTACATGGGTGTTAATCCAATAAGGGCACACGCAGTTAGTTTAGGGGCTACTGTTTCTGCTCAAGAGTATGGTAAGAATAGTTACGACAAAGGGTTTTTGTCAAATGGTTATCTAAAAGTAGATGGTAGCTTGACTTTAGAGGTAAAGAAGTCTTTAAAAGAAAGTTGGGGTAGAAGTAATTCAGGCGCATCCAATATGGGAACACCCGTGTTAGATGCAGGGCAAGAGTATGTGCCCATTATGATGTCTAACCAAGATGCTCAATACATAGAGTCAAGAAGGTTTCAGAAGAGCGAAATAGCAACGATATTGGGCATACCTACTCACTTAATAAATGAGATGGGAGATGCTAAGTATAATAACGTTGAGAACACCAACACACAGTTTGTTCAATACACGATAATGAGTTACGTACATAAGTTTGAGGCAGAGAATAAGAAGTTGGTCAGAACCGATCAACGTAACACCTACAAATGGAGGTATAACGTCAATGGTTTGATGAGAGGGGATATGGCAACACGTTCTGCGTTCTATGCCCAAGGCATACAAAACAGTTGGTTGAAGCCGAATGAGGCACGTAACTACGAGGACTTACCAGGAGGTATAGATGATTACATGATAAGCACAAACAATCAAATACCTTACGAAAATTTAGATACAGTTTTAGATAAAAATAAAGGAATAGAAAATGAATAATCAAGAACGGAGAACCTTAGAGGGTTCTATAGAAATCCGAATGAATGAGGATGGCGAGGAGAGCCGTACAATAGAAGGCTATGGTGCAGTTTTTAACCGATGGTCACACAACTTAGGGTGGTTTAAAGAGAAGATGGAGCGCAGTTCGTTTGACAACGTAGATATGTCGAACGTGATAGCAACATTCAACCACAACTTCGACAACGTTTTAGCGAGAGCAGATAGCGACACATTGAAGTTGGAAGTGGACGAAAGAGGGCTAAAATATAGCTTTGAAGCACCTAAAACAACGGCAGGGAATGACTTGTTAGAAAATGTTAGGAATGGCAACGTCAAAGGGTCAAGTTTTATGTTCACAGTAGCCAAGAATGGCTCAACGTGGACAGAAGGCGAAGATGTAGATGAGCGTGTTATCACACAAGTTGATAGGCTTATTGAACTTGGGCCAGTAACGACACCTGCATATCCCGACACCTCGGTTGCAAAGCGTGACTTAGAAAACATTAAAGAAGAAAAAAAGCCTAAGATGGTTAGTGTCTTAGACAAAGAACTTAAATATAAACATTTACGAAGTAAAATATGAAATCAAGTAAACAATTAAGAGAAGATCGCGGTCTAGTTGATGGCGAAATTCTTACACTTAGAAATAAGTACGAGGGTACAGAAATGACCCAAGAAGATGCGACAAAATTCGATGAATTAATCGAAAGAATGGAAGCATTAGGAAACGAAATTGAGTCAACTGAAAAGCGTGAGAGTGCTACATTAGCAGCAGCAAAACGTGCAGGTGGTTCGGTTCAATCGACAAACAAAGAAGAGAAGCAACTTTCTGAGTCATTTGACATGGCTAAAGCGGTTCGTTCATTGACAAGCAATGGTCAATTAAACGGAGCAGAGAAAGAGATGATTCAAGAGGGAATCAACGAAGCCCGAAATGCAGGTATTGAGTCAGGTGGAATGCGTATCGTTATCCCATCTAAATTCATGGAAAAAAGAACGGACATCGACCAAGCTACTTCGGCTATTCAGCCTGTAACAGTTGGAGCGTATAGCGATGCACTTCGTGAGAATGCAGTTTATGCAAATATTCCAGGAGTTAACATCTACACAGGACTAAGCGGCGACATGAAGTTACCTGTGACGGCTAAGCAAACTTTAGCATGGTCTACTGCTGAGAATAGTGCAGCAGCAGATGGTGGAGCAAACTTCACAAAAGACACTCTTGCACCTGTAAGATTGACAGGTTATGTTGACGTATCTAACCGAGTATTGGCACAGAATGGCCCAGCGGCTATGAATGCGGTAATGACTGACTTAGGTCGTTCAGAAGCAGAATTGATTAATACTGCAATGTTTTCAACTGCAAGTGTAACAAATGCACCTGCATCTTTGGCAGCAACGTCAGGAGTTTTGACATTCACAGAAGCAGCGACATACGCTTACGGGACTTCAGTAGCTAAAGATTATTTAGCGGCTTTGAAAACAGTTGCAAACGATCATGGATTGACAGGTAACCACTCTTATGTTGGTTCAACTGAGTTAATCGCTGATATTTTAGCAGGTGTTAATGTAGCAGGTATTTCTCCAACAGTAACAAGCGGTGGATATAACCAATACACAATTAACGGAATGAATGCATTCTTTAGCACAGGAAACACAAAGGTAGCAGGTACTTCAGGAGATGCAATCTTTGGAGACTTCTCAAGAGTTCATTTTGGACGTTGGGGCGGTCTAAACATCTTGGTAGACCCTTACACAGTAGCAGGTAATGACCAAGTAAGACTGGTTGTAAACTCTAACGTGGATTGGTCATTAGTGCAAGGTGCTGCATTTACTAAGTTTACTTCACTTACAGCCTAATGAAAATTAAAGCTATAAACGCTTTGTTTCAGTTTGGTATCAATGCCTATAAGCACCAAGAGGTAGAGGTATCTGACAAGGTTGGCGAAGAACTTATTGGTAAGGGATTTGCAACAGAAGTAAAAGCAATAAAAAAGAAAAAGTGAGTTAGTGATGGTTGGGGGAGTGTTTCGGCATGAACCCAACCTTTTTTTAAGAGTATGAGAGTAATAAGAACACAAAAACCAAGCGGAACGGCAGTCCCATTACAGATAGTAAAGGAGCATTTGAGAGTCAATGGATACGATGAGGAAAATGGACTCATTGAGACATACATCAATGCTGCGGTGGACTTTATTGCACAAGAAACTTGGCGATACGTGCAGAGTGCATCTTATACTGCATACTTAGATAAATGGCAAACAGATTTAGTTATTAAGCGAAACCCAATTACTGAGATAACATCGATTAAATACTACGATATAGATGGTAATTTACAGACCATGGTAGAAGATACTGATTACTATGTTAGCTTAAATGGGAATTTTGCACGGATTCATTTTGAGAATACACCATCTTTGAGAGACAACCCTTATGACAATATAGAGGTGGCTTTTAAATGTGGGTACTTAGATTACTACAAGGTAGATGACTCTATTCTACAGTTGGTCAACATACTTGTGGCAGATTTCTTCAATACAAGAAACTCAATGACATTGGGTGTGAATGTACACGAAGTAGTTATTCCAAACTCAGCAAGAGCCATTATCAGAAACATAACACTAAGAGACTTTGCACAATGATGGATAGAGGTTTATATCCACACTACGTAACTGTTAAGTCAGTAACTAACACCAAAGATGATATTGGTGGTAACACAATTAGCTACACAGAGTTAGCAAAGGTATATATGTCTAAAAGAGATATGTCAGGTAGAGAGGGTATGGAGCAGTTGAGAGACACGGCTACAACCACAACTATCTTTAAGACTGCATACTACATATCGGGTTTAACCCAAGATCACGTATTAGAATTGAACTCAGTTCAGTACGACATAATGATTATAAAGGAATTAGGATTCAGAGAATCACAAGAGATAACTTGTACGGCTAAGTATTAATGGAGATAGAGATAGAGGGTATAGAAGACGTTTTGTGGTCACTAAAAGAGTTGGATGACTCTTTGAAGCGACAAGAGATGTTGAAGATATTTAGAAGACAAATACACCCTGCAACTAAGGCTTTAAAGGAGAATGCTCCACTAATACAACCGAACTCAAAGGGTGTTAGGAGAACTATGAGTTACCATAGAGACAACTCTATTAAGTTTAAGCCTGGAAACCTAAAGAGGAGCATTAAAAAGTTCACAGGAAAGAGTAGAAATTTCCCTGCGGTTTTCACAGGGGCGCAAGTAAAGAAGGCGGTAGGTTCGGGGTACTATGGATACTTTGTACAAAAGGGTACAAGAAGAATAAAGGATGGAAGAAACGACTATGTAGAGAAGGCATTCTCACAAGTAAGTGGGACAATATCCTCCTCAACGACAGATGCCGTTAGTAAGTATATAAAGAAGAACGCAACAAGATTGGGATTTGAAGTAAGATGATAATAGAACAAGCAGTATATAGTATATTAAGTGGGAACACGGACTTGACAGATGTCTTACCAGCTACAAGTATGTTCGCAGGTAATGCACCTCAAGATACACCCAACCCATGCCTGATTTACTCAAGGTCATACACTTCACCCGATAACACAAAGGGGTTGGAGTTTTGGCAAATATGCAATTTTGAAGTTGACATATTTGCAAGTAAATATAAAGAGGCAGCTACTATAGCTGACTTAGTGAAGGCTGCTTTGAACAGAAGCAAGGGAGTTTTTACAGGTTTCAATATAGATGAGACTTTGTTTGATGGAGAGGATTATAGAGGGTACATACCTGACCATAATAGTCACCATGTATCACAAGGATATGTTATAACGATTAAGAACACATAAATGATAATTAGATTAACTAAAAACCACAAGACCGCACAAGGCAGAGTGCTAAAGGCAGGTCGGGTAATTGAGACTTCAAGGGGTCACGGTTATAAGGATTTTGAAGTCTTGGCAGAAGATGGACATTTTGGTAGTCCACAGAACTCAGGATTGAAGGCGAAGTTAGCTGCCGAATTAAATGCTAACAAAGAAAACAAAACAATAAAAACAACAACAAAATTAGAAAAAGATGGCAGCAAGTAGTGGAGTAATTAATGGAAATACCATTGGGCTATACATAGGTACAGACCTTATAGCACTTGGTAGAAGTAGTGATTTTTCAATTGAAATGAGTTCAATTGATGTAACAACTAAAGATAGTTCGGGAGCAACGGAGATTATTCCTGGACTTAGAAGTAACAGTTTTAATGCTGAGTTCTTGTTTGATAATGATTCAACACAAGGGTATGAGCAGATTTACGATGCATGGTTAGCAGGTACGGTTTTGACTGTAGTTGACCAATCGGGAACAACAGGTGATGTGAAGTACACATCTTCTGCGTATGTAACATCGGCAACGAAGAGTAACCCATCGAATGATGTGGTATCGGTATCAGTATCATTCCAATCAACAGGTGATCCAACTAAAGCGACTATAGCATAATCATGAGAAACATCACTATAAACGGTAAGAAATTACCATTCAGATTAAGCTACAGAGCATTAAAGGGTTCTTTAGCAGAGACAGGGTTATCTATACATACTATGGATAACTTAGATTTTTCACACTTAGCTATCTTTGGCAAAAATGGTGTAAACGCAGGTTATAAATTTAGCGATAGCAAAGACTCTATTTCATTAGAGGATTTTGAAGATTTGCTTGATGATGACTTTTCGGGTTTGAACACTATTGGAGATGCGATAGCAGAGGAGATGAAAATCATTAACGGTGAAGAATCCGAAAGTTCCGATACCGAAAAAAAGTAGATTATTGGGATTCCCTTGTACGTAGCGCAGCGTATTGGGGAATCTCAAATTACTACGACCTAACTCCAAGAGAGTTTGGGCTAACTGTCGATGGGATGTTGACAAGGTCTGAACAAGGTAGCAGAGAGAGTTGGGAACAACACCGATTCGTGAGTTGGTGGTCTACAAGCAATGAAGTGCGCAAACAACTAAAAAAACCAATGGATTTGGTTAAGTTTAGTTGGGAGAAGAGTACTACAGTCGAAGACATATTGACTGAGAACAAAAAAATTATGGAGAAATACCCAAAGGGCAAGTTAAAGTTTATAGATGGCTAACAAGAAGAATACCATAAATATAAAGATAGGTGCAAGTTCAAAGCAGTTTACATCTGAGATAAAAAAGGTTCAACGCACTTTGCGTAAGCAAGGTAGGAAAATGAAGCAGTTGGGTCAATCTATGACTACTTCATTAACTCTCCCCTTGGTTGGTTTAGGGTTGGTAGCTACCAAGACAACCGCTGAGTTTGAACAAGCGATGGCTAAAGTGAAGGCTATCTCGGGTGCTACTGGTAAGCAGTTTGAGATGCTTAACGACAATGCACTTGAATTGGGTCGAACCACGAGGTATACGGCATCGCAAGTGGCATCTTTGCAATTAAACCTATCGAAGTTGGGATTCAATCCAACCGAGATTAAACAAGCTACCGCATCTATATTAGACTTAGCTTTAGCGACAGGTGAAGATTTAGCAGATTCAGCTACAACTGTAGCAGCTACGATCAAAGGCTTTAACTTAACTGCTAAAGATTCGGGTCACGTAGCCGATGTTATGGCGAAATCGTTTTCAAGTAGTGCGTTAGACTTACATAAGTTTAGTACTGCTATGGCGGTGGTTGCGCCAGTAGCGAACAAAGCTAACGTATCATTAGAAGAAGCAGCAGCTATATTGGGTACACTTACAGATAGGGGTGTAGATGCAGGTACTTCGGGTGTTTCATTGAGGAACATATACCTTGACTTAGCTGAGAATGGTTTGAGTTGGGCAGATGCAATGAATCAACTAAAATCAAGCAGCGACCCATTGGCTTTATCTATGCAGTTGTTTGGTAAGCGTGGTGCAACAGTAGCCACGATTATCGCTGACAATGTAGACCAAATAGACAAGATGACTCAGAGTTTAGCGAACTCGGATGGCGCATCAGAGGCTATGGCTAAGATAATGGATGACACGCTAAATGGTGCCTTGTTGAGAATGAAGTCAGCGTTGGAGGGTGTTGCGATAGAAGTTGGAACACATTTGACACCTAAAATAAAGAGTCTTACTGAGAGTGTCATTAAATTGTCAGATTGGTTTACAAACCTTAGTGACGAGAATAAGAATTTGGCGATAACTACGGCAGGTTTGGTTGCCTCCACTGGGCCACTATTATATATACTTGGTAATTTGAGGATGAGTTACGCAGCACTAGTTCCAAGCATGGCTAAAGTAGCTAAAATGGCAGGTATGACTGAATTAGCGTTTGTAAAAAACTTAGGTGTAATCGGTCTATTTGCAGGGGCTATAATCGCAGTTGTGGTTGGGTTGAGGAAACTAAACAAGTATTTAGCCGACAATACAATACAAGCCAAAGAAGTTCGTCATCAGCAGGGGAAATTGACTGAGAGTAATGAGGCTTTGAAGGGTGCGATAGATGACGTAAAAGCAGCTACAGGTGGATATGTGCAAATATCAGAAGATGCACGAGCAGAGATGAGGTTAAAGACCGAAGAGGTTATAAACAACACTATTGCCAATATGAAAAATGCCATGTCTATGAGAAGGCAAATGAAGGCTGAGTTAGAGTTGGCTCAACAAAGGGCTTTTGCATCTACTCAAGGTGGTGGTGGAACATTAACGACAGGTGTAGGTTTTGAGGCAGCTATGGCTACCGTAAGCAGAACGCAGAAAGATATAGAGAAAATTGAGGATTCACTAAACGATTCTAACGATTTGGTAGTTGAGTTGATGAACTCACTTGAAGATTTAGATAACAAAAAGAAAACTATTGAAACGGGTGGCTATAAACCTGGAGGTAAAGAAGACGAAGAGAGAAAATTAGCCGAGCAACGCTTAAAGTGGGAAGACCAATTAAGGCTGATAAAAATAGAGAATGGCAAAGATGAATACAAAAGACTGATAGGTATTGCCGAGTTCCACTCTGATATGAAGAAGAGGGAAATAGAAGAAGAAAACAAAGGTGCGGATTTAAAGACCCAACGTAATGACTTACTATTCCAAGAGGAAGTCCGATTGGAGAAAGAGAAGGCTCAGATACTTAAGGATTTCAACAAAAAGAAAAGTGGTGAGAAATTCGACCAAGAGATGGCTGACTTGGAGAAACTTTACGATGAAAAAGAGACCAAAGCACTTCAAAATGCCAAAACCGAAGAGGGGTATGATGCTGAAAGTTTAAAGAATACTCGTGCTTACTTAGCTGCCAAACTTGAAATATATGAGAGGTATGGCGAAAATGTATCAGCTATACAATTAGCCATCGCCCAATTAGATTACGATACTACAACGGGGATGACTGAGAATTTGACAGATGCAGAGCAGAGGATGAAAGACACTATGGCAAGTATTTCAAGTTTAATTCAAAGTTTCGTAACCGACCAAGTAATTGGGTTGATAGATGCGATTGGTCAAGAGTTAAACGGAAGTACCAAAGCTATCGACAGATGGGCAGATAATATATTGAAGAGTTTCGGTGAATTTATAAGCAAATTGGGAGCAATGATGATGGCTTATGGCACGGCTAAGTTGGTTATAGGAAAAGGTGCGCCTGGCCCTGCCATGATAGCAGCAGGTGCGGTTATGGTTGGATTAGGTGGTGCAATCAAGCAGCACATCAAAAGAAAAGAAGAGAAGGCTTTGGAGGCAAATGGCGGTGGCGGTTTAGATGGTGGATACTCAAGTCAATTGAATAGCAGCAACAATTATGGTAGTGGTCAAAACGTTGTTGTCTTAGAAACAGTTGTGTATGGCAACGACATTTTATTAAGCAGCAACAGACAACACAATACAGTAGAAAGAACAAGACGTAAATAATGGGAGTACAACTATCAAGCGAATTTTACTCAGACAATGGCGGTAGCTACGATATTGAGATTTACAACGAATCTTTTGGTGGCACAACGAAAGCGGTTATAACCAATGATTTGAAAATCAGTTACGAATCACAAGGCGATACGATAATGGAAGCCTTGAAAGCAAGTAGATGCAGTTTTACGCTTGTAAATGATAGCGCAGAGGTTGACACGTTCATTGCTAACCTTGTCGCAGGTAATGAAGATCAATTTAAGTTAGTAGTTAAAAAGCAAAATAACTTAGAGTGGTGTGGCGTTATCTTGGTTGACCAAGTTAGTTGGGAAGATATGCCGAAGCCAAGACTATTAACCATTACGGCAATAGATGGTATTGGTAGACTTGCGGACATTGAATTTGATTTTGCGACAACAGATTTAAACCCAGCACAAAGTACGATGTTGGATTACATCTTTGAGGCATTGGAATATAACGACCTTAGTCAATATTGGGGAGGTACAGATGCTTACTTTAAGGAGTCATGCGAGTTCTATGACACGCAGATAACAGTAACTGGCACAAGTGTCAGCCCACTTTTAAAGACACGATGCGATAGATATTTATTTGTTACAGATGAAGTAATAGGAGAAAGAAATATATCAAGAACACACGCAGGTGGAACTACAAGTATAACAGTACCTGAGTACAGACCTTATACGTGTGCAGAGGTTATCAATAGCATACTAACTATATTTAGTTGTAGGATGTTTATGTCGGGAGGTAGTTACTACATTCAGCAAGTGCGAAATTTTAGTACATCAAGTTACAACGAAAGAAGTATATCTAAAACTTTGAGCGTTCTAAGTTATCAAACGGTGAGTCCAAGACAGACAGAGGGTTCGCAATGGCAGAGATTAGGTGACTGCCGATGGACGTATTTAACACCTTTACAAGAAATTCGATTAGATAGTGTTCCAAGAGCATCTATAGCGCAGTCAGGCGGTGGCATAATTGACTTAACAACATCTACAAGTCCCATGTCCCAAGATGTTGAGTTGGGTACACTAAAAGGTGGTACAGGTAGTGGCAATGCGCTAAATATAGAATTAAGATTAATGCTATCTGACTTCCAACAGTTTACGGGGAGTACAGTTGATATAAAGATGACATTGGAAGCAGGTTCGTATAGGTTAAAATCTGATGCAGCCACTCCCGATATTGTAGAGTGGACAAGTGGCACACCTACAGATGTGGTATCAAGAACAGTAGATTTAACAACTTTATATCGAACAGGCTTGATGTACATAAGAGTTTTGACACCTGAGTTTCCCGTATCAATTCAAACGGGATGCACATTAGATGTGGAGTACACATCTAACTTTGGGGTGTTTGACAACATGGTATCTATACATCCAATAAACATCACACTACTTACAGATAATGAAATAATACAAGAATCGCAGTTTAAGGTAATAAACCCAAGAACACAAAATAGTAAAACTGTTGATTACGGCACACCGAGGTTAAGTGATATATCACAAGGTTTTAGTAGTAAAAATACTTTTGAAGTAAACAGCACGGGTACAACATGGGTTTTTAGTGAAGTGTGGGATGCAGGGTATACAACAGATGTAGAATTAACTAAAACGCTTTGTTTGGAAACAATGAGTCTACAAGACAGACCTATACCTGTTTTGCAAGGTACTATCAAAGTACCCGAATCATTAGTAGTTGGCACTCCACAAATGCCAAGATTTAACGAGGTTTATTACTATGATTCAGATACGTACTTCTTTAATGGCGGTACGTTAGATTGCCGTACCGATGAGTTTAACGGAGAATGGATTCAGTTCGTCCAACACAAGAGCGCATTATCAGTAGAGGCAGAAGATGGAGATGGTTATGTATATCGTGGAAATGATAAGATAGGGCTACCTAAAAAGAATGTGTACGATAAAGATAAGTGGACGAGGGATTACGTCCTAATCAATGAACTTGGCACTATTGATACAAATTCCACAGGGACAACCACAAGTCTATCGATAGATGCACTTGGTAAGGCTATATTTAATGGTGATAATCTTGCCATATTACACCCCGTAAATCTAAGGACTATAGGTACAGTTGTGGTGAATGGTGACCAACCAACACCTGCGACCTCTATAACTATTGATTCGCAAGACATAGATGTGTTGGCAGGTTATATTGTGGCGCAAAAAATGACCGACCTAATAGAAACAGGTAAGGGTAGATTTGACCAATTGGTAACATCGAATACTACTTCTCCTGCGAGTGGTGGATTTGGAGATGGTGGCAATGAGATAAGAAATCCTGGAGATGGGTTTTTGTACTACACAGATGGAAATACTACATGGCAAATAGAGGGCAATATAGTAACATAATGAGTGACGAGAGAAAACATTTTAAACCTTGGTGGATACCTGAAACTCCCGAACACAAAAAGAGAGTAGCAGATCCAATGAGAGCTGCCGATATAAAGTATCTACAATCTAAGTATTGGAGAGGAATTAGGAGGCAAATATTAGAAAGAGATATGTATCTTTGTAAAGAATGCGAGAGAATGGGTTTGACTAATGAGGGAAACCAAGTTGACCATATACACGCAAGAAAAGATAACGCTAACTATGAGAAGTACAACGAAGATTTGGATAACCTACAAACTCTTTGTCGCTCATGTCACGCAACTAAAACAATAAAAGAGCGTAACGCAAGAAAATGAAAACAACTTTAACCACTATTTTATTAATAGCATCTGTATGGTGTTACGGACAATCGCACGATGACTGTCCACTTACGGCTATTGTGAATGATAGCCAAATTATTTTAACCTACGACACAACATTTGACTTGTCAGGCATTGACAATGTGAATATCCATGTTAGGAAGAAAAAGTATAATGATATGCCTTTGGATAGCTTGGTTGGCCAGACGTTGTATTTTAGCAACACGAAAGGTGTAGATAGCACGATGGTTGCCACGAAAATAGATATCAAATGTGGAAGACATACCGAATACCATTGCCATGAAGATATACCATTGCCAGTTACATGGTTGGGTTTTTCAGCCAACGTCAAGGGACAAGAAATAGTGGTCAAATGGTCAACGGCAATGGAGTTAGACAATGATAAATTCATCATCGAAAAGTACTTCGCACATGGTTGGGATTCAGTCGGCTCAATGAAAGGTCGTGGGACTACTTGGGTTACTACAATTTATGAGTTTTGGGATAACCAACCACTTGACGGTGCGAATATTTATCGCATCAAACAAGTAGACTACAACGGTAACTTTGAATACAGTAAATGGTTTAAGGCTAATTACACAGTTGAGATGGTAGAAGATAAGTTAAAGGGTTACAACATAATAGGACAAAGGAAGTGAAGAAAGCAGGGATATTTGCAGGTGGCGCAGCATGGGGCGCATATTTGGTTGGGGTACTAACAAGTAAGCGACCACAATACGATGCGTTTATAGGCACAAGTACAGGGGCATTGATAGCCCTATTTTTAGCATTGGGTAGAATTGACCCAAAGTTTTACGATTACTTAATACACGAATACTCAAATACAGACAATCGCGAGATGTATGGTAGATTCTCACCATTCAAACGTAATGGTAAGGTTAATAAGTTATTTATGATTGGTGCGGTGATTCGCATGATAAAAAGAGATACCAACTATATGTACGACATCACACCTGCGCTACGTTACAAGATTAGACGATACTTCAAGGAGAGACATTTTGACGAGTTGCGTAAGCGGAAGATCAACGTAATTGTGACGAGCAAAAATGTTGACTTTAAAAAGAGTGGTACGATGTACACATCTATTCTTAGAGATGACATGACTTACAACCGTTTTGTTGAACACGTTGTCAGTAGTGCGGCCATTCCATTCTTTGCCAAGCCAGTTGTGGTGAATGGTCAGCAGCACGTAGATGGCGGTGTATTAGACCCGATCCCTACTGATAATGACCTGGTCGGAAGCTACGAAGAGATAGAAATTTGGTTAGCCCACTCAAAGCAATCAGAGCAACCTGTGGCAAATAAAGCGGATAGCTGGATGAAGTTGGCACTAAATCTATTTAATGACATCAGATACGAAATAAAGATGGATGATGTGAATGCAGTAACAGATGCGACAGTTCATCATGCAAGACACATGGATTGGAATAGCGCACACTTTGACTTCACGCTGATGCGTGAAGCAATTAAGCGTGGGCAAGATGATTTTAAAGATGGAATGATATGATTAATCAGTTAAGAAATATGCAACACGACATTACTGTATTTTTAACAGTCAGCGGTGGAGTTATGTCTTGGATGGCAGAACTCGACAAAGCCCTAACTACTTTTTTAATCTTAAGTGGTTTAATTTACACGGTTATTAGAATAGTAGGTAAAATCAAAATTAATAAGGGTATCGACTTAGACAACAGGCGCAAAGAATTGGAATTAAAAAAAGAATATGACAAAAGGTCAACTGACGAATAACTTTCACATCGATGAATTTCGGTGTAACGACAAAAAGAAGACACCTGTGCCGCCCAAATACGTTTTGAATGTGTTACTACTAGCGCACAACTTACAAGCCCTTAGAACGTATTTAAATGCCCCTATAACCATCAATAGCGGTTATCGCACATGGCACTACAACAAATACATTGTCAAAGGTGCATCGAAGTCTAAACATTTAACTGCCCAAGCAGCAGACATAGTTGTGAAGGGTTACACTTCAGTAGAGGTTAAGACTGCTATTGAATATCTAATAAGCGTTGGAAAAATGACTGAGGGTGGAGTGGGCCTGTATAATACTTTTACACATTATGACGTAAGAGGCACAAGAGCAAGGTGGTAAGCCCTATATTCGCATCAATGTATTTATATTTCATAACTGCCCTACAAGCCTTGAGCCGCTTGTGGGGCTTTTTTATTTACAACAACATGGTAAAACAAAGTAGACCACGATTGAGTGGTAAGAAGAAAGT